>JRYE01001158.1_pt1 | contig 54686 bp, 57 predicted proteins | sample 235321 | NCBI WGS metagenome assembly JRYE01 (sample SAMN03074214, study PRJNA261473) | activated sludge metagenome | biome: Common Effluent Treatment Plant; feature: Wastewater; material: Activated sludge; isolation source: activated biomass in a lab-scale reactor treating industrial wastewater at... | reverse complement strand
GTGCCGACCTGGGCGGCTTCTCGGTGAAGAGCACCGTGGCCCAGCACAGCAGCACCATGCCCGACGGGGCCTCCGGCGGTTCGCCGGGTGGTTTTGTGGTGTTCACCCCCGAAGGCAACTTCCACCATGCGGGCGATACGGCCCTGATGCTGGATATGCAGCTGCTCAAGCGGCACCAGCTGCGCTTCGCCTGCCTGCCGATCGGCGACAACTTCACCATGGGCATTGAAGACGCCGTGGAGGCCGCGCAGTACATGGGCGCCACCACGGTGGTGGGCATGCACTACGACACCTTTCCGTCCATCACCATAGACAAGGCCAAGGCAACCGAAGCCTTCGCGCATGCCGGCATCAAGCTGCTGCTGCCGGGCATCGGGCAAACCATAGCGATCTGACAAGCAAAACACAACAGGAACACATGGCCAAGATCATCGCCATCGTCAACCAAAAAGGCGGGGTGGGCAAAACCACCAGCGCCATCAATCTCGCGGCCTGCTTAGGCGCCCTGGAGCGGCGCACCCTGGTGGTGGACGCCGATCCGCAGGCCAATGCCACCAGCGGCTTGGGGTTAGACCCGCGCGAAACCAAGACCAGCATCTACGAATGCATTGTCAACGGGACCCCGGCCACGGAAGTGATCCGGCCCACGGACAATCCGAACCTGGACATCCTGCCGGGCAGCATTGACCTGGTGGGCGCGGAGATCGAAATGATCGACATGCCCGACCGCGAACAACAGATGAAGAAGGTGCTGGACCCCCTGCGCGAAGCATACGATTTCATCATCATCGACTGCTCGCCAAGCCTGGGGCTGGTAACGGTGAACGCCTTGGTGGCCGGCGACAGCGTGATCATTCCGGTACAGTGCGAATACTTCGCCCTGGAAGGCTTGGGCAAGCTGCTCACCACCATCAAGATCATCCAGCAGCGGCTCAACCCGGAATTGGTGATCGAGGGCATGCTGCTGACGATGTACGACAGCCGCCTGCGCTTGGCCAACCAAGTCGTGGAGGAAGTGAAGACCCATTTCCAGCAACTGGTGTTCGACACGGTGATCCACCGCAACGTGGCCTTGGGCGAGGCGCCCAGCCATGGCCAGTCCATCATCATGCACGATGCCAGCAGCAAGGGCGCGGTGAACTACCTCAACCTGGCGCGGGAGATCCTGCAGAAAAACGACCTGACGCGCATCAAGGAAGAAGAGCGCACCATCCCCATTGTCCAGGAACCATGACCAAGAAACGCGGCTTAGGGCGCGGATTGAGCGCTTTGCTGGAAGACCCCGGAACGGACATCACCGAGCAACACTCCGTGGGCAACAACGCGGCCCCCCGCGTGGCCGGCCTGGTGGGCACCATTCCCGTCTCACAGATCGAGCCCAACCCGTTCCAACCACGCACGGTCTTCTCCCCCGAGGCCATCCTGGAGCTGGCGCAGAGCATCAAGGAATTGGGCATCATCCAACCGGTAACGGTGCGCAAGCTGGGCTACGACCGTTACCAGTTGATCAGCGGCGAACGCCGGTTCCGCGCCAGCCAAGTGGCCGGGCTCACCGAGATCCCCGCGTACATCCGGATCGCCAACGATGAGAGCATGCTGGAAATGGCCCTGGTGGAAAACATCCAGCGTGAGGAGTTGGATGCCATCGAGGTGGCCATCAGCTTTCAACGCTTGCTGGAGGAAGTGAACCTCACCCAGGAATCACTGAGCGAAAAGGTGGGCAAGGACCGCGCCACCGTGGCCAACTACCTGCGCCTGTTGAAGCTTCCCCCGTCGATACAGCTTGGCTTGCGCCAACGGCAGATCGGCATGGGGCATGCCCGCGCGCTGCTGGCCGTGGCCGACCCGGTGAGGCAGGAGGACTTGTTCCGCCGGATCATCGAAAGCCAACTATCGGTGCGCCAAGTGGAGGAAATGGCGCGTGGCGAGAAGCACGCCGCCGTGCGTACCGGCTCCGGGGCCGGGAAGATGAGCGCGGCCCGACATCGGGAGTTGGGCAAGAACCTCTCCAACATGTTCGGCAGCCGCGTGACCGTGAAGCAGGCTGACACCGGCAAGGGCAAGATCGAGATCACCTTCCGCAACGAGGAGGACTTGGAGCGGATCAAGCGCTTGTTGGAAAGCCGGTGAGCGGCAGTGGGCAGTGAGCAGCAAGCAGTGGGCAGTGGGCAGTGTTGGTGGTAGTGGGCAGGAAGCAGTGGGCAGATGTCAGTCCTACGTGTTCATTCCGGAGTTGCTGTAAATCCCGTCCGGAAAACTGTTGGCCTTGCCCGAACTTCGCGCCATGGAGCACGCCCGCTACATGCAACGCTGCCTTCAACTGGCGCGCAACGGTGCGGGCTTCACCGCACCAAATCCCATGGTGGGTGCGGTGTTGGTGCAGGGCGAACGTATCCTGGCCGAAGGCTGGCACCGTGCGCACGGCCGTGCGCACGCCGAAGTGGAATGCCTGCGTGCATTCGGCAATAGCCCCGTACCACCGGATGCGGTGATGTACGTATCGCTGGAACCCTGCTCACACACGGGCCTTACACCGCCTTGCACGGACCTGCTGATCACACGCGGCATCCGCACCGCGGTGATCGGATGCACCGACCCGGACCCGCGGGTGGCGGGGCGCGGCATTGCCCGTTTGCGTGGAGCGGGGATCACGGTGATCACCGACGTGCTTCGCGACGAGTGCCGTTGGGTGAACCGCCGATTCATCACCGCCCAGGAAGAGCAGCGCCCGTATGTCATTCTGAAATGGGCCCGCACCTCCGATGGCTTTCTCGACCGTCATCCCCGCGATGGCCGGGGGGTGCAGCGCATCAGCTGCTTCACAACGGATGTACTGGTGCATCGCTGGCGAAGCGAAGAACACGCCATCCTCGTTGGCAGCCGCACCGTGCTGAATGACAACCCGAACTTGGGCGTGCGCCATGTGGCAGGCCGCCAACCGCTGCGCGTGGTGTTGGATCGCCAGGGCATCACTCCGCCATCTTCCAACGTTTATAACGGCAACGCCCCTACCCTGCTGTTCACCGGAAAGGTGCGCGGCCTGAAAGGAGTGGAAGAGGTCGTCATTCAGCCGGGGGCGTCTTTGTTGGAAAGCATGATGGCTGAGTTGCACCGCAGAAAGATCCGTTCCCTTCTGGTGGAAGGGGGCGGTGAACTGCTCAGCCATTTCATTGCTGAAGGGTTGTGGGACGAGACCCGCGAGATCGTCGGTGAAGCACTTTTCCTGCAGGGAACACCAGCGCCGCGGCTGGTGCAACAGCCGTTCGATTCCTTCCATTCCGGCATGGACCGCATCCACCTGTTCACGCGCACGGCGCAACCGGACCCCACATGGCCCTGGTGATCCTCTCCTCACTGTTCAATGCGTCGATCTACGTCCTGTTCAAGGTGTTCGGTAAGCGGCACGTAGCACTGCTGCCCGCCCTTGTGGTGAACTACCTGGTGGCTTTCCTGTTCGGCATGGCCTGGTCCCAACCATGGTCCACCGACCTCAGCTTGCTCTGGCTTCCTGCACTGATCGAAGGCGTGCTGTTCATCACCTTGTTCCGGTTGATGGGCCTCTCCACGCAATGGAACGGCATTGCCCCCACCACCATCGCCGCCAAGATGAGCTTGGCGCTCACCGTGCTGGGCACCGTGCTGCTGTTCGGAGAGCAACCCGGAACGCTGGCCTGGATCGGCATATCGCTTGCGCTGGCCGGCGTGTTGCTCGGCAGTTGGGGCGACAAGTCCATGCCGGGCCAGCGGCGTTGGGCACTGCCCGTGATCTTCTTCGCGAGCGCCTTAACTGACCTGCTGCTGGCCGTGGTGCAGCGCGTCCGGCTCACCCCACTCACCGAAACGGCGTTTGCGCCATTGATCTTCGGCTCTGCCGCGCTCATCGGTTTTGGTTGGCTGGTCTTCCGCCCCGAACGTGTAGCCTTGCGCGAACCGCGCACTTGGGCCGGCGGCGGGCTGCTGGGCCTGTTGAACTACGGTTCCATTCATTGCCTGGTGTTGGGATTATCACGCAGTGGGCTCGGGGCCAGCACCGTATTCCCGCTGGCCAACGTGGCGGTCATCCTCTTTGGTGCAGCAGCCTCGGTGCTGCTTTTCCGCGAACGGCTTCGCCCCGTCCACTGGGCGGGGATCGCCGTGTCGGTGGCGTCGTTGTTCCTGCTCATCGATGCGGCAACATGAGCACGGACCAATACAACACACTGTCCGGCGAGAGCACCGGCGAGGTCCGCGAAAAGGCGAGCCGCTTTCTGGCTTACGCCTTTCCCGTTGCGGATGAGGAAGCCTTCAAGTCGCGGTTGGCCGCGGTCGCAAGGGAGCACCACGGCGCGCGGCACATCTGCTACGCGTGGATCATGGGCGTTGTCGGCGATCGGTTCCGCGCCTTCGATGCGGGAGAGCCTGCGGGCAGCGCGGGCCGCCCCATCCTTCGCCAGTTGCAGGGTGCGGGGCTGACGCAATGCGCTATCATCGTGGTGCGCTACTTCGGGGGAACGCTCCTCGGCAAGGCTGGCCTTGCACATGCCTTTGCCGATGCGGCCAAGGAAGCCCTCGCACACAATGGCATTGTTCAGTGCACGGTACTGGCGCGAATGCAGGTGGTCTGCGGATACGCCATGGTGGAGGAAGTGAAGAAGCAGGTTGCACAGGCCGGGGGCACGGTGGAGCAAGCTGCATACACGGAGCAATGCACGTTGACCGTGGCAGTGCCGAAAAGCCAGGCCGATGACCTTGCCGCCCGGTGGAATGCGGCCGGGACAACTGCGCAAGTAATGCCAAGCCCGCAGGCTTGATCACGCCGCAGGCCGGGTGAAGAATGGTGCAAGCGCAGCCAACAGCGCATCGGGCGCGCGGCGCGGTTTGTTCGTCGCGCGGTCGATGAAGACCAGAGTGGTCAGTGCCTCCGTGATCAGGTCGCCGCCCTCGTTGAACACCGCGTATGCAAAGCGGATCCGCACGGAGGGCAACTCCACAATGGTGGTCCGCACGGTCAGCAGGTCATCGTAGAAGGCCGGTTTCCGGAACTCCACCTTCATGTCGTGCACAGGCAGCATCACGCCTTCCTCTTCCATCTTGCGGTACGGCAAACCCAGGCTGCGTAAGGCTTCCACGCGGCCCACCTCGAAATACTGCGCATACGTGCCATAGTACACATAGCCCATGCGGTCGGTTTCGCCGTAGCGCACCCGCATGTTGGTTTCGTGGTGGAACATGGCGCGGAAGTTAGGCATGGAACAGGCCGGCGCAACTGCTCGACAACGGCAACCGGAAGTGCTATCTTCACCGCCATGCGATCCCCTGAACAGCTTCACCCCACCAAACCGAAGTCAGTTTCCGGGAAAACTTCGCGAGAGCCGTTGTACGATCGGCTGATCACGATCTCCGGCACGTGGCACGTCCCATCCCCATTCTTGCCTGCATCTTCTGAAGCCCTTGCCCGGCGCGGCTTTCAGGCACATCCCGCAAAATCCTCATACCAAATAATATTTGATCCGTGCATACCGCGCGGAACTTTTTTTTTCACTTCGCACTGCTCATATTTGCCACCCTTCGCAACGCATCCGGCCATCGTTCCGAACACCGCGCAACCCTCTCTTCCATCTCCCTCTCAATCCACCGAACCCTGCAATGAAGAAAGACCCTGAAGAGATCTGGGGACGGTGCCTTGAGGTGATCAAGGACAACGTAAGCCAGCAGAGCTTCAAGACCTGGTTCGAACCGATCCAGCCCGTGAAGTTCGCGGCCAATGTCCTCACCATCCAGGTACCCTCCCAGTTCTTTTACGAATGGCTCGAAGAGCATTACATCGACCTGTTGAAGAAGATCATCCGCAAGGAGATCGGGGCCGATGGGCGCTTGGAGTACTCCATCATCATGGAGAACAACTACAAGAGCGCGAACCCCTATACGGTGCGCGTGCCCACCAGCAATTCGCGGGAAGTGAAGAACCCGGCGGTGAGCCTGCCGATCGACGTGGAGAACACACCGATCAAGAACCCGTTCATCATTCCCGGCCTTCGGAAGATCAAGATCGAGAGCCACCTCAGCCCGCACTATTCCTTCGAGAACTTCATCGAGGGTGATTGCAACCGCTTGGCGCGCAGCGCCGGTTTTGCCGTGGCCCAAAAACCCGGAGGCACCGCCTTCAATCCCCTGCTGGTCTATGGCGGGGTGGGCTTGGGCAAAACCCACTTGATCCACGCCATCGGGCTCGAGATCAAGCGCAATCACCCGGAAAAGACCGTGCTGTACGTGTCGGCCGAGAAGTTCACCCAGCAGTTCATCGAGGCGGTGAAGAACAACACCATCGGCGACTTCCAGCAGTTCTACCAAATGATGGACGTGCTGATCATTGACGACGTGCAGTTCCTTTCGGGAAAGGAGAAGACGCAGGACGTGTTCTTTCACATCTTCAACCATCTGCACCAGGGCGGCAAGCAATTGGTGATCTCCAGCGACAAGGCACCCGTGGAAATGTCGGGCATGGAGCAGCGGCTGCTCTCCCGGTTCAAATGGGGCCTGAGCGCCGACCTGCAGACGCCGGGGTTGGAAACCCGCATCGCCATCCTGCAGAAGAAGATGTACGCCGAGGGCATCGAACTGCCCAAGGAAGTGGTGGAATACCTGGCCTACAGCATCACCACCAACATCCGCGAACTCGAAGGGGCCATGATCAGCCTGATCGCGCAAAGCTCGCTCAATAAGAAGGCGGTAACGCTGGAGCTGGCCAAGCAGATGATCGACAAGTTCGTGAAGAACACGGCGCGCGAAGTCTCCATCGACTACATCCAGAAAGTGGTGTGCGACTACTTCGACCTGCCAATCGAACTGCTGAAGAGCAAGACCCGCAAGCGCGAAGTGGTGCAGGCCCGCCAGATCGCGATGTACTTCGCCAAGAAGATGACCAAGAGCTCACTGGCCAACATCGGTGCGCACTGCGGCGGCAAGGACCACGCCACGGTACTGCATGCATGCCGCACGGTGAACAACTTGCAGGAGACGGACAAGCAGTTCCGCGGTTACCTGGAAGACCTGGAGAAAAAGCTGAGCATCCACTGACCCGCAGTGGCCATGAATTGTGGAAAGCCCCGGAAACTCCGGGGCTTTTTCATGCCGCCACGTTCTTCCGTTCCGCTTGGCCTGCCAGGCTACAACAGGAGGCCAGTGCCCCACAGCACCCACATCAGCACGGCGGAAGCACCGGCCACCGCGGCCAGCCTGAAGCCCCACAGCGAATGCTTGATGCTGCCTGGACCATAAGCGCCGCCCTTGGCGATCAGGCGGCGGCCCAGGAAATGGAAGGCGATGGCCAGCAACGCCATGATCAAGGCCGGCACGCACAATTGACGCAGGAAGGCCAAGGGGATCCCCAGTGCCCCGAACACCAGTGTCACGGTACTGAGCGGAAGGTTGCGCTGGGCCGTCATGCACGCGCGAGGTTCATCAGCTTATGGTGCACGGCCAACACCTGGGGTATTACCATTGCGCGGTTGTCGTTGGTGATCACGCTTCCGGCCACGGCGAGCCGTGCACGGTCATCGGTTTGGTGCTGCATGCGTGCCCGCACTTGGGCTTCCGTTGCACCGTCTCGTTCCACTACCCGGCGTATTCTTTCCTGCTCGGGCGCGGTAACCACCACCAAGTGGTCCAGTTGTTCATGTCCGCCGGTTTCCACCAGGATGGCGGCCTCATTGATCACATAAGGTGCATGCTGTGCCACGGCCCAAGCGGCAAACGCATTGCGCACGGCGGGATGGACGATGGCATTGAGGCGCTGCAACGCAGCCGGGTTGTTGAACACCCGGGCAGCCAAGGCACGGCGGTCCAGCTTGCCGCCGGCCAACACGCCCTCGCCGAAGGCCGCTGACAACTGCGCGCGCAACCGGTCATCCTCCCCTAGCAGGCGTTTGCCCTCATCGTCCGAACTGAACACGGGGATGCCCAGCACGCTGAAGACGCGGCATACGGTGCTTTTGCCGCTGCCGATGCCACCGGCAACCCCTACGGTGAACATGCCGGCGCCCGGTGATCAGGCCGTCTTGGCCGTTTCCTCGGTAAGCTGCATGCTGTGGTCCATGGCGATGGCGCTTTTTTCAAAGCGCAGCTTCACGCCGTCGGTGGCTTCCAGCAGCACGGTCTTCTCGTTCACTTCCACCACCTTGCCGTGCAGGCCGCCAATGGTCACCACGCGTGCACCCTTCTGGAGGTTCTCGCGGAATTTGCGCGCATCCTTGGCCTTCTTTTGCTGAGGCCGGATCATGAAGAAGTAGAACACGACGAAGAGCAGCAGCATCATGATGATGGTGCTCATGCCGGCGCCGCCTTGGCCGCTTGCCTGCAGCAGAATGGAAAGGGTGTTCATGGGATCAGGGTGAATTTGCAGGGTGGTGAATGAATGGTCAGGGTGTGCCGGGGGCCACTACTTCGCCCGACAAGGTGAGCACCGTGGTGGGCGGGTTGGTGTTGGCCACCACGGTAATGGTCTTGTGCTGTTTACCGGGGCGTCCTTCGCTGTTGAAGTTCACGGTGATGGCCGAACTTGCGCCGGGCGCGATGGGCATGCGCGGCCAGTTTTTGGCCACGGTGCATCCGCAGGAGGCCCGTACGTCGGTGATCACCAGGTCGATCTTCCCGCGGTTGGTGAAGCGGTAGGTTTTTTCCACCTGTGCGCCCTCGGCGATGCGCCCCATGTCCAGCGCGGTGGAATCGAAGGTGATGGTGGGCTGGCGCGATGGATCGGCATCTTGGAACCCGGATGCCGGGATCTGGAAGTCGCGCGTGGAGATCTCGCCGAGATCGTTCTCACTGTGGTCGGTTAGCCGGCAGGCCGCCGTACAGCAGGCCAGGGCAAGCGTCAGCCACATGGTTGAAGGGATGGTCCTGCGTGATCTGGTTTGCATGTGCCCGTCCGTGTTCAGTGCTCCAGCAACCCCCTTCCCACCTTGTGGATGGTGCCGTTCTCCTTCATTTCGGCGAAGAGCTTGTCCAAGATGCCATTGATGAAGTTCTTGCTCTTTGGGGTGCTGTACGCCTTGGCGATCTCGATGTACTCGTTCAGTGTCACCTTCACGGGGATCAGCTCGAAGCTGCGGGCCTCGGTAAGTGCCATGCGCATGAGCAGCATGTCGCTGAGGGTAATGCGGTCCGCTTCCCAGTTGCGCGCGCGCTCGGCGATCAGCCTTTCGTCCTCCTCCTTGTTTTGGATGGTGTTGCGATAAAGCGTGGTGATGAATTCACGCTCTTCGGCCGCATCCTCGCCCGGCCCGTCGAAGTGGATGTCGGCGTCGCGCAGGGCCATGGTTTCCAAGGTGCGTTTCACCATGGTGCAGGCCAGGTCCAGGTCCTCGAGCCAATGGATCGATCGTGCCTCCACATGCTCGTGCAGGCCGGGGTCTTGTGCAATGTGCTCCACGAACAGGTCCACTAGCAGCTTGCGCTCCGCCGCTTCGGACCTGGTGCCTGCCGCCATGTATTCGTTGAACTCGGCACTGGCTTCCACGCGTTTGTACAGTTGGGTCAACAGGTCCTTTTCACCAACCCAGCCCACTTTTCGTTTCTCGCTTTCTTCCAGGAGCACCCTGCTTTCGCTGAGCTTCACCAGAAAGGGGTTGTCCACGAAGTACCTGTTGGGCGNNGGCCTTCCGGCCGTCGATGCGGTTTTCCGCCAGTCTGCGCATCTCTCCCACCAGCAACAGCAGGTGGATGTAGAGGCCGTAGGTGCGGTCCAGGCCCAGCAGCAGTTCCTTTTCGTGCTTGGCGGCACTTCCTCCCGCACTTTGTTCATGTGCGTAGAGGGCCTGGAACACCTTGGTGCGGAGAAACCGTCGGTTGAGCATGGAGCGTGCACAGGGGGATCAGAAGGACAGGCCGGCCTGTCGCATGCTGCGGATGCGCTGTTCGGCGGCCTGGTTTGCGGCCAAATAGGTGGGAATGCGTTCCTCCCGGCTGCGCACGAAGATGTCCTGCGCGGTGCGGTAGATGTCCTCGGTTTGCGCCAGTGCGGCGTCGCGGTTGTACCCGCGCCGCTCCCAGGCGCAATTGATGATGCCCCCGGCATTGACCAGGAAATCGGGCGCGTAGAGGATGCCTTTGTCCACCAATGCCCTACCGTGCTTCTCCTCGTCGGCCAGTTGGTTGTTGGCCGAACCGGCCACCACGCTGCACTTGAGCTGCGGAAGGGTTTGGTCGTTGATGGTGGCGCCCAGCGCGCAGGGCGAGTAGATATCCACGTCCAAGCCGATGATCTCATCGGGTTTCACGATGTTCACGGCCGCATGCTCCTTCTTAACGGCGGCCAGCTTGTCGTCGTGGATGTCGGTGAGGAACACGGTGGCCCCGTCCTTGATCAGGTAGCCCACCAAATGATGGCCCACGTTGCCTGCACCTTGCACGGCCACCTTGCGCTTGCGCAGGTCGTCGGTGCCGTAGGCGAACTTGGCGGCGGCCTTCATGCCGCAATACACGCCGTAGGCGGTGACCGGTGAGGGGTCGCCGCTGCCGCCCATGCTCACGGGCAGGCCCACCACGTATTGCGTTTCCTTGCGGATGTTGACCATCTCGGTCACGCTCATGCCCACGTCCTCCGCGGTGATGTATCGTCCGTTGAGGCTTTCCACGAAACGGCCGAACCGCCGGAACATGGCCTCGGTTTTGCCGGTGCGTGCGTCACCGATGATGACGGCCTTTCCCCCGCCGAGGTCAAGCCCGGCCAAGGCGCTTTTATAGGTCATGCCGCGGCTGAGACGCAGCACGTCCTCCAGTGCCTCGGCCTCGCTGGCGTATGGCCACATGCGCGTGCCGCCCAGGGCCGGGCCCAAGGTGGTGTCGTGCAGGGCGATGATGCTGCGCAGGCCAGTGGCCGCATCATTGCAGAACAAGACTTCCTCATGGCCGTGTTCCTTCATTCGTTCGATGACCGCGCCACTGGTGGCCGGCTTTTCCGCTGTTGTCAAACTCATGGCTTGATCGAGTGCTTTGTTGGATGGGGCACGGCGTGCGTGCAACTATTCTGGTGGTAGTGGCCCGCCGCCCCATGGACCGTCCTTGGGGGCTTGGCTGGCACCGGGTTCATCATTTTCGCACCGGCCCATGCCGGTCTACTTTTGCGCGGCCTGCTGCCGCCTTGTCCTTTCGGGCGGGCAAATGTAGCACCCCTCCGGCATGCGCCCATTGCTTTCCACCCTGCCCTACTTCAGCCGTTACCGGGGGCGCATGCTGTTGGGCTTCCTGTTCATCTTCCTGACCGGCCTCTTCACGGTGTACACCCCCCAGGTGGTCCGCGAAGCCTTTAACCTGATCGGCAACGGCATCGCACAGATGGAACTGCCCGTGGGCGAGCGCCACATGGAAGTGCCGGAGCGGCTGCAAAGCTGGACAGGCTGGACGGGCATCGACCTGCAGGCCAAGCTGGACGGGCCCATGGATGATGCCGCGTTGAAGGCCAAGGTGCTTTGGTTCGCCGTGTTCTATGCGGGCCTGTTCCTGGTCTTTACCCTGCTGAGCGGGTTTTTCCTGTTCCTCACCCGCCAAACCATCATTGTGGTGAGCCGGCTGATCGAGTACGACCTGAAGAACGATGTGTATGCACACTACCAACGGCTGGAGCGTGCATTCTACAAGCACAACAGCACCGGCGACCTGATGAACCGCATCAGCGAGGATCTCAGCAAGGTGCGCCAGTTCATCGGTCCCGCAGTGATGTACATCAGCAACCTCGTGGTGCTCTCCGCGATGATCGTGTGGGTGATGCTGGACGTGAACGTTGAGCTTACGCTGTGGTCCCTGGCGCCACTGCCGCTGTTGAGCGTGGCGATCTACATGGTGAGCGAAACCATCAACCAGCGCAGCATGGCCACCCAGCGCCAACAGAGCCGATTGAGCGCAATGGCCCAGGAATCCTTCAGCGGCATGCGGGTGATCAAGGCCTACGCGAAAGAGGACCAGGTGGTGGCGCGGTTCAGGCTGGCGGCCAAGGATTACCGCAAAACGAGCCTGGCACAGGCCAAGGTGGACGCCTTGTTCATGCCTTCCATCATGCTGCTGGTGGGGCTCAGCAGCGCGCTGGTGATCTTTGTGGGCGGCATCCTGCTGATCCAAGGCGGCAGCGGGGTGACCATCGGCAACCTGGCGGAGTTCACCCTGTACGTGAACAAGCTCACGTGGCCCTTTGCCAGCTTGGGCATGATCACCTCCCAGGTGCAGCAGGCCGCCGTGAGCATGGAGCGGGTGAACGAGTTCCTCGGCACCCGCCCGACGATCACCACCCAAGCCGACCACCTGCCGGCCGTCAAGGGTGCCATCACCTTCCGCAACGTGGGCTTCACCTATCCCGAAACCGGGATCGAGGCGTTGAAGAACATCAGCTTCCACGTGCCAGCAGGCAGCACCTTGGCCATTACCGGCCACACCGGCAGCGGCAAGAGCACCTTAGTGGACCTGATGTGCCGCCTGTACGACCCCACCTCGGGCGAAGTGCTCCTGGACGGCACGCCCCTGCGCGAGGTCTCATTGGACAAGTTGCGCACGGCCTTGGGCGTGGTACCTCAAGACGTCTTCTTGTTCAGCGACACCATCACCAACAACATTGCTTTCAGCCTGGACCCCGCCCCGGACATCAAGGAACGCGTGGAACGGGCAGCGCGCACCGCGCAAGTACACCAGGACATCCGCCATTTCCCCAACGGGTACGAAACCCTGTTGGGCGAACGCGGCGTAACGCTCAGCGGCGGGCAGAAACAGCGGGTGAGCATCGCACGCGCCCTGGTCCGCGAGCCGCACATTCTGATCATGGACGATGCGTTGAGCGCCGTGGACACCGCCACGGAAGAAGCCATCCTCAGCGGGCTCAGGCACGCGGGAAAAGGCGTCACCACCACCATCATCATCAGCCACCGCATCAGTGCGGTGCAGGCAGCGGACAACATCCTCGTGCTCCGTCATGGCCGCATCGTGGAGCAAGGCAACCACCAGGAGCTGCTGGCACTGCGGGGCGAATATGCCACCATGCACGAGGAACAGCTGCTGGAGGAAGCCCGGGGGAAATAACCCGCCAAAACCCGCCGCACCCCGCAATTTCGGACAGGGAACACGCATCCATGGCCGTGCATGTGCCGAATTGAATACACGATACTGTGTTCCGCGCATCCTTCTATCTTTGGAAATCAAAGTTGGAAGGCATGACAGAGGAGGAACGCGAGGATGTTTATTCCAAGGTGGTACGTGCGGGCAAGCGCACCTATTACTTCGACGTGCGGAGCACCCGTGGCAATGACCTGTTCCTGACGATCACGGAACGGAAGAAACGCAGTGATGCCGACGGCCGGGTGAGCTACGAAAAGCACAAGATCTTCCTGTACAAGGAGGATTTCGAGAAGTTCGTGGAAGGCCTTCAGGACAGCCTTGCCGCATTGGAACGGATCAGGGCCACGGGTGAGTTTCCACCCAAGCCCGAAGGCCAAAGCCCGGCTGATGGCGGCGATATCCCCCCTTCACCTTATGACGACCTGCGGTTTGAGGACCTGGACCGCCCGGAATGATCGCCGTGCCGCACGGCAGGGCAAACCGCCCAAGGATGGAATCCCTGCAACGGCACGGGGCTATTGCGCCCTGATGCGGCGCCCCAGTTCGTGCTTTGCCTCGTGCTCACGCACCACCTCCTGGCGCAACTGGTCCACCTTGGCCAGTTGCTCCTTGGTCAACACCTTGGTCTCCCGTTGGCCGCGTTCCTGCAACAGTGCCTTTACCTTGGGGCTTCGTACGTCGGGAGCATCCTGTTCGATGTTGCGCAGCCGGTCGTTAATGTCGGTCTCGATCGCACGGAGCTGTTCGGCCTGTTCCGCAGTGGCCCCCACCTCTTGGGCTAGATAATCGGCACCAAAGAACACAAACGCCGGGTCCATGTCGGGTTCATCCGCCGCTTGTGCCGAAGATGGGGCCGTACCCGGGGGCGGTGTAGGAGATCCTTGGGCCAGTGCGCTCCCGGCCACGGCCATGGTAGCGGCAAACATCAGATAGCGGGCATGGGTCTTCATCGGGGATCGGGTTGGGGTTCCGGTCTGCTTGTTCAGGGCCGGAACCCAAAAGTACGGCAAGCCACCGATCCCGCAAGCGGCCCTGCCGGCGGACCCATGCCCAGGGTTTTGCACGGTAGCCCGCCGAACAGGCAAGGAACCATTCGCCCATGTGACCGACCTTTGCGCCATGATCCCTTGGATGGAACCCGTCGGCCAAGCTGGGCCGTGGCAGCCCACGGGGCCGGGCCCAAAAGCCGGTGCCGGGCACTACCAAGGGAAGAAGTCAAGCATTCACACCTCCATGCATCAACACCCTGTACGGTTTCTGTCCACCTGGTTGACCGGCACCGTTTCCATGCTGGTTCTGGCCACCTGCGTCAACGCGCAGCCACCCGCCGGCTACTACGACAGTGCCCAGGGCCTCACCGGGCAGCCCTTGCGCATGGCTCTGCACAACATCATCGACAACCACGACGCACTTTCGTACAATGCCCTGTGGAACGCCTTTGCCACCACCGATGCCAAGCCCGGCAACAAGGTGTGGGACATCTACAGCGATATTCCGAACGGCACGCCCCCGTATGTATACACCCTGTTCAGCGATCAGTGCGGCAGTTACGGGGCCGAAGGAGATTGCTACAACCGTGAGCACAGCTTTCCGCAGAGCTGGTTCAACAGCGCAAACCCGATGCGCACGGACCTCTTCCACATTTACCCCACCGACGGTTGGGTGAACAACAAGCGCGGCAACCTGCCCTACGGAGAAGTGGGCAGCGCGGACTGGACCAGCCAGAACGGCTCCAAGGTGGGCCTGAGCGTAAGCCCCGGGTATGGCCAAACCGTGTTTGAACCCATCGATGCATACAAAGGCGATCTGGCGCGGACTTACTTCTACATGGTGACGCGCTATGCCGGTGAAATGTCCGGTTGGAGCTCCCCGATGCTGGCCGGTGGCGACCTGTCCCCATGGGCGGCCGCGCAGTTGGTGGAATGGAACGGCCAAGACCCGGTGAGCGCCAAGGAAACCGCGCGCAACAATGCCGTGTTCGCCCTGCAGGACAACCGCAACCCCTACATCGACCATCCGGAGTGGGTGGATGCCATCTGGGGAACTCCCCAAGGGCTTTCCGCCCACGAAGCACCTTCCTTCGTGCTGCGGCCCGATGCTTCGGGGCTGCTGATCGAACGGGGGGAAGCCCCGGCCGGTACGCTCCACGTGCTGGACATGGAGGGCCGCACCGTGCTGGCCATGGCATTGCCGGACGGAACCAGCCATGTTCCCTTTGGCGGNNTGCCGCCGTGCGGGCCATTGTCATCACCGGCTCGGGCCGTGCCTTTTGCGCGGGACAGGACCTGGCCGAGGCCACCGCTCCGGGGGTGCGCATCGAGGACGTGGTGGAGCGGCAATACAACGCCATGGTGCGCTGCATCCGCAAAATGCCCAAGCCGGTGCTGGCCAGCGTGAACGGCATTGCCGCCGGTGCCGGTGCCAACCTGGCCTATGCCTGCGACCTGGCCTACGCTGCGGAAAGCGCCGTCTTCGTACAAAGCTTCGTCAACATCGGCCTGATCCCCGACAGCGGGGGAACGTACACCTTGCCGCGCCTGGTGGGCATGCAGCGGGCCTTCGGCCAAGTGGTGCTGGCCGAAAAGCTGCCCGCCAAGCGGGCGGAGGAATTGGGCATGATCTGGAAGGCAGTCCCCGATGCTGCACTTGCCGACGAGGTACGCGCCGTGGCCGAACGGTTGGCCACCATGCCCACCTTGGCCATCGCCCTGACGAAATACGCCCTGAACCGCTCGCAAGGCAGCAACCTGGAACAGCACCTGCTGGTGGAGGGTGAGCTTCAGGCCATCGCCGGCCGCAGCCACGATTGCAAGGAAGGTGTGGCTGCCTTCCTGGAGAAACGCAAGCCGGTGTTCACCGGGCACTGAAGCAGCGCAAGCCTTCGGCATCTTTGCGGCATGAATGAGCAACTGACCGTCGGCATCATCGGTGCCGGCACCATGGGCATGGGCATCGCGCAGGTGGCCGCCCGGGCGGGCCACCGCGTCCGGCTCTACGATGCACGCCCTGGGGCCATTGCGCCAGCCATGGAGGCCTTGGGGGCCACGCTGGGGAAATTAGCGGCAAAGGGCAAGATCACGGCGGATGAAGCAGCCACCTGGATCGGCGGCATCCAGCCCGTGCAGGAGTTGAACGGCTTGGCCGATTGCGGGCTGTTGATCGAGGCCGTCGTTGAAGACCTGGCCATCAAAAAACTGTTGTTCAGCGAATTGGACCGGTTAGCTGCTCCGGAAACCGTACTGGCGAGCAACACCTCTTCACTGTCCATCACGGCCATTGCCTCAGCTTGCCAGCGGGCGCAACGGGTGGTTGGGCTCCACTTTTTCAATCCGGCCGCAGTGATGCCATTGGTGGAAGTGGTGCCGGGCTTGCTCTCCGACGCGGACATCGTGCAACGTATGCACACGCTGATGGTCCAGTGGGGCAAAACACCGGTGATCTGCAAGGACACCCCCGGCTTTATCGTGAACCGGGTGGCGCGCCCGTTCTACGGTGAAAGCTTGCGCATTTTCGAGGAAGGCATTGCCAGCATCGCGGAGATCGACCAAGCGCTGAAGAGCGAAGGCGGTTTCCGCATGGGGCCGTTCGAACTGATGGACCTGATCGGCAACGACGTGAACTTCGCTGTAACCACCAGCGTGTGGAAAGCCTTCTTCCACGAACCACGCTACAAGCCAAGCCTGGTACAGCAGCGCCAAGTGGAAAGCGGCCGGCTGGGCCGCAAGAGCGGCCATGGCTTCTACGACCATTCCGGCAAGGAACCCGTGGCCTTCCAAAAAATGGAACCCGCGCTGGCACGCAAGATCACGCAGCGTGTATTGGCCATGTTGATCAATGAGGCAGCGGATGCCTTGTTCCTGCGCATTGCCTCAAGGGAGGACCTGGACCTGGCCATGACCAAGGGCGTGAACTACCCCAAAGGCCTGCTCGCATGGACCGATGAGCAGGGTGCGGCCCATTGGGCGGGCGTGCTGGACGAGCTGCGCAACGAGTACGGCGAGGAGCGTTACCGGGTATCCCCCCTGCTGCGCCGCATGGCACGCCAAAGGGGGCGGTTTTACTAAAGGGAGCCTCCATTAACCCCATTTCGGCATCATCAGCGCTTCGCACCGACCTACGGCAAGCCATCCGCTTGGGGTCCATAGAGGTTCCCTAAAAATTCAAAATTAGGCCTGTTGATATTCGCCATGTAAACAATCTGATTATCTTTGCCGCATCAAAACAACCAAAACACCCATGAATCCACTGAACAGCCCTTTGTTGCTCGGCGCCCTTGTGGGCGTGCTCGCCCTAAGCGCGTGCGGCAGCACTGAAACGCCCGCCGCAAGCAGCGAGGCCCCCTCCACCGCCACTGCACCCGCAGGCACCTACGCCCTTCACCCGGGCTCCAGCCATGTGGGCTGGTCCGGCACCATGCTCGGGGTAAAGACCCACACCGGCACACTGAAATTCAGCGAAGGCGAGCTGGCCCTGGCAGACGGGAAGCTGGCCGGGGGCAAGTTCACGGTGGACATGACCAGCTACTTAATGACCGACACGAACTATGCCGCCGATGGTTCTGCCCAAGGCACCCGCCAAAACCTGATGGAGCACTTGATGTCGCCTGATTTCTTCGCCGTGGACAGCTTCCCCGTGGCTCACTTCACGATCACCAAGGTGGAAGGCAACACGGCCACCGGCAACCTCACCGTACGGGGCCGCACGCACGAAGAGCAGGTGAAGAACATCGTGCTCAGCACCGACGGCAGCACGTTCACCGCCACGGGCGACCTCACTTTTGACCGCCAGAAGTACGGCGTTAGCTGGAAGGCCCCGATGAAGGACCTGGTTCTCTCGAACGACATTGTGCTGAAGATGCAACTGACGGGCAACAAGATGGAAGCATAGGCCTGCCGAACCGCCTTTTTGAAGGGCCGGTGGCGATGCGCTACCGGCCTTTCACATTCACGCCCACCTCCATTTGCGAGGCGGTTCCGAACCGGGACCCTCCCTTGTTGTCGGGCTGGTCGCCGTGGCCGGTATAAATGCGGTACTTGCTCACATCCTTGTCCAGCTTCATGGCGGCCATGCGCACGCCACTGGCCTCCGCCACCACGTGGAAATCCACAATGCCCTGCAGTGGCACATGCGGCGTGGCGGGCTTTGTTTTCCAGCGCGTTGCCAAGCCGCGGTTGGCATGCTGCAGTTCCTTTCCGGTTTCCATGTTGATCGATCGTTTGTTCACTGGAACGTCCATCCCGTGGTGCCCGCCGTATTGTTCACCGGGTTGAGCATCATCACCGGGATCATGGCCGCATTGGTGATGATGTCCTCCTCGTAAGGCACCCCGAGCGCGCCGAAGATATTGGTTCCCACCATATTCATCACCGCGATCAGGTCGGCATCCATCGCCCTGGCCTGCTCCAGCACGGCTTGCACGAACCCTTTGCCGCCGGTCTTTACCTCGGTCACGTCCATGCCGACCCCCCGGGCCTCAAAGTACTTGCGGGCATAGCTGATGTTGTCCGCCACTTGGTGGCGCAGAAATTCATCCACCACGCCGGGCACCACCACATGCACCTGTGCCTTGAAGAAATGAGCCATGCCAGCCACCAGGCCGATGTGCTGCTTGGTTTCGCGCTGCAGGTCCAAGGGCACCACGATACTGCGGTAGCCGGCGGCCCTCATTCCACGCTCCTGCACCACGATGAAGGGCACCTTGCTGTTGGTGATCACGCGCAGCGCCCGGCTTCCCGTGATGAACTGCATGCCGCGCATGCCGTGCGTGCCCATGATGATCAGGCCGGCGCCGACCTCTTCCGCCGCTTCACCGATGCCCGCATAGATCTTTCCTTTCCGCAAGAGCACCTCCACCCTTACGCGCGCGTTAATGGCCTGCGCACGGACCCGTTCCGCTTCCAAGCGGCGTTGCATCACCTCCTCTTCATCCAGGTCGGGTACCATGTGCAGCAGGTATACTTCCGCATCCATGGTACCTGCCAGCTTCATGGCGTGGTCCATGGCATAATCAACCACCTTGGTGAAATCCGTCGGCACCAGGATGCGCGCCGTTGTTTTGCCTGTTACTTCCCCGCTGCTTGGTTTCATCACCTCCTCCGCCGCACAAAAAACATGCCTTGCCCCAACGGCCCGGTACAAGCCGTGGCCAGCTGCGCACCCCTCCACCCACCGTGGAACGATCCCCCCACTTTGGGCATGCGGCGCCCGTTCAGACGGGTTGCGCCCACCCCTTGTTGCCGCAATGGGAGGAAGCGTACATTTGGCCCCCGAAAGGCGGATTTCGCACCGATCCATGAACAGGATGTCCACATTCCATCATGCAGTTAGTGCCCTGCGCGCTTCGGTCAGCGGCCACGGCCATGCGGGCCTGCGGCTCTCCCAGCGCGTACCAACGCCGCCAACCTCCTGATCCCGATCGTACAGTCCGTGCCGTTGGGGAATAAAAACAAAGCCTCCCTTGCGGCCAATCACGCCCACAAGGGCACAGATCCATACAAACAAACCAATGGCAACACAGACCAAAGAAGCCCCGGCCCGAAAGGAAGGGATGTATGAAGTGGTGATGAAGCAGTTCACCCACGCGGCGGACATCATGAAGCTTGAACCAGGGGTGCGCAAGATCCTGAGCAAGACCAACACGGAGATCGAGGTGAACTTCCCCGTGCGCCTGGACAACGGGCAGATCGAGGTGTTCACCGGCTACCGGGTGCAGCACAACAACGCGCTCGGACCTTACAAGGGGGGCTTGCGCTACCACGACACCGTGGACCTGGACGCGGCACGCGCCCTGGCCATTTGGATGACCTGGAAGACCGCCTTGGCCGGTCTGCCCTTCGGGGGCGCCAAGGGGGGCATCCACATCAATCCGAAGAACTACTCGAAGAGCGAACTGGAGCGCATCACGCGGCGCTTCACCTATGCCTTGGGCGACAACATCGGCCCCGACTTAGACATTCCCGCTCCGGACGTGAACACCAACGCCCAGATCATGGCGTGGATCGCGGACACGTTCTCCTCGACCAAATCACCGAGCACCCGTTTTGCAAACCTGCACGTGGTGACCGGGAAGCCCGTGGGCGCCGGCGGCTTGGCCGGGCGCGACCGGGCAACGGGGTTTGGCGTGGTGGCGAACATCAAGAACTGGGCGAAATTGAAGAACGTGGACCTGAAGGGGAAGCGTTTCATCGTGCAAGGCTTCGGCAACGTAGGCTACTGGACGGCGCACTTCCTGTTGAAGGAGGGATGCATCCTGGTGGCCGTGCAGGACGTGTCGGCGAGCTTCCGCAACGACAAGGGGATCGACCCGGAGGCCATGCTGGAGTTCAGCATGGCCAATGGCCGGAGCCTGAAGGGTTTCACCGGCGCGGAAGAGATCGACCCGGGCAAGTTCTGGGGCGTACCCTGCGACATTTGCGTGCCGGCCGCCTTGGGCAACCAGATCACGGCCGCCAACGCCGACCAGATCACGGCCAAGCTGCTGGCGGAAGGCGCCAATGGGCCCACGGACATTGAGGGAGAGGCCATCCTGAAGAAAAAGGGCGTGGACATCATCCCGGACATCCTCTGCAACTCCGGCGGCGTGATCGGCAGCTATTATGAGTGGCTCCAGAACAAGCGCGCCGAGATCTGGAAGATCGAAGAAGTGCTGGAGATGATCCACGACAAGATCGACACCTCCTTCGGCAAGGTGGCCGAGGCTGCCGAGAAGTACAAGGTGGATTGGCGCATGGGGGCTTACATTGTGGCCCTGCAGCGCTTGGAAGACACCTATATGGACCGCGGCATCTTCCCGTAGTAGATGGCCCGAATAGGCGTATTGAAAGAACCCACCGGCGGCAAACTGACGGTCCTTACCCCTTCAGGCGCGGAACGCCTGAAGGGGAAGGCCGAGGTGCTGGTGCAGCGCGATGCCGGCCGGGCGGCAGGGTATACCAACAAAGCCTACGAAGAGGCCGGTGCCACCTTGGTGGACAGCGAGGAGGCCCTGTTGGCCGGTTCGGACATCGTGCTGAGCTACGGCTACCGCGACTTGCGCAACCGCAAGATCCAAGGCAAGACCTTCATCGGCATCTTCAACTTCCTGTGGCAGCCCGAACACGTGGGCCATTACCTCCAGCCCGGAGTTACGGTCCATAGCCTGGACCTGATCCCGAGGAGCACCTTGGCGCAATCCATGGACGTGCTCTCCTCGGTGGGTTCCATCTCGGGCTACCAAGCGGTGCTGCTGGCCGCTGAGCGCAGCTTGGCCACCGTGCCCATGATCACCAGCGCGGGCGGCACGCTGCGGCCGGCGAAGTTCTTAGTGATGGGCGCCGGGGTGGCCGGCTTGCAGGCCATCGCCACGGCCCGCCGCTTAGGGGCAGTGGTAAAAGCCTACGACGTGCGCAAGGCCTCCAAGGAAGAGGTGGAAAGCTTGGGTGCAAGCTTCATCGAGATCGAGGGATCCGTGGACGACCGCACTGCCGGGGGCTATGCCACCCAACAGAGCGAGGAATTTCTGGAGCGTGTACGCCAGCGGATCCATGAGGAAGCCGCCGGTGCCGATGTGGTGATCACCACGGCCCGCATCCCGGGCAAGCGCGCTCCCCTGCTGATCACCGCCGACATGGTGAACGGCATGAAACCCGGCGCCGTGATCGTGGACATCGCCGCGGCCACGGGCGGCAATTGCGCGCTCACCGAACCCGACCAGGCCGTGGTGCACAACGAAGTCACCATTTTGGGCCCCACCGCCATCGAATCCAGCTGCGCGTACAGCACCTCCTTCCTGCTGTCCAACAACTACATCTCCTTCATCCAGTATTTGCTGGAGCACCAGGAGGAACTGGACAGCGACCCCATTCTGGGTGCAACGCTGGTGGTACGTGACGGGCGTTCGGTGAACGAGCGCGTCCTGGCCTTGCAAGGCGCCGCGCAATAACCCCCCACTACATGGAAATGAGCTACACCATTACCCCCATCGACGGCTTGTTCGTCCTGGCCCTGAGCCTGCTGGTGGGCTTCGAGGTGATCAAGAACATCCCTGCCGTACTGCACACCCCGCTGATGTCCGGGTCCAACGCCATCAGCGGTATCATCCTGTTTGGCGGGGTGACCCAGCTGCTCAGTACCCCCATCGACCAAATTTGGACCATCGCCGCCGCCTCGTTGGCCGTGGTGTTGGGCACGATCAATCTGGCCGGCGGGTTCTTCGTCACGCACCGGATGCTTTCCATGTTCGTGGTCAAGCGCAAACCAACCGCCAAATAGCCAGGCCGATGTTGATGTTCGCATATCTGGCGGCCACGGTAGGCCTGGTGCAAGGCCTGAAGTACATGGGCGAGCCCGCCAAGGCCAAACTGGGCAACCAAGTGGCTGCCGCCAGTGTGCTGGTGGCGTTGGCTGCCCTGATCTACGCCACCGGACGGGCCGGAACGGCCAATCTGCTGCTGCTGCTCGTGCTGCTGGCCTTGGGCACGCTGATCGGCAACATGTGGAGCAACCGCGTGGCCATGACGGCCATGCCCCAGTTGGTGAGCATCTTCAACGGCTTAGGCGGCGCCTGCGCCGTGGTGCTCGGTCTGAACCAGGTTTTCGGACAAGCAACACCGATGGACGGCAAGTTGGCGGGCACCGTGCTGCTGCTCACCAACCTGTTCGGCGCGGTAGCCTTCACCGGCAGCATGGTGGCCTACATGAAGCTGGACGGGCGAAAGCTGCCCCGCCCGTCACAAGGCCAAAAATTGGCGGCACGCGTGCTGCTGGTGGTGATGGTGGCCACCTTGGTGTACTACATGGCATGGCCTGCGGATGCCGGGGCCTTCACATGGCTGATACTGGCCATCTCCGTGCTGGCTTTGCTGTACGGGGTGTACTTCGCACTGCCCATCGGCGGCGCGGACATGCCCGTGGTGATCTCCTTGCTGAACGCGCTCTCCGGCGTGGCCACCTTGTTCGCGGGCCTGGTGTTCCACGACCCGGTGATGATCATCGGCGGCATCCTGGTGGGCGCCACCGGGGTGATCCTCACCCTACAGATGTGCGTAGCCATGAACCGCTCGCTTTCCGGGGTGCTGGCCGGGACCTTCAAAGGGGGCAAGGCCGCGCAAGCCGAGGGCGAACAGGAGCTGCGCAGCATCACCGCGGTGGAAACGGCCTCGTTGCTGGCCTTCAGCAAGCAGGTGGCCGTGGTACCGGGGTACGGCATGGCCGTGGCACAGGCGCAGCGCGAATGCTTTGCCCTGCAGGAAATGCTCCGGCAACAGGGCGTGGACCTGCACTTCATCATCCACCCGGTGGCGGGCCGCATGCCCGGGCACATGAACGTGCTGCTGGCCGAGGCCAACATACCTTACGCATCCGTAAAGGAAATGAGCGAGGTGAACAACACCATGGAGCATTACGACACCGTGCTGGTGATCGGGGCGAACGACGTGGTGAACCCCGCCGCTGAAAACGACCCCGACAGCCCGATCTACGGCATGCCCATCATCCGTGCATACAAGGCCAAGCAGGTGATCGTCCTGAAGCGCAGCAGCGCCAAAGGGTATTCGGGCGCGGTGAACACGCTCTTCGACCGGCAGAACTGCAAGGTGCTCTTTGGTGATGCCAAGGCCAGCCTGGAAGAAGTGATCAACGAGCTGAAACGTATTTGACCATGAAGAACCCCAAGCTGATCATCTCCGCACGGGAGCGCGACCTGATCCTGTCCTGGATCGGCGGCTTCACCGCACCCGACCTCAACACGCAAAAAAGCCTGGAAAAGCTGGCCGAAGAGTTGAAGCAGGCCGATGTGCGCGACGAGGCCAAGCTGCCTGCCGACGTGGTGCGCGTGGGTAGCGTGGTCACCTTCAAGTCACCCTCCATCCGCAAGGAAGGCCTGCAGTTGGTACTGCCCGCCGAAGCCGATCTGAAGGCCAACAAATTGTCGGTGTTCACCGTGATGGGCTCCGCCCTGATCGGTTACCGCCAAGGGATGGAGATCACTTGGATGCTGCCCAAAGGCGAGGAAACCATCCACTTGGAAAAAGTGGACAACTCAAAGGTTGCCTTGGCAGACGGAATTTGACCTCCTTGGGTGCATCCCGCACCCGATCGATCGCGGCCCAGCCTTCAGCGCATTTCTTCCTCTTACACCCGGATTATGCAGTAGGGTTCGTTGCGAGGGTCGAAATCACAACGGCAGCGCGGCTTTAACCGAGAAGGAATAGCCCAAGCTATTCTGACGAGGGGAAAGCCGGTGAAACGTACGCTGCCGCAGCGATTTCGGGCCGTAGTAGAAATCCTACTGTATATTCCGGGTTACAGCGCGTTTCCACCAGTGGTGCTTGAACACACCCTCCGGGAAGATCCATGGAATCGTAAAAGCGGTCGAACAATCAGGGCATGATGAAGGTACATTTGAGGAACCTTTCAAATCACATCATGAAACCTAGATTCAATGCTTCAGCCGCAGCGCCCGGCATCTATACGGCACTGATCGAAAGCGAAAAGTACCTGCACCACTGCTCGATCGAAGTGCCCTTGATCCACTTGGTGAAACTGCGCGTTTCGCAGATCAATGGGTGCGCCTATTGCTTGGACATGCACTGGAAGGACCTTCGCGCCCTCGGCGAGACCGAGCAACGCCTATACTCGCTGGACGCATGGCGCGAATGCACATGGTACAGCGACCGTGAACGCGCTGCACTGGCATGGGCCGAGGCGGTAACCTTGGTTTCCGTGGACCACGTGCCCGATTCCGTCTATGATGAGGTGCGCCCGCACTTCAACGACACGGAACTTTCCGACCTCACCTTTGCCGTGGCCACGATCAACTCGTGGAACCGCTTGGCCATCTCCAGCCGCACCCCGGCAGGCACCTACCAGGTGAAGAAGGAAAAGGCCACGGTCTGAGGCAACGGGCACCTGCCTTTCCAACAAGCGTGAAATATTGGCAAAGCGCCCGCTCCGCCCGAAAGGGATGGGGCGGGCGTTCTGCTACTGGGCGAACTGTGCACCAAGCCGCCCGATATCCCTCAATGATCCTTGGATTGCGCGGTGCGGAGGGCCGCAAGGATCGGAGCCTTGTCAGCCAGTGGCCCTTTTGCCTTCTCGACCGATTCGATGCACGCAGCGACGGGGAGGTCATCGCTCACGGGATTAACGAGGTTCATCAGGACCTGCTCCACTTTTTCCTGCCGATCGCCTGAATCGATCAGTGCGATGAAGTATTCCGGGTATTGGAGCAGCACATGGAACAGCACAGAATTCCACTCCCGGCGCTCGGCTGTGCCGAGTGCCCTCTTTCACTTTGGCCTCCGGCCGCTTCATCGCTCATCGTAAAACATCTTCAACCGGCCTTCCGCATGGGCACTGCTGTGGGCGTAGTGCTCCGGCAAGGTAACAAGACCTTCCTCAACCGGGTTGTTATGGATGTACGCCACCTTTTGGTCGTACATCCCAGGACCAACGATCTCGATGGGCCTATTGGTCTTCTGCCAGAACATGTAGGCTTGGTTCTGGTTGGTGCCAGCTGCGGCTTCCTTGAAAAGGCGCGACATCCATTCCCGCCTGCTCTCGCCCGGCTGGTCCAGAAGCAGGTCAAGAATCCGTTTGGCCGTGAAACTCTTGAAGTCGCGCAACACATCGCTCAGCCTTCCTTCCTGTACACATGCGATGAGATGCAGGTGGCTTGGCATCAAACAATACGCGAACAGTTCAAGTCCCTTGTTGACCTGGCAATAGGCCAAACTGTCCAGCACCACCTCTGCGCAACGCCGCCGCGTGAACACATCCGCCCAGCCCACCACAGTGAGCGTGCAGAAATAGGAGGCTCCCGCAACGTGGGCTTTGAGGTGTTCGCTCATGGAATGACGAATGTAGCAGGAGCCCGCCAGAGGCGGATCAAGGGCCGGGCACTCGGCAGATCGTTGACATCATGCGTTAAGCCGAGCGCCGGAATCATCTATGGCCTCACGCTATACCCGAGCGCGGGTTGGGGGCGGATCAAGCGCCGGGATACTGCTATGGCCTCGCGCGGGCACCCGAGCGCGGGTTGGGGCGCCGGGATCCTGCTATGGCCTCGCGCGGACACCCCTCCCGGCGCTCGGCTGTGCCGAGTGCCCTCTTCTTTCTTGGCCTCCGGCCCACTCATCGTTCATCATCAAAACACCTTCAACCGGCTATCCGCATGCGCGCTGCTATAGGCATAATGCTTGGCAAGGTAACGAGTCCTTCCGCAACCGGAGAAAGACGAAGGCAGCAGGAGCCCGCCGGAGGCGGATCAAGGGCCGGGCACTCGGGACGCACAGGCCACCCACAGGCCGGACCCGAGCGCCGGGATCCTGCTATGGCCTCGCGCGGGCACCCGAGCGCGGGTTGGAGAAGGAGTGATGACCGGATCAGTATTCCATCTTCTCGCAGTCCTTGGATCATACTGCCAAAACTCCGCCGTGTAGCTCGTTCCTGTAGCCCCATACACTTCGTCGTCCTTCATTTGACCGTTGAAGCCGTAGTTGTAGGAGCTGCTTGAATAATTCCTGCCTGGTAAAAGGGACCCGCCGGGGTCATACCCCTGTATAACCCCTATGCCCCCCTCCTTCCCCATCACTCATTCGGCTCCGGTCGGCCCAGTTGTTTTTGCGAGGCTTTCCATTGGGCTTCTTCGGCTTTCAGGATCAGCTTCAGGCTGTCGCTGACGTCCTTCTGCTCCAGGCGGTCCAGGTCGGGCTGGCCGGCATCCACCCAGGCGCTGTACCAGAAGCTGCCCACGGCGAGGATGGCGGCGTTCATGCGGCGCTCCACCATGCCGTCCATGCTGGATTCGTAGGCCTGGATGAATTCCTTGCTCTGCAGCTGCATGGCGTTGCGGCCGCGCTGCTCGTAGGTGAATTTTTCACTTTCGGGGAAGCGCTGCTGCAGTTCCTTTTCCATGCCGAACACCGTGTCCAGCGCGGCGTGGCTGGCGATCACGTAGCTCCATGCGGCGGCTTGCGGGTCGGCGATGTACTGTGCGCGGCCCACGAAGTGGTCGTAGTTCTCGGCACTGGTTTCAGGGATGCGCGATTCCCAGAAGGCGTGGATGCCGTGCTGGCCGGTCATTTGGCCGTTGTAGTTCTCGGTGGTGTGCAGGGGCACGTGGGCATCGCCGATGTAGTGGCCGATCTCCGCGCTGTAGTACAGGATGCGGTCCACGTCGCCGCGCTTGAAGGCATTGACCAGCCTGCGGTATTCCACGGGGATGTACCAGGGCACGATGCCATACGCCTGCAGGGTATCCTCGGTGAATTTCTGCACGGCGAGGTCCCATTTCTCCGGCACTTCCTTGAAGGGGTCTTCGCCGGGCTTCACATAATGGTCAATGTCGATGTAGTGACGCGGTGCTTCGCCGGCCACGGCGTAGCGGCGGCTGTCGGGGTCGGTGGCGTGGTCGGTGACGTAGTCGATGTGGCGCTTGTAGAAGCCGAACATGGCGGGCGGCAGGGTGAACACGGCCATGCGGTTGATGCGGCGATGGCCATAGAAGCCCCAGGCGGCGGCATCGCGCTGCAGCAAGATGGGCCACAGCAGGGCGAGCGCGCCGGTGATGCAGATGGTGCGGAGCAGGAGGTTTCTGCGCATGGTTCAATGCTCCAGCGGTACCAGGTGCCCATTGCGCAGCACGGGGATCACCGTGCTTTGGTCGGGGGTGAGGCAATACTTCACATCTTCCAGCAGGTGCAGTTGCTGAAGGCGCTTGCGGCGGGGCGCGGCCTTGAGGATGCTCATGATGTTGTCCCGCGCGGCCATGTACAGGTATTTGGAGGCGATGCTGCTGTCTTCCTCCAGCCCGAATTTACCGCTTTCCAGCAGGCGGTCCATGACGGCGCCGGCAAATACGCTGTCCTCCAAGCTGAACTTGTCGCGCCAGCCGGAGCAGAGCAGCAGGATGTTGTCATTTTGCCGCAACAGCCAATCGGTGAGGGCGGTGAGGTTGAGGAAGGCACCGATGACGAGCTGCCGGGCTTCACGGCCTATGTTGATGGCCTGGGTACCGTTGGTGGTGCTGATGACAATGGTCTTTCCATGCAGGTCCATGGCCTTGAAGGCAAGCGGCGAATTGCCCACGGGGAAGCCTTCCACCACTTCGCCGTTGCGTTCGGCAGCAGCGATGTAGCCGGGGCGGCCGATGTACTGGCGGGCCTCCTCGATGGTGGCCACGGGGATGATGTCCTTAACGCCGTGGTGCAGGGCGGCGACCATGGCGCTGGTGGCGCGCAATATGTCGATGACCACCACGATGCCCATGCCTTCCTTGTAGAGCGGGTATTGGCCGGGCGTGTAGCAGACTTCCACACGGTACTGGTAATCGGCGTTGTGGGAGATGGCCTTCATGTGCGCTTGCTGGAGCGGATCGCAGGCGTTGAAAGTACGGCGGGCAGGTGAAATGGGGATAGTTTACGCGAAGACGCGAAGACGCGNNACCGCCAAGACGCCAAGCACGCCAAGAAATAGCGCACGCGAAGACGCGAAGGCGCGAAGGACGAGGGGGTACCGCCAAGACGCCAAGTACGCCAAGAAATAGCGCACGCGAAGACGCGAAGGCGCGAAGGAGGCAGGGTGGCATTGATGGAGCGGCGTAAACCAACCGTCATTGCGAGGACCTGTGCGTTCAACAGGGCCCACACCGTCATTGCGAGGACCTGTGCATTTAACAGGGCCTACACCGTCATTGCGAGGACCTGTGCGTTTAACAGGGCCGAAGCAATCTTTAATTCAGAGGGACGGAATTAAAGATTGCTTCGCCCGATGACGGGCTCGCAATGACGGTAGGCTCGGGGACTCGCTCGCAATCACGGTGGGAATTGGCGCCACGGCGTGTGCGGAATCGCTTCGGCGGTCGTGGAATTACCCAGCCGCCTCGCGATGACGGTGGGCGGGAAGTAATCGTTCAGCCAGCCGTGTAGAACGGCGTCTTCACCACTACGGCCTTGAGCACTTTGCCGCGCACGTCGATGCGCAGTTCGGTGCCAGGCGCGGAAAGGTCCTTGGGCACGTAGGCCAGCCCGATGGGCTTTTGTAAACTGGGGCTCATGGTGCCGCTGGTAACGCGGCCGATGACGTTGCCTTCGGCATCCACCACGGTGCAGCCGTGGCGCGGGATGCCGCGCTCCAGCAGTTCAAAGCCCACGAGCTTGTTCTTCACACCGGCTTCCTTTTCGGCCTTCAGCGCGGCGGAGTTGGTGAAGTCCTTGGTGAACTTGGTGATCCAGCCGAGGCCTGCCTCCAAGGGGGAGGTTGTATCGTCGATGTCGTTGCCATAGAGGCAGAAGGCCATTTCCAAGCGGAGCGTGTCGCGCGCGGCGAGACCGGCAGGCTTGATGCCGAAGGGCTTTCCGGCCTCCATCACGGCGTTCCACGCTTTTTCCGCCAGGGCGTTGGGCACGTACACTTCAAAGCCGCCCGCGCCGGTGTAACCCGTGGCGGAGAGCAGCACCAGCCCTACCCCTTTCATTTCGGCGTAGGTGGCAGTGTAGTAGGCCATGGCAGCAATGTCTTCGGCGAACAGGCCGTTCAACGTGTCCACGGCCTTGGGACCCTGCACGGCGAGCAGGCTCATCTTGTCGCTGATATTCTCCAGCTGGGCATCGAAGGTGTTGTGCTTGTTGATCCAGTCCCAGTCCTTTTGGATGTTGCCCGCGTTCACCACCAGCACGTAGTGGTGGTCGTTGCCGTGCTGCATGTTGTACACCAGCAGGTCGTCCACGATGCCGCCCGTTTCATTGGGCAGGCAGGTGTACTGCACCTTGCCTATGCCCAGCTTGGCGGCATCATTGCTGCACACCTTTTGGATGAGGTCCAAGGCCTGTGGCCCGCGCACGAGGAATTCGCCCATGTGGCTCACGTCGAACACGCCCACGGCGTTGCGCACGGCTAAGTGCTCATCGTTCACGCCAGTGTACTGCACGGGCATGCTGAAGCCCGCGAAGGGCACCATTTTGGCGCCGAGCGCATGGTGGATGTGGTTCAATGTGATGTGCTTGAGGGCGGCAGTGGTTTCCATGTGCGGTGCGTGCTATGCGGGGATGCCTTTCGGCTGTTTGACCAAATTGTTGAATTGTTTCAGGTAGGTATCGCGCCAGGCGTTCACGGAGTATCGTTCCTCCACGGTGCGCCGGGCTTCGGCACCCATCCGTGCGCGAAGGTCGGCATCTTCCACCAAGCGGGAAATGAGTTCCACCCATTCCTCATCGGTGCGCGGTAAAAAGCCGTTGACGCCGTGTTGGATGATCTCGGTGTTCACGCCCACGGGGCTCATGAGGGTGGGCAAGCCGAGGGCCATGTACTGCAGGCCCTTTAGGCCGCATTTGCCGCGGGCCCATTCATCATCGGGCAGGGGCATGATGCCGATGTCGCCGCAGGAGAGGTCGGATACTTCCTGTTGGGGTCTCCATGGCTGCCCTTGTATGCCGAGTTCGGCCATTTTGAAGGAAGGATCTCCGATGATGGTGAATCCGATGCGGTCGCCGAACTTCCGTTTGATCTGTACAAGCACCGGAATAGCCAGGTTGAGGTGGCGGATGGTGGTTGGGCTACCTGTCCATACGATGTTCACCGGGCCATCATTCCGCGCTGGTTTCACGGTGTAGCTTTCCGTGTCTATCGTGGTGGGGATCACCGCCACGTTGGCGTTGTGGTACTTGGCATAATCAGCGAGATACCGATTGCCCGCGATCACCAGGTCGGCCATGGCGATCAATGCGGCTGTTTTGGCCGGTGATTTCAACCAGCTTAACTTTTTATTCCCTTCGCTCACATCCATCGTCCAAATGGCATCGTCAAAATCAAAGACGAAGGGAATGCCGGTCCGCTTGAGCATCCGTTCAAAATAAGTAGAGCCGGTCATGAAGGCTTCGCGCTGCACAATGATCAGGTCATAGCGGCTTGCCCCGCGTGCGTGCATCCAACGTTTGCGCAAGCTTTGGGCGAAGATGATCGATTTGCGGCCCCAGTTCCCAGGGGCATAGAAATAGCGATCGTCCTTTGCACTGATCAGCCATGCATGATCGGCGGTGAACCCATGCTGCCGCCAATAGGGTTCGAACTGCTCAAAGCGGTACCGTTGGCTCGGCGAGCGCCCAGGACGGTGGGCGGCGACAAAGAGTATGCGATGCATGGAGCGCGGTAAAAATAGCCGCTTGCCCGCCATGGTGGCCAATGCCCCCTCTGCTACCTTCGCGCTCCATGGCCCGGCCGTTGCTGCTTCCGCGCTGGACGATCACCTTGATCGACCTGGCCATGTGCGCGGTGGCCCTGTTAGCCGCCTACCAGCTCCGGTTCAATTTCAGCGTGCCGGATTACGAATACCGGCTGCTGTGGCCCGTATTTCCGGTGTTCCTCGCCGTGCGGCTGGGCTGGTATTTGGCGTTCGGCATCCAGCGCAGCATGGTGCGCCACACCGGCACCGAGGATGCCAAGCGCGTGTTTTTGGTGGTGCTCGGCGGCAGCCTCACGCTGTTGTTGCTGAATGCCGTGCGCTACTACTTGATGGACCGCCAGTTCGTGCTGCCCACCTCGGTGATCATCATCGATTTCCTGGGTACTGCCATGCTGCTGATCGCCACGCGCATCGCCTTCAAGCTGCTGCACCTGCGGCGGCAGGGCAAGGGAAAAAACGCCTTGCATGTGGTGCTTTACGGCGCGGGCGAAGCGGGCCTGATCACCAAGCGCACCCTGGAGCGCGAAGGCTCGGCCCAGTACACCGTGAAGGCGTTCGTGGATGACGACCCCGGAAAGGTGGGCAAGCGCCTGGAAGGCGTGCGCATCCACGCCACCGCCAACCTGCCCGCGCTCTTTGCCGAGCACGATGTGGACCAGCTGATCATCGCCATCCAGCAGCCCGATGCGGAGCACCGGCGGCAAGTGGTGGACATGGCCATGCGCGCCAAGGTGGATGTGCGCACCGTGCCGCCCGTGCGCGACTGGATCGACGGGCAACTGAGCAGCGGCCAGATCCGCGAGGTGCGCATTGAGGACCTGTTGGGCCGGGCACCGATCCAACTGGAGGATGCCCTGCTCAAACAACGCTTCAGCGGACGCACCGTGCTGGTAACCGGCGCGGCGGGCAGCATCGGCAGCGAACTGGCCCGGCAGCTGATCGCCTTGGGCGCAAAGCAAACCGTGCTGCTGGACCAGGCGGAAAGCGCGCTTTACGACGTGGAAATGGAGCTGAAGGGCAAAGGCTTCACTGCCTTTCGGCCCGTAGTGGGCGACGTGCGGGACCGCGAAGCGATGGCCCGCCTCTTGGCGGAAGTAAAACCCGAAGTGGTGCTGCATGCAGCGGCTTACAAGCACGTTCCGTTGATGGAAGCCCAACCCGCCGAGGCTGCGCTCACCAACATCGGCGGCACGCGCAACATGGCCGAACTGGCCGCTGCGCACGGCGTGAAGGAATTCATCCTGATCAGCACCGACAAGGCGGTGAACCCCACCAGCGTGATGGGCGCCACCAAGCGCTGCGCCGAGCTGTTCATGCAGGCGTTGGGCGCAGCCACGCCGGGCATGTCCATCACCACCACGCGCTTCGGCAACGTGCTGGGCAGCAACGGCTCGGTGATCCCGCTGTTCCGCAGGCAGATCGCCGAGGGCGGCCCGGTGACCGTCACCGACCCCGAAGTAACGCGCTTCTTCATGACCATTCCCGAAGCCTGCCGCCTGGTGCTGGAGGCGGCCACCATGGGCAAGGGCGGCGAGATCTACGTGTTCGACATGGGCCAGCCGGTGCGCATCGCCGACCTCGCCGACCGGATGATCCGCCTTAGCGGCCTGGAACCCGGCAAGGACATCGCGATCAAATACACCGGCCTGCGCCCCGGCGAAAAGCTGTATGAGGAACTGTTGGCTGAACAGGAGGGCAACCAGCCCACGCACCACCCGCGCATCCTCATCGGCCGTACGCAAAGCGTGGACGCGCAAGCCCTGCTGCCTGCGATCAATGGCATTTTGCAAGCTGCCGGGCGCGGCGATGCCGAAGCCACCGTACGCGGCATGAAAGCCCTGGTGCCTGAATACCTGAGCCGCAACTCCACCTTCGGTAAATTTGACCCGCAACCTGCAACAACGGCCGCGGGTGGACCCACCCCGGCATAGCCCTATTCACTGATGACCCGCGACAACAACCTGGAGATCGCCAAGCTGCAAAAGGAGATCGGCGACCACATCGGCATCGGCGTGGACAGCCTGATGTTCAACTATGTGGAGGAGCCGGGCAAGGGTTCCAAGCTCTTCCTGATCACCCTCAACCCGCGCCACAACCAAAGCTTTCTGTTCCACAGCACCAGCGGCCGCGACAAGTTGGAGGCCCTGCAAGCCATGCGCGATTACGTGGGCACTTACAAGGACCGCACCAGCAGCTATACCGTGCAATGGAGCGCCAAGGGTGAACATGAACTGAACACGTCCTACTTCAGGGCGAAGAACATCTTAGACGCGCTGGACAAGCTCTTCTATGATCGGGACCCGAACAGCATTACGGTGTTTTCGGTGATCATGAATCCGATTACGTAGTTCGTGGTTCGTGGTTGTTAGTTGTTAGTTGTTATGACTCGTCCTGAAAAAAGTTNNACCTATTTCAGGACAAGACATTAGTTGTCAGTTGTCAGTTGTCAGTTGTCAGCAGATGAAGATCACTACTCCCGTACAAGTCCGTTTCAGCGACCTGGACATGGCGCGGCATGTGCACAACGCCGTTTACCTTGAATACTTCGAACTGGGCCGCATGGACCTGCTCCGGCAATTCATGGAGCCGGATCATGACTGGGTGCGCACCGGATTGATCTTGGCGCGCAATGAAGTGGACCACCGCAGGCCCATCCACCTGGCAGACCCGGTGCAAGTACTAACCTGGTGCGGAAGGATCGGCGACAAGAGCTTTGACCTGAACTACCAAGTGCAGCACGCCAAGGACGGGTCCGTTTTTGCCGAAGGCCGCAGCGTGATGGTGTGCTTTGATTACAGCATACAGTCCTCCATTGAAGTACCGGCGGACTGGCGGAAAGCCTTGGCACGGTTCATGGACGATCCCTCATAAGACACACGAAACATGAAAATGACCCACGCCCTTGTGGCGGCCGCCCTGTTTTGCTCCGCCTGCAGCAGCACCCAGTTTGCCCAAGTGCTCGATGAAACCTCCAAACAGATCAACGGCGGCGAGGCCGCGCTCACCAATGCCGATGTGATCGCGGGCCTGAAGGAAGCCTTGGACAAGGGCGCTGAACACGCCGTAGGCACGGCCTCCGTGGCGGACGGCTTTTGGAAGAGCGACCGCCTGCGCATTCCCTTTCCGCCGGAAGCCGTGAAGGTGAAGAACACGCTCAACGACATCGGCATGGGCGCCCAGGTGGAAAAATTCGAGCTGACCATGAACCGCGCGGCGGAAAATGCCGCCAAGGAAGCCGTACCCGTGTTCCTTAACGCGATCAAAGGCATGACCGTGGCCGACGGCTTTGCCATCCTGAAGGGCGGCGACCATGCGGCCACCGATTTCCTCAAGGAGAAAACCACCGCCGAGCTCACCGCCAAGTTCCGGCCCATTGTGGAGAAGGCCACCCAGCAGGTGGCGCTCACCAGCTACTGGACGCCGCTGTCCAACGCCTACAACACGGCCACGCTGCTCACCGGCGGACAGTCTGTGAACCCCGACCTGGACGCCTACGTGACGCAAAAGGCCATTGACGGGCTCTTTGTGCTGGTGGCCGACGAGGAGCAGCAGATCCGCAAGGATCCGTTGGCGCGCAGCACCGATTTGTTGAAGCGGGTGTTCGCCGCGCAATAGAAAGGCGAAGGGCAGACCGTGTGGGGCCCGCCCTTCGCGAAGATCACCGCGTAGACGGTCACTGCCTGTGCAAGAGGCGCACCACCCCCGCGCGGCCAGCATCAGTCACGCGCAACAGGTAAGGTCCGTCGGGCATGGCGGCCATGTCCAACAGCAGGCGGCCTTCCATAGCGTTGCGCAACTGCACGGCTACACTGCGTCCCGCGATATCGAAGAGGGCCACGGCATCGGGCTTCACACCAACCCCGGTGATCACATGCACCGTTCCCTGCTGCCCCAGCCAACGCAAGCTTTGCGCTCCCGCCCCTACCGAGGCCACGCCCAGGCAGGGGTCCAGCGCAATGCACACCCTCGCCGTATCGTTCGGGCACCCCTGCGCTGCAACCGAATAGGCATAACATCCGGCAGGTGAAACCGCCGGGCTGAACATGGCAGCGGTGCCAAAGCCATTGAAGGACCACGAACCGCCGGCATCAGGTGTTCCACCCAATGCGGTGAAGAGGTTGAAGGGCGCTGAACCTTCGCAGACGGTCAAGCTGCTATCCTGCCCGGCATACGGTTCAACGAGGATAATGATGGGCGTGGGTGAATCGACCCCGTCGACCTGCGGGTCGCTGCCCACCACGCGGATCAGGTAGCCCGGCCCCGTGGGTACCCCTGAAGGCACCTCGGCCACGATGGTGCCCGAGGTGGTACCGAACCACATGCCGATGTTGATGGGCTGGGCGAAGCTTCCATTGGCATCTGAAAGCTGTGCGGAAAAGAAGTTGCCCGCGTTCCAAGTGCCCGTGGCCGTGAACGGCACATCGAAGGCGGATTTGGGGCAGATGCTGGCTGGAACCACTGCTCCGGTGGTCAAGGTGTTGGCCGCCTGGGTGGAGGTCACCTTCACGTCATCAATGCCAAAGGCGGGGTCGCTGGCCGACATGGTGGTGCCGTTCACAAAGCGGAACCCGAAGCGCAGCGTAGCCTGGTCGGCGAAGGCAGGCAAAGTGATGGTCTGCTGCACCCAACCCGGTTGGTTGGCGTAATTGGACAGCGGCGTGGTGACCTGGTTCCAGGACGTCCCCCCGTTGGTGCTGTAGTACACTTCGCCGTAATTGCTGGCCGATCCGGCGCAAAGCCACCAGAAGCTGAGGGCTACCTCGTCCGCGCCGGTGGTGGCCACATCCGTGGTCATCCGTGCGAAATGATTGCCTGCGGCGGTGCACAGCCCGTCGGCTGCCGCAAAATTGCAGTTGGCAATGCCGCTGGCCATGGCTGCGTTGCTGGTGATGTGCATGTACTTGCCGTTGGGTTGGGTGATGCCCGCTGGTTGCGCTGCCGTATTGGGTATGGTGAACGTGAACGGGATCCCCAAGCAGTCCAAGGTGCTGCTTCCCCCGGAGTAGGCATTGTTCACCAGCCAGGTATTTGCCCCGGAAGTTTGCGAGCCCATGTCCGAGGTGTTCAGCGTGAAGCCGTGTTGAGCCCCTTCAAAGTCCTCGGAAAACAGCACCTGTTGGGCATTGATCGAAGTGCTTAGCAGCAAGGCGGGAAGAATGCGTAGAATTTTGGCCATGGTTGTGGGGTTAGTAGGTGCAATATAGATGATCGGGCACTGCACACAAGGAAGCTATCCGGGACCGCAACCATGGAATATCCGGTGATCATGCCCACATTTGCCCACCGCACGTCCGCTAGCGGGTTTATTCTGAAATCCCATACCCATGCGCCCCATCCTGCTCACCGAACCCGGCACGGAGCTTCCCGAAAGCGAGCTCATTCTCAACCCGGACGGCTCCGTGTACCACTTGGCCCTGCGCCCCGAGCAGTTGGGCGACCTGGTGCTGGTGGTGGGCGATCCCGGCCGGGTGGCCCGCGTGAGCGCCCATTTCGACAAGATCGACCACCAGGTGCACAACCGCGAATTCGTTTCGCACTCAGGCACCTTGCACGGTGCGCGCATCACCGCCTTGGCCACGGGCATCGGCACGGACAACATCGATATCGTGCTGGGCGAATTGGACGCCCTGGTCAACATCGACCTGGACAAGCGAACCCCGAAAAAGGAGCATAAGTCGTTGACCATCGTGCGCATGGGCACCTGCGGGGCCTTGCAGGAGGACATTCCCTGCGACGAGCTGGTGGTGAGCCAATATGCACTGGGGCTGGACAACGTGATGCACTACTACGCACACGAACAGACCGATGGCGAACTGAGGATCCTGCAATCCTTCCTGCAGCACACTGAATGGCCGGACAACCTGCCCATGCCTTACATCGCCACAGGCCATGAACCTTTGGTGGAAACATTGGGGCGCGGCAACCATGTGGGAATAACCGCCACGGCCGGAGGCTTTTACGGCCCCCAGGGCCGGCAATTGCGGGCAGTGCCCAGCGTGGGCGGCCTGAATGAGCTGTTCACCTCGTTTCGCCACGAGGAGCTGCGGTTGCTGAACTTCGAAATGGAGACCAGCGCACTGTTCGGCCTCAGCGAATTGCTGGGCCACAAAGCATGCACCGTGTGCACCGTGGTGGCGAACCGCCTGCGGAAGGAATACAGCAAGGACCACCATGCCGCAGTGGACGCCATGATCGCCCAAGTGCTGGAACGGCTGGTGGGCTGAGCCCCTTTCCGCCTTTGGGGCAGGTGGCCACGGGCAGGCCAAGGACTTTCCACAACCCGCTGTTGGCGGAGCGGTCTTCAACCCGCGATGGTTGAAACAAGCCTTCCGCTCCCCCATCACGCGCTTCAGGGCCGGGTACTTTCGCACACATCACCGCGAGAAGGAAGCCCATCATGAGCGAAAACGAGATCCGTGCACTGATCGCCTTGATCGACGACCCGGACGAAGGCATTTATGACCAAGTGCGCGAGCGCATCATCGCCATTGGCGGCCCGCTGGTGCCCGAGCTGGAGCAGGCATGGGAACTCGACGGACAAGGTGACCTGTTCCGCAACCGCGTGGAAGACCTGTTGCACACGATCCATTTGGACATCACCTTCAACCGGTTGACCGCTTGGCGCAAGGCCGGGGCCGATGACCTGCTTGAAGGCGCCTTGGCCGTTTGCCGCTACCGTTACGCGGAACTGGACGAACAGCGGGTGCGCGCCCGCTTGGCCGCTTTGCGGCAGGACATTTGGTTAGAGCTGAACGACAACCTCACCGCCTTTGAAAAAGTGCGCGTGTTCAACCACATCTTCTACCAGGTTCACGACTTCAAAGGAAACAAGCGCAACTACCACGCGCCGCAGAACAGCTACATCAACGAGGTCTTGGAGACGCACAAGGGAAATCCGTTGTCACTGGCGATCATTTACCAGGTGCTGGCCGAAGACCTGGACCTGCCCCTGCGGGGGGTGAACCTGCCCAATCATTTCGTGCTGGCCTACATGGATGAAAGCGGCGTGGCCGCCAGCGAACTCGGGCATGCAGGCGTGTTGTTCTATGTGAACGCCTTCAGCCAAGGCGACATCCTGGGCAAGGCCGAGATCGATGAGTTCCTGGGCAAGCTGGAGATTCCGGCGGATGAAAGCTTTTACCAGCCTTGCACCAACTTGGACATCATCCGAAGGCTGCTGAACAACCTGCTGAACAGCTACGAAAAACTGAACGACCCGGACCGGGTGGAAGACCTCAAGTACCTGCTCAGCGCGTTGTAGGCACCGCGCCGCCCCAACCACCGAACACCTTCGTCACCGTGGCCAAGATGATGCGCAGGTCCAGCAGGAAGCTCCGTTCCCGCACATAACGCAGGTCCAGCGCCAATTTGGCCGGCATCACTTCCTCCACGTAGGCCTTTTCGGGATCGGCGGCACGGGCCAGCAGCTCGTTCTCATCGATGTAGTCTATGCTGGCCATGCCGGTGATGCCGGGCCGCACACCGAGCACGGCGCGCTGTTCAGCAGTATAGAGCGCCACGTACTTGGGCACTTCCGGCCGAGGACCCACCACGCTCATGTCACCGATCAACACGTTCCACAGCTGGGGCAGCTCATCCAGCTTGGTCTTGCGCAGGAAATAGCCCACGCCGGTGATGCGGGGATCGCGCCCGCCGATGGTGAGCTGGCCTTTTGCCTCGCTGCCCGGCCGCATGCTGCGGAACTTCAGCAGGCGGAACTCACGTCCGCCACGGCCCACGCGCACCTGCCGGAAAAAGGCACCCCCCGGTGAGGTGAGCGCCACAGCCAAGGCAAACACCAGCAGCAGCGGTAGCAGCAACACCAGCAGCACCAGCGAAAAGGCCATGTCGAAGGCGCGCTTCAGCATGGCTCAACCCATCACCGCGTGAACGGCCTCCTTCACTGCATCGATCACGGTATCCACCTGTTCGTCCGAAAGGTCGTAGTACACGGGCAGGCTGATCTCTCTGCTGTAGTGCTTGTAGGCATTGGGGTAATCCTCCATCCGGTAGCCGGTGTTGCGGTAGTGGCTCAGCAACGGCAGCGGGATAAAATGCACGTTCACGCTCACCTCCTTGGCCGAGATGGCGGCGATGATCGCATCGCGTTGCTCTTCGGTGGCATTGGCCACCCGCAGCATGTACAAGTGGTAGCTGCCTTCGCGGTGGGCATCCTTGAGCAAGGGCCGGTCGATGGCCGCCTCCTGCGCAAAGCCCGCGTGGTAGCGCTCGCAGATGGCCTTGCGGCGCGGCAGGGTCTCACTGTCGTAGCGGTCCAGTTCCACCAGTCCGATGGCCGCCTGGATGTCCGTCATGTTGCATTTCCAACCGGGGGCTTCCACGTCGTAGCGCCACGCGCCGGGCCTGGTCTTGGCTAAGGCGTCCTTGTTCTGCCCATGCAGGCTCATGGTGTTGAACCAGCGGTAGATCTCCTCCGTGTCGAAGGGCGCGGGAAGCTGGAAGGCCAGGGCGCCGCCTTCTGCCGTGGTGAGGTTTTTCACGGCATGGAAACTGAAGCCAGTGATGTCCGCCTGTGGCCCGATGGACTTTCCGCCGATGCGCGCGCCGAAGGAGTGTGCGGCATCGCTGAGCACCAGCGCACGCCCCAAGCGCATCTGCGGGTTGGAGCCGCCCACGCGCAGGTTCACGGCCGGACTGAACCAGGCGCAGCTGTCCTCGGCCACCTTCACGATCTCCGCCACCCGCGCGGGCAAGCCGCCGATGTCCACGGGAATGATGGCCTTGGTGCGCGGGTTCATGGCCTGGCGCACGGCCTCGGGGTTGATGGTGAAATCATCCAGCACATCCACCAGCACGGGTTTGGCGCCCACGTGCTTCACGATGTTGGCCGTGGCGCAATAGGTGTAGGCGGGCACGATCACTTCATCGCCCGGGCCGATGCCGTACCAGCGCAAGGCAAGCTCCGCCGCATTGGTCCAGCTGTTCAGGGCGATGGCGCGCTGCACGCCGCAGTACGCGGCGATGCGCTTCTCGAACTCCTTGGTGCGCGGGCCGGTGGTGATCCAGCCGCTGCGCAGGGCATCCGTGACGGCCTGGATGGTCTTCTCGTCGATGCGTGGAGGCGAAAAGGGGATCATGGTCGTTGTTCAGTGTTGGCCGCAGGTTCCGGGCTGCGGCAGATCAGCAGGACAAAAAAGAGGATGAAGAACACCACCCCGGCTTGCACTTCCAGCACGGATTCAATGGCCCCATTGATGATGAAAAGCAAGGCGAAGATCGCTATGAATGGATCTTTCCGCCGGATCCCGATCACCAAGGGTGCCACCATCATTGCGCACACCAGCAGCAGGCCGGGCCAGCCCAGCGCCACACCGCTTTGCAACACCTGTGAGTGACTGTTCAACTTGTGCTGAATGGCTGCCGTGGCGCCTTTCTCCTGGTAACAGGCCAACAGCGCATGCTTGATGTCCCCGGTGCCTGCGCCCCAGGGTGACATGGCCATGCAATGCACACTGCACGACCAGGCTACCAATCGTTCATCCGAACTACTTTCCGCAGCCAAGTATGAGGAATCCTTACCCAACAGACGTTCAATTGCCTGTATGGCCTCATTCACTCGCACCGACAGCACCCGTGAAAACATGCTTCCAGGCACACCCAGAAGGATGACCAAGCTTGGAATGAGCAACCACCTCCGCTGTTTCGGAACGATTCGTAACGAGGCGGTAACGAGCAGGAACAACACGATGGCCAGCCCGATCAATCCGCTCTTGCTTGCCAGCATCACCACGTACACAATCAAGAGCACCAGGAAAAGGATACAGGCAGAACGCATCCATAGGCCTGTCACCTTTCCCGTGACCAGTTCACTTCCCCAATAAAACAACGCCCAGCAAGCAAACCAGGCCATGTAGCTCGGATGCACCAGCGTGGACAAGTAGCTCTGCGTAAAGCACTCCTTCCAGCCATGTTCGCTGTAACAGGTTGAAGCGGTCCATGCGCTGATCACCATGGCCACCAGCAGGCCGACGGAGAGCGCCGTCATGGCCGACCGGAGCATGTCCCTACCCACAGCCGACCGCATGCCAGCCGCCAACAGCGGCACCAGCAACAAACTCAGCTTTACTTCCAGATCGAACAGGCCGAAGTCTACGTCCGTGGTCCAGGCCATGCCCAGTACGTGCAGCAGGTAGAACACCACCGGGAGCAGCAGCAAACCTTTGTCCTTCACGCTTCCGAAGGCCAGCACCTGCGGCAGCAACAGCACAATGCCCAGCGCCAAGGGGATTGGCACCAAGGGGCCATGGACGGGAAGCGCGGCGATCGCCAGCAACAGGGCGCAGCGGCCCAACAAGGCGCTGCGCTCCTGCCACGTGGAAGCCTTATGCCAGTCGCTGAATTGCATCCCACAGTTTCTTGCTGATCACCTGCCGGTCAAAGTGTTCCTTCACGTAGCGCTCGCCATGGGCACCCTGTTCCAGCACCAACGCACGGTCGCCGGCATATTGCGCGGCCACGCGGGCCAGATCCGGCGCGGATTCCGGTTCGAAGTAAAGCCCTGCCCTGCCCTGTTCAATGAACAGTTCGCGCGCTTCGCCGTCCACGCCCAGCAGCACCGGTTTGCGCAGGGCCAAGGCTTCGAAGATCTTGCTGGGAATGGCACCCTTGAACAGATCGTTGCGCAATAGCGGCACCACCACGGCATCGGTGGAACGCATCAGGGCCAGCAGCTCGCGGCGCGGCATGCGGTCCACGAAATGCACGTTGATGGCCCCAAGTTTCTGTTTCAGTTCAAGCAGCCGCTCCTTCTCCGGGCCATCGCCCATCAGGATAAAATGGATGTCCGCCCGATCGCGCAGCAGGGCCGCCGCCTGCACCACCACCTGCAATCCTTGTGCGTGGCCCAGGATCCCTGCGTAGGCCAGCAACAGATCATTCGGGCCGATACCCGAACGGGTGCGGATGTCCGATGCGGGCACCTTCCCCGCTTCCGCCAGCGCCGCGAAATCCACGCCGTTGGGCACCCAAAGCACCTTCTTTTGCGGAAAGCGCCCGCTGATGTTCTTCACAATGCCCTGCGTTTGGCCCGTGATCAGCGCAGCGTTCCGGTAGCAGCGCTCCTCCAGCCAGGTGCTGGCGCCGATCATGGCCTTGTTCGATACCAAGCCCAGTTGCACCGCGCTTTCCGGCCACAGGTCGCTGACGTTGAACACGAGCTTCGCCCCTTTCAGCCGGGCCAGCAGCATAGCCGTGATGCCGAGGAACAGCGGCGGCGATTCCACCAATAGTACGTCCGCCGTCTTCAGCTTGAACAAGCCGACTACCAGCGAAGTGAAGACGAATGAGAAGTAATTGCACAGGCGCGCAACGATGCCCTTGCCGGTGGACACGAACAGCCAAGCGCGGTGAACAAGCAGCCCGTCCATCACTTCACGGACGTGAAGCCTGCCCCGGTAGGCGGCGTGGATCCGCATGTCCGGGTAGTTGGGCATGGCGGTGAGCACAGTGACCTCCGCTCCCTTGGCCTGCAAGGCCTGGGCCGTGGCGAACAGGCGGTTCTGAGGCGCTCCGGTCTCGGGCGGGAAATATTGAGTGAGGAAGATGATCCTCATGGGGCGGTGCGCTCAAGCCGGGCAATGGCCTCGGCGTGGGTGATGAACCTGTGCCCGCGTTCCTTCAAGTGCACCAGCAACCACTCGTACCACGCCTTCCACGTGGCAAACGCCGGGCTGTAGTAGCGGTCGTGGAAGAGGATGCTGGTGTACTGCAGTCCGGCCCGCTCCGCTTCCTCCAGTTTGCCGATGGTGTAGTGCTTGGCGCCTTCCAGGTCGCGGCTTTGGTAGCGCTTGGCACCGTCCATGGCCCACCCGTCCATCAGCAGCAAGGGGAACTCCCACATGCCGTGCAGGCGGTAGGGATCGCGGGCCCCTTGGATAGTGGCATCGAAGCGGTAGCCGGTGACGGCCAGTTTGCGGAACGTGGTGTCATCCTGCCGCAGGTAGTGCATGCGGATGCCAAAGTCACTACGCCCGCTTATCTGCGCGAAGCGCCGGTGCTCCTCCCGCATCGCGGCTTCATCGGTGTAGGCGATCCCATGCACCCCGGCTTCGAAGCCGCGTGCGATCACCCGGGGCACGTGCTTTTCCGCATGCCGCAACGGATAGGAAAGTCCCACGCCGTTGGCCATGCCGAAGAAGAAACAGGAACGGATGCCGTGGTGCTCGTGCAGGTCCATTACCTCCTCGATGCGCTCCCAGCGGTTGCGTACCAGATCGGCATAGCGGTGCCCCAGTTCACGCAGGGAGATCTTGCCCAGCACGTGCTCCAGATGGTTGCGCACCAGGAATTTTGGGATGATCGGGTCCTTCCAATGCTCCCGCACGGTGATGTGGTCCACGTCGTGGCTGAGGATCACCTGCATGGGTCAGAAGAGATGGCGAAGCTTTTTCTTCAACGCCACCTCGGTGAGGAACGGCGCTCGGTTCACGGTGAAATAGGGCGTGGGCGTGCCGCCGAACGCACGGAAGTAACGCTCCACCTCGGGGATCATGCTGCCCTCGAAATCGAAGATGTGCTGCCCGGATACCTTGGCCTCAGCGATCGCGGCATCCACGGCCATGGCGCCCGCACCCGCGCTGGCATGAACCTTATCCACCCCGCCGAGCAGGTAGTAGGCCACCCCTGCGGATGAAGCGGTGAACGCGGCGGCTGTATCGTGCCCGCCTTCCACGGTGATGAAGGCAGCGCCCGTGCCCGGCTTCAGGAACGCCTCCAACAGGCCCATGGCCACGCCCTCGTCCAGCCCTTTGCCCTTTCGCTGGAACGTGCTCCGGACCATGCGCAACACACGCTCTGGATCGTCCGTCCGCACCGTATCGGCGCCCCCTGCCCTGCTCTTCTTGATCGCGTTGCGCTGTTCCGCCTCATAGCCGGCGCGGACCGCTTCCATGCCTTGTGCCAGCTCGATCCGGTACGTCCACTGCGCCACTACCTTGAAGCCCTTCCACGCCCATGGTTGCAGGTCCGTCTCCTCTGGCGGGAAGGCCAAGTGGATCATGCCGTCCTGGGCCAACAAGTAATCGGCCAGAGACGTGTGCAACTTCTTGGCCTCGCCCACCGCCTTGGCAGGATTGCTGGCCATGCGCTTGCGCCAGAGGCCGCAGTTCTGGGTGTGCGCCGGGTGGGAGATCAGCCGCAAGCCGGAGCGGCGCGTGCGGTGCAGGTGGAAGGCGGCCACGGCTTTGCCGTCCTTGTTGAAGACGCCCAGCCGCTCCATGCCGGCACCCACGATGTGGCCCCACTCGTCGCGCAGGAACAAGGGAACTTCCGCCGGTGCAATGCCCAACGTGGCCGCGATATCGCCGGTGATCGGTGCAATGGTCATGGTTCCAGTTGCCGGTAAAGATCGACCAGGCGCGCGCTTTCACTTTCCCAGCTGTAGTGCAGCTCCACTTCCTTCCGGCCATCCAGCCCCTTTGCGCGGCGGCCTTCCGCATCGGCCCGTGAGGCCCTTAGCGCCGCTGCGATGGTGGCCGGTGCCTGGGCATCGGCAAACCAGCCGAACGACCCGAATGTTTGATGCCAGAAAGGGAAATTGCTCAGCAGCATGGGCAGCCCGCAGGCCATGTACTCGAAGGTCTTGATGGGCAGGCTGATCATGTAGTTGTGCACGGGATAGAGCAGGCATACGCCCAGGTCAGCGGCGCGCACATGGTCGTACACCGCGTCCATGCGCACTTGGCCCAGGTCCCGCACCTGCGGCCAGGCGGGCAAGGCCGCGCATTCCGCGCGATAGGCATCATCCGCCCATGGGCCCAGCAGCTTCAACCGCACGTCCGGCAAGGCTTCCAAGGCCATCACCACCTCCTTGATGCCCCGGATGCGTGAAAGCCCGCCGACGTAGATCAGCGTGAATTCGGGGTCCTTCCCGATCGCCTGCAAGGACCGGTCGATGATGGCCAGCACAGGCAGGTTGCGGATCACCTCCACCTTGCGGGCTTGTGCCGGATGCAGGCGCACGATGTCCTCGCGCATGCTGTCCACCACCACCAGCACACGGTCCAACTTGCGGATGGCAAGGTCTTCGAACCAGCCGTAAAGGCGGGAAGCGAGTTTGCGGAACCATGCGGGACCAAGCCATGTTTTGGTGAGAATGTGGCCGCGCATGGACTCGTGCATGTCGTACACCACCTTGGCCCCGCCTCGTTTCAGCAGGAGCGCGATCCACAGCAGCTCCGGGTCGTGGACCTGATAGACGGCAGCCTTGAGCTTTCGTGCCTCGCGAAATGCCCGCCACGCGCCAACGATCGGGCGCAAGATCCGTGAGGCGGGCACCCGGACCGGATGCATGTGCACGCCATCTTCCGTGACCGACCTGTCGATGGGGGCGATCAGATGCACGTCGAAACCGGCAGCGGCCAGTGAACGGCACTGTTTGAAGAAGATGCGGTCGTCGAACGCGCCGTGCACGGTGGTGATGTGGCAGACGCGGGTCATGCGGCGGGCTCGTGTGCAGGCCGGAGCCAAAGGAAGAGCAAGATGGTCAAACCCCAACCGTGGGTTAGCAGCACCGTGGGCAGGGCGCTTCCGCTCAGCGAAAGCAGCGGGAAGGCATTGAGCACCACGGACCACTTCCATTGATCGCCGTACACGCGTTGCACCGCCAATAGCAACACGGCGGTCACCAGGCCCGCAGCAAACAACCCCCACGTACCAAAGTTGGCGTAGCCGTACATAAAGGCCGCCGAACCCATCGTGCCCGGCACGTGCTTTGCGGCCATTTCAGGGTAGGCCAGATCATACACTTTTTCCGTGTAGTCCGTGTAGGGCACACCCAGCGCCACCGCCAACGGTCTTACAGCCCCGCCCTTCGCATACGGGATGCCCGAAGGAATGTGCGTGAACCACTCCGCCACGGTCCAACCGGGCATCAGTACCACACGTCGGCCCACGCCAAGCAGAGCATCCAAGACGAAACCGTGTTCCTTCACCCCGGCATCTTCCGCCACGGACTGGCCGGTGGTGCCTGGGGCCGGCCGGGACCGCAGCTTCTGTGGGTTGGCGGCGGTGGACAGCAGTACCGTAACCACCAGGAACAGTGAAACAAGCACTGCGGAATACCTCCATTGGCGGGTGACCAGCAAGGCTAGCAACAACGGCACGAACAGCGTGATGAAGAAACTTTTTGCCAAAAGCGAAGCCGCATACACCGAGGCACAGACCGCCAGCAGCCAGAACAAGCGCCGGTTGGTGGACCAAGCAAGGAGCAGGGCCATCGGTACGAGCGCCTTGATCAGAAAATGCGAGAAATAATCCAGGAGCAACGGAACACCCTCACCTGCGGCACGCCTGATCTCCACAATGCGCAAATCATCCTGCTCGTGCAGCGCCTCCCACAGCGGTATGCCGCCCAGCCAGGCCCAATGCGCGATCATCTGTACCACTTGGGCGATCAGCACGGCCCGGATGAACAGCAAGGTGTAAGCGGAAGACGGAGCAGCAGGGCGCCGGAACCCCGGGACCAGCCTGTTCAACAAGGCATATCCGGCCAGCAACACACCAATGTAGATGGACACCTGGGGAAGAAAATGTAATTGGGTACGCTGGACCAGGCCGATGAGCAACAAGGCCATGATCAGCAAATGCAAGACCAGAACCCCATGACGTTTCAGTGCAGTTTCCATCAGGCCGTGGCAAGCGATCGTTCATACTTCCCTACATGGAACCACACCAATGCCGCATATCCCCCGTAGGCCAACACTTCCGTAGCGCTCAGCAATGCCATGAAATGCGTGGCGGATACCTGCTTGAAAAGCGGCAGGAACGCCAGCAGCAGCGCATAGAACACTGGAAACAACATGGCCGGCTTCACCTTGCCCATGGCGATCAATTGGGAGCCCAGCGGACTCCCCACCAATTGCGCGGAATACCCCCAGATCAAGATGCCCGCAAGATGGCCCGCATAGCGCCATCGCTCCCCAAGCACCAAAGCGAACAAGGATTCGCCGAACAGGGTGACCACCAAGGCGATCCCCAGGGCCAAGGCCATCAGCACCCAAGTAACACGCATCAAGTCCGTCCGGATGGACTGGCGTTCCCGGAACCGGGTGGCCGTGCGTTCAAACAGCACCTGGCCCAAGGCCACGCTCACCATGCTGATCGGCACCAGCAGGTATTGCCGTGCAAAATTGTGCTCCCCCACTATCTGCACATCGAAGTAGGCTACCATGTAGATCACGGCCATTCCGGAGGCAACTGCATTGAGCACGGCAGGCCAGGCATTGTGCAGCGGCCAATCCCTAAAAGTCCCCAAGGCACTGCGGATACGCTTGGTGTCCCAGCCTTTGTCCACAGGAAATTGGCGCACCACCACCCACAGCGTTGCTCCGCAATACACCAGCCAACCAAGCAAGTAACCGGAAACCAGCCCATTGCGCCATGCCAGCCATCCGAACAGCAACGTGAGACCGGTAACAGCGACAGACTGCAGCACCTTCTGGCGGGCGATCACCGGAAAGGCCCGGTGGCGCAGCAGCCATTGCAGCAGCACCAATTGGGTGCCACCGAGGAAGGTCAACGCCACCAACGGCCATACCAGGCGGTGCAGGTCGGTGAGCGTGGTGGAGCGCTCCAGGCGTGCACTGAACAGCCCGAGCACGACGGCAGCCAGCACGGTGGTACATGCCACCAGGGCCAAGGCCCCTTTCATCAAGTCACCCGCTTGCTGCCGGTCTCGTGGCAACACAATGGCTTGGTCATAGCGGCCTGCGGCCACCACGTTCAATATGTTGAACACGGCCATCAGCGTGCCGAAGGTGGCGAACTGTTCCGCATTGTAGAGCCGGGCGATCACAGGGGCCAGCAGGAACGGGATGGCCTGGGCCAGCACTGTTCCGCTGAACAGGGTGGTAACGGAGCGAAGGAACCCGTGCGCTCCGGAAGTCGGTCCAGCCGCTCCGCTCATGCCTGAACCGGTTGTTCACCCGTGCGGTGCAACGCCACGCCCCTCAAGAACTCCAGCGTGGCCAGGTCGCTGCCTTTCCCATCGGGCCCCAAGGGCAGCACCACGGCATCGCCTTGGCGCCACCACAAGCGGTCGCGCACTTTTTCGCCATCGCAGATGATGCCCGAGGCAAAGAAGGCCGCCACCTGGCTGAAGAGGCCTCCCACACGTGCGCGCACAAATCCGGGCACGGCGTGGCGGTCCAGATCGTCGCCCATGAACGTCACCACCACCGGCACGTTGCTCACCAGCACGGCGAAGAGCGCCGATACCGAACCGAAATGCACATGCACCACATCCGGTCGTTCCTTCATGATCAGTTGCTTGAAGGCCCGCCGCGCCTGCCACAGCCGCCATGGCGACGTGTGGCTCCCCAACTGGAAGGAGGCCACCTCACAACCTTGCTGCACAAAGCTGCGCGCCTGTGCCAAGGAAGCCGCATGGGGGCCTGTGTCCGCGTGGTCGGGCAGCAGCAGCACCACGCGCATCCTGTTGTCCGTGCGTGAGGCCATCCTGCGCAGTTCGCTGCGCACGTAGGCCACATCGCGCCAGGTAAGCCAGCCCAAGTAGAACATGGCCAGCACGATCACCACGCCCATGGTGTACCAGGGCGTGGGGATGGCCAGGTGCACCGCACTGCCTACCAGCAGCAGGCCGAAGGCTTTCACCAAGTTCATGCCGTTGCGTGGGGTGTGGAAATAGGCATCAAGTACACTGCGCATGCCGTTGAAGAACGCGAAAGGCAAGGCCCCGATGAAGATGATGCGCGACATGGGCAGGTAGGCCTCACCGGTTGGCCCGAGGTAGAGCAGCAGCAAGGGCTTGGAGAGCAGCTCGAAGCCTACGGTGAGCGCGATGGAAAGGGCGATCACCAGTCCGTAGAGGCGGCCGATGTTGCGCTCCAGGCCCGCATGGTCGCCTGCGGCGATGCGCCCCGCTGCTGCCGGCAGCAGCAGCAGGGCCACTGGCGAGAATACGGCGGCAGCCAAGTTGAGCAGGGTGGCGCCGAAGCCCACCTCGCCGCTGACATCCAGGCCGTGGGTGCGCAGGGCCACATAGCCGGGCACCGTGAGCAGGGCGCCCAAGGCCACGTCACCGGGCACGCGCGGCAGGCCATAGCGCAACAGCTCGCTTCGTTCACTGCGCATCTTTTGCTTGACCGGAGCGGCTAACGAGGGCAGGATGCAAAGCAAGGGCACCGCCACCCAGCCGATGCCGGTGGCCCAGAGGATCACGGCCATGTCGGTCCATAGCAGCAGGGCGGCGCAGGGCACCACCGCCAGCACCATCAGTTGCACGAAGTTGGCGGCCACGGTTGCCGGCTTTCCGCGGAGGTATCCGTAAGCCACTCCGTGCAGGGTGATGCCCACGGTCATCAAGGCCAAGGGCGGCACCAGCGGGGCGCTGTCGTATGCGCCGTAGATGGCCCAGGCCAAAGGCTTGGCCAGCAGGAAGGCGAGCAGCATGGCCAACAGGCTCAGGGGTACCACCCAAGCCAAGGCCCCGCGCAGGTAGCCGCGCTTCTGCTCCGCTTCGCGGCTCATGGCCACGAACCGCGTGAGCCCCACCATGGCGCCCATGAGGATCACCGGGAAAGCAAACGCCACGGTGCGCCGCACGATCACGTAGATGTCCAAGTCCTGTTTGCTCACCATGGCCGCCAAGCGGAAGGTGAGCACCATGCCCAGCATGGCCAGTCCCTCGGTAAGGGTGGTCAGCAAGCTGTCCCTGCCTTGGGGGGAGCTCAGGAAACTCCTGATCTTTCCGGCCATGAGGCGCGAAAGTAGGCCCTCCCCCAAGTTCCTGCACGGCTTCATCCGCGGCACGGACCGTTCATCCGAATGGGGCGGCGGCTGCATGGCGGGGGCCTATCTTGCGCCGCAGTTGCACAACCATGGAATTCTTTCAATGGCACTGGTGGGCGGGATTGGCCCTGCTGATGATGATCTTGGAGATCTTTCTGCCGGGCTTTTTCCTGTTCTGCTTAGGCATCGGCTGCATTGCCGCCAGCGTTACGGCGGGTTTGGGCTTTGGCCCGGGGGCCCAATTGCTACTTTTTTCAGCGTTCTCGCTCCTGGCGTTCTTCACGGTGCGGCCAGTGCTGATGAAGCACTTTTGGAAAAAGGAACACGTGCTCACCAACGCGGATGCGCTGGTGGGGCAGCGCGGCCATGTGAGCCAGGATTTTGAGCCCGGATTGCGCCTGGGCCGGGTGCAGGTGGGAGGCGATGATTGGCGGGCCGAGAGCCTGTCCGACCAACCCTTGCGCACGGGCGACCTGGTGGAAGTGGTCCGTGTGGACAGCAACACCCTCATCGTAAAACTCATAACCCTTTTTTGAACCATGAGCCCCGGAACCATCATTTTGCTGCTGATCGCCTTCTTCGTGATCTTCATCGTCGCCAAGGGCGTGCGGATCGTGCAACAGAGCGAGGCGATGATCATTGAGCGCTTCGGCCGGTACCGCGAAACGCTCACCGCCGGTTTCAACATCATCATTCCGGTGTTCGACAAGCCGCGCGAGATCATCTTCCGATACAGCCGCGAGCTGCCCGACGGCAACAAATACGTGCAGTTTGTGAAGAAGGAGCGCTTGGACCTTCGGGAAACCGTGTACGACTTCCCCAAGCAGAACGTGATCACCAAGGACAACGTGATGACGGAGATCAACGCGCTGCTCTATTTCCAGATCATGGACCCGGTGAAGGCGGTGTACGAGATCGAGAATTTGCCCATGGCCATTGAAAAGCTGACGCAGACCACCTTGCGGAACGTGATCGGCGAACTGGACCTGGACGAATGCCTCACCAGCCGTGACACGATCAATGCCAAGCTGCGGGCCATCCTGGACGAGGCCAGCCACAAATGGGGGGTGAAGGTGAACCGGGTGGAGCTGCAGGACATCAACCCGCCGCGCGACATCCGCGAGGCCATGGAGAAGCAGATGCGTGCCGAGCGCGACAAGCGGGCGCAGATCATCGATGCCGAGGGCAGCAAGCGGGCGGTGATCCTCAGTGCCGAAGCGGTGCAGCAGAAGCAGATCAACGAGGCCGAAGGCCAGAAGCAGGCCCAAGTGCTGCAGGCCGAGGGCGATGCCCAGGCGCGCATCCGCCGCGCACAAGGCGAAGCGGAGGCCATCCGTCTGGTCACCGAGGCCATCAAGGGCGCCCAGGCCGACCCGGCCAGCTACCTGATCGCCATGCGCTATTTGGAGACCCTGCAGGAAATGACCAGTGGCCAGGACAACAAGGTGGTGTACATCCCTTACGAGGCCACGGGCGTGCTGAGCAGCCTAGGCGGGATCAAGGACATGCTGGACATGGGCAAGAAGATGGGGTAGTCACCCAACACGGTTGCATTGCACAAGGGCCCACTGCACGGTGCGGCCCTTTTGCATGCCGCATGGCACCGGCCCCCATCGGCGCAGTGAACCGGAGCCCATCGCCGGATGTTGCTTCCATGCAGGCAGGCACAGAGTGTTGAATGCCTACCTTCGTACACCATGGCACGCACATATGACACCCTTTCCCAAGCCGTGAACGACTTGGTTGCACGCGGCTACAAGGACGACCTGGTCCTGCACGACGAGTGCCTGATCTGCAACGGCAACAACACTTCACTCCGACCCGATGAGTTCACCATCGACGAATTTCACCGCTTTGAGGGGGATTCCAACCCCAGCGATGAAAGCATCGTGTATGCGATCAGTTCGGAGAAGCACAAAGTGAAGGGCGTGCTGGTGAACGCGTTCGGCACCTATGCCTCTCGGCTCAACCAGGCCATGGTGAAAAAGCTGGACATTCAGCGTTGACCAACTGCGCGCTACGCGCCATTCAACGCGCCAGCAGGTCGAACGCGATCTCCACTTGGTCGTTGATCACCTTGTCGCCCAAGGCATCGAAGAAACTTCCGGACCGGTACTTGATCCCGTACAAGGTGCGGTCGAAGACCATGGTGCCCTGTGCGCGCACTCCGTTCTTCTCTTGCCAGGCACGCACGGGGAAGGTCACCGGTTGTGTGATGCCCTTGATCGTCAGGTCACCGGTAACGGAGTAGTTGGGCCCGCCTGCCACGGTGCTGCTGTTCTTGGCAATGTGCGTGGCCTTGAAGCTGGCCGTACGGAACTTGCGCACATTGAAAAAATCGGCCGACCGCAAGTGGTTGCCCAGCTGCGTTTCGCCTTCCGGGTCCATGCCGATGATGGTGATGCTGTTCATGTCGATCACCACTTCGCAGCCGTGCAGGCCCGTAGCCCTCCATAGCACCGAGCCGTGCTGCACGTGGATGTGGCCCTGGTGCTGGCCCATCACCTTCTTGCCGGTCCAGGTGAGGACGGTGGCGCCGGTATCCACCGCGAACACCGATTGGGCGCCGGCCACGGAGGCGGCACTGATCAGTAAACAAGTGGCAAGGACCTTGAACATCTTGGTGCGTAGGTTGCGCGGAGGGAGCAATGGCTGTGCCAGATCGGGGTTCAGTCGCGCAATTTGTCCAATGAGGCATTCACGGCGCGCGCCTCGGCCATGCTCAGCTTGCCGGCCACCGTGCCCACCACCCGCTCGGTATCGCGGTCCAAGGCATTCACCAGTTCAAGCCCCTTGGCGCTGATGAGCAGGTGCACCACGCGCCGGTCATTCTCGCAGCGTTCGCGCAGCACCAGGCCTTTGGAGATCAACTTGTCGGTGAGGCGCGTGGCATTGGGTGCGCGGTCCAGCATGCGTTCCAGCACATAGCCCATGCTCACCTTCCGGCCGTTGGCGCCGCGCAGGATGCGCAGAATGTTGTACTGCTGCGGGCTTAACCCATGGGGCCGCAGCCGCTCCATATCCATGTGCCGCAGCCAGTTCGATGTAAAAAGCAGGTTCAGGAAGAGCTTCTGGTGTTCCGTCTGGAAATCCATGGCCAACTCCTTCTCGATCTTCACCATGGCCCCAAAGGTAAGGGCATTATCTTACATGGAAGTATTTTCCACGAGGCCATCCCGGCTTGCGTGGCCAAAGGTGATGCTCAGATCGATCTTGAAATGGCAATGGTAGTTGCCCTCACCAATGGGGAGCGGGTGATGGCGTCCGAGGTCCCACCGGTGCACCTGCGAATGACCGGCATGCTCATGGAACGGTCAGGGATCCGGGATGCCCACGGACCGCCGCCCGGATGATGAAGGGGTGGGAAGGAAATGTCCGCTCCTTTCATGCCTTCCATCCCTGATTGACTCACCTGGATCCGTGGTTAAAAGATCGGAAATACCCTGTACGCAACAGGCCATGGCCGCGACATTTTCCGGCATGCGTTGGTGAACTGCCTTACTTTGGCCATCCACTTCAGCCATGATGCGCATTCTACTTCCCCTCTCCTTTGTTCTGATCTTTCCGGGGGCCGGTTGCCAAGGGCCTTCCACCGGTGCAAGCACGGATCCGGGAACCACACAGGCCATCCGGCCATTTGATGCGGGCGACGCGCGGATGGGCGATTCGCTGATCAAAGCCATGGGGCCATTGGCCGGCAAAGTGGTGGCGGACCTGTATGCGGACGACGGGTATTACACCTGGAAGCTGCTGGGGGCCGGGGCGCGGGTATTGGCCATGGAGGACGATCCCGCCCAGGCGGCCGCCCTGGAAGCCCGCAAGAAAAGTGAAGGCATCGGCGACGACCGGCTGCTGGTGCGGTTGGTACCTGCGGGCACCGTGGGCTTGCTGCCCGGGGAAGCGGACCTGGCCTTGGTAACCCGCGAATATTCCACATTGGGGGACCGCGGCGCATGGATCAAGGAATTGATGGCCGGGATCAAGGAGCCTCATCTCTTCTATTTGGTGAACTACCTGCCCGTACCCTCCCCTTCCGGTCCGCCCCTCTCCCAACGCATGGAATTCGACCGCGTGGCCGACGAGCTGATGACCTTCGGGGTGGATGATGTGGGCATCCTGTACAAGACCCTGCCGGACCGCTACATCCTCTTCGGCTCCAAGCCGCCCGTGTTTGAATCCCCCGACACGGACCAGGTTGCCCCGCCTTCCAATTGACCGCCCCGTCGAAGCGTTGCGGCACCCAGGTGCGTGCGGCAACGACTCCTGTCCAAATAAAAGTATTCGCATGCTTTTAATTGGATTTGGGCTTTACCTTCGCACCGGTTCCCAACAGAACAGCACCCAACATGGAAACAACGACCGAAACGATCCTTGATGTCACCACGCTGGCGCCAGCGGTGAAACACTCCACCATCTTCGCGCATGTGGACGCGCTGAAGGACGGCGACAGCTTCATCATCCACAACGACCACGACCCNNACGACCCCAAGCCGCTGTACTTCCAGCTGCACAACCTCTATGGCGATTCCTACACGTGGGAGTACTTGGAACAAGGCCCCCGGTGGTGGAAGGTGCGCATCGGCAAGGAAGCTGCCGGCATGGCGAACAGCAACGTGCTTGACGTCACCAAGCTGGCCCCGGCGGTAAAGCACAGCACCATCTTCGGCCGCATCGCCCAGCTTGG
>JRYE01001583.1_pt1 | contig 54945 bp, 45 predicted proteins | sample 235321 | NCBI WGS metagenome assembly JRYE01 (sample SAMN03074214, study PRJNA261473) | activated sludge metagenome | biome: Common Effluent Treatment Plant; feature: Wastewater; material: Activated sludge; isolation source: activated biomass in a lab-scale reactor treating industrial wastewater at... | reverse complement strand
TTGCGCACATCATTGTGGCCAATCAATGAAGCCACGTTGATGGATAATTTTAATGAATCAACCCAATGAAAATAATTTTTTAAGTCAACATTGGATGAACCGCAGTTGCCGGTAATACAGGTAGTAACACCATCGTAAATAAAACTTTTAGCTTCGGGGTCTTTTTCTTCGTCGCCTTCCAAGTGTGTGTGTACATCTATAAAGCCCGGAGCAATAATTAATCCCGATACATCAATTGTTTTTTTTGCGCTACCCGCAATTTTTCTTCCGATGGCCACAATTTTTCCATCTTTAATGGCCACATCTCCATAATACCAACTGTTGCCGGTGCCGTCAATAATTTTTCCATTGGTTATAAGTATATCATAATCAGGCTGCTGGGCCGTTGAAAAAAATGGCAACAATAAGAAAGTGTAGAGAAGTTTTTTCATTGTTTAAAGATAAGTTTTATCTTCTTTTCTTCTGTTAGTCTTTGTAAATAACATCTTGTTAAATCAAGATGGGCAATTTCAAAGTTTTTACTTTTTAACTTTGAAAGAGTACAGCTTAAAACTTACCGGTTATGAAGAATACAATTTCTATTAAAAGAGTTTATGATCAACCGGAGCAAACAGATGGCTTCAGAATTTTAATTGATCGACTTTGGCCCCGCGGCCTATCCAAAGAAAAAGCAAAAGTAGATTTGTGGTTAAAAGAAATAGCACCTTCTACCGAACTTAGAAAATGGTTTAATCATGATCCTGAAAAATGGAAAGAGTTTGCAAAAAGATATAAGGCAGAAATAAAGAAAAACATTGAAGCATTGACTTTGCTGAAATCAAAAATAAAAGAAGGTAAAGTAACCTTAGTATATGGCGCTAAAGAAGAACGGTACAATGATGCAGTGGTTTTACAAAAGATACTTACAAAGTAATTTTTATTTAACTAAAGAGTAAAACTCATGTTGGAGCTTATACAAGAAATACCTGCAACTGTTGTGGGTGTAAAAGCAACTGGAAAAATCAGAAAAGCCGATTATAAAAATGTGTTGTGGCCGGCATTAAAAGCATTGCACGATCGTAATAAAAAAGTGAGTTTATTATTACAGTTAGAAACTCCACTTAAAAATTATTCTCTTGGTGCCTGGGTTGCGGATGCACACACCGGGTTAAAATATTTTAGACATTGGAGAAAAGTAGCCATTGTTTCTTCCAGCAATGGCATCAGAAGATTCACCAATGTAGTGGGAAAACTGGCACCCGGCCAATACAAGGGATTTTATCTTCAGGAATTGGAAAAAGCGAAGGAATGGGCGGGGGCATGAAGACTTTTTTATACATGCAAGTCAAAAAAAATCTAACGACCTTTTCATTTCAACAGTAAGATATATTAATTCAAATATTTCGACTACAAATAAATAAGACGAAAATGTTAAGTTTGGTAAAATAATAATTTATGGCCAATACTTATACGCAAATTCATATACAGGCAGTGTTTGCCGAGAGTAATAGACTTTGTATAATAAATGAAAAATGGGAAGATGAGTTGTATAAATACATTACGGGCATTGTACAAAATCAAGGTCATAAACTTTTGGCAATAAATGGAATGCCTAATCATGTACATGTATTTTTTGGCATGAGGCCTTCACAGTCGTTGAGCGATTTAATGCAAGACATAAAAGGAGATTCATCTAAATGGATAAATCAAAAAAATTAACAATGGGTAAGTTTTCGTGGCAAGAAGGTTATGGTGCATTTTTTTATAGCAAGACACATGTTGAAAGAGTGATTAGATATATTAAAAACCAGAAGCAACATCATGAAAAAATATCTTTTACCGAAGAATATCTGGATATGCTCAGAAAGTTTGGAGTCGATTTTAATGAGGCATATATTTTTAAATCTGTAGATTATAAATAGATGTTGGTGGCCTTTAGATTTTTAAAGATATTTTTTTGTAATGCTTTTGAGTAAAGATTGCCATTTTGCCCCTACGGAGCAAAGGATAGATTGTGGTGTTCTTCGTTACCTACATATAAGCCCTACGGGCTTTCTTGAGTATTCAATTATTTTGCAAATTGGATTAAACATCTCCTTTATAAAATCCATAACCGAGTTCATTAAGGATGCCTTTGGGCATCATATATTGGTAATAGAAGATAATTATTAACGTCTTTATCCCTTTAGGGATAAAATATAATAATGCCAAAATCCAACACTGATTTATTGGCGTACTTCATTTTCTCTTAATAACCGCAAAAAATTTCCTCCTAATATTTTCCGCACATCTTTTTTACTGTATCCTCTCTTTAATAATTCTTTTGTAATAACCGGATAACAGGTTACATCATCCAATTGCTGCGGCAAAGAATTGACACCGTCAAAATCGCTGCCAATACCCACATGATCCACGCCTATCATTTTTACAATATAATCCAAATGATCCATTAACATACTAAGTGGCGGACGCAAAGCCTTTACCTCATCAGGATATTTTTCAAAAAGAGATACCTGCATAAAATAAGGCTCCGGATTTACTTTCAGCAATGAATCCATTTCGCTTTTATGTTTTGCTGTAAAAGCATCGCTTCTTTTTTCAAATTCCGGATCTACAAAACCGCTGTAAAAATTAAGATGAATAACACCGCCATTTTCGCCTATTGCTTTTATCTGATCGTCTTTTAGATTGCGCCGGTGAGGGCATAGTGCATAAACACAACTATGCGAAACAAGTACAGGTTTTGTACTTGTGCGAATAGCATCCCAAAAAGTTTGTTCGCCTACATGAGAGAGATCAACCAACATACCCAGTTCGTTCATTTTGTGTACAACGGTTTTTCCAAAATCAGTCAGCCCTTTATGTTTGAGAGAATCTCCTTTCGTTGTTTCATCTTGTGCCGATGTGGCCCAGTCGGTACTGTTGTTCCAGGTAAGTGTCATATAACGGGCTCCTTTTTTATACAGAGATTCCAGTTTGTTTAAATCATTTTCAATCATGTGGCCGCCTTCTACACCAAATGCTACACCAAGTTTATTTTGCCGGGAGGCTTTCATCATATCATTAGCAGTAAGTGCAAGCATCATTTTATAAGGGTTGCGGTTTGTCCATGCAAGTACGGTGTCCATTTCGCGGTTGGCCCATTGGTAAGGATTTACTTTATTGCCATCGCACCAAATGGAAAACAATTGTGCATCCACGCCACCCTGCAACATACGGTTGAGGTCGCTATGCGTTTTGGTTCTTGTATCCTCATCAAAGCTTACGCCTTTCTCAATTGCCGTACTGGGAATATCGTTGTGTGTGTCAATAAGCACAGAACGAAAATGAATTTTCTTGTAACGCTGTGCTAATGTGTTGATACAAACCAATAATAAAATGAATGTGATTAAATGCTTCATAATTTGAATTTGAAATGATTATCCGTTTGAAGTTAATTCTATTTATCAATATGATGCTTGTTGCCTCAAATATTTTACTTATTTTTCAACTGAATTATTCTTAATACTTAATTCTTATCTCAAAACCTTTTTATGAAAAAATCAAAAACCGGACTGCTGCAATTGCTCATTTCATTGCTCAATAAAGAAATACAATCAACCGAAAATGCTTCTGCTGCCACTAGAAGCGATGCTTATTATAATCGCAGAAGATTTATTAGCGATTCAGCTAAAACCGCTGCGGGTATCAGTCTCGCATTAAGTATGCCTGCTGTGTTCAGTGCCTGTAAAACAAAATCCAAAACAGATGTTGATGTTGCTATGCTGGATGTTGCCATTTTGGGTGGCGGCATGGCGGGACTCAATTGTGCCAATCATTTATTGGCAACGACATTACAATTTAAAATATTTGAAGCGAGCAAAAGAGTAGGCGGCCGCATTCTTACACATTATAATGATTTGCTGGGGCTGGAAGTTTATCCGGAGTTTGGTGGCGACTTTATTGATAGTGGACATGAAGATATGCTGGCGCTGGCAAAAGAATTTAAACTGGAGTTGCTCGATCTGGAAGAAGAACAAAAATCAAAAAATCTGATTAAGGATATTTATTATTTTGATAATAGAAAAATCGGTGAAAAAGAAATTATCAAAGAGTTTAAGAAAATAGCTTCAAAAATTGCAGCCGATAAAGATTCACTTGGTGATGACTATGGCACACCCGAAGCCATTAAATTGGACTACATGCCTTTGTCTGAATATTTCAATTCATTGGTATGTGAGCCCTGGCTTAAAGAGTTGTTCGTGGCTGCATTCATTGCCGAGTATGGACTTGNNGGATACATCGCAGGGCTTCCGAGTTTTTGGTGATAGTGATGAACGCTACCGGATACATGGAGGTAATTCCAAAATCATTGATGGGCTGGTAAATAAAATTGGTAACGATAAGATTGAAAAAAACTATGCCGTTACAGAAATAACGGAGCAGGAAGACGGCACTTATAAAATTTTGTTTGAAAATGGAAAAGAAGTGCAGGCTCGTTCGGTAGTGTGTACCATTCCCTTTACCATTTTGCGTGGGCTAAAACTGAATCTAAAAAATATGTCGCCCGAAAAAAGAAAATGTATTGATGAATTGGGATATGGTATGAACACCAAGCTGGTACTATCTTATGAAGGAACACCCTGGTCTGAGAAGCCTAACAATGCAATGGGTTATTTGTTTCATAAGGATATTGTAAACGGATGGGATAGTAGTTACAACAAAGCCGGTAATACCAACAAAGGAGCCTATGTGGGATATTTTGGTGGCAGTTATTCTGTAAAACTGAGTGAGCAATCGTTTAAAAATAAAATGGCGCCACCTACGCATGTGTGGCGAACAGAATTGCAAGATGAAACGGTTAATGGATTAGTCAATGAACTTGATCAGGTTTTTGTTCAATCCAAAAAGAAATTTTTGGGTAAGCATATTTTTGTAAACTGGATTGATTTTCCTTATGCCAAAGGAAGTTATAGTTGTTACAAACCGGGTCAGTGGTCCACTATTGCAGGTAAAGAAATAGAGCCGGTGGGTCATTTCTTTTTTGCAGGAGAGCATTGCAGCGAAAATTTTCAAGGTTTTATGAATGGTGCTGCCGAAACCGGAAGAGCGGCTGCCGCATCAGTGATTGAAAAAATAAAAGTAAAAGAAGCGGTGAAGTGAGTTGCTGAATTAATTTTATAAATTAAGAATTGAGTTTCTCTCCGTTGGACTTCAAGCTTTTGTGAGTGGGCTTTGTTGTGCCTTACGCCCCGGCAGGGGCTAATACCTTCAACTAAAATTCAGTCTTTATACTGATTTTTTAAAATCAGAAATACGATAGGTTTATTGTAGCAAATAAAGTGAATAAGGAGAGTAGATATAAATACCTAATTTTTTGAGACAGAAAAAAACGGCAAAAAATGTTTTTTCCTGATAGCCGTATTGTAAATCAGCTGTGCAATAGATAGTGTTGATGGTACAAATAACGGATAGATTAAACTATTGAATATTTTTTTTGGAGGATTAAAAAATGTTTCTAAACTTTAATTACGAATTAAAAGTTAAGCTCAATTCGCCCTACGCAAACTCATTAAGGTTACTATTGATTAGTACTAACATCTCAACTGTAAAGTATGAAAAGAAAGTGTGCCATAATTGCTGATTGTGTATTGCATACAAATTATGGAGCAACCTGTTGGTTGCCTCAACAATCTTTGTTTTTTCCGCAATTTTTTTTGTTCAATAATTTCAGAAAACACAAGCAGCGTTTTGCAGATTTCTGTTTTCATAGAAAAGACAAAACCGTTCAAACTTTATTTACAGATACCATAAACCACCCGCCATGCTTATAAAAGGAAAATTCAGTTCTGCAAAAAGAAAGAGCTTGGCTATTGTCCTATTATCAATGGTTTTTCTAAACAAAGGATTAACTCAAACCAATTACTCGCCATTATACACCAGCGCCAATTTTTTTAAGAATATAGACTTGGCCCGCCCAGTAGGTACAATAGAGGGTGAGGCTGGAACCTCGCCTACCGGGGCGGCTACTTATACAATACCTATTTATACACCACCGGGAACAAATGGCTTAGACCCTTCTGTTGGTATTACCTATAATTCACAAACTGGCTCTGGCATAGCTGGCTACGGGTGGAGTATTGGCGGATTATCTATAATAAGCCGTACAGGAAAGAATATTTACCATAATGGGAAAGTGAACCCGGTAACATATACATCTGATGATGCCTTTTTATTGGATGGCATGAGATTAAATCCTGTAACCGGCAGCAATGGAGCCAACCTAACAGTATATCGAGGAGAGGCAGAGTCATTCTCTATCGCTGTTTCCTACACATCGGGTTCGCCAAATAATCCGGACAAATTTATAATTACAGCTAAAGACGGAACTTTAATGGAATATGGAAATACTTCCGACTCCAAAGTAATGACTGATGATGGGCTAAATATCATGTTGTGGCGCCTGAACAGAATTACCGATATCAATGGCAACTACACAGATTTTAAATATAACAACGATATCAGGGATACCCGTATTGATGAAATAAAGTATTCTGGCAATATAAACACCGGACTTTTACCGTATAATACTATCAAGTTCACTTACGGATACAGGTATGATATTGGCACAGCTTACGATGCAGGCACGTCGTTAAATAATTACTTTTTGTTAAATAAAATAACCGTTAAGCACCGAAATGATGATGGAATTGAAGAAACTGTCAAAACTTATACTTTCAATTATGGTTTTGATAACATTGATTCATATCTGAAAGAAATAGAGGAATGCGGGGCAATTACGCTTCCGGTTGGCAAACCAGAAGGTTCGGGTGAGCCCAACCCTTGTCTAAACAGTACAATATTTTTATATGGAGATCTTCCGGCGAACATCAGCACATTTCAATCAACACTTTTAACAGGAAACTACGACCTTCTTTCTGGTGATTATGATGCCGATGGTAAAAGTGACGTATTAGCAGCAAACTTTTACTACGATGGAGACGGAGTGAAAAGGCATACTGGCTATTCGTTGTTTAAAGATGTAAACAATGGAGGAGGTGCAACGGTAATGTACAACTACACGATGCCCAGCGCTGACATGTTGGGAGGGTCGTATAACAAGCAGTTCGCTTATTTGTCATCTGATTATAATAAGGATGGAAAGGATGATGTCCTTTTTATGGCTGGATCAATTGTTGAATTAGGGCAAACGTTTCTGATTGATAAAGTAATACTAAATACAACCGGAGAATTTAATCCGCAAACGAGTTATTGGGATTATACCCCCAATTGGTATAATTATCCGGTATATCAAGGTAACCACTACTTTTATGCAAAGCCGTCTCAAAATGTACTGTTACCCGGCGACTTTGACGGTGACGGTAACCAGGACTATATATTGATAGTTGCGGCAAGACCTCAAAGTAATCAGGAAATATTTAAGGCTTTTATCAGCCTGCCTGCTAAAAATGAGTTCAATATGGAAATATCCGGTTTTGGAGCCGGACCGGATAGTTACCCGGGCTCTTACGCAAGGACTATTGCTGAAGCAAAAAGGGCAATCCCAATTGACTTTAACGGTGACGGTAAAATGGAATTGCTGGTGACCCGAAACAACATAACTTATATCGTTGCTATAGAAAGGATTCCACTATCTACAGGGGTAAATTTCATATCGTCTATTAAATATACCACGCCCAACATCATCGATGATGATAATATATTCCTTGGTGATTTTAACGCAGATAAGAAAGCTGATCTTTTATGGAATTACAGGTTTAAGGGACAAAATTACTGGGCAATAGAATACAGTAATGGGGTTGCATTTGATCCTGCATCATTTTCCTTTGCTCAAAACGTCAATATCAGTGGCAATAATATTCTTGATAAAATAGTAGTTGGTGATTTTAACGGTGATGGCAAAAGCGATATTGCACATGGCTATAACAATACAAGTTCAACATCCAAAATCTCTGTTTATTATAGCAAGGGACGATATTCAGCAAATCCGTTTTATTATGAGCAATATGACAATAATCTAATAATGCCTCCGGCAGATGTTGTAACCGGTGATTTCAATGGTGATGGAAGAAATGACATTATTACAAGATTTCCAAACCAGGCTCAGTTTATAAGTATTAAACCAAATGGCCAGGAAAAATTACTCAAAAAAGTAACTGATGGGCATAATGTAACCACTTCTTTTGAATATAAATACTTGACTGACAAGTCAAGTTTTCCATATGTTTATAACAGGACTATTTCTTTAAGCGACCCCCAAAACCAATCTCCTTTTAACTATGTACAGTTGCCGTTACCAGTGGTTTCGTCGGTTATTGTGCCAGATGGTATAGGGGGGATAAATACTACAAATTTTACATACGAGGATGCAGTTTTGCACAGGCATGCTAAAGGATTTCTTGGGTTTAAAAAAATAACTGCTGTGAACTCAGTGACAGGAATTACATCAATCACCGAAAGCAATATTAATACTCAGTTTGCTATAGCATATCCTGTCAAACAAACCACAAAACTCACTGCGACAAACGAAATTCTTTCTGAAAACTCTATTACTACATCCTTTGTTAATATGTCAACCAGCACGCAGGATATACGATACTTTCAAAAAATTGACAACACTTTAAGTAAGGATCAATTGAACGGAACAGCCACAGAGAGAATTAATACCTATGATGCCTATGGAAATATTACAACGAATGTAACTAACACCGGTTACTGGAGCGGAACATCTGTTCTTGTTGATGAAACCACCACCTCAAATACAACTTTCGGTATTCATAATACCCCATTCCCAGCCAAACCAGTTAATACTACTGTTACCAATACCCGGGCAGGAATGCCAGCACAATCGGTAAGCACAAGCTTTACCTACCTTAGTAATGGGTTACCCTCTTCAAAAACAGACTTTGCAGGACAGCCGCTGGCTGTTACAGCAACTTACTCATACAATAGTTTTGGGAATGTAACACAGACTGTGGTTTCAGCCACAGGTGTTAGCAACAGAATATCCAATGTTACCTATGACACAAAGGGCAGATATCCTACTATAAAAGAATCTTGGGATGGCACAGTTGTTCAACGGGAAATGCTCACATATGATGGCAAATGGGGTAAGCCATTGACTCAAATTTCTACCGAATGCTTGACAACGGCTTACACATATGATCCTTATGGCCGGTTGAAACAAACAACTTTCCCCGAAGGGTACACTTCAACAAATTCTTTGAACTGGTATGTTCTTTGGAATCCGTTACAGCCATATTACATACTCTCTGACTATTCAGGCGGAAAACCTGACAGTAAAATATGGATGGATATTTTTAATAGAGGCGTAAAGACAGAGACCTCAGGATTTAACAACCAATGGCTGACAGAACTTACAACATATAACTCAAGAGGATTACAGGCAACAAAAACAAACTCTTATTACCCTACTGAAACACCCGTTGTTACAACAAGTTCATACGATGTTTATGGCAGACTACAGCAAGCTTCCAACCCTCTTGGAGCAATCAATTACACTTATACAAAACTTACTGGTGGGAAACTACAGGTAACAACTCAAAATAGCGCTGGACAAAGCAGTTCTAAGGTTTCAGATGCTACTGGCAAAGTAATTAAAGCAACAGACTATGGAGGTGACCTTGAATATACTTATGACAGCCGGGGCAACCAGGTGCAGGTGAAGCATGGAACTACCATCCTTATTACCAGCATATATGATCAATACGGAAGACAAACCAGTATGACTGATAAAAACGCCGGAACTTCAATTTATAGTTATGATGCATACGGGCAGCTTACCCAGCAAACGGATGCTTCCAATAACACTTACACAATGGGATATGACGGTTTTGGTCGTATGATAAACCGGCAAAATGGCGTTACAGGTGAACTCACAACTTGGGAGTATTATACAGGCGGTGGCCTTACTAAATGCAAAGGCCACCAGATTAAGAAAATTACATTTTCAAACGGGGTACTCAAAGAATATGTTTATGATGGCCTGCGCCGCCCTCAATCAGAAACTGTTACCGTTGATGGCATACAGTATGTTACCAGCTTTACTTATGATGGTTTCAGCAACTTGGCCAGCACTACATATCCATCAGGTGTTGTTATTAATAATGTGTATGATAACAATGGGAGCCTTACCTCTGTATCCGGCGGAGATAGCTGGAACCCGGTGACTTTGTTTACGGTCAACTCCGAAAATGGTTATGGCCAGTTAACATCCTATACTTTGGGCAATGGAAAAACATCTCAGAACACTTATCAGTACGGAGTTCCGACAAGATTTTACACCCCCGGTGTGCAGGACCTGAATTTTAATTTTGACCTTACACGAGGCAACCTGCTCAGCCGGACAGACGCACTAAAAAGTATTACGGAAACATTTCAGTATGATAACTTAGACAGGCTGACTACCACCTCAGTAAATGGAGTGCAGCAGCTAAGTATGAACTTTGATGGCACATCCTCCTTCTCCCGTGGCAATATAATCAGTAAAACTGATGCAGGTAATTATGTGTACAGCAATAACAGGATACATGCTGTTAATTATATTACTAACCCGGCAGGGCCGACAGCTCCACCCATAACACTGCCCACTATGCAGCAGCAGGTTACATATACCTCATTCCAGAAGGCGGCATCTATAACAGACGGGACTGTACAGACAAATTTTACTTATGGCCCCGACTACGAGCGTATAAAAACGGTGATGTATGTAAACGGAAGCATTCATACCACCAAGTATTTCTTAGGAGATATGGAAAGGATAAACAGTAGCTATATCCGGGATGTCCATTATATACCCGTAGGTAACAGTATTGCTATAATTGAAAAACCTTTATACGGCAACAGTACTTTACATTTTATCTACACTGATTATCTTGGAAGCCTGCTTACAAAAACCGATATAAGTGGAATAGTTACAGCAGAACAAAACTTTGATGCCTGGGGCAGGCTGCGTGACCCTAATAACTGGCAGTATGCCAGTTATATTACGTTCAACTTTTATGACCGAGGGTTTACCGGGCATGAGCACCTGCCTTACCACTACCTGATCAATATGAATGGCCGTATGTATGACCCTATTGAAGGTCGTATGCTCAGTCCCGATAACTATGTAGGTGATCCGTGGCATACACAAGGCTACAATATGTATAGCTATGCCAATAATAACCCGTTGAAATTTACTGACCCTGATGGGAATTTTCCATGGCTTGCAGTTGGAATTGCAGCACTAGTTGGAGGGGTTAGCAATGGAGTGGCGTATGTAAATAATGGGGGTAGTTTTTTTAATGGATTTTGGAGGGGAGCTTTGGCAAGTGGACTTTCTGCAACTTTTAGTGGAGCAATAGCTGGAGCAATGCCGGGTTTAGGGGGAAGTATTTTAGCTGGTTCTTTTGGCGGGTTTTCAGGCGGCGGGTTTAGCACATTATTAAATGGCGGCGGCGGCAACTCAGCAATGCTTCAAGGGCTTTTGACAGGAGGAGTTGGTGGTGGAGTTGGAGCTTATTTCGGAGGGGGTACAGGTGCTTTTTTTGGTGGGGCTGCTGGCGGAGGGTTGGCAAGTTTATTAACTGGGGATAATGTACTAAGTGGGATGTTGGCTGGCGGAATATCTTCATTTGCAACTTACCACTTAGTAAATTATATTAATTACTTGAGTAGTCCTTTAAGTTCACTTGAAGAGATGAGTTATAATAGTTTTGCAAGAATGGGCGGAGATTATCAGCGGGCAATTGTTAGACACAAAGAATTCGGTGGAGTTGTTTATAAAGACGGAACAATGTGGAGAGCAAACGCTTCCCAAAGAAGGGGCACCGGAGTAATTTATCCAAAGGATGTACTTGAAGGAAAAGAATTAGCATTCATGTATCATACACATTGGAGTTTAAGCACTAAAAAAATTTATTGGACCGAAAAAACTTACAACTTGGTTTCAAGAAGCGAGTATTATATTAATCGGAGCGCTGGGGATATTTCATATAGGAGTGGATACCCGACCTCAGGTCCTTCAACTTGGGATCTTATCTATGCTAATAAATGGCAACTCGGGTTTAATATACTATTATCTAGAAATAGTTTTTATAGTTATGGACAAACTCGTTTATCGATACAAACCCAGCCAAGTTATAATTTTGCAAGATACAATAGCTTTTCCATGTTTACACTTTTAAGAAATTAATAAAATGAATAAATATATTCTATTATTACTTTTTTTCTTAGGTATAAAAGGAAAATCTTACTCTCAAAAAGACAGTACAATATTTCTTAAATCTGTCGAAGAAATTCCGAGAGAGAATTTAGTTGTTATTATTGATGGATATGTTTTTTATGATACTACAATATCTTATCCATTACTTATAAAATATGACTCATTAATTGAAAAAAAGAGATATTATACCATGAAAAAGGCAAAAAAAAGACTTAATATCATTTCTAAAAATGGCATACTAGTTTGCATATTAAGATTAGGGAAGAGAATTGAATTTGCAAATCCGGAAAAATATGAAAGGATTAAATCACAATATTGAAAAACGGTTTATGAAACTTGTATTTTCTTTTTGTATAATACTTACTTCAATTTTAATCGGGTGCAGTAAGGAGAATGTTAAATCCTGTTGGCAAGCCTTCTCGCAATCTGGCTTTGATGTAATCGGGCTAACCATTTGTGAAGTAACAAAAGCAGAAGCTGAGCAGCAGTACCCCAATTACTGGTTTTATAAAGCTAGGGAAACAAAATATTGCTGGAAAGCCACCAAAACCGGAGACCCCAACTATCCACAATATTTATGGGGTGTACCACAGTCAATGAAATCAAACCTTGAAAGTACTTATGGCTATACGCTTTCTAATGTTGACTGCAGCAGCTTTTGCAACCTAAGATGGATAGAGAGACACCAAAGCAAAATAACCGGGTTATATAGCGCTAACACACTATGGGCAGAAACATTGCTTTCATCGGACTCTTGTTCAAGGCTTACTATTGGGCGGGTGATCGTTTATAGGGAAACATCCGATTCTTTAATAACAAGGGAGCTAACAGATAAAAAACCTTAAAATATTTTGTATGAAAAGTAAAATTATTCTGGCCGCTATTAGTTTTTTTGCCGTTGTTAAGGCTTTTGCACAAGACCAGCCTATTCTTCCACTTGGCACATGTGGTATTGTAAACGTTTATGATGCTGCCGGCAACCGTGTTAAGAGAGTTTATTTCTGTAATAACGGCGTTGACCCTTATCCGCAAAGGAACCAGCAGGCTGGCGGCGCAAACTACCCTGTGATAACAGGGAAACCCAACGAGTCCCCTTCAGGAGACAAGAACGACACCAAAGAATTCGAGTATGTAGATGCTCTATATCCCAATCCCACAACTGGAAAATTTTATGTAACTTTTAGCAAGTATCTTACTAATGCGAATGTCAGTATTACAGATAATACTGGCAAGATGCTGGCTAAGTTTACAGCAAATGGGTATAAGGTGGATTTTGATTTATCGCCTTATGCAGCGGGTGTGTACTATGTAAGAATTGAGAGGGAGGGGAAGGTGATAACGAAGAAGGTGATGAAGCAGTAGTCAATAGTAAATGAAAGATAAATGAGTAAAGGTAAATTTTGGTTAATAGGGGTTTTGGTTTTTTGTTGTAATTGTTCAAATGTATATGGACAAGGCTCTTTTTTTTCTGCGGCGGATGCAGAGAAAACCAAATTATCAAATACAGAAAGGAAGATTATACCCGGAAAGTATTTTACATCTTCTTTAAACGTTGCTTCGCTCAAGAACTTTTTAATGTCTTTGCCAGGCGAGAAGGGACTGAACAAGAAACAGGCACCCATACTTTCATTGCCAATGCAGGATGGTAAAATGGCGAACTTCAGAGTATGGGAATATGAAATGATGGAACCGGCGCTGGCGGCAAGGTTTCCGGAGATTAAAACTTTTATTGGGTACGGTGTAGATGACCCTTTTGCAACGATACGTTTTGATTATAACCCATACTTTGGCTTCAGCGCACAGGTATTATCTACTCATGGTGATGTTTATATTGACCCTTATGCAAAAGGAGATACGGAGCATTACATAAGCTATTTAACAAAAGACAATCACCGACAAAGTTCCTTTAATTGCAATACTGTCTTGGATTCAGCAGATGCACATAACAGACCTGAAAGAATTCAGGGAGGAATATGTCGGGGCAGCCAGTTATTTACTTACCGCCTGGCCATAGCCTGTTCGGGGGAGTATGCTACGACAGTTTGCTCACCTACTGCACCTTCTGTCCCGTCAACAATGGCAGCAATAACCACCACCCTTAACAGAGTTAATGGTATTTATGAAAAGGAGTTGTCTATTCGTTTTCTTTTAATAGCCAACAATAGCCAAGTAGTTTACCTTAACCCAGCAACTGATCCTTTTACAAACGGAAATGAATTGGCAATGATGAATGAATGCCAAACAACATTAAACTCGGTAATCGGCACAACAAACTATGATGCCGGTATGGTATTAGGTACCGGTAATAGCAGTGCAGCTTCTTTGTATGCAATTTGTAATTCACCCAGCAAAGGGAAAGCAGTAAGCGGTTTGCCCAATCCAACAGGAGATATTTTTGATGTGGGAAGGGTGGCGCATAATCTTGGCCATCTTTTTGGGGCAGCCGATACTCATAACAGCAGTGATGGAAATTGTACGGGCGACGCTAATACAGGGTATGAGCCAGGAAGCGGGACAACCATAATGGCAGCAGCACCCGGCTGTGGTACTGACAACCTTCAGCCACTTCCTGATCCTTATTTTCATTCAACTTCTTTTGATTTAATTACAAACTTTATTACTGGTACAGGGGCAGGTTGTCATGGAATCATTAACACAGGCAATACGCCTCCAAGATTTACCAACAATGTTATTTTAGGAGCAAACATTCCAATGAACACTCCATTTCAGATTCGGGGAGTTCTTGCCACAGATGATGACGGCGACCCGGTAACATTCATCTGGGAAGAAGTGGACAGAGGGCCTTCAGGAACATGGAACAGTGCATTAACCACTTCAGCACCTGCATTCAGGTCAAGGGTTCCGCAAACAACCAATGAAAGGGTATTTCCTGATATGCAACTGATCCTTGCCGGGTTCCCGCCAAATCCTCCTGCTACACAAGGAGGCCTGAAAGGAGAAACCCTTTCCAACATCAGCAGGGGGTATACTTTTTCTGTAACACTTCGTGATGGCAGGGGCGGGGTGTTAAATGCGGGCAGTAACTGTTCTACCACCACTTTTGGTAACTATGCTGTTTTTGCAGTTCCAGAAACCGGGCCTTTTAAAGTGAACTTACCAAACGGGGGAGAAAACTGGTCATCAGGCTCACAGCAAACAATTCTTTGGGATGTGGCGGGAACCACCGGGCCTCTGATCAACACCCAATTCGTCAATATATTTTTATCAGATGACGGAGGTTTAACTTTTCCATACCTATTAGCATCCAATGTGCCTAACGATGGTTTTGAGATGGTAACTATGCCTGCCATCACAACAACTACTGCAAGAATAAAAATAGAAGGGGCATTAAACATCTTCTTTGATATTTCAAACAGCAACTTCTCCATTACACCTTCACCGGTGGGTTTTGAATTCAATACACCGGCCATGCAGACTGTAGCATGTCCCGGCCCAGCTACTGTGGAATTTTCATTAGTCACTATATCAAATGGTGGTTATAATACACCGATTGCGCTCAGTGCTTCGGGTGTACCTGCATGGGCAACTATTTCATTTGGCACAAACCCTGTTACACCCGGGAACTCCAGTACAATTACATTGAGCAATGTAAATACGGTGGCTAATGGTAATTATGTTATTACCATAACAGGATTATCGGGGAGTATGACAAGGTCAAGGGTATTGGTATTGCAGGTGCAAAACGGAGCAGCCCCCATTATAACTACACAACCTGTGTCACAAACAGACTGTGAAGGAAATAATGTAACATTTACTGTCGCAGCCAGTTCTGCTATATCTTATCAATGGCAAATAAGTACTGATGGCGGATTTAATTTCAGTGATATTACAAGTGGTGGAAACTCATCTGCACTGATTGTTACGAACATCGGGGCGCAACATAATAATTATAAGTATCGCTGTATTGTAAAAGGACAATGCAACAGCACAATTTCTAATATTGCCGGCATAACAGTGTTAGGAGCGCCTATTATTTCAGCACAGCCGCAAAACGCTACCGCTTGTGCGGGAGGAAATGCTTCATTCAGTATAGCAGTTGGCGGATTGCCGGTTAATTATCAATGGCAGGTAAATAACGGAAGCGGGTTTGTGAATATAGCAGGCGCTGTGTCTAATACCCTGCAATTAAATAATGTAACACTGGCAATGAATAATAATCAGTACAGGTGCCTTGTGTTTGGTTGTGTAACCCCTGTTATTTCAAATAGTGCAACACTTACAATTAATCAGCTTCCATCAGTATCAATCAGTGCAGCTCCTTATACCAAGCTATTGCCGGTCTTGCAGACAACTATCACAGCAAATGGCTCTGCGGCTTCAGGCTCTTTGCCTTTTTCACTTAGGTGGACATTGGATGGAGTTACTTTAGGTGGTATTACAGGTAATACCTATACGGCCGGCATAACAAGACTTGGCAATTACCGGGTGGATATTACAGATGCAAAAGGGTGTACCAATCAATCTAATGTGTTACCTATAACGGATTCGGTTTCCACAAAACTTTTCATTTTTCCTAATCCTGCCAAGACAACGGTTGAACTTGCGTATTATAACCCTGGGGGTTTGGCCGTAAACTGGCAGCTAATAGTTTATAATGCAAACGGCAGTAAAGTATTATTTGACAGAATTACAAATACCGGAACATATCCGAAAATAATTGAGAATGTAGGCAGATTAACAGGAGGGGTGTATTTTGCAATATTGTCTGATAGTTCTGGTAAGGTACTGGCAACAGGAAAGTTATTAATACAGCAATAATCATAAATCAATAAAATCTTCTTTCTAAATATTGGTTAAAAAATCTCGGTCCTCCTCCCTTGCCAACAAAATCAGATGGCAGAGTACAGCCCAACACTATTAGCATATAGTTAGGTTTATTACTTTATGGTCCATACCATGGCTTCGCCTTGGAATAGGCAAAGGCAAAAAGATGTATCAGGTAGTGTTGTCCCTTAGTTAAAAGTAGTAATTGTTTTGCTTTTCTTTTTTTGTGGTACTTGCCTCTACTTCATAAATGCATAACACATCTATGTTTTTGCTAAATTAAAATCGAGGAAAACAACAAAAAGCCCAACAAAAGAATTTTTAAAACCTCTTATGTCAATTTTGGAATTTCAAATAATGCAGTTGTTCTACATCTTAATTAAAGCATCCTGACTTCATATTGTTGGTGTGCGGGCTTACACACATAGGCATTGCGCAACATGCAGAAACGGCATGATTCATTGTTAATTGTTAAACAAATAACGAAAGTGTAAATATAAATTTACTCTTCCTTTCCGCTCTTCTCCCCCACAAAATGCTGCTCTTTATTCTTAAACAAAACATTGAAAGTAGTCAATGAGCCATAGCAACGGGTAATGTATTGTTGTATGTTTACCTTTTCTTCATCACTAAGGTTTTTGCTGCTGTTTATATTTTGCTCCAGCACCCGAAGCCTGTCACGCAGCATTACTATTTTATGAAAAAAATCTTCAATAGGTATTTCTTTTGGCTTTAGTGTTTTATCTGCAGGTTGCAGCAGCATCATACCTTTTATCCATTTGTCGCCCAAGGGTACGGTTTCGGTAATGCCGCCCCACATTTTCAAAATCTTTAATAAAGATTTTTCTGTTTCACTCTGTGTTTCCACTTCTGCCGATACATTTGCGGGAATTATTTCTTCCAGGTTAGTATCTGTCTTATCTACTTCTTTGATACCTGCGTTTATAAATGAAATAAGGTAGGTAGCATATCTCACACCTACGATTACGCCGGGCCCATGCTGTGTATGTTGAAGGCGTGTGCCTATGCCCAATATTGTTTGTTCCATATATTTTTTGTGATTATTTTATTTTTATTAGTTCAGTTTTTACACCAAATGCAATAACCCATGCTTTTCTTACTTTATTATTGCTATCCATTTCAAATTGAATTTGCCTGTCGCTGCCATCATCATAAAAAAAATGTGTGGACGACTCGGGTGAAAGCGCAGTGGCAGCACCATTGGGTAAAATCCTGAACAATTGAGTCCCTCGTCTTTCAATGGTTAGCTCGCTGTTTGCTTTATATACTCCTGTAAAAGCTTCTAAGGCGTTTGAGTCAAGCAATATGGCTTTGTGCGTAGTTGGCATTACTACAGGGTTTCCGGCCAGGATATGCTGCACTGCTATAGACATGCCTCCTGTGTGCGATTCATTATTAGAAAGTATGATAATGGTAAAATCTTTATCAATATTACGAGTGAGCATGGTGGCATAACCCGGCCATCCACCGGAATGAGAAATAATATTTCCCAATTCATTTTTTTCTACGAACAAGCCATATCCATATCTGTAATTGCGGGCCGTGTCAATAATAGACTGCCCGGTTATCATTGCCTTTTGGCTTTCCTCGGATAATATACTATGATTTTTGATTGCCCTATCCCACTTCAACAGATCGCCGGTAGTGGAGTTTACGATACCATCGCCTTGAATGCCGTCTAAATAATATACAAAACGAAGATCGGGTACACTATCAGGTAGTACATATTTTTTTTGTTTATCATCAAAAACATAACCATAAGCATAATTGGCTATAGTATCACTTGTAGATCGTCGTGTGTTGAAAACACGGCTATGCGTCATGCTTAATGGTTCAAAAATGTTCTTTGCAAGAAACGCTGCAAAGGTCTGACCCGATACTTTCTCTACTATGGAAGCCAATATTGCATAAGCAGTATTACTGTATAGCCATTTAGCACCCGGTGCAAAATAAACCGGTGGTTTTTCATTTGCCAAAAAAGCAATCATATCAGCATTAAAGGCAACTTTATCAGGATTCCATTTTCCAGTCATTGCACTTTCATAATCAGGCAGGCCTGATACATGTGTCAGCATTTGTTGAAGCGAAATATTGTAATAGGGCAATTCGGGAAAATAGTATCGCAATGAATCGGTAAGTTTTAATTTTCCTCTGTCTTTTAATAGTAAAATAGCTGTAGCAGTAAATTGCTTACTTACCGATGCCAGTTCAAATACAGAACTATCATTCAAAAGTCTTTCTTTTTTGTAATCGGCAAATCCATAAGACTTTTGAAAAATTATTTTCCCTTTTTCTGCAACAAGCACATTGCCGTTAAAATGATAAAGATGCTGCTGGGCAGTAAAATATTCGTCAAGAGTTTTGGTTATTTTATTGCTTTCGTTTTTTCCTTTGCAGGAAAGCATAAAAACTAAAACGACTGGAATCAGTTTTTTCATTTGTTGGTTTTTGACAATGAAAATAAGCTGATTTTTTTATATTACTCCCCGGGCTTATAAGTTCTTTCCACGTGTTTCAATACATCCTCTTTATAAAACCAAACATCCCGAAATATGCCCTTGCTGTATGCCTTGCCCTGATCAAAGAAATGGGGTGAGTTTACATCCCCGCTTTCGCCACCGGCGAGCAATGCTTTTGCATTAATTTTTTTTCCAAATTCAACTGCACAGATAAAACTATTGCCATGTACGCCATATCTTTTTTGTGTACCTGCAAAAGTTTTGCTGTTATAAGAAGGTAGCATTCCCCATACTGAAGAAGCAAAACCTACCGGAAAACTGGGTTGGCTATCGTCAAATTTATTTTCAATATCTGAAGATATTCTTTGAAAACGGTTAATCTGACCCCAGCCCATTTGCCAGCGGCCAAATCTTTTTTGTAAATCATTTATCGTTTCTAATAATGGAATGAGCAACTCTTCGGGTTTTGCATTTTTTGCAAAAAAATTTGTTTTGCTTACCTGATCTGCTTCCTCGTCTTCATCTTCATACTGAGTTTTTACTGACAATATTTTTCTCTGCAAACGCTGTCCCCATTCTATAGCCAACGTGGTTGCAATGGAGTTTTCGCTACTGCGATAGTCCCAATGTTTTAAAACCGTAACCGGCCCTACCAGCAACGCATATAAAGTATCAGGATATTTTACACCGGTTTCAAATGCTTTTACAAGTGATGGTACTAATACTTCAAAAGCTGCCAGCCGGGTATCATATCCTGCTTTTATTACTTTATCCAGATTGTATTTTTTTGTTTCGCTCAGTGTTCTTACCGCATTAATGCCTCTGAAATTTTCCCCATCGGGTGCCATATAGCCCGGATAATTTTTTTTATCGGGACTATAATCGCCTGCTACCGTAAAAGGGGTTGAATTACAGTTTTGCAACCAGCCGTTATCCGGGTTTATACTTTGCACGATTTCTTTTGTTGCATGATAGCCTTTCCATTCGGTAGCTGCAATGGTTCCATCAACGGGTTTGTTCCAATTATAATTTGTATCTCGTATGGGAATACGATTGCCATGCCAGTAAGCAATATTTCCGTCAGCATCAGCATATACAGTATTGTTGGAAATATTTCCTTTTAAATCCAGTGTTTTTTTAAAATCAGAAAAACTATTCGCTTTATTGCGAAGCCAGCTTTGTGTAAGTCCTGCTGCTATCTGGTTATCGGCTCTTACGCTTAGCCATTCACCATTTTTAAAAGCCATCACCGGGCCGTGATGTGTATATAGCACATTGAAAGTTTTTGTACTTACATCATTTCCATCAATATATTTCAATAAAAATTTTTCTTCTTTTACTTTCTTTTGCTTGCCTTCATATTCATAAATGTATCCTTTACCGGTCTTTGAAATTTTTTCAATATAACTATCACATGCATCTACGGCGCTGCTGGTGTGCATCCAGCCGCAAAATTCATTGAAGCCCTGATATACAAAAAATTGACCCCAGGTAACAGCGCCATATACATTCAGGCCTTCTTCGCTTACCACATGCACTTCAGGCCGAAAATAAAATGTTACATGCGGATTAATATAAAGAATGGCATTGCCGTTTTCGGTTATTTTGGGCGCAAAGGCAAACCCGTTGGATCCGGTGAGCTGTTCTTCAGTAATTTCATCTTCAGAAACATTTAGACGCAAGGCTGTAGTTAAAGCACCGTTTGAGTCATAAAGATTTTTAAGATCCGATTCAGAAAGACCGGCGGTGTTGATAGCGCCAATGCTTCCATCGGTCCACAAAAAAGGAAACCAAGGCTCAAACTTTTTAAGCAGTGCGGGTTTTTTATCAGGATGTTTGTACAAATAAAAATTTACAGCATCTGCAAAAGCGTTGCAAAGGGATTTCATCCATTGCGGCGCTTTACTATAATCTTTTTTTGCATCATCGGTACTAATCACCATTCGGTTGAGCAGGTCGCTGTATAATGCGGATGCGCCTTTTACTTCACTCATGCGGCCTAATTTCTCTATGTAATTCATTTCCACCCGTTGAAAATCATCTTCGCATTGCGCATAAAGTAATCCGAAAACTGCATCTGCATCGGTTTTGCCGTAAATATGCGGTATCCCCATTTCGTCTCTGATAATTGTAACTCTTTGCGCCTGTCGCTCCCATCTGTTTATTTCTTCTTTTGAAAATGATTGCCCGTATCCGTTCGTCAATACAACATGCGTTAGCAGAAATATTAAAAATACTTTACGAATTGACGATATAAAAAAATCAAAGTTTTTTTGAGTCATGTTATTTTATTTTAATAAACTCATAAGGAGTAAACTCTACAAAATCGGAAACGGTAACAGTCAGCGCTTTTACTTTATTTCCTTTAACGGTAAATTGTAATTTTTGTCTGCCATAAAGCGGATCGTTATAAGTGCAGTAAAAACGATTGCCACCCAAGGGTTCTAACGTGGCATATCTGCCATGGTGGTGTTCAAATCGCATAATCAGGTTTCCATTTTCATTCTTAATATTCATTTTTCCATATATATGATGTACGTATTTGCCTGTATAGGCGGCAATGGGTAAAGCTGTAGGCAGCTTGAGTGCAATGCTGTCGCGACTTGATTTGTATTCTTTTTCATCTGCTGCTTCTGTTGTTTTTTGATAATCTAAAAAAACCTTGTTGTAGTTTCTAAAAGGAAGACCCAGATAAGCGTCTTCAATTTCGTTTCGGAGTGCTTCGTATAAACCATTGGCATCGGTATTGGTAAGCACTATAATTCCTGTTTTTTCTTCTGGAATCAGACATACACTGGTTACAAAACCATTGACTCCGCCTGTATGGCTCACAATTTTTCTGCCTGCATACTCTTGCAGCATCCAGCCCAATCCATATAGTGCAAAATGTGCTTTATTAAACAAGTGTCCACCATTGCCCATAATGGAGTGTGGCAATCTTGTTTGATTGATTGCTTCAACCGGAATGATTCGCTTGCCTTCCAGCATACCGTTATCCAGCTGCATCATTACCCATTTGCTCATATCATTTACCGATGAAGACATACTGCCGGCAGGAGCCAGATTATCAATATTGCCATAAGGAATTTTTTTAAGTTCGCCCAGCACTACAGTATGTGCTGCACTTTTATTGGGAGCAGTGTTTATGTCTTTTGATAGGGCAAGACTATTGTTCATACCCAGTGGCTTGAGGATACTGTCGGTAATAAACTGTGCCCATGTTTTTCCGGTTGCTTTTGGAATAATTTCTCCGGCTGTCAGAAATGCTGAATTAGTATAACCCCATTTACTTCTAAAACTATACATGGGTTTTAGTTTTCCCATTTTCTTTCTTACTTCGGCAGCGGATAGGTCAGAATCGAAATACATAAAATCTCCCTGAAAGGTTTCAAATCCTAAACGATGGCAGAGCAGGTCACGGATATTTGCTTCTTTGGCCACCCAGGGATCATACAGTTTAAAATCGGGCAACCATTTTTGTACTTTATCATCTAATGATAATTTTTTATCGGCATCCAGCATAGCCAATGCTGTTCCGGTAAATGCTTTTGTGTTACTGCCTATCATAAACAGTGTGTTTACATCCACACTATCAGTTGTGCCCATTTCTTTTACACCATATCCTTTCATTATTTCTACTTTCCCATTCTTAATAATACATACTGCTACGCCGGGTATTTGCCAGTCTTTCATGGCGGCGGTTATGTATTCATCCAGACTGTCTTTAATAAAAGAACGAGGCGTAGTTTGTGAAAAACTATGCTGAAAGAAAATCATGGAAATTAAAGCGAGCAAGCTTTTTTTCATTTTCGTTCAATTTTAGGATTAAGAACTATTGACAATTTATTAAATAATAAAGAACAGCTAATTTTTTAAAAAACGCCTTGTGGAAAAGGAACATAAATATAAATATTATAAGTGGAGCCGGATGCAGCTATTTGCAAATACATAGATGTCGGGCATGGGTACAATTTTAATCGTCCTTTGTTCATTCAATAAACGAAAAATATAAGGTTGAAACGGAGACGGATACAGAAGTTATTCTTCTACTTTTCTAAAAATCTCTTGAGGCGGCAATCCCCTTCTGAAACGATAAAATGCTGTTTTAATATATTGTTGAAAATCGTAGTCGGTGCTGCCCATTGTAAACGTGTATGTCGGTCGGTATAGCAACATAAAACTATCCAATTCATTTCCTTCGAGCATGGTAAGCCTGCGCACCAATGCTTTATTAAAGCGATGGTCAACGGCTTTTTCTTTTTCTTCATTTAGCAACCTTTCTTTAAAAGCCAGCATACTTTTGTTTCGCCTTACCCGAAACATATTGATGATTTCATTTATGTCAAATCCCACACCCATGCCAGATATGGAAGGTTTTAGTTTTGGCTTTTGGAAGTTAAAAACTTTCGCATAGTCTTCCCGGTTGCGTATGGAATCTAATTTATAGCTTCTGGGAAGTACCTGCACTTCCTTCATTACCTGTACACTCACTTGAATAGATATATCAAATGCAAATGGATTGGCAATTTGTAATACGGCAAATTTTTTGGTGGGCTTATTCAAATAGCTGAACCAGATGGAATCTTTTTCTTTTACTTCTATTTCGTATTGCCCATCGCTATTGGTAATAGTGCCCGCACCGGATGTACTGAGTACACTCACTGCTTCCATGGGAAAATTGCGGGTACTGTCGTACACGGTTCCTTTTATTTTATATAGCTGAGCAGAAACAGTGACCGATACCAGCAAGGCTAACGCAGTTAATATGGAATATACAAACTTCAAGAAGCGGCAAGTAACAAAAGAAAATGCAAAAGGGAATATAAAGTCTTGGCCGTTAGTCGTTCAAGGCACTATAAACAAGTACTTTGTATTTATTTGCAATTTCACCAATAGAGGAACCCCAAAGCTGTCTGTAAAATATACCAATCAGTTTTTCTTTGGGATCGGCCCAGTAAGTAGTGGAAAATGCACCACCCCATTCAAAAACTCCTTCGGGTGTTGGTAACAGGCTGCTTCCTTTTTCGGTAGTAATCTGAAAACCTAACCCAAATTTATTGGCTGCTCTGCTGAGGTCGCCTATCTGGTTCATCGTCATCATTCTTACGGTATTTCTTGCCAATAGTCTTTTGCCATTATAAGTACCACCGTTTAACATCATTTGTAAAAAAATGGCATAATCTTTTGCTGTGGAAGAAAGACCACCACCACCCGAAAAATAATTGCCATTGGTATTTGGATAGTTGGTTAAAACAGCACCATTAAAATCCATGGTATCTCCCGCCGCTTTTAGTTTTTTATTTTCTTCTAAAAAAATATGAACCAATCTGTTTTGTTTTTCTTTGGGCAAATAGAAATACGTATCATGCATACCCAATGGTTCAAAAATTCTTTTCTTAAAAAACTGATCCAACTTTTCGCCGGAAAAATATTCCACGAGATAGCCAAGAATATCCGTATTAAAACCATAAGTAAATTTTTCACCCGGTTGATGCATCAATGGCAGCCGGCCTATGGTTTTTACATCTTGCTCCAATGAACGATGATTGCCCACTCCTATTCCGGCCATTAATCCTGCTTTGCCATAAATGGCATTGGCAGCATCAGTTCCTATTTGCGGGTAGCTGATGCCGGATGTATGTGTCAATAATTGTCGAATGGTTACTTCCGACTTTGCAGGCGCGGTTGTATAACTGCTGTCGGCAGCATTAAACTTATCCAGTACTTTTTGATTTTTAAATTCAGGAATGTAGCGGCTTACCGGATCGTCAAGCAAAAATTTTCCTTCCTCATACAACATCATAATGGCCACACTGGTAATGGCTTTGGTTTGTGATGCAATGCGATAAATATTATCAACTTGAATGTGTTTTGTTTTTTCCACATCATCATAACCAAATGCTTTATGATAAACAATTTTTCCATCGTGTACGATTAATGCAACAGCACCATTGAGCCGGCCATCGGCTATCCATTCATTAATATTTTTATCAATGCGCTTTAACCGTTCGGCAGAAAATCCGGCAGCTTCAGGTTTTGCGTTTTGTAATACCAGTGGCTTTTGTTTTACCTGAAGATTTGCGCTTTGTGCAATTAGTGAAATACTATAAGATAAGACAACGACAAAAAGGATTAGTCTTTTCATATCAGAAATAATTAAAGGGAGAAAGTTACTTAGAATTGTGAAGCAACTCTTTTATGACTTGCGGATAATATTCATGCTCCAATTTATGAATACGATTGGCCAATGAAGTAGCATCATCATCAGCCAACACCGGACAAGTTGCCTGAAAAATAATCTTACCATGATCATATAGTTCATCAACATAATGTATGGTAATACCACTTTCTTTTTCCTTGTTGTGAATTACAGATTCATGAACATGATGCCCATACATGCCCTTGCCTCCATATTTGGGCAGCAGGGCGGGGTGTATATTTATAAGGCCATGTGGGAATGCCCTGATAAGCGCAGATGGAATTTTCCAAAGAAAACCAGCCAAAACAATAAAATTCACTCCGGCTTCTTTCAACTCATCAACATAAGCATTGCCTTTGAAAAATTGTTCTTTTTCTATCAGCAGGGTAGCTATGTGATGTTTTTTGGCAATTTCTAAAACACCGGCATTAGGTTTATTGCATACAACTAAAGCCACAGAAACTTGACTACCACTAAAAAATTCAATAATTTTTTGGGCATTTGACCCTGCTCCTGAGGCAAAAACAGCTATTTTTTGATGAAAATCCATGATTTTTTGGCAAAATGGGTCAAAATTTTAATTAAACTCCTTTGCCTTTTTGTCCTCCCCAAATTTTTTTACCAATTTTCTGAATATAATTTTGAAAAAAACGAAACTGACCAAAAGGAATACTAACAATAAGCACTGCAATTGGCCATAAAATAGTGATTATCAATATATAAATAATCGCCCAAAGCCAATCTTGCTGAATAGAAAGCAGGTTCATTATTTTTTTGCCTACATATCCTGTAAGACTACCACCAATTGCAAAAGTGGTAATTATTAAAGCCAGTCTTGGCCCCGAAACCTTCCATTTTTGCTGTAATTTTTCAAACATATTTGATTGCGAAATGGTGAATGAACCCTGAATTTAAGGAGTGGCAAAAGTCAGGAAAAAACTGCAACGGGTGCTTAAAAGCCGGAAAAATATGCGACTGATAGCGGGTTTGTTTACCAAAATATGACACAAAAAATGCCGTTCTGTCCAAAATTTTATAACTATCCTGAAATGCAAGCTGGTAGCAAGCCAAAAAAAAGTTAAAGAGGCTGTTTTTTTATAACCTTACTGGCTTACATTTGCCCCGATTGATCGGATTTTATCCACATTCTTCAGTTATTATTTAGTGATTATGATTCCTTGTAAACCAAACAGCCAAAGACTGACTTTATTAACGTTGCTCTTTTGTGTTTTTTCTACTTTAAATATTGTATCGGCACAGGATGGTAAGGCACTCTTTATGAGCAAATGTGCCAGTTGTCATGCACTGGATAAAGATTTAGCAGGTCCTAAGCTGAGAGGAATTTTGGATGCGGAACCCTATGGTGGCGACTTTGCAAAACTTTCCCATTGGGTAAGAAATGTAAATAAACTGGTAGCTACCGATAAGCATTATCAGGATTTAAAAGCAAAATTTGGCGGAAGTGTAATGACCGAGTTCAGTGTGGATGCACTTCCCGAAAAAGATCTTGAAGCTATTATTAAATATACCAGTACTCCCGTAGCGACACCTACTACACCCGGTGGTGAAGGCGGTACGGTAGAAGCACCCAAAGGAAATAATAATGGTGTCATCTTTGGTGTAATCGCTTTAATACTTGCTATCATCACACTTATCTTAATGCAGGTAAACAGCAATCTGAAAAAAATGAGTGATGATGCAGAAGGTATTCAACGTCCCGATCCCGTTCCTTTCTATCGTAATAAAGTATATATAGCATTAGTTGTATTACTTGGCTTTGTTGGCTTGGGTTATTTTGTTTCTAAAGGAGCTATTGGCCTGGGCAATCAAAAAAATTATGAACCCGTACAACCTATTTATTATTCTCATAAAGTACATGCAGGTATTAATCAGATTAACTGCTTATACTGTCATGGTTCTGCATGGGATAGTAAAACGGCCGGAATACCTTCGGTTAATATTTGTATGAACTGCCATAAAGCAGTAAATGAATATACTAAAGGGCCCAAACTGTATAAAGAAAATGGGGAAGAAATAAATGGTACCGAAGAGATAGCAAAGCTGTATAAAGCTGCCGGCTTCAACCCCCAAAGCCCTGCTACCTGGGATCCTTCAAAAGCAACACCTATTGAGTGGGTAAAAATTCACAACCTGCCCGATCATGTTTATTTCAATCACTCACAACACGTAAATGCAGGTAAAGTACAATGTCAAACCTGCCATGGAGAAATAACCGCGATGGATGAGGTAAAGCAGGTTTCTGAATTGAGCATGGGCTGGTGTGTAAACTGCCACCGCGAAACCAAAGTAAATTTCAACTACGATAGTACCGGCAATAAATTTTACAGCATATATGAGAAGTTCCATAATGATATTAAGAATAAAAAACTGGACAGTGTAACTGTAAAAACGATTGGCGGTTTGGAATGTCAGAAATGTCATTACTAAATCGTACTGTTCTGAAAAGAGCAACTGGTTGATGGATTTTGAAATATTTTTTTAATCATTTCCGGCAGGCAGGTTTCACAAAAAGAAATCGGCGATTAAAAATCCGGAGTCTAAAAGTCCCTAAAGGGATTTAGGAAGTATGAGTAATAAATACTGGCAACATTTCGGTGAAGAAACAAACCCGGAAGAGGCAAAAAAGTTTACGAATGATGAATTTCAGGAGGAACTTCCTTTTGAAGGATTTGATGATGAAAAAATCATTGATGCTAAAGCTCCCCGCAGAGATTTTTTGAAATATCTGGGTTTTAGTACTGCGGCAGCTACTTTGGCTGCAAGTTGTAAAACGCCGGTTCGCAAGGCTGTACCTTATGCCGATAAACCCTCAGCCGATATTATTCCGGGCGAAGCAAAATACTATGCCACTACTTATGTGCAGGATGGCGATATAGTGCCCGTAGTTGCCAAAGTAAGAGATGGCCGCCCTATTAAAATAGAAGGCAACGATAAATGCCAGTGGACAGGTGGAGGTACTTCTTCCAGGGCACAGGCCAGTGTGCTGGATTTATATGATACCTATCGCTTACGTTTCCCATTAAAAAAATCAAAAGAAGGAAAATACTCCGAAAGTTCTTTTGAGCAAATGGATAAAATGATTGGCGATGCTATCAAAACAGCTGGTGGTACTACCGTATTGCTTACTTCTTCAATTGTTTCTCCTTCAACCAAAAAACTTATCAGCGAGTTTCCCGGATTGAAACACATTCAATACGATAGTGTTTCTTATAGCGGCATGTTACTGGCTAACGATGCGTGTGGTTTTGGAAAAAATATACCTGCTTATGATTTTGGAGCAGCCAAAGTTATTGTAAGTCTGGATGCCGATTTTTTGGGTACCTGGCTTAGCCCGGTTGAGTTTGCCGCAGCTTATGCCCAGCAAAGAAAAATTGATGAGAAGAATCCTTCCATGAGCAAGCACTATCATTTTGAAGGCTCTTTGAGCATGACAGGTGCTAATGCAGATGAACGTTTTACACACAAACCATCAGAAGCTGCTACTGTTGCTTTGGCGTTATTAAATGCGGTTAATGGAACCGATGCAAGTGGACTGAGTGCAGCAGTAAATGCAGGTATTAAAAAAGCCGCTGCCGATTTGCTTGCGCACAAAGGTGAAGCACTGGTCGTAAGTGGCAGCAATGATAAAAATGTACAGGTAATCGTAAATGCAATTAATAATACAATTGGTGCTTTTGGTACTACTATTAATTGGTCAGCTCCGGTAAATTATCGTCAGGGTATAGACGGCGATTTGGCGCAATTGATAACCGATATGGAAGCAGGAACTGTAGGTACACTATTGATTCATGGTGCCAACCCAGCTTATACCTGGTATGATGCTGATAAATTTAAAGCAGCATTGAAAAAAGTGAAAGTCACTGTATCGTTTGGCGAAAGAATGGACGAAACAACTGCGCTTTGCGAGTATGTAATACCCAATCATCACTTCTTAGAAAGCTGGGGCGATGCGGAGCGTACAAAGGGTTCTGTAAGTTTTATACAGCCAACTATTTATCCGCTGTTTAAAACAAGGCCGTACCAAACTTCACTTTTATTGTGGAGTGGCAAAACAACGAATTACGAAGATTATTTAAAAACATACTGGACCGGTGTTTTAGGTTCAGAAGATGCTTTTCATGCAGCCTTGCAGGATGGCGTGAAAGAAGACGCTACCGCTGCAAAGGGAGCAGGCTCTTACAACGGTGGTGCCGTTGCTGCTGCTACAACTGCTGTCAACGGTTATCCAAAATCAACCGGCGACGAATTGGTATTGTATCAAAAAGTTTCAATAGGAACTGGCTCACAGGCGGGCAATCCCTGGTTACAGGAGTTACCCGATCCGGTATCAAAAGCTACCTGGGACAACTATGCCATGATTTCTACTGCCAAAGCAAAAGAACTGGGAATCAACTATACAGGTAATGATTATAACTATTATCCCGAAAAACCTACAATCAAAATAACCGTAGGTAATAAAGAATTAGTACTGCCGGTACTGGTTTTCCCCGGTATCAACGCCAATACCATTGCCGTTGCCGTGGGTTATGGCAGAAGTAAATCTTTTGGCAGAGCATCGGCAGGAGTAGGTAAGAATGCTTATCCTTTTGCAAGCTTTAATGAAACCGTTAGCTATTTTGCAACAGGAGCAAAAGTTGCTAATCAGCATAAGAGTTACAAGATTGCACAAATGCAAAAACACAACTCTTATGAAGACCGCAAAGAAGTAGTAAGAGAAACCACACTGGCTTCCTTTAAGGCAATGCCAATGGTACTTCCGGATTATTCTGAAGAATTGCAGAATGCATTCTATCAAAATGCTAACCACGATTACAGGGCTAATGCTACTTTGTTTCCTGACCCCAATACCAGAAGCCATGAAATAAAATGGGGTATGACGGTGGATATGAACAGCTGCACCGGATGCAATGCATGCGTTGTTGCCTGTCATGCAGAAAATAATGTGCCTGTAGTAGGAAAGCGGGAAGTAATGCGCTTCCATGATATGCACTGGTTGCGTATTGACCGGTATTTTATTACCGATGAAAAAAATCCTGACAACTTAAAAGGAGTGGTTTTTCAACCCATGATGTGTCAGCACTGCGATAATGCACCTTGCGAGAACGTATGTCCGGTAGCTGCAACCAACCATAGTTCGGAAGGATTGAATCAAATGACTTATAACCGTTGTATTGGTACAAGATATTGTGCCAACAACTGTCCTTATAAAGTACGTCGTTTCAATTGGGCTGATTATACCGGTGCTGACAGTTTCAAGCATAATCAGGACCAGCAAATCGTTGGTAAACTGGATGATGTAGTATTTCAAATGAATGACGATCTTACCCGCATGGTGTTGAATCCTGATGTAACCGTAAGGTCAAGAGGTGTCATTGAAAAATGCTCTTTCTGTGTACAGCGTTTACAGGCGGCTAAACTTACAGCTAAAAAAGAAAACAGAGTATTGGGTGGCAATGATGCAAAAACTGCTTGTCAGACAGCTTGCCCCACGCATGCAATTGTATTTGGCAACTCACATGATAAAACAAGTGATGTAGCAATGGTGCGGGCCAATAATAAACAACGTCGTTTTGATGTGTTGGAATCTTTGCACGTATTGCCCAATGTAACCTATTTGGCCAAAGTGAGAAATACGGAAGAGAAGGATGCAAAATGGGAGAAAGAAGGTGCTAATTATGAATACATCAAAGCACACGAAAGTCATGAAGGAAAAAGTGAGCATGAAACAAAAGAAGGTCATTAAAAAATTGATTATAAAATAATAGTTCACAAGCAGCGGACGTAAGCTTAAAGCGAAACTAACTATGTCATTACTCAGATACGAATCACAGGTAAGGCCACCACTGGTGGATGGCAACAAGGATTATCACCAGGTTACGGAAGACATCTGCCGTCCGGTGGAAGCCAACCCTTCAAAACTTTGGTGGATTGGATTTTTAATTTCAGTCGCCCTTTTGATATTTGGAATTATTTCCGTGGTTATGGAGGTTACGTATGGTGTAGGTCAGTGGAACCTGAACAAAACCATAGGCTGGGGCTGGGATATCACCAACTTCGTATGGTGGGTAGGTATCGGTCATGCCGGAACACTAATCTCAGCGATCTTGTTACTTTTCCGTCAGGGTTGGCGTACGGGTGTAAACCGTGCTGCAGAAGCGATGACCATCTTTGCAGTAATGTGTGCAGGCCAGTTCCCCATCTGGCACATGGGTCGTGTGTGGGATGCCTTTTTTGTTATGCCATATCCCAATACAAGAGGTCCACTGTGGGTCAACTTTAACTCACCATTGCTTTGGGACGTATTTGCGATATCAACGTACTTTACGGTTTCACTTTTATTCTGGTACTCAGGTCTTATACCGGATCTGGCCACCCTACGTGACAGAGCCAAAGCAAAATGGAGAAAATTCTTTTATGGTGTAGCCTCTTTTGGATGGACAGGTAGTACCAAGCACTGGCAGCGTCACGAAGCTCTTTCATTGGTACTTGCAGGTTTGAGTACACCGCTGGTACTTTCAGTACACACTATTGTATCATTTGACTTTGCCACATCCGTAATTCCCGGTTGGCATACCACCATCTTCCCTCCTTACTTTGTAGCAGGTGCCATCTTCTCAGGATTTGCAATGGTGCAAACACTGTTGCTGGTAACGCGTAAAGTTTTGGCACTGGAAGATTATATCACCATAGAACATATTGAGGTGATGAATAAAGTAATTATTCTTACCGGTTCCATTGTGGGTATAGCCTATCTTACCGAATTGTTTATAGCCTGGTACAGCGCCAGCCCTTATGAAAACTTCGCATTCATGGAAAATAGGGTGAATGTAATGAGCCCTTATGGCTGGAGTTATTTTATCATGATGTTCTGTAATGTATTAGCACCACAGGTATTTTGGTCTAAAAAGCTAAGAAGAAACCTAACCGTTACATTCTTTATGTCCATATTGGTAAACGTAGGTATGTGGTTTGAGCGTTTTGTAATCATCGTTACTTCAATATATCGTGATTACCTGCCCAGTTCCTGGAGTACTTATTATACCCCTACCATTTGGGAAGTAGGATTTTATGTAGGAACATTTGGCTTGTTCTTTACCTGTTATTTCTTGTTCTCCAAGTTTTTCCCGGTAATTGCAATAGCTGAAATCAAGCATATATTAAAACGCAGCGGTGATAATTATAAAGAAAAAATGGAAGGAATAGAGGCAGAGCCAACATTGCAATTTGCAGAAGAGCAATTGCACGGGCATCATTAATAAAAAAATGTAATAGGTGAATTTATTTTTCACCCGAATAAAATAAGATATGGGAGTAAAAAAATTTATAGTTGGAAATTTTTACGATGAGGAAGTATTGTTTCCTGCCGTAAAAAAGACAAGACGTGCCGGTTATAAAATCNNGGATAAGGCTTTAGGATTGCGTGACACCAGTCTGCATACCGCCGGTTTTATTTTTGGTATTACGGGTACCGCTACTGCAGTAGGTTTTATTACCTGGGCGCTTACTGTTGATTGGCAAATCAATTTTGGAGGTAAGCCATATTTTGCCTTACCTGCCTGGATTCCCATTGCATTTGAGTTGACGGTCCTTTTTTCTGCAATAGGAATGGTACTTACTTTTTGCTATCTGTGCCAGTTGGCACCTTTTGTAAAGAAAGATCATTTCAATCCACGTTCTACTGACGATACTTTCGTAATGGCAATAGAATGTACTTCAAAAACCAATGAAGCAGAAGCTATCAGTTTTTTGCAAAGTGTAGGAGCTGCCGATGTGCAAGTGATGAACAAAGAAACCGGATGGTGGATTGGCAGGTATGATAAGGATACAATTCCATTTGCAAAAAAAGCGGCAGTTGCCAATTGATAAATTAATAACAATTGATGATGAAAAGATTTTTTATAATAACATTAGGCCTGGCGGCAATAACAACAGTTGTAAGCTGTAATAAGACCAGACGCAGCCCCGGCCGTACTTACATGCCCGATATGACATATAGTCGAGCTTATGAAACTTATACCGGATTAGACTCCAATAAGTTTACAAATGACACCAATGCTGCCGGAAAAAAAATATTTTATAATCACCTGCCGGTAAATGGTACCATAGCTCGCGGCGAAATGCTTTGGACATATCCATATAAAAACGACGCTGAAGGTTATACGAGTTCAGCCTCGGTAAAGAATCCACTGAATGTTGATTCTATTGATATGAAAGAAGCTGAAAGGTTATATTTAATAAACTGTGGTATATGTCATGGCAGCAAGCTGGATGGCAACGGACCTCTGTGGAAAGGTGGCGATGGCCCCTTCCCTGCTGCTCCCAAAAACTTTTTGGATGATGCCATGAAGAGTATGACAGAAGGCACTATGTATCATTCGGTAACTTATGGAAGAAATACAATGGGAAGTTATGCTTCTCAATTGAATGTAAAGCAAAGATGGGAGGTGATTGCTTATATTAAAATTAAACAAGGCGTAACAGGCGGTGCAGCCGCACCTGCAAAAACGGATAGCACTGCGGCACCTAAACCTGCGACAGGAAAATAATTTTGTAGTAATAATAAAAGAACACTGATGACACTAAGGGAAAAGTTTGAAGTTCCAAAAAGATACAACACCGTAGCCATGGCGCTGATGGCGCTTGGGATACTGGCGATCGTAGGCCTTTACATTACTACCCATGGAGGTGGTGGCACTGCAGCAGAAAACAAACTGCATGATGCCCGTTTTTGGGCCAGCCTGCTGCAAAACAGTGTGTTCTTTTTGTTGGTAGTAAATGCAGCTATGTTTTTTATTTGTGCTACTACACTGGCCTGGGGTGGATGGCAATTGTCTTTTATCAGAGTAGCTGAGGCGGTATCGGCAGTAGTTCCGGTTATAGGTGTACTTACTTTAGCTATATTATTTTCAATTGCATTTGGCGATAATCATACTATTTATCACTGGACTGATACGGAGCATGTAAAACATGACGCAATTCTGAATTTCAAAAAAGGATTTTTGAACAAGGGGTTTTATGCAATAACATCAGTTTTGGCCGTTGGCTTATGGTCTTTCTTAGGTTGGAAAATGAGAAAGCTGTCCCGTAAACTGGATAATGCTCCTTTGAAGTCAAACGAAGAAGCAAAAAAATATGTTTGGAACAATACGGTATGGGCAGCATTATATATGATTGTGTTTGCACTTACGGTTATGTCTTCTATTCCCTGGCTTTGGCTGATGAGTATTGATGCACACTGGTTCAGTACGATGTATAGCTGGTACACATTTGCCAGTACCTGGGTAGCCGGTGTAGCATTGATTACATTATTTATTATCTATTTAAAGAATAATAATTATCTGGAGCTAACCAACAAAGAGCATTTACATGAAATGGGAATTATCATGTTTGCATTTTCTGTTTTCTGGACTTACTTATGGTTCTCACAGTTCATGCTTACGTGGTATGCAAATATCCCCGAAGAAACTACTTATTTCAAGCCTAGATTGTATGGTATCTATGGCGGTGTGTTTTGGCTGATGTTCCTTATTAATTTCCTGGCTCCTTTATTGATACTCATGACAAGAAACTCAAAGCGTAATTATGCTACTTTGACGTTTATGTCTATCCTTATCATATTTGGACACTGGCTTGATTTCTTTCAAATGGTATTCCCCGGTCCATCACCTGGTCATGTACCATTAATTATTTATGATTTTGCTATTGCATTAGGATTTATAGGATTGATATTATTTGTAACAGGAAAATCGTTGAGCAAGTATCCTTTGATAGCAAAGAATCATCCGTTTTTAAAAGAAAGTGTGATTCATCACACTTAAAAAAAACGGAAATTGAATTTTTATTAACCGGAATTTAGAAAATAAGATATGCAATCATTTTTTATCATCGCCATTTTAGTGCTGGGTTTTCTGATAACATTTCAGATAGCCAAGGCAAGCGAATATGTGGCTATACTTCGTGGTGAAGAGAAAGCAAGAAAACAAACCAACAAGATTAATGGATTTCTGTTGTTGGTATTTTTAATCGTTGGCCTTATTGGCGTATATTATTGCAACGAAATGCTGAGGGGAAAAATTTTAGGTACTCCCGCTTCAGACCACGGTGTTTTGATTGATCGGCTAATCTACATAACGCTTGCTATTACCTTTGTTGTGTTTTTACTTACACAAATTGCACTTTTCTGGTTCTGCTATAAGTATCAGGAATCAGATAACAGGCAGGCATATTATTATCCGCACAATAATAAACTGGAAGTTATCTGGACCGTTATTCCGGCTATCACACTTTCTATTTTGGTGGGTTTTGGAATTTTTTACTGGTTTAAAATAACAGGAGCACCTCCAAAGGGAGCTACCATAGTAGAAATAACCGGTAGCCAGTTTAAATGGGAGTTTAGATATGCAGGTAAGGATAAAGTATTAGGGAAAAAATACTATAAAAATATTGATGGCGCTGCCAATAATCCATTGGGGCAGCTGTGGGATGATCCATATAATAAAGATGATGTGTACTCCACCGGGGAGCCTTTGCGCTTAGTTGTAAATAAACCTGTAGAGTTAGTAATTAATGCAAAGGATGTAATACATAACGTAGGCCTTCCACATTTCAGATTGAAGATGGATGCAGTACCCGGAACACCTACTACATTATGGTTTACACCAAAGTACACAACAAAAGAAATGAAAGAGAAAACAGGTAATCCAAACTTTGTGTATGAAATAGCCTGTGATCAGATGTGTGGAAAAGGGCATACCGGTATGCGTGGTGAGATTGAGGTTATTACACAATCGGAATACGATATGTGGATGCTCTCCAGAAAATCGCAGTATTTGGTAGCCAATCCTGATAAAGACCCTGCTGCACCAAAACCAGCAACCGATTCATTAAAAATTGCCGCTGCTACTACGCAGCCTAAATAAAAGAGATTATGAGCGACACAACATTGCACCTGCATCCCGAAGTGGCTTCACATGATGTTTATGAAGAAGAACATCATGGACATAAGGAAACATTTATTTCCAAATATGTTTTCAGTATGGATCATAAAACCATCAGTAAGCAGTTTTTGATTACTGGTATTTTCTGGGCCATCATTGGGGGTTTCTTTTCCGTATTGTTCCGTTTACAACTTGGCTTTCCTGACCAGAGTTTCCCTTTTCTGGAAACCCTTTTCGGCCATTGGGCACAAGGAGGAAAAATTTCGCCGGAGTTTTATTATGGCCTCATTACCATGCACGGAACTATATTAGTATTCTTTGTATTAACAGCGGGTTTAAGTGGAACGTATGCCAACTTGCTTATTCCATTGCAAATAGGTGCCCGTGATATGGCTTCTCCTTTTTTAAATATGCTTTCTTACTGGTTCTTCTTTTTAGCAGGATGTATCATGTTGGCTTCACTGTTTATTTCAACAGGGCCTGCTGCTGGAGGCTGGACAATTTATCCGCCGTTAAGTGCTCTTGGAGAAGCTTCTATAGGTTCTAAACTGGGTATGGACTTGTGGCTGGTAAGTATGGCATTTTTTATTGTTTCATCATTATTGGGAGGTTTAAATTATATCTCTACGATTTTGAATATGAGAACAAAAGGAATGACGATGACTCGTATGCCGCTTACCATGTGGGCTATCCTGTTCTCGGCTATATTGGGTGTACTTTCTTTCCCGGTTTTACTTTCAGGTGCTATCCTGTTATTGTTTGATCGTAATCTGGGTACCAGCTTTTTCCTTAGCGATATTTATATTGCGGGTCAAGCTTTGCCAAATGAAGGTGGAAGTGCCATATTATTCCAACACTTGTTCTGGTTCCTGGGTCACCCCGAGGTGTACATTATTATATTACCGGCAATGGGAATCGTTTCTGAAATTTTGGCCATCAGCTCTCGTAAGCCCATTTTTGGTTATACAGCAATGGTGGGCTCATTATTTGCAATTACGATTCTTGCATTCTTAGTGTGGGCACACCATATGTTTGTTACGGGTCTAAATCCATTCTTAGGATCGGTGTTTACATTGCTTACTTTATTGATTGCTGTGCCATCCTCCATAAAAGTGTTTAACTGGCTTACTACGCTTTGGCGAGGAAATATCAAGTTTACGCCTGCCAGTTTATTTTCAATAGGTTTTGTAAGCATGTTTATCTCCGGCGGATTGACAGGTATTTTCTTGGGCAACTCTGCCATTGATATTCACTTGCACGATACCATGTTTAACATTGCACACTTTCACCTGGTAATGGGTGTGGCTGCATTCTTTGCCATGTTTGCAGGTATTTATCACTGGTTCCCTGTTATGTTTGGCCGGTATATGAATAATACACTGGGCTATATCCATTTCTGGATTACCATGATTGGGGCTTACCTTATCTTCTGGCCTATGCACTACCAGGGTTTTGCCGGTATGCCCAGAAGATATTTAGATAAAAGCAGTTGGGCTTCCTTCTCACAGTTTCATGAGTTGGATAAAATGATAACCGTTGTAACGATCATCGTTTTAGCAGTACAATTGATGTTTGTGTTTAACTTCTTCTATTCAATTTACAAAGGAAGAAAAGTAACCAAACAAAATCCTTGGGGTGCTACAACACTTGAATGGACAACACCTATACGCCCGGGACATGGTAACTGGGATGGTGAAATTCCTGAAGTGCACAGATGGCCTTATGATTTTGGTAAGGATGGAAGAGAGTTTATACCTCAAACCGAACCCATAGGCGAAAATGAAAGCAAACATTAAAATTTGCAATGAAGAGAGGATAGATAGATTGTAGTTTTTTTGAAATAATTGCGGAGGCGGTATGAAGAAGATAAAAGATTATTTATTACTGATTAAGCCTTCGCTGAGTATCATGGTGGTGTTCAGCAGTGTGATGAGTTTTATGCTGACACCCGGAATAAAAGAGTACACATCCGATTCAGAAAGATGGTGGTATGTACTCATGCTCTTTGTAGGTGGGATGCTGGTAACCGGTAGCGCCAATGCGATAAACCAGGTAAGCGAGAAAGATACAGATGCAATGATGAAGCGTACAGCAAAACGCCCCGTAGCTGCGGGAAGAATGAGTGTAACGGAAGGTTGGGCTTTTGCAATTATTACAGGCATTGCGGGTGTTTTTATACTCGGCCATTTTTTTAATGGTTTAACCGCAGGTCTGGCAGCGTTTAGTTTGTTTTTATATGCGTTTATTTATACGCCACTAAAAAAAATAAACTCAATTGCTGTGTTGGTAGGAGCTATACCCGGGGCACTTCCTTGTTTAATAGGATGGGCCGCAGGTAATAATGATTTAGCAATGGGCGGCTGGATATTATTTGCATTTCAGTTCTTTTGGCAGTTTCCACATTTTTGGGCAATTGCTTGGGTGGCGCATAAAGATTATTCAGCGGCAGGATTTAAACTACTGCCATCTGAAAAAGGGCCCACAAAGTTTACGGCCATGCAAACAGTTCTTTATTCGTTGTTGATGATTCCGGTTACGGTGGCACCTTACTATACAGGTATGTGCAGCTATGCTGATGTAAAAGGAATTATAGGATTGTCGCTGGTACTGCTTTCCAATATTTTTTTATTGTATCGCTGTATTAGTTTGTATAAAAATATGGATGTATCCGCAGCAAGAAAAGTGATGTTTGGAAGTTATATCTATCTGCCGGTAGTAATGTTGGCTTGGTTGCTAAGTAAGGTTTAAATAAAGAAGAAAATGGTAAGTGATTTGGAAATAAATGAATTTAAAAACGCTTCTTCTTCAAAAGACGGGAAGAAGAAAATGCACCCAAGCAAGTTTACCCTTTGGGTAGCCATTGGGAGTTTGTTAATGATGTTTGCCGGATTAACCAGTGCCTACATCATTAAGAGCAACAGAGAGGGATGGACGGAAGCAGAGATACCAAAAGTGTTTTGGATTTCTACAGCAGTGTTGATCGTAAGCAGTGTGGTGTTGCAAATGGCATTAAGATCTTTTAAGCAAAGGAATATGAGCCAATACCGATTGCTGATGGGTATTACATTGTTGTTGGGTACGGCTTTTATTTTTTTACAATGGACAGGGTTTCAGCAAATGTGGAATGAGCAGTTGATAAGATTTAAAGGTGCTGGTGCCGGTCAGTTTTTGTATGTCATCTTTGGATTACATGCATTACATGTGGTAGGAGGATTGGTGGCTTTGGTTATTATGTTTATCAAAGCATTTGCAGGTAGGGTAAAACTATACAGTGCAATACCTGTTGAATTAATGGCTACTTATTGGCACTTTGTAGATTTGCTTTGGATTTATTTATTAATATTTTTTATAATTATCAATTAAGAAAATAATTTTTTTGTTTTTTTTATAAATAGATATGTCAACACAAACAACTACCGATAGCCTGAAAGGACACAAGACCAACTGGTGGAGTGGTGGTAAAAGCCCCTTCAACCTTGAGTATGGTAAAGTGATGATGTGGTACTTTCTGATGAGTGACGCTTTTACCTTTGGCGCTTTTCTTATTTCCTACGGCTCTATTCGATTTAGTCAAAACTTTTGGCCTGATCCCAATGTGGTTTTTAATGCTTTTCCGGGAGCCGGCCATGCCGATTTGCCACTTGCTTTCGTGAGTGTAATGACGTTTATACTCATCATCAGCTCCGTAACCATGGTATTGGCTGTACATGCCGGACACAATCATGATAAGAAAGGAGTAATCAAATGGCTGATGTGGACTATCGTTGGCGGTTTGGCATTCCTTAGCTGTCAGGCTTGGGAGTGGCATCACCTGATAACTGGCGAACATGTAGTTTTTGCAAATGGAAAACTGGAAGCAATTGGTCAAACAATGGGTGGCAACCCATGGGGACAATTGGTACACGATAATGCCTTATTGACAAATGCATTGAACGCAACACCACACGATGCGCTGGTAAAAATTGTTCATAGTCACGATCATTCACATTCATTGGAAGAGCTGGCAAAAATGACCGACACCCAATTAAGAGGAATGGTAAATGTAGCGGATATGCACATTCGTGAGAAAGGGCCTATTGCATTTGGCGGATATTTTTACGGCATTACCGGCTTCCATGGATTCCACGTATTTTCAGGAGTGGTGATCAACATCATTATGTTGTTGATGACACAGAAAGATGTATTTGAAAAAAGAGGACATTACCTGATGATAGAAAAGGCCGGATTGTACTGGCACTTTGTAGATCTGGTTTGGGTATTTGTATTCCTGTGTTTCTATTTGATTTAAAAAAAATTTTGAAATAAAAAATAATTATGCAACATCCCGCATTTGAAGAAGTAACTTTTCATCCCAAGCATGAAGATGAAAAAACCTTTAAGCAAAAGGTTATTAAGACAACCATCATACTTTCTATAATAACCGTAATAGAATTGGGCTTAGGTTTATTGATGCATTTTCTGCACATGCCCGATGATTTTAAAAGATTGATGATTAAAGGTATTGTTGTCATTCTTTCGCTAGCAAAAGCATTTTATATTGTCGCAGTTTTTATGCACTTGGGTGATGAAATCAGAAATATGATAATGACGATTGTCGTTCCGCTAATGTTATTTATCTGGTTTATAATTGGCTTTATTGCCGATGGTAATTCCTATAAAAATCTTCGTAACAAATACGATAAGCATTTTAAAGAATCAACCAATCCACATAAATATGAGCAGAAGGCGAATACGCATCAAATAAAGCCCGGCGGAAAGAATTGAGTAGAAATAACATAAATTTTTTTTAACCAAAACCATCTCATGCCTTCCGGCGAGATGGTTTTTATTTAGCAAAACATCGTGAACAAAAAAGCACTTTATGGAATATTGCTTGCCTTATTGCTTCCGCTGATTTCGTTTCTTATTTTTAGAAAGGAAACCAACTCGGCATTAGTAATGCCGGGTCATTACAAATGGGATACAGTAGTAGAAAAGGTTAACAAAGGAAAAAAAACGAATGATACTATCTGGCACAAGCTCGCCGATATTTCATTGCAAAATCAATTGGGTGATACGATAACCTGGGATAGCCTGAAAGGAAAAATTGTAATTGCTGACTTGTTTTTTACACATTGCCCCACCATCTGTCCCACCATGACCAAAAACATGAAGCGCATGGCCGAGTCAATTAATAATGGGCAAAAAGTAGGAGACCGATCTAATAAGCTGGTTCACTTTCTTTCATTTAGTGTGGATCCTGAAAGAGATACGGTTGAACAATTGAAACGCTGGACTGACCGATTTCAAATAAATCCCGAAAACTGGTGGTTGCTGACCGGCAATAAAAAAGAGATTTATGATTTCGCAATAAAGGAGATGATGATTTTTGCTGAGGACGGCAAAGGCGTAGATACCAGTTTTATTCATAGCGATCGTTTTGTGTTGATTGACAGCAGCCGGCATCTTCGTGGTTTTTATAATGGAATGGATTCATCATCGCTGGCACAATTATCAAGAGATCTGGTGCTGCTGACAATGGAAAGATCGCCAAATGAGAAAAGTGGTTTTCGCGACAAAATGCTGATTATGGCCATTGCATTTTTAAGCACCATTTTTGGAGCAGGTTTAGTTATGTACTTAATAAAAAGAAAAAAATAATCATGCTGGCACCCGTTTGGAAGCGAAATGATAAAAAAGCAAATTGGCTGATTCTGGGTTTTTCCGCAGTAGTATTTATTGCCATGATGATTTTGGGTCGTGTGCATCTGAAAGTGAATCTCGGTTTTGATCCGCATCTTTTTGCAAAAGCAAATGCCATTATAAATACGACGGTTGCAGTATTACTGATAGCTGCGCTGATTGCAGTAAAAATTAAAAACTATAAACTGCATCGCAACCTCATGCTATCAGCACTTACCTTGTCCATTATTTTTTTTATCAGTTATATCTGTCATCACTTGTTTGCAGGTGAAACGAGGTTTGGAGATATTAATCATGATGGCTTGATAAGCGAAGCTGAAAAAGCTGCAGCCGGAAGCAAAAGAATTCTATATTATATACTTCTTGGTACACATATACCGCTTGCAGGATTGGCCTTGCCCTTTATACTCTATGCGGCATACAATGGACTGATTGGAGCATACAAACGTCATCGGAGATTGGTGCGAATTACCTGGCCGTTATGGTTTTATGTTGCCGTTTCCGGTGTGCTTGTGTATTGGATGATAAGCCCGTTTTATTAATTGCGGTAGTCGAAATATATTTTTTTATTTCCATCTTCATTTGTTCTATTATATTTGATGAATCAACCATTGAATATGAAGCTCATTTTCAACCCCGTTGTTTAATTACTCTACTGGGGGTACATTTTTATTAATTCCATTCTTTTATTGCCGCAAGCGGCTATTATTTCTTTATTAACTTAAATGAGCAACTATTATGTCGATGGTAACAAATACCCGAAAAATTTTTAGATTCTTCTCCTTATTCAGGCAAGCAATGCGTGGAGGAGAACATGACTATACAAAAGGGAGCATCAGAGAAGCAATTGTATTATTAGCTATACCTATGATTCTTGAACTGGTATTGGAATCAGTATTTGCAGTTGTAGATATGTATTTTGTAGGTAAGCTGGGAAGTGCTGCCATTCAGGTTGTAGGATTAACCGAATCGGTAGTGATGATTATTTATACCGTTGCTATTGGATTGAGCACTGCCGCTACTGCAGTAGTAGCCAGAAGGACCGGTGAAAAAAATTTTGAAGCAGCATCAATGGCAGGAGCGCAGGTTATCCTTTTGTCTATTGTTTCTGCATTAGTATTAAGTGTATTGGGAATTGTTTTTGCGCCTGATATATTAAGGCTGATGGGCGCAGAAGCATCGGTGGTAAAAGCAGGAACCGAATTTGCCCGCATTATGCTGAGTGGCAGTACCGTTATCGTATTACTATTTGTAATCAACGGAGTTTTTCGCGGTGCAGGCGATGCCGCAATAGCCATGCGAAGTTTATGGCTGGCCAGCCTGATTAATATTATTTTATGCCCCGTGTTGATAAATGGATATGGCCCTTTTCCTGAATTGGGATTGGAAGGCGCAGCCATAGCAACAACGATAGGACGTAGTGCAGGTGTGCTATACCAATGCTGGCATCTGTTTGGCAATAAACATACCATTAAAATCAAAAGACAATATTTCAAATGGGAATCATCGGAGGTAAAACATTTATTTGAAATAGCATGGCCGGCTATCATTCAGTTTTTTATGGCATCGGGCAGCTGGATAGTCATGACAAGACTGGTAGCACAAACGGGTGGAGAGGATGCAAGTGCAGGCTATCAGATTGCTATACGCAATGTGGTGTTTTTTATTTTGCCTGCATGGGGCTTGAGCAATGCTGCGGCTGCATTAGTAGGTCAGAATCTGGGAGCCGGTCTTCCTGAAAGAGCAGAAAAAAGTGTTTTGCTAACCACAAAGTACAATGCCATATTTATGAGTTTTGTAATGTTGTTGTTTCTGTTTTTTTCAAAAAGTATTGTAAAGATTTTTAATGATGAGCCGCTTATCGTGCAGTATGGCGCCGAAGTGTTGCAGATCATTGGCGCCGGTTATATTTTTTATGGTATTGGTATGGTGATGATTCAGTCATTGAATGGTGCCGGTGATACAAAGACGCCAACCTGGATTAATTTTTTTGGCTTTTGGCTTTTTCAAATTCCATTTGCCTATCTATTGGCGAAAGGATGGGGAATGGGTGCACATGGTGTGGCCATTGCCATTCCGGCTGCAGAAACACTAATGGCCATTGCCGCATTTTATTATTTTAAAAAAGGGAAATGGAAAGAAGTAAAATTGTAATTGCTATACATTACTGATTTGTCTTTTCGCCTGTAAGTGCTACAATGAACTGATCAATATATCTTTCCCGTTCTTTGAACTTGTATTGTTGTATAAAGCGAGGATGCTCAAGTACAGTGAGTTTGCCAAAAAGTTTTTTTTCGATATTCAGTTTTTTAATAAACCCTGCATTCTTTTTACCAAGTATAAAAACCTCATCAGTATGTAAGCCCATGCTGATGTGTTTTTGCAGCGATTGAATCATAAACGGTTTTACCGCTTCAAACAAAGCCGGATCATCGTAGTAATTAGCATTAAGCCATTTACCATTTTTTGCTTTGCGAATAATAGCCAGCGGAAAAGGGGAGTTGATATAAAATGAATGATAAAAACGGGTAGGTCCGCCATAAGCCGCTATCAGGTCGTAAACAAATACAGATGAAACTTCGTGTGTGTAAGCCGTTTTCATTTTGATGCCACATTCACTTTCCAGCCGCTTAGTATCTGTAAATGGAACACCTGTAACACCTGCTCCATGCCTGCTGGGGTTGATGCCGATAATGAATTTTCTGAATTTGTTGTCCGGATAATATTTCTGATAAAATTTTTTCATTACCTGCATAGTTTCCGGATTGTCCAGATAGGGATTCAAAACACGAAACCCTGATGGAAGAGAGCCATTGAAATGCAGATGCTCGTTAAATTCAATTACTTTATTTGCAAAACTGAGAGACAAAACACAATATGTTTGAGATTATAAAAGTAATAGATATCATCTTATGATTTGCATACATAAGTAAATAGACGGTAAGGCTATCCAATCATATCTGAACCTTTCCTTAATTTTATATTCTATGAACAGCAACACCATTGATCAAAACCGCATCAGGCAGGTTTTTTTTATTATCATTATTCTGTTACTGGGGATTGTATTATTTCAGCAACTATACACTTTTATACCCGCAGTGTTGGGGGCAGTTACATTATATGTATTACTTCGCAAATGGAATTTCTTTTTGATTGAAAAGAAAAAATGGGGTAAAGGCTGGTCTGCTATTCTACTCATGCTGCTTTCTATGATCGTTATTTTAATTCCTATTGGAGTATTAGTCAATTTGCTTTCATCAAAAGTGAACTATGTAATACAACATTCAAATGAGATGGTGGCTGCACTAAAGCATGTGGTAACAGATATAGAAACCCGGTTGGATATAGAAATAGCAAGCGACGAGAATATGAATAAGCTGGGAACGGGTATTGCCAATTTATTGCCCAAAATTCTAAACAGCACATTCAATACATTGGCTACAATATTTTTTATGTATTTCATTCTTTATTTTATGTTGGTAAATGCCCGAAATATGGAGGATGCCTTGTATGAATACATTCCACTGAAGGACGAAAATGTGGAGAAAATTGGATATGAAGTCAATACGATGGTTGTTTCAAATGCTTTGGGTATTCCATTAGTGGCTTTTGCACAAGGCGTGGTGGGGTTGATTGGTTATTTAATCTTGGGAGTAAAAGACCCGTTTTTCTGGTTTGGCGTTACCTGTATAGCGGGAATGTTGCCGGTAGTAGGCGCGGCTTTAGCCTATCTGCCCGTTGCCATTATTTTCTTTGCCAATGATGAAACGGTAAAAGGAATCATTATGACTATTTATGGATTTGGTGTAATAGGCACAGTTGATAATGTATTACGTTTTACTTTGCTTAAAAAGATAGGAAATGTACATCCACTTACAACTGTATTTGGCGTAATTATAGGGCTGAATCTGTTTGGATTTTTGGGATTAATATTCGGACCGCTACTAATTTCTATGTTTATGTTGTTGTTGAAAATATACTCAAGTGAATTTATTTCAAAACAAAGAGGTGTCAATAAAATCATGGAGAACTAACTTGTGCTTTTTACGATGTTCGTATTTTTTCAGGCAAGACTTCGTTGTGCTCAATAAGTAGTTATTCGTTTTCGTATAAAATATTCTTATCTATCTCTTGCACAAACCTGATGTGCACACTATTTTGGTCTCGCCTTTCGTTTTTAAAATCCAAACTGATGAAATAATTAGCAATAATTATTTCAGAGAGAAAAACCGTACCGTAATTGAAAAACCCGATAATTCCAATATCTATTGGCTTATTATGCACAGCATTTGCCATAAGCCCAACAGCAAGACTTGCTAATGCTGCTGTCTTGCCCAATGCAGCGTCCGGATATTTATTGGATTCTAACAATGTTTTTTCTCCTGCAGCTGATGTTTACCAATCTACGAATCTTCAAATGCTAGGATTGTCAAAAATGGCTTTTGATGATGCGTGGGAAGGTTATACTTATCTCATATCCCATCAAAAAATTAGAAGAAATCAGTTTTTGACAATTTGTGATTTTAGCCAGCCATCATCAAAAAAACGTTTGTACATTATTGATGTCAGTAATAAAAAATTAATTTTTAATACTTACGTATCGCATGGCCGAAATAGCGGTAAAGAGTATGCAACAAATTTTTCCAACACTCCTGAATCATTGCAAAGTAGTCTTGGGTTTTATACTACAGCAGCAACTTATAATGGAGCCCATGGTTTATCGCTTAGGTTAGAAGGACTTGAACCCGGTATTAATAATAATGCTTTTGAAAGAAGTATTGTAATACATGGAGCTGCTTATGTAGATGCCGCTCGTGCGAAGGCCGGAATTTTGATGGGTCGTAGCTATGGCTGCCCGGCTGTGCCGCAAAACGAGGCCACGCCGATCATCAATACCATAAAAAACGGAACTTGTCTATTTATTTATCATGCTTCAAACGAATACTTAAATAAATCTAAAATATTAAACGACTGATTGGACACATAACAAGGATGGATGATACAAAAGCCCTGCAGAATGCAGGGTTTTTTGTTTTTAAGTAGTATTGTTTTTTTTGTAAATGTTAGCCAGTGCTTTGGCAAATTGTAATGCATGTTTTCCGTCGTTTTGAATACAAACTGTATCCGCTTCAATAGCAATTTTTTTTCCGCCGGTGCTGGTTACAAAGCCGGTTGTTACTATATCATTTATCTGCGATAATACAGCTCGTTCTGTTTCCAGAAATGCAGTTGTTTTCAATTTTGCGGTAAGCCGGCCATCATCGGCATAGGTACGTTCTGCCAGCACTTCGCTCCAGGTTTTTACTCCAATTTTTTTCGCTTCGTTTACCGTATGGCTGTTGCTCAATCCGTAAAGAATAAGATCAAGCGTTGTTTCTTTTACTGCAAGGGCAACAACCGCTGCAAGCGATTTTACTCTTGCCGTCATAAAGTACAATGCACCATGCAATCTTACATGATGCAGGCTTGCGCCCAGCTCAGTTGCTAAACTGTTTAAATGAAAAATTTGTTTTTGTACCAAATCATATAACTCCGAATAAGGAACGAAAAGATCTGTATTCCCAAAATTTTCCCGGTCGAGAAAAGATGGATGAGCACCAATATGAATCTGATGCTTTTGACAAAGCCGAATGGCGGCCTTCATGGTTTCATCATTACCTGCATGATAGCCACAGGCAATACTTGCAGAACTGATATAGCGAATCATTGCTTCATCATCTCCAATGCCTTCACCAATATCACAATTAATGTCAGGATATATCAAGGTATTGTATTTGCCTCAATATACATTCTAATCACTTTGTTCGCAAGTGTTAAATCTTTTTTTTACACTGAGACATTAAATTGGCTTGTATTTATGTTTGAAGGTAAAACAGGAAATTTATTCTTTAAATTTTCCTGTCTTTTTTAAATAACGGATGAGCAAATAAATAATCAGTAGAATACCTAATATAATACCCAGGAGTGTGTTTCTGAGTTGTTTATTTTGATGGGTTAATTCGGGATAATTGAACAATAGGAGCAGCGTAATGCCGATAAGCCAGATAAACTGTGTTGTATGCTCTTTTAAAATCCATCTTTTCCAGTTAAAGTGCATACTGCCAAATGTTTTTCCAAAGCCTTTCAAATTCGGGAACCAGCGATTTACTTTTTTACAATATTCATCAAAACTGTTTCCAAATTTTCCTCTTAGAAAGTTTTCCTCTGCCAGTACAATTGCCTGATAAATAAACAGAAAAATCGGAATCATAATAGCTACATATAAAAGCGAATTGGCCAGTATGCCTACGCCCAGCAACATTAGAATATTGCCAACATACAGCGGATTTCTACAATGATTAAAAATGCCTTCTGTTACCAAACCTTCAGCATAAGGTTTTCCGGCTTTGCCACCACGCACAATATAGGCCAGTCCAATGGTGAGGCCACGTATCAGCTGCCCGGTACATGTAATGAACAAACCAAGCGCAATAGGCCAGTAAAAATATTTTATTCCAAAATTTTTTGAAGAAAATAAAGCAGGTGAAGGAATAAAAAGAGCGGCGTAGAAAATTATAAAAATCCAGTTTCGGTATTTGAAGAAGAAGTTGCCAATTTTTATCATAAAAAAATGTTACCCTGTTGCAAAATTAAACTACCCTGTCAAGTTGTAATAAAATAGTTTTTGAGTGTTATTACTAAATAAGCGATTCTCTATTTCTTAGTTGCAATAATCCCTGCAAAGTTGTACCACTTAAAAAATACTTCACAGTGTGCAAACCCATTATCTCTTAATAATGAAATATTTTCACTAAGCTTGTATGGAACCAGCACATTTTCAAGTGCCTCCCTTTTTTGAGATATTTCCAATTCGCTGTATTGATTGCGGCGTTTATAATTATAATAGTAATCTATAAAGTCGCGATTGAAATTGCTTTCCTCAGCCAAAACTTTTTCAACAAGAATTAATACACCTCCCGGATTCAACCCTTCCAAAATACTTTTCAATAATTGTTCCCGGTAAATGGGCCGCACAAACTGTAGTGTAAGACAAAGCACAACCACTGAAGCGTTCTCAATTTTTGCGCCCTTTCCTAAATCAGCACAACGTAACTCATAAGGTCTTGAAAAACCCATTTCCATCAACTTCGACTTGCATTTATCCAACATTTCCTGAGAGTCGTCAATACCAATAAATTTTATTTCCTTTGGAACCAAGGTGTCCATACCTATCATGGTAGTGCCCGTAGAGCATCCCAAATCATAAACAAAAGAACCTTCTACTGCATGATTGGCAGCCAGCTCGGCCATCATTCGCTGCACTTCTCCATAAAAAGGTACCGAACGATTCAACATATCATCAAAAACCTTGGCTACATTTTCACCAAATTTAAAATCGCTTGCTTTTTCAATTTCACCTCTGAAAACTTCATCTTTGCTCATAGTAAATTTTTATTTATGCAAAGTAAACTTATTTCAATTGTACTAAAATGAAAAAAATCTACCATTTGGCAACCTGTACAACCTGCCAGGCAATTATTAAAGAAACCGGCCTTGATAAAATGGGCTTTGCAATGCAAAATATAAAGGAGGAAAAGATAACCGGTATGCAGCTCGACCAGATGAAAAATCTTTCTGGAAGCTATGAATCCTTGTTTAGCAGGAGGGCTTTAAAGTATAAGGAAATGAAATTAATGGATAGAAAACTGGAAGAGAAAGACTACCGTGAACTGATTTTGAGTGAATACACATTTCTAAAAAGGCCAGTAATTATCATGGATGATAAAATATTTGCAGGTAGTGATAAGAAAACAATAGCTGAACTGAAGGCGACTTTAGGTAAATAATCAATTAAGATTCATGCTGCTCCGGTTTATATTTATTTGCAATCTTCAATCTTCTTTCCTCGCCAAATACATTCATGATTACTAAGAATGCCAGTGCCATACATAAAGCACCAAGAAAGAAAGGCATACCGGGTAGATGAATAGGGGCTTTATCTGTTGTAAAATATTTAAAGGTTTGCGTCATCATATAAGGACCAATGATAGTGGTTAAACTCATAAGGCTGGTGAGTGAACCCTGCAATGCACCCTGCTGATTGCGGGGTACATGCTCGGCCATTGAAGCCTGCAATGCAGGACCGGCTATCCCTCCGAAACAATAAGGAATTATAAATGCAAACATCATCCAGGTACTTGTAGCTACTCCAAACAATGAAAGCCCCAATGTATATAAAACTAAACCGATGTAAATGCTTTTCTCATTTCCCAATATGGGGTTTATTTTTTTGGTAACAAAGGTTTGCACCACGGCTACCAACAATCCAACAACGGCAAGTGAAGCACCCACTAATGTCTCTGTCCAATTAAACTGATAAATGGTATAGTAACTCCAGTTTCCCTGTACGGCTTGTGCGCCAAGGTATATGAGAAAATAGCAAATTGCAAAGCCACCTATGGCAGGAGTCTTTCTTAGAAACTGAAAAGTACCAAAGGGATTTGCTTTTTTCCATTCAAACGGGCGACGGTGTGCTTTGTCTAATGACTCGGGCAAAATAAAATAGCCATAAAGAAAATTGATAAAGCATAAAACCGCCGCTGCATAAAATGGTGCTCTTACGCCCCAGCCTGCCAACAAACCACCCAATGCAGGGCCAATGATAAAGCCTAAACCAAATGCAGCTCCAATCATTCCAAAATTTTTCGCTCTTGTTTCCGGTGTGCTTACATCTGCAATATAAGCTGCACCCGTGGTAAAGCTGGCCCCGGTAATGCCGGCAATGATGCGACCAATAAATAAAAGACTATAAGTAGGTGCCAGCGCCTGAAAAATATAATCTATTGCAAAACCTAATAGCGACATAAGTAAAACAGGTCGCCTTCCATATTTATCACTCAGATTGCCAATAATGGGTGAACAAAAAAACTGAGTGATGGCATATACTGAAACTAAGGCAGCACCATAAGTACTCGCTTCGTTTACNNTTACGGGTATATGTTTTAGCTCCGAAATGAGTTTGGGTAATACTGGAATAATCAAACCCCAACCCATAACATCAATGAGCAGGGTAATGAAAATAAATCCTACCGCCGGTTTTCTTTCTGCTGACATTTTAAAAAAGTACAGGCAAAGATGAAGGAAAAAGAGGAACCGATGTGTTTATTCAACTATCTTTTTATCCGTTCTTCAATCTTTTTTTTGCAACGTTGAAATAGGTTTTGTCAATTTCAAATCCCGAGAATTTTCTATGTAATGTAACACAGGCAAGCCCGGTGCTGCCACTACCCATAAATGGATCAAGCACCATTTGATTTTCCCGGCTCAGCAATTTTACTAAATGCTGCATCAGCGCAACCGGTTTTAATGTGGGATGATGATTAAAATCTTCTGCATGTTGCCGTACTTTGGGTACGATAAAAAATTTATCATAGCCATCATCAAAAGCATCGGTACGAATGATGTTGGCGGCTACTCTTCCTTTGGGATGCGGATTGTGTCCTACTTTTCCTTCCCCTTTTTCATAGGGCAATCTTGTTTCTTCAAGATTCAATGCACCGGTGCCGTATTTAATAATGTTTTGTGCTACCGATAATTTTTTTTCTAAGGGTTTTTGAATAAGAATAATGGGCTCATAAGCAGGTTTAATACCCAGACCACTTCCTTTGTATTGCACACCTATTTCAGATGCAGGCGATAAAATGTGTTTCTCTTTTCCGGTTTTATAGTTTTCAGCTCCATGTTTTTTATATCCTTGCACATATTTGTAAGCCCCTACTTTTTTACTGGCAACACCCAGCTCTTTATCAATGTCCAATGCCACATCACGACTTTTGGGCATACCATTGAGATAGCTCCAGAATAATACGTCTTTGATAATAAAACCACTGTCTTCCAGGTTTACCATCATACGATGCATCAGCCTTACAGAAGAAAACACAGCACCAAAAGCGCCGGGCTTTAAAACAGTAAGACAATCCATCCATATTTTTTTATCGGGTAAGGCTTTATCCCATTCATTGTTTTGATAAGATATGCCATATGGCGGATCGGTAATGAGTGCATCAATAGTATGCTTTGAAATACCGGTTAATCCGTAGCAGTTCTTATTATATATTTTAAAATCGGGCATGAAATAAAAAGTATAAAACTAAATTATGAAACGTAAATAAATCCATGGGTACCTGTTCCGGAGATGTTATTGTTTTTTATGTTTCCGGCTTTGGCTTCAGTTTCAAAATAACGTAAATATCTTTCAGAATATACACCAAATCTGTTTTTTAAAAAACGCAAAGAATTAATTCTTCCGCTTTGTAAAGAATAAGGCAGATTGACATGAATACCCGGCCGGCTGTTTACTTGTTTGTACTGAGATTTATAGTTTCTGTATTCCCAAGCTCTGGGCGANNTTTCATAAAAATCATTAAATGAAAGCCATTTTTTTTGTTTGAAGAAATAATCGTCCAATAGATAGCTGGGATTGAGAGCCCCTTTCAAATCCATTTCCACTGTTTTCTTTTTAAACAACTCGGGATAAAGTTGTAAAGACTCAAGGAACGATTCATATTCTTGCAAAGCTCCTTTCATACGATTTTTTTGAAATAGTAAACTCAATTAATTTCTTCAAACATTCCTGTTTGTTTGTTTTTGCGCACATTCAGTGCATTGAAGTAGCGGCCATTCATAGCTACGTACACACCGGGTGGCAGTGTTTGTGCAAAGGCAAGTGCGCTGCCCAAATTGAAAAGACCATCGGAACTTCCGAATTTGATAGGAATCATGGCACCGGTAAGTACAACGGTTTTGCCCTTTACTTTTTTAGCCAGAATAGCGGCTGTTTCACTCATTGTATCGGTACCATGTGTAATTACAATTTTATCTTCATCGGCATTATTGCATTGATGCACGATTAGTTCACGGTCTTCGTCTGTCATTTCCAGACTGTCCACCATCATCAGGGTACGTATTTCCACATCGGTTTTATTGCGCCCCAGCTCCAGCAGGTCGTGCAGGTGTGTGTCTTTAAAATAAAGCTGACCATTGAGTTCGTTGTACTCTTTATCAAAGGTGCCGCCGGTGATGAAGATGCGGATGGACATAAAAATTTTTATTTTTGAGGATTGAAGGTAAAAACAAAATGATTAATTGAGTAAAGCAGGATTTATTATTTCTTTTTTAATCTCCATCCCCGTTCTGTTTACCGCTGTTACGATCACTTCTTTTAAAGAATCATTACCTGATTTATTTTTCATCTTTGGCAGTTGATATTGAAAGGTATTTGCACTTACTATTTCATATTCCCAGTTGTTTCCATATTTATAATAAATAACATAGTTTGAAATGTTTTCTTTTTTAGTTGGCGTCCAGTTTATATTTATAAAATTATCACCAACAGCAATTGAAACTTCAGGAGCATCGGGGGTTTTATCACTCAGCCAGGCACTTGCGGGTATTAATGCTTGTTTTTTATACACCGATTTTAATAAAGTGTCTGCAAGCCTCTGATTTTTTATTACAGAAGAAATACTCCAATGCACCACACCTTTACTTTGAGGCTGCATCCCCCGGTCTATCATAATCTGATTCAGTGTTTCATCTATACTTTTATCGCTGCTGTCTCTGCTGATGCTGATACCAGGCCACAGGTGTCGTTGCTTTGTATTTTCTGTTCCCCACCATCCCAGCAGCAGCGGGTAGCTTTGTGCATAACGCTTGATGGGCCAATACAGCTGTGGTGTAAAATAATCGAGCCAGCCTTTGTTCAACCACAGTTTTGCATCGGCATAAAGTTGATCGTATTGGTCAAAGCCGCTGATACCCTCGGGATAGCCGGGCCGCCAGATACCAAAGGGGCTGAGGCCAAACTTTACCCAGGGTTTTATTGCTTTAATGTTTTTATACATTCTTTCAATCAGCGTGTTTACGGCTGCTCTTCTCCAGTCGCCGCGGCTTAGTTTGCCGCCGGTTTTCAAGTAAGCATTCCAGCTGAGTGTATCAGGAAAATCGGCCGTGCCATTGTAAGATGGATAAGGATAAAAATAATCGTCCATGTGTACGCCGTCGATATCATATCGTTTTACCAAATCTTCTACAACCTTATTGGTAATATCCTGTACTTCTTTTCTTGCGGGGTCCATCCACCAGTAGCCTTCTTTTAAATGCACCACCCAGTCGGGATGTTTTTTTACAATGGATTGCTCGCTGATTGTTTTTCCGTCTTTATGATGTGCCCGGTAAGGATTGAGCCATACATGCAACTCGAGTCCACGCTTATGAGCTTCTGTAGTCCAAAACTCCAGTGGATCGTAAAATGGTGTGGGTGCCTTGCCCTGCACACCGGTAAGAAAATAAGACCAGGGTTCTATATCACTTTTATACAAGGCATCGGCCTGTGGTCTTACCTGAAAGATGACTGCATTGAAATGATGCGATTGCAAAAAATCCAGCAAAGCAATGGCTTCTAGTTTTTGAGTTTCAACCGCAAGGCCGGGTTTGCTGGGCCAGTTGATGTTGGCAACGGTAGCCACCCATGCTGCCCGAAATTCTCTTTCGGCATTGGGCTCGTTTGATTTTGTATCTGAAACAGAATTTTTTGTTGCGGTACAGCTGTGTAAAAGAAAAATTACAACAGCATAATTAAAAATTGAAATGATTTTT
>JRYE01000297.1_pt1 | contig 60130 bp, 89 predicted proteins | sample 235321 | NCBI WGS metagenome assembly JRYE01 (sample SAMN03074214, study PRJNA261473) | activated sludge metagenome | biome: Common Effluent Treatment Plant; feature: Wastewater; material: Activated sludge; isolation source: activated biomass in a lab-scale reactor treating industrial wastewater at... | reverse complement strand
TGCCGCCTGCCGCCTGCCGCCCGGAGCCTGGCGCTCGATCCCTGCCGCTCGTCGGCCGCTGCTGGTGATTTGTCCTGCTAGTGTGCATCCTTGTGCATGTCGCATCCCGCGACGCTGACTGGAGTAACCATGAAATACCATCTGCAACACGCCGATACCTGCCTCTCTGACTACTGGGGCGGACACCACCTGCCCCACGTCTCGGTTCCAGTGGATGGCACCACCACCACCGTCAGGGAGGTTCTTGACGGGGTTCGTTCCGAGCTGAGTCAGGGAGCTGTCGCCGGTTCCCTTGATTGGAAGGTTATCGAGTCCGAGGAGTTTCACACCGCCTGCACGAAGGCGGTGCAGGAGCTGATCGAATTGAACGCGGACACCCTGAACAAGCCCGCGTTCCCGAACCTTGATGCTCTGGAGGGCGATGACGATTGTTCCGAGTCTGTCATGGCCTTCTTCGTATTCGTTCCAGAGGAGGAATAATCGACATGGGCTTGCACCGTATTACCGAGCGCGCCTTGCAGGGCGCGGCTAGTTTTCTGGAATCCTGGCCGGGCGCTGTCTCGATGTGGCTTGCCCTGGCCGCCTATTGCTACTTGTAAGGACTAATCGACATGCGTATCAAGGTTGAAGCCTGCTGGGGAGGCAATACGTGTTACTACTTCCGGTTGACGCTCCCGTGCGGCGCGCGCGAGCACGTGCATGGCGAGTATTGGTCCCGCGCCACGGCGCGCGAGGCGCTGGATATGCTGGTATCGCTGTACGGCCTGCGCCGGTCGGCTATCCGTTTCGACCACCACTAAGGAATAATTGCCATGAACTTGAACCGTATTGCCGAACGCGCTGAGCGCTACAACGGTCGCGCGAACCGCGCGGCTATCAACCGGGCTTTCCGGGAGGCGGATGGCTCGCTCTTATGGCCTATCTACGGTCGGTTTAACGCGACCGAGCGTGCGATCCGCGCTGTACGGCGCTACATGCGCGAATCAGGTGAGGAATTGTCCGGCCTGGAGTATGCTTACGCCGTGGATGCGGAGCTTTCGCGGATTGTCAACGCGGCGATATAGCACCGGTTGGGCGCGTTTAGCGTTAAAAAATTAGCGTTTTGCGGCCCGCGAACCTGAATGGACAATTCAAGCAGGAAAAAATTAGCGCTAAACCCTTGATTTTACTCGAAACGCTTTTGGGGGTCTCATAATACTCTAGGAAAATCAACACCTGTCCTTCCCCCTCTACCCTTTAATTGTTAACTATTTGTTAAATGTCCTTCCCTAGATGTTGATTTTCCTGAGAACTTAATAGAGGTCATTATGCAATTCCTTAAAAAACAAGCACTTACCGCTAAAAAAATCCTGCTTGATTTGTCCGTTCAGGTTCGCGCCGTCCGCACTATGCAAGATGCCCGCCTTAAACTGGATCTAGCCGGCTATCCCGTCGCACCAAGTGAGCGCGAAACGGCCGCGCTGGCCGCGATTGACAAATTGCAATCGCGCCTGGACCGGCTACCGCCACACCCCGTTGCAGTAGCGCGCGCCGCTATCGAGCTGCCCGAGCTGCGCGCCGACCTGCGCCGGACAGAGCGCGCCCTGGCCGACACCCTTGCGCAAGTGCCAGCGGACCCGGCCGCGCTGCCCGAGTGGACAGCGCAAGTGCAGGCTCTCACCGCGCAACGGGATCAGCTACGCGCAGCTATCGCCGCCGCGCAAGCCCTGGCCGAGCAGATGCCCGCGCCAGCTACCGGCGGCGCGCGACCCTGCGCCGGCCGCCCGCGCGGTGGCGCGCGCACGCCGGCGCAGTGGCTGGAGCGCGTCGACCGCGACGCGATCGAGTACGACACTGACACAGGGCACCTTTCCTATAGGGGCCGCACCGTGACGGCGGATCGCGTGACGGTGCATCGCATCCCGCGCGGCGTCTTGATCGCTGCCGCGCGCGGCATCACGGCCGAGGCGGTGCCTACACTGCCGCCTGGACACCCTGAGCGCTGGGCCTGGCGGAATCTGCTGATGACGCGGCGCACGGCGGCAGACGGCACGGCATTGCCGGATGCCCGATGCGACGGTGCGCCGCACGTCACCACGCCACGCGATCCGCACGCCGAGGCGCGTCGGGCTGAGTGGCGCGACGCCAAGCGCCGCCAACGCATGCGCGACGCGGACCCGCATGACCTGGCGTGACAATCGTTTACATTTAGCCTCTTGCACAACGCTGCACAATGATGCACAATCCCCCTACCAACAACGAGGAAACACACCATGCACGCAACCCTGAACCCCAAGCACCAGAACCGATCCCTTCCCGCCCGCATCCCGGCGCTGTTCTCCACCTACTCGGTGACCGGATTTGACCCTGCCGCGCAGCGCGTGGTCGAAGTGGTGGTGATGCGCTTGTACGCATCGCCGCGCGCCGCGCGCATCCATGCGTGCACTTGGATCCACCCGGCCGAAGGCGCCCCGCGTCATGGGTACGGCGCCGCCGGCGGTGGCGGTTACTGCCGCCGCAGTGCGGCCGGCGCGCATGCGCTGGAAGCTGCCGGCGTGGAGCTGACCGAGGAAGTCGCCGGCCGAGGCACATCCGTGCTACGCGCTGCGCTGCTGGCCACGGCCGCCGCCGCGCGGCCTGACCTGATCGGCCTGACGGTGATCGACCATGAATGACACCGCACGCCGACAGATGGCCGAAGGTTTCCTGACCACGGCCGCCGACCTAGCGCGGCCGGACGGCACCGGGCCGTTCCCACGCATCCCCCGAGCCGCACGCATCAAGGCCACCGAGCACGTCCAGCGGCTGATCGACACGGCCGGCTGGCCTGCGCTGGAAGCGGTGGCCGCGTCGGCAGCCTACGGCATGCGCTACCCGGACTATCCGACCGCATGGCACAGCATCGGATCGGATCTGGCGCTGGACGCCAGCGGTGCCGGGGCGGGGTTCGCCGACCGCGGCGCGCCGCACTTGGCCGCCATCATCCACGCCGATCGGCGCGAGTATCACACCGAGCCGCACGCTTGGCGCGGCTGGCTTTACCTGTAGGAGGCACACCATGAACGCACGGCATAGGCTCAACGCGCTGCGGCGCGAGGCGGACCGGCTGAACGCCATGCGCGCCACGCTCCCCGCCCGCACCTGGCGAGACGCGCGATACCGCACGCTCGCCAGCCCCTCGCCCGCGTTCCACCGCTCGCCCGCTACGGGCACCTTCCTCGCGCAGCAGGGCGCTGTAAAGCATTGGCGCGTGGCGTGGCGATCCAACGGCGGCTGGTACGCCGACCCCGATCAACTCGACGAATACACGCCTGTCGTCTACCGGCTGCCGCATGGCCTGCTGTGGCCCGGCTACGTCGAAGGAGACTCGGATTACATCGTCCTGGACAACGAGCCTTGCGACGACGAAACCGCCGCGCGCCACCGCGCCGAGCAGATGGCCGAGCGCGCGGCGGAGGAGGAGTACGCCTACAACGAGAGGGAGCGTGCGCGCGCTGATCTGGAGTCCGACATTGATGATGCCGCCGACACGCTGCGCGAGCTGCTGGCCGAGCGTCGCACGCTGATGCGCTACGCCCACGGCGATGCGGACGTGGCCAAGATCGCCCGCCGCAAGGCCGACACCATCCGCGCCGCTATCACCACGCTGCGCGAGCTGCGCAGCGAATTGACCCACTACGAGGACTGACACATGCCAGAGTTCCGCATCATCGAGCGCCGCACCACGGCGCATATCGCACCGCCGCTGCGCAAGCCGTGGACAGATCAGGATCGCGCCGCGCTGGTCCGCAAACTGCGCGGCCTGGGCTTCACCGTCACGGTACTGACCCCGACGCGCCTTGCGGTCCACGAGACGGCCGCGACACCTGACCTGGAGGCACTGACATGATGACACGCGACGAGCTGCTGCAAGCATTGGACGAGCTGCCGAGAGGGCGCAGCGCTTGGATTCGTGGCGTGCGCCAGTATGCCCGTGAGATGGTCGCAGACCTGGACCCCGACACCGTGCTGACCCGCAACACCGCCCGTCGCGTCGTGCTCAACGGCGCCACCGATGCGCGCGAGTACAGCGAGGACGGCTGGGCGCTGATCTACGACAGCGACATTGCCAAGCGAGTATGCACCCAGTCCCAGTTGCGCCGGGCAAGGGGCGGAGACTTGCCGCTGAACCGCGAAGAGACCTGGCTGGACGTGCAGACGCGCGCGATCCGCCAAGCGCTGGCGCTTATCTGCGCGATGGTACAGCCATGACTCCGCGCGACGAGCTGCTGCAAGAACAAGGCGCAGTCATCCTCATAGCGCCGCAAGGTGCTGGCAAAACGCGGCACGCCGAGAGCCTGATGCGGATTTTCGGATGCACCTCGGTCATCGAAGAATGGGACGGCGCCAGTGAGCTGCCGCCCCGTGCCCTGGCGCTGGCACACGCACTCCCGAAGCCGCTGGACGCACGCGAGCTGGCAACCGTCCTGGCCGCGTTGCGCTACTGGCAGGAGGCGCGAGACGTACCGCTGGGCATCTATAACATAGCAGCGGAGGCGGGAGAACCGCTCACCGACGCCGAGATCGACGACCTTTGCGAGAGGTTGAACGCATGAGCCTGCGCGGCGCGCTGATGCTGGCCGGCATTGTGCTGATCGTGGCCTTCCCCTTCGCCGGCCTGCACCTTGCGGTGTTGGGCCTGGCGTTTATCGCAGCATCGCTTTGGAGAGATGACGATGAATGACATCCTGAAGCCCTACGGCCTGACGGTGGATGACACTGGCCAGATCCACGACGAGAGCGGCAAACCTCTGTCGGCCCGGATCGAGAAGCGACGCGGGCGTATCCGAGTGATCGACCCGCATAACCGCCTGCTGTATTCCTGCCCCAGCCCGGAAGGACTGGCGCATTTCGTAGAGACGTTCTGGTACAGGAAAAAACGATAAGTGAAAGAATTGATAGGAGGTGACATGCGCGGACTTTTGATAGCGGTGATGTTCTTGGCGAGTTGCACCATGCAAGCGGATGTTGAGCGAACAGGCGCAACGATGCAGTGCGTTGATACCAGGGACGGAGAGAAGTTCAGTTTCAATGACACGTCGATCAAGGATGCGGTGTACGGAATTGGTGCCGACAGTTGCTTCACTGCGACCGATGACAAGGGCAGAGAGCGCCGACTGTGCAAGGCACACGAAAAGTTCCTGAAGTGCGAGAAGGCACCACCTAACGCCTGAATTAAACCGCGCCGGAACTGCGTCGGCTTGAATGAACTACTAGACCGGAGGACACATGGAACCGAAAGCAATTTGGATTGTCACGCGCGAAGGCCCGGAGTGGTCAGAGATTGTTGGCGTGTACATGTCAAAAGAGAGCGCCCAGCGAGAGGCCGAACGCTGCAACCTGAGCAACAAGGGAAGCAGCAACGTGTTCGACCAGTTGAGCAGCTACGAGTTCAAGCGGTACGCCCTGAAACCGTAGGTCTAACACCTGAATTGAGCCGCGCCCAGAATGGGCGTCGGCTCCAATGAATTGTCAGGCCGCTAACCAAGGAGAACGACATGGCGAAGTTTTACAAGTACAACGGTATGGAAAAGACCGAGATCACCGACGTTGACTCGGTTTCGATTGTTCTGGACGACGGGACAGAGGTGGAACTTCAGTTTCGCAGGTCCGACAAAGAGATTTCCCTGAGCACGTCAGGTCAGCTTGTAATCATGCCTATTGTTTCCAACGTGGCCCGTATACGGACTATCCGGTAGCGGTCTAACACCGAAGACCGCGGCGGATCGGTCGAGGTGTTGCCGCAGTGCGGCACTGGGCATCCTGGTGATACAATCCGTGTCACGTACTATCGCGGAGGCATCGCATGAACCCCATGATCCAATCGGAGGACACAATATGAGCTTCCCCCCATCGTGGGCAAGAATCCCCGTCACTGCAACGTACCTGCTGCGCGACGAAGCAGGCACACCTGCGACGGGGCGTGTTGAGTTCCGAAGCTCGCAGATCGTCGTGGCTGACGGGTCTATCCTCGTCCCTGTTCGCATCACTGCCACGCTCGACAGTGCTGGGCAAATATCGTTGCTGCTGCCGGCAACGGATGACCCGGACATCCAGCCGAACAGTTGGACATGGTGCGTGACGGAAATCATTGAGCGACAGCCGCGGCGCACCTACTCACTGGCTGTGCCGCACACAGCATCCAGCATCGACCTATCCAGCATCAGCCCAATCCCACCTGGGTCCCCTGTGTACGACTACCTGCTCACGTCGGCCATCGGTGTGACCGTGGCCGGGCAGGGCGACTTGGACCTGCTGGATGGTCGCGTCACTGCGCTGGAGAGTGCGACATGATCGAGATCATCCTGACGCTACTCGCAGCGGTCTTCGCCTTCGCAGCTTTCGCGGGGGCTGAGTCCACACGCAAGGAGCGACGCAAATGAGCACAACCGCGATCTGGATCATTGCCTTGCTCGTGATCGGCGCGGTGATCGCCCGCCGATCGGGCAAGCGCAAGGGCGATGCGCCCAAGCCCGCGCCGAACGCACGTGGCTGGGCTATCGGCTACTCGCCGGGCATGAGCCAGCGCGACCTCGTGCCGACCGCAAGCGGCTGGCGCATTGCGATTCCGACCAACCCGGCCAGCCACCTGCACTACGTCCAGAACTTTCAGCCGCCACCCCTGCGTGTGGGCGGCCAGATCACCGTGCGCCTGCGCGTGGCAGGAGGCCCATGCCTCCCGCAGGAGCGACCCGACGCGCAGGCCACGGCCTCACTGCTCATCCAGCGACGCGGTGATGACTGGGCCGCCCGCGGCGAGATGGCGTCATATCGCTGGTACAGCGCACAGCAAATCCCGCTCACCGAAGGCGAGCACGCCATCACGGTGACGCTCACCCCGTCTCAGTGGGGCGACGTGTACGGCGGACAGAATGCGCGCCTGTTTGCCGATGCCATCGCGCACCTCGACAACATCGGCATCGTGTTCGGCTCGGCGGGTGGCCGAGGGCATGGTGTCTATACCAGCGCACCTTGCACGGTGGAGCTTGTGGGGCCGGAGGTTCTTGCATGACCCTCCTGTTCCTCATCCTCTCGCCCTCAGTCATCGAGATCATCCTGACGCTACTCGCGGCGGGTTTCGCCTTCGCCGCATTCGCGGGGGCGGAGTCTGCGCGCCGAGGACGTGGCGAATAGCCCCCTAACCCCTGAATTAAGCCACGCCGTAGGAGTCGGAAGGCGTACAAATTAGGAGTGATGATATGAAAAACCACACCAGCAACGAAGCAAGTTCTTCTGAATACCTCCGCGAGCGTGGAATCCCGTTTGTGGAAAAGAACGATGGAGCACACCTGATCGTTGAAGGTCGAGAGTGCTTCATTGATTTCTGGCCAGGCACAGGAAAATGGAACAGTCGTTGTGGAAAGAAAGGGTTCGGTGTGCGCAACTTGGCGGCGTTCATCGGAGAGCCTTCTAACCCCCAAATTAAGCCAAGCTGCGAAGTGGCATCGCTGGAATTGCTGGAAGCATTGAAGCTGGCGCGCGCCGAATTGGCAGGACTACCACGCTCGCTTGGCTATGGCTTCACGCACCTGCCAAAGATCGACGCGGTGGTTGCGAAGTATTCGGAGAGTGGGGCATAACACCTGAATTAAGCCGCGCGCGAAGCGGCGTCGGCTTGAATGAACTGATAGCCCCCACAGCGAGAGGGGCGCCAAAAAGAGAGATATGACCATGAAAGAGTTGCAGCCGCACCAACAGCGAGTTGTTGACGAAAAGCAAGAGCTGGATGCGAAGCGCGAAAAACTCGGCGCGTTCAAGAGTACCGAGTTGTTCGCTGGATTGCCGTGGCAGGAGCAAGAGCGCCTGAACACGCAAGCCCACATCATGACGATGTACAGCGCCGTGCTTGGCGAGCGCATCGCTGCATTTTGACCGGAATCCCCACGCCGCAGTGATATGCGGCGTGGGGGATAACACCTGAATTAAGCCGCGCGCAGGCGTCGGCTTGAACAAATTGGTAGGGCGCAAGCCCGGAGGAATGAAGATGCAAACAATCGGAACATGCGGAAAGTGCGACGGCCCGGTGCAAGTGCCGGAATTTTGGGGTGGAACTGTGCCACCAGTACCAACATGCGCGCATTGCGGGGCGACCGCGAGAGACCCTTATGGCCCGACTATCCCGATGGAGAAACGCTCGCTGTGCCGAACCGACGCGGTCGGAATAGACGGGTGCAAGGTGACGCTTGAGACATTCATGCAGCCCAACGCCTGAATTAAGCCGCGCCGAAGGCGTCGGATTGAATGAATTGTTAGCGCCGTGGGAGGGCGCAGAACGATGGACATCGTAGAACGGTTGAGGTCTGCGGCGATTACTACAAGCGGGAGAATGTCAGCCAACCACAGGCTTGTGGTCAGCGAGGCTCTTATTGATGCGGCTACGGAAATTGCGCGACTGCGCCGCGACGCCGAGCGTTACAGGTGGCTGCGGGACAACGGGCGCGGCGATTTGGACATTCTTTGGGTCTACCAGGGCGAAGAACTTGATCGACTCATTGACTCTGAAATCAACCGCGAGAAAGGCGCTAACACCTGAATTAAGCCGCGCGCAGGCGTCGGCTTGAATGAACTGTTGGGCCGCTGGCCCGGAGGAAAGACGTGCAAAAGAAACAACTGACCGAACTTGAAAATCACCTGCAACAGGCCGCGCGTGCGCTGCGTGCCGCGTGGGTGCTTTGCAAGCACAACGGTATGGAGCCGACAGCAAAAGAGCTTGCCGACACGGTGCTTGATGTTGAAACGGCCAGGGATCGCGTTACCGACATCCTGCGGCCTAACGCCTGAATTAAGCCGCGCCGCGAAGCGGCGTCGGCCTTGAATGAATTGTTAGCACTCATCCACGGGAGAATGAAATGCGAGTGTTGAGCAACACGATACAGACAGCGCGCAAGCACTACCCATGCGATGCGTGCCGCACATTCTTGCAGTCGAATTATGGCCGCAACGATGTGGGCGAGGACGATTGGCTTGTGATTGAAGGCGCGCAGGCTGACCACTGGAAAATCACACCCGGCAGCAAGTACCGGAAGATGGTACTGAAAGACGGCGACGACATTTTGACCGTGCGAAATCGGCTTGACGTTGAATCGGTGTGTGAGCGCCATGATCTATTCGATGAGTGCTAACACCAGAGTTAACGCGAGCCGCGAAGCGGCTTCGCGTTGAACGACTTGTTAGGCGTGGAGACGGAGAAATGGAAAAGAGAACCGTGTTTTTTACGATGGTGATGCACCCGGCAACAGGCTGGACGCGAGTAGGCAATGCGTACCCGTCGCGCAAGGCTGCCGCCGACTGGCTGCCATTTGTGCGAGGCGCATGGCGCGGACTGCGGGCAAAGGTATCGCAGTGCACTGTGCGCCTTGAGGGCGGCGAGGTCTGCGAGCAGTCGCGACGCTTGCTGAGTGAGAAGTACAACCTTGACGCCTAACGCCGCCTTAACCGGCGCGCACGACGAACCAAACAAGAGCCGCGACGCTTAGGCGCGTCCGGTTCAAGGCGATGTTAGAGCGCGGAGCTTGAATCATGGCGATTATAGAGCACGAAGATAAGGAAGTCCTCAAGAAGTGGGGCATGGGCCTGGAGTCCATACTGGAGCATTGCCACTTCTGCCGGAAGCCTACGCCATATTGGCACACGAACACCAACAACCCAGTATGCCAGGAGTGCGCTAAGACGCACCGCGTAAGCGAACTCCCGGACTACGGCCAACGAGTGCGCGCCATGAAACGGAAAGAGCGCGCTAACGCTGGAATTAACCGGAGCCGCGAAGCGGCTTCCGGTTGAATGACTTGTTATGCGGCAGAGAGGCCGACAAATGAACAGACAATTTGACCTCGAAACAGACATTTTGGCAGTGCTGCGGAACCGCAACAGTGACATGACTTACGTCATTGCCAACAGATTGCGCATGGATCACAAAAAGTACAGCGGGACACTGACTACTGCGCAAGTCCTGCGGCGGTTGAAGTCACTGGAGCGCCGCAATTGTGTGAAACGTGTGCCGTCGAGCTATGCGGTGCAACTGCGTTGGGCTGCCGTATAACGATCAAGTTCAGCCGTGACGCGAAGCGGCATCGGCTGCAACGCGTTGTTAGGCGGCGACCACAAACAAGGGAGGAAGTTATGACCACGATGTACCGGGCGAACCGGGCGAAGATCGAAGCCTTTGAAGTGTTGCGGACGACCGCCAAGCAGGTTGTCCTCCCCAGCACGCACAGAAAGGGCGGCGAAGAACACCAAGCAAAAGAGACGGAGTGGTACACCTGGCACGAAACATGGGAAGCAGCCCGCGCCCGAATTGTTGCCGACGCGCAAAAGAAGGTGGATGGCCTGCGGCTACAGCTTGAACGCGCCAAAGGTGAGCTTGGAAACGCGAAGGGCATGAAGCCGCCTAACGCCTGAATTGAGCGGCGGCAACTTGTTGCCGTCCGCTCAAATGAATTGTTATGCGGCGCTGCCGCAAGGATGAAACGATGAACGACGAATGTGAAACTTACGCACCAGGGCACGGCCCGAAATACCTGTTGGCTGAACTGCTCGACCCGAACGTGTCAAAAAATGAACGTGAGCACTTCGCCGCGCGGGAGATTGAGCGGCTGCGAAACCTGCTCTTTCGCGCCGGCGCAATGGCCAGCGCGCCATGCTTTTGCTGTGGCTACAACGGCCCAGGGTATTTCAACCAGGAAACCCACCCGTGCGCGGCACGCCACCACGAGATCGCGACGCATAACACGTATTATGCGGGGACTGCCTAATCCCACCGCCTAAGCCCACCGACTAATCCTAGGAGATGCACCATGAAAATCACAGAACACCACACGAGCACGGTGCCGGATGCGCGGGAAGAGAAACGCGCACGCATCGCCCGCGACATTGAGGCTTTCGAGCGCAGCGGAGGGCAGATCGAGCGCCCGCACCCCGCCGCGCTGTCAAGCCTCGACCCCCGCCGTACCAGTCTTCGCGAGCAGCACATCGCGGCGGCTATGCGGGGCCGCGCCGCGCGCGCCAGGTAAACGGCGGCGCGCTCGGCGACCTGATCGCCGGGTACGATGCTGGCACCCACCGCCGCTGGCGCGTGGGTATCCGCCCTCAACGCAACACCTGGAGCCGACATGACCGCAGTAGTAGTGACCACCGACAACACCGCCACCCGCCATCCCACCTACGAGCTGGCCGCGGCGCACGCCAACGCCAAGGGCGGGAAGGTCTTTGTTGACCCCACCACCGTACAGCACCCGATCCCCGACCCCGATGCGCTGGAGCGGCTGTTCGCCCTGGCCCACGCGCTGCTGGAGATCGGCGAGGTCAACCCCCTGACCCTGGCTCTCCAGATCGAAGACGCCGAGTACAGCGCCGCGTCGATTATGAGCGCAGCGCGCAAGGCGCTGGACACGGGTGTGCATTGATGAGTATAATTGAGCGTACCGGCTACGGCCGCTGGCCCAAGGTGCCTCCGACGAACGAACAGCGGCGGAAGGCATGGGAAGCCAAGTACCATCACGTGCCACTGGAGATGCAAATTGGCGACGTACTACAACGAGATCGACCCGCAGGCAGCGCAGTGGCTGCGCAACTTGATAGCGGCAGGCCGCCTGCCTGACGGCGATGTCGACACCCGCAGCATTGAGGACGTACACCCCTATGAAATCAGAGGCTACACCCAGCACCATTTCTTCGCCGGCATCGGTGGCTGGCCGCTCGCCCTCCGCCTCGCCGGATGGCCCGACGACCGGCCTGTCTGGACAGGAAGCTGCCCCTGCCAGCCTTTCAGCGCGGCAGGCGCGCAAGCAGGGTTTGCTGACGAGCGGCATCTATGGCCTGCGTGGTATTGGCTCATCGAGCAGTGCCGACCTCCAGTCGTGTTTGGAGAGCAGGTTGCGAGCAAGGCTGCTGACGACTGGCTCGACCTTGTACAAGCTGACATGGAAGCCTTGGACTACGCCCTCGGGGCTATCCCGTTCCCGGCTGCGAGCGTCGGTGCCCCGCACATCCGCGACCGACTCTACTGGGTGGCCAACGCCCTCGGCCACCGACTACAAGGGAGGCTATCAAGGCGGGCGGATTCGGAACGGGAAACTGTCGACGGATCGTCTGGACGTGGCAGCGCAACTGGCAGGCTGGGGAACGCCCACCACGTTCGACCACCTGCACCGGAGCCGAGAGAAGTGGATGGAAGCCAAGACGCGCGGGAAGGGCGCAGGCTGCGCGAACCTGAAGGACCAGATTCACCTGCAGGAGCCAATCCGCTTCACGGTTTCTGGCGAGATGCTGACTGGCTCGCTTGCCGGGATGGAAAGTGGCGGCCAGTTGAACCCGGCACATCCCCGCTGGCTCATGGGGTACACGGCAGAGTGGTGCGACTTCGCGCCTACGGCAACGCCATCAACGTCCAGCAAGCGGCGGAGTTCGTGAGATGTACCACCGACTCCGGCTGATCGCGGCCGCCCGACGCGCCAAGCAGGACGCCAAGGACGGCAAGGACGGGCAGAACCCCTACGACGACCCGGCGCTGCGGCGCCGGTACTACAGATCCTATGTCGCGTGGAGCGACGTTTACCGGGAGAAGCGCAAGTGCGAATTGAAACCACCGCCGAACACCTGATGGAAAACACGGTCAAGGAACGGCTGATCGCCGGCGGCTGGACCCCGCCAGCGCAAGACACTTCCGGCGACCGCTACGTGGCTGGCTTCAGGGAAGGTCGCGAGTCGCTGCACAGGCTGCTCCAGGAGCTGGCCCCTGCTCTCCCGCCCGCGCTGCGCGAGAAGGTCGAGAGGGTGCTGCGATGAGAACTGTGCCCGCCGTCCACCACGAGAACCGCCGTGTGTTTCGCACCCTGGCGGAAGCCACCCAGTGGATCGAGACCTCACTGGCTACGTCTTTCACCCTCGTTCGCGTCCAAGGAGCCTGGTATGTCACACGATCCTGAAGTCCCCGCCACATGGCGGCTGCGCGAATACCGCGACGAGATCGGGCTGGCGAACGAAGCCCTGACCGATCCGTCCAGCACCCCGCGCGAACGCTACCTGGCCGAGCATCTGCGCGTCGCTGGCGAGAAGCTGCACTACTTGCGCAACCGCTTCCTTCGCACGTATGATGCACACCCATGAGCACAAACAAGCCCACTATCGCGCGCACCCATCTGGTGCATCCCATCGAGCAGAAGCTGGCGCTGCAAGCCTTGTCGAAGAAGACAGGGGCGCCGGTCTGCGAACTGATCCGACGCTTCATCGACGCAGGGCTGGCGCGCGAATCCAAGACCAAGTAGCGTTACCGGACGCTGCATCGCGCGGGGCGNNCGCCCCGCGCGATGCAGCGTCTGCCTCTCACCCTGGCGGGACATAGCATGACCAACGCAATCTGCGGCGCGCACCCTGCCGAATGGGATGCGTTCGTCGCCCTCGCACAACCAGACCTGCTGCCGTACCTGGCAGACCCGTCGATCAAGATGTCGCCGGGATCGCGCGTCACCCCAGGCGACAAGACACCGGGGTACATCAAGCCGGAGACAGGGCTGGGCGTCGGCATGCTGGCGTGGCCGAGCCACAAGGCCAGCGACAACAACATCATCGAGTGGCGCGCGGATAGCCGGCTGGGCGTGTGCCTGATCTGCCGCGAGTTCCGCGCCATCGACATCGACATCAGCGATGAAGGCAAGGCGCTGGAAGTCGAGGGCGCGATCCGCGAGTTCCTGGGTATCCCCGGCCTCAAGATGCCGCTGCGCACCCGGCAAGGCTCCGGCAAGCGCGCGCTGCTGTACCGCATCGCGGACGCCCCCGGTAAGCTGCGCAAGTGGCGCATCCCCACGCCCGACGGCGTGGTGGAGTTCCTGTTCGACAAGCAGCAGACCGTCGTCGCAGGCAGGCACCCCACCGGTGCCCGGTACGAGTGGCCTGAAGGCTTCCCGACACGGGAGAACGTGCCGACGATCGAGATGGAAGACCTCATTGCGCTGATCGCTATGGTCAAGCGCGAGTTCGGCTCCGAGGACTTCGACCGTGAGTGGGGCATCACGGTCCTGCCGGAGATCGCCAAGGGCAAACCGCAAGACGCCCCCGACGATCCTGCGGTGAAGTTCCTGCTCGAAAACGATCTGGTCATCGACTATGCCTCTGACGGCGGCATCTACGTGCGCTGCCCGTGGGAGCACGAGCACACCGGTCCGACCAAGTTCGACGCGGCCAAGTACTTCCCGGCGGGCCTGAACCGTCCTGACGCCGGGTTCAACTGCTTCCACGCGCACTGCACCGGGCGCGACCACCACGCCTTCCTGGAGCAGATCGGCTACGTGGCCGATGAGTTCGAGGTGGTAGAAGCGCAAGGCAAGCATGTCGAGACGCGCCCCCGGTTCACCTACCGAGGGTCCAGCGGGATCATCGAGGCGTCGCTGGACAACGTGGTCAAGGCGTTGTCGTGGCGCGACGGACTGGGCATCCACCTGGTCTACGACAAGTTCCGCGACGCCATTATTTACCGCACTCAGGGATCGCCCGAGTGGCAGGAGCTGACCGACGACAGCTACACGTCTTTCCGCCTGCGGCTGACTGCGATCGGCATGGACGCGACGATCCCGAAGCAGCACGTGATCGACGCTGTGAGCTATGTCGCCAAGAAGAACGCGATCGACTCCGCGCAAGAGTGGCTGGGCGCCAAGCGCTGGGACGGGGTGCCGCGGGTCAGGCATTTCCACACCCGAGTGATGGGCATCGAGGACACGCCCTACCACCGCGCAGTGGTGATGTACCTGTGGACGGCGCTGGCCGGACGGGTGTTGGAGCCGGGCGTGAAGGCCGACATGGCCGTGGTCCTCACTGGAGCGCAGGGCTTGCGCAAGTCGACCTTGGTCGAGGTCATCGCCCCCACGCCAGCCGAGTACGCGGCGGTCACCCTGACCGAGCGCGACGCCGACCTGGCGCGCCTGCTGCGCGGCAAACTGGTGGCCGAGTGGGACGAGCTGCGTGGCCTGGAGACGCGCGATGCCGAGGCGATCAAGGGATGGATGACGCACCGTTTCGATGAGTGGGTGCCCAAGTTCAAGGAGTTCGGCACCGTGCGCCCGAGGCGTTTCGTGCTGATCGGCACCAACAACCGCGCACGGTTCCTCACCGACCCTACCGGCTCGCGCCGGTTTCTGCCGCTGGCCCTGACGCAGACCATCGACACCGAGTACGTGATCGCCAACCGCGATCAGCTTTGGGCCGAGGCCGCCCATCTTTTCCAGCACGGCGGCATCCGGTGGCAGGACGCCGAACGCCTGGCGGGCAGCGCTCGCCGCGGAGCCGAATTGCTCGATGGCTGGACTGGCGCTATCTGCGACTGGCTGGCCGAGCAGGGCACAGACGGGCACTCGACAGCGTGGATCGCCAACCGTGCCGTACTTATCCCTATCTCCGCAGTGAACCGCACTGCGCAGGACCGCATCAGGCGCGTAATGACGTACCTGGGATGGACCGAAACACCCGAAGGGCGCTGGGTTTCGGATCTTGCTTGACATGCGCCACAACCTTGTGCAACACTGCACACTCACTTTTCAGGAGCCAACCATGAACGACTACTTCACCCGCTTGCTCACTGCTGTCGAGTCCATCGCCGATTCGCTGGAAGCGCTGACTGCTACCCCCGACTCCGCAACCCCGCCGAGCAAGGACGAGGCGCCGGGCAAGGGCGAGGCGCCGAGGCGTCGTCGCCGTACCAAGGCAGAGATGGAAGCCGCCCGCGCAGCGGAGGAAGCCGCCCGCGCAGCGGAGGAAGATGCCAAGGCCGAGCCGCCCAAGGCCGAGCCGCCCAAGGCCGAGCCGGTCGCAGCCGCCACCGGGAAGGCGCCCGCCTTCGACTACGCGATCTTGAAAGCCAACGTCATCAAGCTGGCCACCAAGTTCGGTGACGAAGGCAAGAAGAACGCGATCAACTTGCTGGCCAACTTCAACGTCACCAAGGCCGACCAGGCCGACCCGGAGATCTGGCCCGAGATGAACGAGAAGTTCGAGGCCGCGATCGCCGCGCTCGAAACCCCTGAAGACGACGAGTTCGCGTGATGCGCTCGCGCCTCTACGAGGTCGACCAGGTACTCAACGACGCGCGCCGCTTCGGTAGCGCGCCTCGTTACCTGCCGGCCGAGATCGTCGCTGTCGACGGCACCCGCCGGCCGGCTCTGTTCACCAAGGATCAGCTCAACACCGCGATCGCTCGCGCCCAGGTCAACCCCGAGGACTTCCCGCCTCCCGGTTTCTGGACTCGGCTCTGGCGGCGGCTGTTCGGCTGACGCCACCTGCCCCCGGCAACGCGCCGGGGGCTTTTCGGAGGACTCCCCGTGTTCAAGAACATCACCTTCATGCAGTTCCCTCGCAACTGGGCAGCCAGCAATGACGTGGAGCGAGCGCTGCATCCCATCGAAGACCCCGCACCCACCGAGCTGCGGCGTGTCGGCTTCACCCCGGTGCTACCCGATGACGAGCGCCTGCTGGTCAGGGCACCACCGGTTGGCTACCTGCTGGCGATGGAGATACGCGAGCGCAAGCTGCCGGCCGCAGTCGTCGCCAAGGAAGTACGCAAGCGCGCCGAGGCGCGCGAGGTCGTGGGCAAGAAAGCTCTGCGCAGGCTGCATGACGAGGTGTTCGCAGAGCTGCTGCCGCGCGCGCTGATCCACTCACGCCGCGTCGACATTTGGATTCACCCGGAGCAAGGCGTGATGGCGGTCGACGCCGCGTCCAGCGCGCTGTGCGAGCAGGTGTGCCGCGAACTGCGCGAGATCCTGGCGTCCTTCCCGGCAACCTACCCCCAACCGCAGGAGTCGATCGCGCTGCGGCTGCGTCTAGTCGCGAGCGGCGGTGACTTCACCCTCCAAGCCCTCAGTGATACAACCGCTACGCTCTGGCTGGCGGCTGACGAGCGCCAGGCCCGCTTCAAGGAATGGGAGCCAGACGATGAGATAGGCGCCCTGCTCGCCAGCGGCATGTACCCCGAGCGCATGAGCGTTTCCGTAGGCGGGCTGATGCAGGCCGTGCTGGACACCGACATGCGTCTGCGCAGCGTGAAGCTGCTCGATGGCGGCGTTGACAAGTACGAAGACATGGAAGACCACGCGCGGTTCGTGTCGTGGCTCCTGAACCTGACGTGGCAGACGTTGCACAGCGAGTTCAACTGCTACGATTCGCCCCCACCGATCGCCGAGGATCTGGCATGAGCTGGGAATACCGCATCGCCCTGCTCGCCAGCGGCGAGTACCCCTGGGTGCCCTGCACCGAGCACGAGGGTCTGGACATCAAGCGTCTGGGCTATGTGACACTGGACTCCGGCATCCGCATGCCGGCTGAAGCGCGCGACCTGAGCGCGATCGACGGGGAGGCTTTGGCATGACCGCACACAGTCAGTACAGCGCCAGCGCCAGCGCACGGTGGCTCGCCTGCCCCGGCTCCCTGAGCCTGACGGACGGCGCCCCGCGCATCAGTAGCGCGGCCGCGCGCCGAGGGACCGCCGCCCATGAGGTAGCGGCCGAGTTGTTGGAAGGCCCGGACGACGTTGACCCGCGCGACAGCGAGGGCAGGGAGGTCGAGGTCGAAGGCGACACCATCGTCATTGATGAAGACCTGACCTACCAGATCACGCAGTACGTGGGCTACGTCCGGGGCTTCACCGGCATGCGTCTGGTCGAAGTCAAGTCGCTCTACGCAGCGGCGCTGGGCCTGGAGGACAGCGAGGCATGGGGCACCGCCGACGCAGTGGTGCTGGCGCCGGACGGTACGCTCCACGTCATGGACCTGAAGACCGGGCGCGGCTGGGTCGGTGCTACGGGCAACCCGCAGCTCGCGCTGTACGCTGCCGGCGTAGTCGAGACGCTGAAGGCGATCGGCATGGACGATGAAGTGAAGCGGCTGGTGCTGCACATCATCCAGCCCGCCGTCCACACCGTGCCCGACACGTGGGAGCTGACCGTCGACGAGTTCGCCGCCGAGGTCGAGAAGCTGCGTGCTGGCGCCGCCGAGGCGGACGAAGCCAAGTTCGGGTTCACCGGCCTGGACGACGAAGCATGGAACGAGCGGTTCCTGCGCCCGTCCGACGAGGCGTGCCAATGGTGCCCGGCCGCGTCATTCTGCCCGCGTCTGCGCCAGGTGGTCGACGACTCGATGCCCTCGTCCGAAGTCGAGCGCGACAGCCTGCACGGCCTGAACGTGGACGAGTTGAACGAAGCCATGCAGGCGGTGCCGCTGCTGGAGACCTGGATCGCCGCGGTGCAGGCCGAGACCAACCGGCGAGCATCGCTGGGCGAGAAGGGGCTGGCGTTCAAGCTGGTGCTGGGCCGCGAGGGCAATCGCAAGTGGTCTGACGATGACGAGCGCATTGCACAGGCGCTACGCGATCTACCTGAGTCCCTGCTGTGGGCCAAGCCGAAGCTCCAGACGCCGGCGCAGTTGGAGAAGGCGATGAAGAAACTGAAGCTGCCCACCGACCGGATCGAGGGTCTGGTCGTGCGCAACCCCGCACGCCCGACGCTGGTACCCGTCGACGACCCGCGCCCGCAGTGGATCGAAGGGGACATCGCAAACGAGTTCGACAAAATCAGTTGACGCTGCACAAATATGTGTAGTAACATTCACCCCACGCGAACCCGGCGCTTTCCGGGCAATCAGGAGAAGCGGTAATGAGCAAGCGAGTGATGTTGAAGAACGTGCGTCTGGCCTTCCCGGTGCTGAACGAGCCGGAGAAGTTCCAGGGCGACCAGGGCAAGCCGCGCTATTCGGCCACCCTGCTGATGGAGAAGGGCAGCGCGAACCACAAGGCGTGCGTGGCAGCGGTCAAGGCGGCTGCCGCAGAGCGTTGGGGTGAAGCCAAGGCCGAGGCCGCCGTCAAGGCGATCACCGCCAGCGGCAAGTGCGCGTTCAAGGACGGCGCGACCAAGGCCGACTACGATGGCTTCGGCGAGGACGTGATGTTCGTCGCGGCTCACGCTCAGGCGAACAACCCGCCGACCCTGCTGGACGGCAACAAGCAGCGCCTGCCGCGCGACACCGGGGTGATCTACGCTGGCTGCTACGTCAACGCCAGCGTCGAGTTCTGGGCGCTGGACAAGTCGAAGGGCTACGGCAATCAGATCAACTGCCAGATTCGCGGCGTGCAGTTCGCAGCCGACGGCGACTCGTTCGGTGCAGGCAGCGCGGCATCTGACGACGAGTTCGATACGGCCGAGGGCGCGCATGAGGCTTCCGACGATGACTTCGCTTGAGGGTTACTGGGCGTCCCCCGAACACCGTGGGACGGGTCTGCACATCATGGTGCGCGAGGCGCTGGTGGCCGGGATGCTCGTCACCCTGAACCGCAGCGGCGAGCAGTTGGCGCTGACTTTCGTGGCCGACGTGGATGACCTGGGAACCACCGTGTTCCCGCTCACCCACTACGCCGCCAAGGCATGGCCAGGCGACGGCCCGCACGTCACCACGGACCCGGCGCCGGTTGAGGGCGAGATGACCCTGAAGCTGGAGGGCGACACGCTGGAAGTGGAGGTTGGGTTGGCTTGGCCGCTGGTGCAGCGTTTGCGCCCGTCGCCAATCCCTCCGCCCGGCCACCTCGAGACGTTCTGCATCAGGATGCGCAAGCTGCTGTAACAGTTGGTTCGCCAGCACTGCGGCTCCCTCCCCCACTGGCCGCAGGTCGAATCGCACGGAGATGGCTGGAAGGCCGTGCGCACAAGCTGCTACGTGACACAGTGGGCTACAAGCTAGTGGAAGCTCAAGCAAGCAGCGAATCGTTAGCCGGAGTGGTCCCGCACGTCACGCGGGACATCAATTCATATCCGTTGGCAACGATGTTTAACTTGGGGGGGGGGGCCTTTTCCACGGTGACCAGCAAGAACTGAAAAACTTACCCGACCGCCGCATAGGCCAGCAATAACTCTACGCTGGTAACTGCCACGAATACTTGGACGTGATTGCGGAACGGTAGGAATGTCACCACCTTATCCGTTGGCAACGGATTATGGCTGTATGAAGCAACGAGGATGACGTTTGGACGCGGGTTCGACTCCCGCCACCTCCACCACCTGCGCCTTGTTCGTCTAGTGGCCTAGGACGCAAGGGCCGACTCTCCCCGCTACGCGGTAACGCCAAAGGGAGAATGGTCGGAATCGCCAGTGAAACGCGGGTTCGACTCCCGCACAGGGCGCAGCTGATGGGGGTGTACTGGTTTCGACAGGCGTAGCAATCGAAGTGGACAGCCGGAGAGGCGACTGACCTAATCAGCGCAAAACCTTAGACGCCAATGACAGTGTCTACGAGGTCCGGGCTGCGGCCTGACCTCCGAGGTCGGAGAACCTTGTCACCGAACTCCCCGCGTGACCCCGGCGATACGGGGTGCTATCCGGTCTGCCCCCGGCACCGCCACCTCCCCTTGGCGGTCTGGAATCCCCCCTCCCGCCGGGGGCAGACCCGATAGCCTGAATCGAGACTGGCTACAAGGAGCTGACCTTGACGCTGTACCTGGACCTGGAAACATACAGCGAGTGCCCGATCTCCCACGGCACGCCGCGCTACGCCTCCCACCCTTCCACCGAGATCCTGCTGATCGCCTACGCGATCGGCGACGGGCCAGTGAGCGTGTGGGATCTCACCGGTCCCGCCACGATGCCTCTGGACCTGGAGCGCGCGCTGCTGTCTGACTGCCCTGTCGCGATCCACAACTCGTTCTTCGATCGCAGCGTGATGCGCGAGACCGGGTTCTTCGACCTGCCGCCCGAGCGCATCGAGGACACGATAGTGCAGGCGCTGGCGCACGGCCTGCCCGGCGCGCTGGACAAGCTGGGCACCGCGTTCGGCCTGGCCGAGGACAAGGCCAAGTCGAAAGCCGGTCGCGCCCTGATCCACTTCTTCTGCAAACCGGTGCGAGGCAAGCGCAACTTCAGCGCCGATCACCCTGAGCGCTGGGCGCAGTTCGTGGACTACGCCGCGCAGGATGTCGTGGCGATGCGCGAGCTGCACCGGAAGATGCCCCGTTGGAACTACCCCGACAACAAGCGGGAGCGCGCGCTGTGGTGCCTGGACCAGCGCATCAATGATCGAGGCGTCTCGGTGGACACGGAGTTGGCTCACGCCGCAGTGCAGGCTGCTGCCACCGAACGCGAAACCCTCAACGCCGCCACGCACGACGCGACAGACGGCGAGGTGGAGGCGGCCACGCAGCGCGATGCGATGCTGGCGCACATCCTGCGAGAGCACGGCGTGACCCTGCCCGACATGACGCAGGCCACCTTGAAGCGTCGGCTGGACGACCCCGCGCTCCCTGCTGCGGTGAAGCACCTCCTGGACCTGCGCTTGCAGTCCAGCCGCAACTCGTCGGCCAAGTACACCGCCGCGATCAACGCGGTCAGCGAGGACGGCAGGCTGCGCGCGGGCCTCCAATTCTGCGGCGCCGCAACATCCGGCCGATGGGCGGGGCGCGTAGTGCAGCCGCAAAATCTGATGCGCCCCACCATGCCGTACACCGCGATCGAAACTGCGATCGACGACATCAAAGCTGGTGCCGCACCCATGCTCTACAGCAACTTGCCGGAGGTGTTGGGCAATGCGGTGCGCGGTCTGTTCGTGGCGCCCGAAGGCCGCAAGCTGGTGTGCTCCGACCTGAAGTCGATCGAGGGTCGTGGGTTGGCCTGGCTGGCAGACGACGAGCGGGTGGTGCAGTTCTACCGGGATTTCGACGCCGGCAAGGTGTCCTACGACAGCTACCAACTGGCCTACACCTTGGTGTTCGGCGGCGATCCGGCCAAGGTGACCAAGGCCGAACGCACCGTAGGCAAGCCGATCGAGCTGGCCTGCCTTGGAGCGGAAACTCTGGTGGTCACGTCCAATGGAGTGAAGCGCCTTGTGGACGTTGAGACGGAAGACAGACTTTGGGACGGAGAGCAATGGGTAACTCATCAAGGCGTGGTGGGACGCGGTGTCCGCCCGGTTGTCAATGTGGAAGGCATCGAAGTAACAGGGGATCACCAGATTCTCTGTCAGCGTTCCTGGAAGGAGGCAAGCGAACTCGCTTCAAGCGAAACCACCCTGCGCCAAGCATTGGAGACAGGTTCGGCGAGCTTGAGGTCATTGGCCCTACAAGCGGAGGGAGGGTGCCCGTTCGCTGCACGTGTGGCGCGGAGCCTCACACCGTGGACGAGCACAACCTGCGAGCAGGACGAACCACCCGTTGCCCTGGCTGTGCCAAGCTCGCCACCGCCAGAAGCAAAAAACTCTATTTCGGATACGCAGACATCGTACCTGACGACGAGCATAGGAGGCGGCTTCTCAACCGCATTTCAGCCGCGCAAAACCGCTGCTGCAACCCCCGCAGCCGGCAGTGGAGTACCTACGGAGGGAGAGGCATCACCGTGTACCCTGGATGGCTCGGGGGCACGCCAGGTAGGCGTGCGTGGCTCGCCTACCTTGTCACCCTCGAAGGGTGGGACAACCCTGACCTTGAACTCGACAGGATCGACAACGACAAAGGGTATGCGCCAGGAAACCTGCGCTTCGTCCACCGAGAGGTCAATGGCCGGAACCGCAGGACCGTGCGCGAACTCCAGAAGGAACTCGACGCTCTGCGTGCCCACCTACGACATTGCACATGCAGGCTCGCGTAACCAGTTCACGGTGTTGACCGAGCGCGGTGCGTTGGTCGTACACAACTGCGGGTACGGGGGAGGCGTAGCGGCGTTCCTCACGTTCGCGGCGGTCTATCACCTGGACTTGGACCACACCGCTGATCTCGTGTGGGAGCAGGCGGATGGATCGCTCATCAGGGAGTGTGAGGACAAGTTCGACTGGGCCAAGAAGCACGGCTTCCACGCCGGCATGAACCGCCACAAGTACGCCGCCTTCGAGTACATCAAGACCAAGTGGCGCCAGTCACGCCAGCCCACCTCGGTGCTGTGGCGCGAGCTGGCTGACGCCTTCCAGTTCTGCGTGGCGCATGACCGCACCGCGGCCGACATTCGGGAGGGCAAGCTGAAGATGCGCCGTGACGGCCAGTGGATGCGCCTGCGCCTGCCGTCAGGCCGGTGCATCACCATGCTCCAGCCGCGCGTGGGCAGCGACGGGCAGCTCTCCTACAAGGGGCTGGACCGCTACACCCGCCAATGGACCGACGTGTTCACGCACGGCGGGAAGCTGGCCGGCGTGGTCACCCAGTCGTTCGCGCGCGACGTGCTGGCACACAACATGCCGCTGGTCGAGAGTTCGGGGTTCGACATCGTGCTGTCGGTGCATGACGAACTCATCACTGAAGCGCCTGACGCACCGGGGTTCTCGGCTGCCAAGCTCAATGCGCTGATGTCACGGGTGCCGGAGTGGGCGCCGGGGCTGCCGCTGGCGGCAGATGGTTTCGAGGCAAAGAGGTATCGCAAGGATGATTAAGGAATCAGCGATCGAGAAGTACCTGGTCGCGCAGGCCAAGGCGCGCGGCGCGTTCGTGCGCAAGGTCACCTACCAGGGGCGCAAGGGCGCTCCCGACCGCTGGCTGTTCTACCCGCACGGCTTCCTGCTGATCGTGGAGTTGAAGCGCCCGGGCGAGAAGCCAGAGCCGCTGCAACTGGACGAGATGCAGAAGCTGCGCAACGCCGGGTTCTACGTGGCGTGGGCTGACAGCAAGGAGCGGGTTGACGACATTCTCGACCACGCCGAGATGTACGCCCTGCACCTGTTCAATGAGAGGCATCTGCTGTGATCTGGACCCCGCGCCCGTGGCAGAACCCGATGATCGACTTGGCCTCGCGCATCCCGCGCTGCAACCTGTTCGCCCGGCCCGGCCTCGGCAAGACCAGCGCCACGCTCGCTGCGCTCGACGCCCTGAGCCTGACGACCGACGTGTGGCCGGCACTGGTGGTCGGCCCACTGCGCGTGGCCAACAGCGTGTGGGATGCCGAGGTAGGCAAGTGGGCCAGATTCAAGGGGCTGCGCGTGTCGAAGGTGCTAGGCACCGTGGATGAGCGGCTGTCGGCTCTGCGCCGGCCGGCTGACATCTACACGATCCACTACGGCCTGCTGCAATGGCTGACCGACACGCTGGACGGGAAGTGGCCCTACGTGTCGGTGGTGGCCGACGAGAGCACCCGGCTGAAGAACATGCGGTGCAGCTACCAGCGCCACCACAAGTCCGGCAAGATTCACTTCCGGGCAGGCGGCTCGAAGAACGCCGCCGCGCTGGCCCGCTTCGCGCGCAAGTCAGACATCTGGATCAACCTGTCCGGTACGCCGGCAGCCAACGGCCTGAAGGATCTGTGGGCGCAACAGTGGTTCGTGGACTTCGGCAGCACCCTGGGCGGCTCGTATACCGCCTTCACCGACCGGTGGTTTCGCACGCGCAGGGGCACCAGCAAGGAGCAGGCGGTGTTCGAGCCGCTGCCGCACGCGCACGACGAGATCACCAGCCGCATGAAGCCCACCACGATCAGCCTGGACCCTCGGGACTGGTTCGATATTCGCGAGCCGCGCGTGGTGAAGCTGGGTTTCGACCTGACACCGGAGCTGCTGAAGCAGTACCGCACGCTCCACAATGAGGCGGTGCTGCAACTCGGCTCCGAGACCACGATCACTGCGGTGAACGCGGGCGCGCTCACGAACAAGGCGCTGCAATTTGCCAGCGGCAGCATCTACGACGAGGACGGCAAGGCGCATCACATCCACGACATGAAGCTGGACGTGCTGGAGTCGCTGGTCGAGAACCAGGCCGGCGCCCCGCTGCTGGTCGCCTACCACTTCAAGACGGACATGGCGGCGATCCTAAAACGCTTTCCGCAGGCCGTCACCCTGCCCTCCGGGGCGAAGCAGAAGTCCGTGGAGGACGCATGGAACGAGGAACGCATACCGATACTGCTGGTCCATCCGGCCAGCGCGGGGCACGGCCTGAATCTTCAGTACGGGGGGTGCGACATCTGCATCTACTCCCCGAACTGGGATCTGGAGCTGTACGAGCAGGTGATCGAGCGGCTGGGACCGATGCGCCAGATGCAGGCAGGCTTCGACCGCTTGGTGTCGATCTACCAGATCATCGCCAACCGCACTTTCGACGAGGTAGTGGCGGACCGGCTGGTCACCAAGGCGTCGGTGCAGGAGGCGGTCATGAAAGCAGTGCGCGCCGACTTCAGTTCATGATCGCTCAAGTGCTGGCCCGCAGCCCCTACTACGCCGCGTCCAACGCCCGGTTCCTGGACGCGGCGGTGCAGCAGTACGACAAGGATACCGGTGACCGTGTGGGAGACCTGGCATGAGCTATGACCGTATCGCCGAGGGCATTGCCCTTCAACGCGCGCAACTGGCGTTCTACCAATCGCTGAAACTCAATCAAGCAATGCTCGGCCCGGAGTGGCCGATGGAGCGCATCGACCGGGAGCTGGAACGCCACCAGCTCCTGCTAACGCGCATACAGGAGTCCGGCTGTGATCTCGCCTGACCCCGCCGTTGTGGCTGTAGGCGGCGACGTTTACCGTATCGACCTGCGCGGTGAGGTGCAGGTCGATCAGCGGGTGGCGGCGTTCCTGACGCGCAATCAAATGGTCGCCCTGATCGCCGCCATCAAGCGGGAGCTGACCCGCGAACCCATCAACGCAGAGGACTTGGCGTGACCCCCTACACTACGCAGATCGGCGGCTCCCCCTACAAGGGTTCCGCCATCCACGAGATCCAGTTGCTTATCGCCGAGCGCTACCCGGAGCCAGCAGGGCCGTAGGCATGTCAATCCGCTTGGCATCAAGCCCTGCGGCCTGGCGGTAGCGGTACACCGCCAGAATCTGCATCTGGCGGCGCTTCTGGAGGTACTGGAGGCGCCGCTTTTCTTTGCCCTCGGCGGACAGCGTGCGATCGGCGTTGATCTTGCGGGCTTCGGCGCGCAGCTTCTTGTCCTCGTCGTCCCACCACTGGCGCCACGCCAGCAGCTTCTGGTCGCTGGTGCTGGTCACCCGCTGCAAGTCGACGTTCTCGCCCGCACCGCGACGCTGCAAGGCGTCAGTCCGGTGGCGGGCGATTTCGTTGGTCCGGTCCAGCGCGTCGTAGAACTGCGCCAGCTTGCCGCCGTCCGAGTAAACACCGTAGACCTGCGACAGCAGGGGGTTCTGCACCGGCTGCCCGCGCGCCTCGCGGTGCGGGTTGTTGATGAGGCCCGTGCGGAGCATCGTCAACGACCCCATAGGGTAGCCCTCGATCAGCGTCTGGATTTCCTCCGGTGCCATGTCCGGTCCGTTGATCTGGCGGATGAAGCTCGCGATCTCCTGGTACAGCGGCGGGACGTTGCGCCCGAACTGCGTGGAGCGGAACTCGTTGGTCTTTTCGTAGGCGTCATAGACCACAGGAGTGTCGTTGGCCGTGCGGTTCACTGCGACAGACGCTACCGGCTTCAGCCAGGAGGGAGCGAAAGTGACGAGGAACGCCTGCGTGGGGCGCTTGTTCCAGTCGATGCTGGTGCCCTCGATCGGGGAGAACACAGGCACCACGCTGCCGGTCATCTGCCGGCCCAGCGCTTCGGTCGGGGTCATCTCGCCCGTCGCCACGCCCGCCATGTTCATCGCCATGCCGTGCGCCACGCGCGTGAGACCGAACGCCAGCGGGATCTTCAGGAACCCATTGCCGCCCGGCACCGGGATGACGAGGTTGTTGTTCGAGGTCAGCTCGTTGATCTGGTCCAGCTTGTTGCCGCCCTCATCGTCATCCGACATCGCCCGAGTCAGCGCGTGGATGGCCGAGAACGCCACAGTGGTCGCCATCAACCGCACCACCCCGCGCTTGACCAAGTGCGTGTTGCCCAGCTTCTGCGCCTTGGAGTGGGGGTTGTAAAGCGCGGAGATCGCGTTCGCTCCACCGGTGAAGGCAGGCTGCGCGAAGGCGTACAGGGTGCCGAAGATGCCGGCGCTGGCGCCGCGCTTGCGGAAGTTCATCAGGTCCAGTGCTTCAGACGAGGCTGCTTCTGCCGTGGCGCCTTGGTCGCGCAGCGCCATGTGCGCCGCCAGTACCGGCACCACGTCGAAGATGCGGTTGTACGCCTCGACCGCGCGCGCCAGGCTCGACGTGGCCTTGCGCTGACGCGAGCGTACCTGGCCTACCAACCGGGTGCGGTCGCCAGCGAACCTGTCGCCGTACACGCTCAGGCCGCCAGTGCGGGCGAGTTCGTCCAGCATCCGGTCTGCCCGCGAGCCAGACTTCATCGGGCGGCCCAGCGCACGGCGGTACGACGCCATGAACAGGTCAGCGGCTTTGCGCGGGTCCAGCCCGTACAGCAGGATGCCGCGACCCACCCGGTTGCCGTCGATCCCGTTGCCGTTGGCGTCGAGGATGACCTTCGACCGGATAAGTTCGCTGCGCTCCCACAAGTCTCGGAAGAAGTTGCGCGGGGCGAAAAACAGGTTGAGCTGCGTGGCGGCGTAGGCATACCACTTGGTCGGCGCGCTGAGGATGCTCAGGTTGAAGCTCACGTCCTGCACGTTGGCACCCCGGATCGACTCCAGGATCGCCGGATCGCGGAACGAGTACGCCTGAATCCTGTTGCCGCGCCGACGGATCACTGAGTTGTCACCGCCCGTGCGCTCGCTGGTCGGGTCCAGCGTCTCGCGCGAAATGCCAGCGGCCTCGCGCTGCTCTTCGGTCATCGCGTCGTAGGCGGCTGCGAGGTTGTCCTGGAACGGCGCCCACCCAGCGTAGTTGGCCGAGCGCAGCAGGCGTGCCCACGTCGCGGTGATCGCGTCGTCCGGCACCGACGAGGTGCGGCCTTCCAGCGCGTAGTCCCTCGAGGTGTTCGGTCGGCGCGAGCCTTGCGGGAAGTGGTCGCCTTCCAGCGCGCGGCTCGGGTCACCGGTGAGCGGGACATAATTGGAGCGCACCTGCTCCATCACCTGCTGGCGCAGCGCGTTGAGCGTGTCGACCGTCCCTTGGCTCTCGGCGTCGTAGGCCAGTGCCGCATTGCGCAGCGCTTCCAGCAGCGGCTGGATCGCGGGGTTGCCAAGGAACTCGGCCACTATCCCGGGCGTGGCCTTGCCGCTCTCCACGTCCAGCGCCAGCGCGAAGCTGTTGAGCGAGTGGATGTGCGCGGCAGCCGCGTCGAGGTCGGCCCTGGCATAGCGCTGCTCGATCGCGGCGCGCATCGAAGCCGCCTGCGCGTTGTTGTACCCCGCCACACCGGCGACGTGGCGCACGGGCCGCGACTCGGTGTTATACACCGCGTCCACCCGTAGTTGCAGCGCGCGCTGCGCGGAGTTGACCGCTGCCTGCGCAGCGTCGATCGCGGCTTGGTTGCCGTCGGTCACTGCTTCCTGTAGCGCCCTCACCGCAGCGTTGAGACGCGCGGTGTCCTTGGCGATCAGCTTCGCGTTACCGTCGGGCGCGTAGCCTGCCGTGATGTAGGTGCCGATGTCGCGGATAGCCGTCTCGATCGACACGTTGGCTGCGTTCGCCAACCTGCCCAGCAACTCCTGCACCTGCCGCCCGCCGAACTCGTTGACCGCCTGGGTCAGCGCAGAGTCGCGGATGCCCACCGACCGGTACATGGAGCCGCGCAGCCTGTCGATCAGGGTCTGCCCCTCCGCGGTATCGCCGATAGGCAGCGCGTCGATCCAGCGCTTGGCCGGCGCCAGGCTGTCATGCAGGTGCTTGTTGAGGGCTTCCCCGCCGGCGATGATCGCCTTGCGGATCGCCTTCACCGAGGCTCTGTCACCGGTGCGGATGAACCGCCCAAGCGCGGCCACGAACGCCCGTCCCGGCGTGGTGTACTCGGCTGGCGTGCCGTTCACCACGTCGCCCACGAACTCGTCCATCGGCTTGCGCGGACCCTCGGCAGTGAAGTCCTCTCCCACCACGTTGTCCTCGCCCTGCTCCATCTGCTCGCGCTGCGCTTCTGCGCGCTCGGCGCGGGTGAAGCTGCGCTCGTCATCCTGGAGGCTGAATATCGGCAGCCCGCCCAGCGCGGCATCGCGCATGGCGGGGGTTACGTCGATGGCAGGGACGCGCAGCGCATCAGCGGCATTGATGTCGGTGTGCCCTACCTTCGCCCCGAACTTCTTCGCCCACTTGTTCACGGCCTTGGGAAGGATGGCGTCGTAGAACCCGCGCATGCCTTCGCCGCCGATTTTGAGGTCGAGGCCGGACAATTCGCGGCGGCGCACACCCATTCCTGCCGTGCGCGCCTCCTGCGCCTTGCTGGCGAACAGGCGCTCGGCTATTTCCTTGCCAACGTAATCCTCGACCTGCGAAGGCTCGACGCTGCGCGAAATGACCTCTTTCCCGCGCAGGTCGTAGGCGCGGAGCATGCCGCGCTCCGGCTCACCGTCCATCCTTGGGCGGCCAATGCCGCCAGAGGTGTTATCGTCGAAGTAGACGCGACTGATCTGCTTGCTCAGGTCATACCGTTCCGCCTGCACCTCGCCCGGCGTCCACGCGATGCGGTCAAAGCCGTTCTCCGCCGCCCAGCGCACCATGCGCTTGAAGGCCAGCATGGCCCACTCGTCGGTCTGCTTGAACGGGGCGTCGGGGACGCCGGCATTACGTCCTTGCAGGGCGTCTCGGTTGGCTGCGGCTTCCTGATAGGCCTCGGGATCGCCGCCTCGAAGATCCAGCGCGCGCTGGCGCCAGTAGGCGTGGTCCTTGCCGTCGATCAGCTTCGGGCCGTAGCCCTTTTTCCGCCCAGCCTGGTGCCAATCCGACTGAATCTCCTCAATGAACAGCACCCGCTTGCCGTCGGCGTCGGTGCGCTCGTTGAAGCGCACGTGGGCGAGGATGTTGGGCTGGTCGAAGTGGCCGGACTGGAAGTTCGGAAGGTCTGGAAGCGACTGAATGGACTCTATTTCCGACCGAAGATCATCGCCAAGTAACGATAGATCATGGCCATATTCCTCTATCAAGTATTGAAGCCTGCGCTCCTGCTCAACAGTGCGCCCGTTTCGTGCCGGCAACGTCAGCAGCAGCTCGCGGTAGTTCTGGCCGCCGGGGAGCTGGTACTCGCTGAACTTGGTCGCCGGGCTGTTCTCAGCGTATGCGGCAACTTCATCCATATACCGTTCGCGCGCCTCGCGCTGCTCGCTCGGACTCAGCTCGCCATAGGGCGTTTCCTCGTTCGCGCCGCCTTCGTCATTCCACCACGCAGCGACCTCAGCTTCGACTGCACCGTCGTCGCCAAGCGCTACATCCTCCACCTGCACCTCATTGGCGCGGATGAAGTCGGCAAGCTGCTCGCGGGTGATGGCCTTGTCCTGCGCATCAAGCCACGCATCCACGCCGAGCCAGTCGCGTTCCGATTGCTTGAACTCGCCACGACGGATCGCCCCATCCATCCAGCCCTTCCACTGCTGCGCGGTGCCGCCGGCCTTTGGCAAGCCCTTCGCGGCTGCGACCGATTCCAGCATGGCGCTGTAGAAGGTCGGCGTGGACTCCGCGAAACCGCTCTCCGCTTCGCTGGCGATGATGATAGGGGACTGGTCGAAGTTACCGTTGTTGCCCGTGGCGCTCTTGATCTGCTCGGGCCGCATCGCGATGGCCACAGTAGAGGCGCCGACGGCAACCCCCGGTGCTCGCGGTCCGCGATCGACCAGATCGCGAAGGATTGCTCCGTCGAAAGAGCTGCGGCGCAAAGACCTGCCCAAGCCGTCAGTGAATCCGGCCAGAGGGGTGCCGAATAGCCGGCTCAGAGTGAACGAGGTAGGCTCACCGTCGGCAGTCAACACCGTTGCGCCGCTCATGTTGCCCCACGAACCTCCCCCCACGTCAGCGACGAGCGGGTTTTCAAGCCGCAGAAACACAGGGTAGATGGTAGCGCCCCGTCGGTTGCCCGAGTACGTCCGCGCCACCTCCGGGTCGCTGGTGAAGAACGCTCCTGAATCCTGCGTCTTGCCTTGGCCGCTGGTCAGGAACTGCTCGATAGCGTGGAGCGGAGACAGGTCCGTGCGAGACCCCGGCCCATGAATTGTTCCGTGGTACACCACCAGCGGCCTGCCTTCGGCGTCCACCACCTTGCTGTCGCCGAACCACCGCACGAAGTTCTGCCACACCGGACGACCGTTCGGCGCCACGGTATTCCCGAAGCGCTCCTTCGCCCAACCCACCACCGAGGGTCGGTAGTCGGACTCAGTGAAATCACTCTCCTCTTCGCTGGCGATCGACAGCGCAGTATCCTCACTCGGCACGGTGCGCGGCGGGGTCTGGCGCTCGATGCGCGAAGGGGTCAGCTCGGCGTTGGTGTACGCCGCCACGCTCAGAAGCGAAGCGGCGATCGACGACTGGCTCAACTGCGTACCGGGGGCCAGGTACTTCATCACCGCGTCGATCATCGCGGCGAACAGGTCGAGCAAGGTCTGCGGACGGTTCGCGTTGATGTGGTCCAGCGCGCGCTGCGCCGCTGGCGACAACGCGCCGACAGGGGTAGCCGCCATCAGCGCCAGGAACTCCGGGCGAGCCAGCTCAGCGATCATCTCGCCGAACTGGAGGGACGTGCGCAGCTCGCTCGACCCGATACGTGAGTAGTCAGCGAAAGCCCCGTAAGGTTCCCACCCAGCGCGGGCCGACGAAGCGGCGGTGCGCGCTTGGCTTACCAGCTCGTCGAAAAGGGCGATGATGTCCCGCGCCGTCTGGTTTCCGCCCGTCGCGTCCCGCGCAATCTGGATCAGCCCGCGCGAGGTCAGCGCGTGCATGTACTCGTGGAGCACGGTTCCAGAGGGGGAGTTCGAGTTCAGCTCGACTGCATGGTTGATGTGGTCGTAGGAGCCGAGCATGCGGTTGTTAGCGCCGGCCTTGCGGTAGACGAGGCTCGGGTACAAAGAGCCAGACGACTGGAAGATGGCGTTCATCGCCTTGGCCATAGCCCGGCCCGCAGCCCCGGCGTGTACCGAGTTCTCCAACTGCTTCAGCAGCCGAACACCGGAGGTCGCCTTGCGCGCGGTTCCGGCCCACGTTTCGGAAGCGGGTAGGTGCTTCATCGGCACTGGTGAGCCGAAGGTGCTCAGGATAAAGCCCAACGGCGACCCGTCTCCGGGGCGCAACACGCGCGTCCCGATGGCCTTCATCATGGCGTTCAGGCGGGTGGAGAGCGGGCGGGACTGCACCTGCTCCGAGTGGCCCACCCTGGACAGCGCATCGAAAGCGACAAAAACGTCAGCCACGGAGGACGTGGCGTCCGGGGACGCCATGTTCTCCAGCTCCCGCACTGCTTCAGGCGTGATGGCATCCACCCCGTCACTCCACCGGGCGTTCGCTCTTTGCGCTTCGTTGGTCACCGCTCGCGGCAGCGGCTCTGCCCGCAGCCTCTCCACTTCCGCCACTGCCGCAGCCACCGCAGGGTCTGCCGGCGTCGGGGTCACCGGCTCAGGCTCAGGCGCCGGGGTCACCGGCTCAGGCGCCGGGGTCACCGGCTCAGGCGCCGGGGTCACCGGCTCAGGCGCCGGGGTCACCGGCTCAGGCGCCGGGGTCACCGGCTCAGGCGCCGGCTGGCCGCCCAAGAACGCATCAGCTTCCGGGGTGCGCGGCGAGTCAGGCGCGTACACCCACCCCGTGTTCTCCGGGTTGCGGACCAGAGTGGCTTCACCGAGCGGCAGCACTGCGTCAGGCGCAATGCCCGTCGGCGGCGGCGCAGGGCCGTCAGCTTCAGGGCCAGGGGGCGGAGTGACGCCGGGGGCGGTCCCGTCACCTCCCGCACCCCCGGTGAGACGCCTGATGCCGGCAACGCCTGCGCTACCCGTGAGTCCGCCGACCGCGCCAAGCGCGAAGTCGCCGCCCGCTCCTTCAAGAAGCGTGCGCGCAGACCGGTCACCGGTGATGCCGCCGACCGCGTAGTTGGCCGCCAGCCCAGACCCGGCCTCGTCGGCACCTTCGATACCGGCCTCTCCCAACGCTCCCCCCGCTCGGCCAAGCAGCGTAGAGCGCCCAGCCTGGCCGCTGACCGCCCGACCGACCGACCGCTCCAGGGAGAACGGGAGCAGGGCCAGGGAGCCGCCAGCAGCCGTCGCCAACGCCTGCGCAACGCGGGCAGTACGGGTAGCCACCGCTTCACGAGCACGGTCAGCGTCGCCTCCCGCTGCGTCCAGCGCCTCCTGCCACTCGGGGTAGGCGGCGAGCGAGGCGTCGTCCAGCGCCATGATCGAGTCATACGCCTGCTGCGCTGCGTCGCCGCCCGCCAGCACCCCGGATGCCGCGACACCGGCTCCGGTAGCGGCGCGGCGCGCGGCGGCCTGTTGCGCAGCAGCCGACGCACCGCGCGCTGCCGCCACGCCACGAGCGGCCAGACCGACGCCGGCAGACCCCGCGAGCATCGGCAGGATGTTGCCTGCCAGCTCGGCCACGCCTGCGGCGCTCATGTTGCGCAGGCTGATACCCGCCTCACCGGCGAAGCGTTCGAGCAGGCCGAGGTCTTCCTGCGACAGCAGCTCGGCAGTGTCGTAGGCGATCTGGCGTCGGCGGTCCTGCTCCACGTCGGACTGCCGCTCCTGCAAAGCCTCGACCCCTCGGGTCAGGGCAGCCGCCGTAGGGCCGCCCGGCGAAGCGGCAGAAGCCCCTGCGCTCAGAAGCCCAAGCACGCCCTGCAAGCCGCCTGACGCCACGTCCCCTACCGCGCCGAGGAAGCTGCGATCCGGCGCTGCCGGAGGAGGGTTGGCCTGCGCCAGCCGGTCCTGAAACGAGAAGATGTCCGCATCACCCGCGTCGGGATTGGCCTGGAGGAACTGGTCAGTAGCCTGCTGCACGTACTCCGAATAGGCGCTGGACTGCGCAGAATAGGGCAACTCGTCGAACCCCTCCGCGTTGCGGATCGAGTCGAACGACGGCAGTGCCTCCACTGCGCCGCCGATCAGCCCCGCGCGCTCGGCAGCACGCCGCTGCTGGATCAGCCGGGTGGCCTGCGCCAAAGGCGAGGCGCCAGACCCTCCACCGGGGGGCGCCACGCGGGAGTAATCGGTGATGCGGTCGGCCTTGCGGAACTCGTCCGCGAAGTCGCGCAGCTTGAGGTCGGCGATGCGCTGTACGCCCAGGGGGTCTTTTGCCACGATCAGATGCTCCTGATAGCGCGGTTGATAGCGTCCTCAAAGGCTTTCGGTAGACGCACGCGCGTGATGTTCGGGTCGCCGAAGAACCGGCCGACTGCATTTTGCCGCAGGTTCTCCGCTTCTGCATCCACGGCGCTTGCCAACAGCTCGTCTTCCCACGACGGGCCGTCCTCCGGCTCCGGCAGCGCGCGGGCATCGGACTGCATCTGCGTGATGGCTTCGATCGCTGGGGGCACCTCGGGTTCCGGCTCGGCCTGCACCTGCTCGCGGGCCTGCTGCTCTGACTCGGAAGTGCGCTGCGCGAACAGGTCACGGACTCGCGCAGCCAGCTCTTCCTCGATGTTGGCGGGGTTGCGCAACAGCTCCGCGATCCCGCCCAACGGCGTCGAGGCCACGTCCGGCGCACCGGGGGGTTCGGGCGCAGGCTCAGGCGCTGTGCGCTCGGCGTTGCGTGAAGTGAGGAAGTTGTCGACGAACTCCTGCGAGCGCTTTGGTTGCGCGTAGGGGCTGCTCGGCAAGCTGGCCCACTCGCGACCCAGTTTGCTGATCGCGGTGCTGAAGTCGCCGTCCAGCACCGCGTCCAGTGCGCCGCGCCGCTGCATCAAGTAGACAGCGCCCAGGTCTTGGTTCTCCGGCATGAAGTCCGAGGCACCGATGCGAGGTGCCACGTCGTCCCACGTGCCGGCGAGGAACTGGTAACGCCCCGCAGCGCTGGTCAGGTTGCGACGCCCGGTGGTTTCAGTGAACCCCCTCAGCTCGCGCGGGTGATCCTCCAGCGCGTCCAGCACCGTGTTACCGAACCCGGTGTTGTAGCCGTGCGCAACGCCTTCCGACGCAGCGATCAGATCCAGCATCGTGCGGACGTTGGGGTTGTCGATCAGCCCCAGCAGCCGTTCGCGGCGTTTCTCAACGGTTTCACGAGCCATCCTGCACCTCTTCCAGTTGCGCGCGCAGGCGTGCTTCTTCCCTGCGGAGCGAAGCCTTCTCCGCCGCGCTCAGGCCAGGCCGCGACTGAAGCGCCCTGTTTTGCCGGAGCTGACCCTCCAATCCGGTGCGGGCCAGTGCCGGACCTGCCTGCGCGTAGAGCTGCTGGATCGCCTGCTCTACCTGCGAGGCCACTTGACGGAGTTGCTGCGCCGTCTGCGCAGGGCTTTGGATCGAGTTGGCGATCGTTTCAAGCGCAGTAGGGCCGCCACCAGGTGCTCGCCCTTGCATTGCCGCGTACCGTCCTGTCGGCTGGCGAGGCTCTACCGGCGGTCCTGCTATCTCCGGCCTGGCAGACGGCACCCCGACACCGGAGTTGAGGATGCCTGCGGCTACGGAGAACGCTGGCCCCACCACCGGGGTGAGGTTGGCGAAGCGCTGGAAATCAGTAGCCCACGCCTCCGGCGATGCCAGCACCGCGTCCTGCTGCGCACGAGCACCAAGGATCTCCTGCTCGGCAGCCGCGCGCGCTACGTCTGCGACGGACGCAGGTGCTGCGCCCGGAGCGGCAGGTGCTGCGCCCGGAGCGGCAGGTGCTGCGCCCGGAGCGGCAGGTGCTACACCGGCTGCCCCAAGCCCCGCGGACGCTGGGTCGACCCCCGCCAGACGTAGCGCCTGCGCGATTTCCGCTTGCCGCGCCTGCTCCAACCGCTGCGCTTCCTGCCATGCGGCCAGCGCGGTCAGACCGCCGGAGCCGGAGCCGGAGGCCCACGCTTGGCGGGCGAACTCTGCCGCAGGCATCGTGGTGCCGTTCACTGTCACGGACTGGCCGTCCTCGGACAGTACGGCGTTGGTGCCGAACTGCTCGTTCATCGCTTGCACGATCTGCGCGGCGTTGCCGCTCAGGCCGGCCGTCTGAAACTGCGACGCCAGCGGCAGGTTGCCGTAAGCGGAGACGAGGCGGTTCGCGTCAGCCATGTTGCCTTGGTTGTAGGCGCTCTGCGCCATCAACACTGCCTGCCCGCGCATCTGTTCCACGATCGCCTGCTGGAGTGCCGGCGGCATCCGCTGGAAATTGGGGTCGGCCAGAGTCTGCTCGCGTTGCTGGATCATGTAGTCGATCGGCGAGATGCCGGCATCCGCTGCCAACTGCTGGTTGGTCGTGGAGGTGGACAGGTAGCCGGCCGCCTGCCGATCCAGCAACTGCTTCTCCCACTCGCGCTCACGCTCGCTGCGTTCGCGCAACAAGCGCTCCTCCTGGAGCATGTCGTCCAGTGCGGTGCGCTGACCGCGCGCGTATGCCATGAAGTCGATAGCCATAATCCTGCCTCGTTATACCGGTCGCACGACCACGCCACCACTTGCGCCACCCTTAGCGGGCGAAGCAGATCGGTCGTCCATGAAGCCCAAGCCGAAGGCATCCATGTCCACGGTGACGGCGCCGCCCTTCACCGGGAACTCCACCGCGCCGACGCGCGCAAGATCGCGGTCCCCGACGTGACCTGAGTTCATCTGCTCCTGGCGCTGCATGTCAGGCCAGGCGCTCATGGGGTTGTTCTCAAAGCCGGACATCGGGATGCCGGAAGATACCGTGAAGGTGTCCAAGGTTTCGCCGGAGTCCGGTGTAGCGAACTCCGCCATACTGCGCTGGCCCGAGAGCGGGTTGGGGTTGGGCGGGGTGTACGGCTGATTGGCGTCGCCGCCCTGCGTGCCCTGACGGTACATACGCCAATCCTGCCGCGCAGCGCCGAACGCCTCGATGGCGGAGGCGAGCTGCTTTTCGTTGTCACGCACGGCGGTGGCCAGACTGCCGGCTGCCGCGTGCATCAGCTTCGCGGCCTCGCCCATCAGCCCACGGCCCATCGCCACGGCCTGCATGCGCCGGTTGAAGTTCGTGTCGGTGCGCGCCTGATACTCAGCGAACCCGATGTTCCGGCCCAGCACCCGCGCGCTTGCCAGTGCAGTAGCCCGAGCCTGCATCAGATCCTGGAACTGCTTGCGGAAGGCGCTGGTGCAGTACCGGCTGGCGTTGCAACGCAGCTCACGCATCTGACGCGCGAAGCCGCCCGCAACGGTGCTCACGAGGCGCCCGGCATAGCGCGTGCCCAACACCGTAGCCGACTCGATCATGGGGTCATCGTCGCCGAACTCGGCCAGGTGGTCCAGCTCGCGCGGCCAGTAGGTCTTCTCAAGCTGCGCCTGCTGCGACTCGGCGATCGCCACGCTGCGCGACGAAATGTCCCGCAACGCACGATAGCTCTTGCCCATCTCGTTCGCGTTGTCTGCGGCAATGGCTGCCGCCACCACCTGCCGGATGACGAGGGCAGCGGTCACGCCTGCGGACCGGGTGGCTTCGCCGCCCATGTACCCTATGTTGTCCATGCAGGAAGTGCAAAGCCCGAAGCCGCCCATTACTCACCTCCTTGAACTTGCGGCACGAAAGGCTGCGTGCCCCACGTCTCGCGGATCGCGCTACCGTAACCCCACTGGCCGAACGCGCTCTGCGTGCGGGAGTAGCCGAAAAGGGAAAGCGCCTGGTTGATAGAGGTGTCGAGCATCGCTGCTGCCGTGGTGCCTGCGCGGGAGTGCGCCGCGGTGAAGCCTTCCACCGTGCTCAACCGACCGCGCGACAGGCCCAGCACTTTGACCTGGCGCTCATACCTGCGGTCATTGTACTCCTGAACGCGGGCCTCCTCGGTGCGCAAGGCGAACGACTGCATATCGCTGCGCACCATCATGCCCAGCCGCTGAAAGCGCGCGTCCTCGCACCGGGTGGGGGCGGCGCACAGGCGTCGCGCCTCGCGCACCCACGATGAGCGCCCGGTACTGATGGCGACAACGGCCAGCCCGCCCCACGCCATCGCGGCCGCATCGTAGTTCTCGGTGGCGGTAGGCTCCATGAAGGTGTCCGCCACCAGCGCATCTTCGTGCGGCCAGAACTGCTCGGCATGGGCCTGTACCGCTTCCGCCAACTTCATCTGGCGGTCGGCGATCTCCACCTGCATTTCGTTGATGCTGCGCTTGGCCTTGCGCTGCCACAGCGCGAGCGCGAGCTGGATCGCCGTATCCGCCACCGCGTTAGCGATGATCGCAGCGGTCTGCTGCGAGGCTGCTAGCTTGTACGCGACGTTGGTGATGCAACCCATCGCTCAATCCTCACTGCAAAGGCGTGCCGAGCACCGTGTGCCGCTGCGTGCCGTCAGGCAGCGTCTCGGTAGTGCGCAGCTCGCGGAAGAACATCTTGGCGCCGATGGCTGCCGCGATGTTCTTCGCGTAGTCGATCAAGCCATCCTCGTCGCGCCCTTGAACTCCGAGCACCGAGGCAGTGAAGTCGTTGTGCAGCCAGCGCTGGCCGCAAGCCAGCATCAGGATGCCGACGATCTCGCCCTTCTCGTCGCGGTCCACCAGCACGCGCATGCTCTCGCCCACCCACGCCATCAGGAACCCTTCCGGGTTCACCGTGAACCCAAGGCGCTTGCCGGCCTGCACGATTTCCAACCCAACGTCGCGCAACTTCTGCTCGTCGCCGGGGGGCGCGATCACTGAAAAGGTCATGCTCTCAACTCCTTCATCGAGGTGGCCAGGGAGGCCAGTACGACCTTCCCTGTCCCCCGTAGTGTAACGTGCCAGCGCGTCCCGACAGCCCAGTTCGGCAGCCGGAATTGGCGGGAAGTGAGTACCGTTCGGGTCAGCGCGGGGCGCCCATCGACCTCGACATCCACGTATTCCGGCCCGCCGGTGACGCGGACGTGCCCTGCCCCGAAGTTGACCTCAGTGTTGGTGACGTATTCCGCCGAGCGCCACTCGTGCGGGCGCAGGGTGGCACCGCGGTCCCATTGCCAGAGGGCGCCGTTCTTGATGAGGTACAGGTCGCCCTGTCGGGTGGTGACGGCCTTCGCGCCCGTATCCGACAGCTCAGTGTGGCTGTCCATCTGCCAGCCGTCCTCGCCCGTCCCGCGCAGGGACACAGCGAACGCGCCCCCCTCACCGAACACGAACAGCTTACCCCCGTAGAACGCACTGGTGATGCTTTGCGGCACGAGCGCTTGCCAGTCGTCCTCCGAGTACAGGGAGTGCGTGATGAGCGCGGGCACGTTGGTGTCGGACAGCATCACCATCCCCCGATGGGAGGGGTACACCACGCCTTGCGGCAGCGTCGTCATGGCGAGGTTGCCGCAGCCGACCATCGGATACGCCACCGGCAAGCGAACCGCCTGACGGCAGGCGGCGCTGTTGCAGTCCGCCAGAGCGCGGATAGCGTAGGGGTGGCCGTCCGTGGCCGCGTAGACGATCCCGTTGTTCTCCGCCAGAGCACATACGTTGTCGTCCAGGTCCATGTAGTGCGGCCAGTTGTGATAGTGGTTGTTCTCGCTGAAGTACACCCGGTTGCCGACAAAGCCAGCCAGGCAGTTCATCGCGCCCACATGCACAATGCCTCGCAGGTTGGGCGGCGGGGGCACCACCACGTCCTCTTCGGCAGCCGTGTCCAGCTCTTCGTTCTTCCTGCTGTCCGTGACCACTGGTGCGGTCAGCGCGACCTCTTCCACGAACATCCACGTTGTGGACATCGGGCTCTGCATGGTGTTGGCGATCGTCGGCATAGACGAACCGACACTCGACACCGCGCGAAAAATGCGGACCGCCACCACGTCCCACTCCGGTGCCGGAATATCCCAGCCCGTCACTGCCACCGTCTGGCCGTCCTTCACAAGAATCGGGGCGGACGCTCTCGACAACGCGCCGCGATTTCCGAGGGCGTCGACGTACTGGTAGGCGTAGGTCCGGCTCTCAATGTCCTTGGCGGCAGCACCGTTCTCCGCACCTGGCATGACGGTAGGAGGATCTCCGCCGCACGGTACGCCCAGCCGGCGGACGTAGGGAGTGCAGTCAGGGCCGCTCACGTCGACCGCCACCGGGAAGGCGTCCAGCCCGGTGATGTAGACCTCCGAGCACGTCGTTGAGCCGTAGGCCACCTCCACCGGTACGGTGTACTCGTGCCAGCAGTCGCCGATGCGCACTGCCATCTGCGTGCCTTCCTGCAAGCCGCGCACGTACAGCGGCTCACGCCACGAGGCGAGCGCTCCGCTTGTCAGCTTGCAGTCAAGCGCGCGCTCGCTGGCCGAGGCAGGCAGCAGGTGCGGCTCCATTCTGGGAATCGAGCCGCCAAAGGCGTTGATCGTGATACTAGACATTGCAAGCGGCGCAGTTGCAGTTGTCTTCCAGACACTGCTTCAGGTTCGTGATCTGGGTTTGCAAATCCTGGATCAGCAGCATGAGCTGGTTGTTGAGGTTGGCGTCTTTAGAATCCATCGTGGTTTCCAGCAGCAGCCGGAAGGCGTCCATGCCGAGAAGGCGCAGCTCCACGCTGCCGTCACTGTCGTCTTTCACCGGCTGGATGTTCACCACCGGGTAGTCGGACGTGGAGGTGACCTGGACGATGGGCGGCCACTGGAACGGCAGCTCCTTGACCAGCCCGTTCTCGAACCGCCAGCCGGCGTCGTTGAGAGTGACGCCAGTAATGTTCGGGGCGGCCGCGCCCGGCACGCCGGCAGGCAGCCCGAAGTTCAGCACCGCGTTCGTCTCGGTCCCGATGTTGATTACCGTGGCCGGAGAGCCGGGTGCCAGTGTCGTGACCGAACCGATCGTGATGGTGGCGTTCTGCCCTGGCGGCCCCTCGTTACCATCCAGGCCGTCACCCCCTCCGCCTGCACCGCCGCCCCCGCCGCAGCAGGCGGAGGGTTGGTACAGGAAAGGCACGCCGGGCTGCACGTCGATGATGCAGCCGTTCTCGATCACCACCGTGGCCTGCGGATACACCCCGTCGTTGAGCGCAACATCGCAGCGCGGGAGGATAGGGGGCGCGGGAGGCGGGCAGTCGCCGCACGGGGCGCAGTTCGTTGGCCGGTCATTGCAAGGCATCAGGCGTCCTCCCGTGGAGTCTCGATGCGATCCTCTTGGCGTTGAGTCACGCCGAGGGTCTCGTAGAACAGGTTGAAATGGTAGCGCGCATCGCCGCCGGCAGCGTTACCGAACCGGTCACCGGAGAGCATTCGGGCCAGGACGTAGTGCCACGCTGCGGCCACGTGACCGCAATCCGCGTCGAGGTGGCCGTTGATACCTTCGATCGGCACCGGGCATGGCTTGCTGACGCACTTCACGTTGACGTAGGCGCGGACACCGCAAGGCACCGGGGGGTGCACAGTGAAGCGCCCGTTCATGTTCGGGTCGACCTCGGCGTAGTCGATGATGTACTCGTCGTCCGCGTACAGGCAGCTCGCCTTCCCCCAGCGACGGATCGCCATGCGGGGCTTGCGCCGGGCGGAGGCCAGCTCCTTGATGATGTTGCCCAGCGCGTCGGTCTGGTCGATCACGTCCAGCACGTTGTCGCAGCAGCCGCGCACGTCCTGGTGCTTGCCTGTGGCCAACTGCACGATGCGCAGCTCGGTGAACAGGTCCGGCCGGTATTCGGCCACGAGGCACATCGCCGTGTTGAACGCGGCCAGCATGTCGGCCAACGGGTAGCGCTGGAACGGCCGGCCTGGCTCGTCATCGTTGAGCGCGAAGGCGACGGTGCGAAACCAGTTGAAGTACGTCATCACCAGCCCCTCCGGCGCAGCCCACCGCCAGTCTGCCACATGCCCGAGCCGATCGCGCGCTCGCGCGACATCGACGGGCGGGTGCCGGTCTGCCGCTTGGTCATCAGGATCGCTCGCTCCCATTCGCTTTCAGGCGAGAGCGAGCGCATCAGCATCTGGTCGCGGAAATGCACTGCCGTGGCGTAGCGGGCGCGGGCGCGCTGCGCAATCATGCGACGGAAGTGGTCGTAGATGAACTGGTCGTGCGCGCAGGCGCCTTCAGTCGGTGCAGCCCACACCAGCAGCCGCAGGCGCTCGCCCTCGCGGCAGGAGCCGCGCACGTAGACCTCCTTGCGGGCGGGGTCGAAGCGGAAGTCGATGCCGTAGACGCTGCCCTCGTAGGGCGAAGCGCAGGGCGTGCATCCTTCCTGGTAGCGATCAGCCGAAGCGCTCAGGGCGCCGACGATCACTTCGTCCTCGTAGGGGAACACCGGGTAGACGCTGACTTCAGGTTGCAGCTCGATCAGCACCTCGCGCTGGAGGATGCGGGTTTCCCGGCAGAACTCGATTGCCGATTCGCGCACATAGCTGGCGGCGATCTCTTCGTCTGGATCGTCAATGCCGACCATCACCTCGGGCAGCCAGCGCGCCCAGTCGTAGGTGTCGATCGCTTCAGTGATAGGGAGCGGCCGGCATACCGCCGGCTGCTCGTCGTCAGGCTCGTCACAACACCGAGGTTGCGGCAGCCCGCAGTCGTTGAACGACCCTTTGCCATGTCCCCAGTTAACGATCAGCCAGTTGACAGGGCTGTAGCGAAGGTGCCGGGGGATGGGCATTGGGGTTCTCCGTTAAGCCAGACCGTCTTCGCTGGCAGGGGATTCGAGGGTCATCGTGCCTTCGGGCTTGTCGGCACGCTTGCGCCCAGTCTTCGTCCGATTTTCCGGCATCTTGGCGAAGATGAGTTCATTGTCGCCGGCGGAAGCGAAGCGGCGCAGCACGCCACGAGCCTGAGTTGGAACAGTGATGATGAGGCCGTTGCGGGCGCTCTGGATCTGGTTCGACATGGTAAGTCCTCGGTCAAAGAGCGAGTAGCAAAACGCCGAGGGGCCGAAGCCCCTCGGCTACCGGGCAGGCGATCAGGCTTCGGCGCGATGGATCACGTCGTAGCTGACCGAAACCTCCAGCTCGAAGGCGCCCGTCACCACCCCGGAGGCCGGGAGCGTGGCGACCTCCAGGATGATCTCGTCGGCTTCCAGCGAGAACTCGCCCTGGCCGTAGCGGCCGAAGATGTCAATGAACCGGGCATTGCCCAGGGCACCGAAACCTGAGAGCGGATTCCCCTCGCTGGTGCCCAGCGTGCGGGTGATCTCGCAGCCTTCCGCACCGTCAGTGGCGATGACCTCGATCGCCTCACCGTTGCCTGCGCCCGGCACGCCCAGCCCGTTGCGCGTGATGAGGTTGAAGGTCAGGCCCGGCTCTTCGGCAGCGATGTGGACGCCCACACCGGTGACGAAGGCGTAGGTCGGGATGACCAGCACCGAGATCGTCGCACCGACACCATGGGTGTTGATGTGCTCGATGATCTCCGCCGAGTTGTAAGCGAAGCCGTCGCCCTGCGGGAACGCGAACTTGTCGTTCGCCCCTGTCGGGTTGCTGTGCGCGAGTGCGTTGTCAAAGCGCACTCGCTCGGCCAGCTTGTCGTATTCCACCTGAGCACCGGTGCCGCAGCAGCCAGTGCCAGCGTTCTTGGCGAACACGTCCAGGCGCGGGCGAGAGCCGCGAAACACCTGGAGGTTCGATTCAGCCTTGGGTACACGTGCCATGATCTGGACTCCTTAAACCTTCGAGATTGCGACGACAACGCCGTCCGGGTTGAACACGTGGGTATCCCACACGAACTCGCCGACGAGGTAATCCTCGAACTTGCCTTCGTACCACTTGTTGGTGACAACATCGAAGGCGTGCAGAACCTGGTTCGGATCGACCAGCATCACCGGGGCCAGCAAGCCAGCCGCGCCGAAGTTGGCCGGCGCGAGCCAGCGCGAGGACATCAGGCGGAAGCCCGCCATGCGGCCCAGCAGACCCGTCACCATAGCGTTCTGATCCGAGCAACACTGGTTCAGAATCTTCAGGTTCTGGATGGCGTAGCGATCCAGCTTCGACGGGATGATGATGACCGGCTCGGAGGTTTCCCCTTCGCCCGGCAGCTCACCCTCGCCGCACAGCATGCCGGCTTCCATCGCCACTTCGCGCAGCGAATAGATCATGTCCTCGAAGCCCTGCACCGAGTTGCCGTCGAGGGCGTTGGAGCCTTGGTCGCCGAGGTTGATCGAGCGGGTCTGCTTGCCGGCATTGACGCCGACGTTGTACGAAGCGGCAGACGCCATGATCTTCGGGATGGAGTAGGCATCGACCAGGTTGGTGATGTTCTTGCTGATCTGCCGACGCAGGTTCGCTTCCCACCGGTCGAAGTTGGCACACATCATGCGCTTGTCCTGGTTCGAGATCTTCCACTCGAACTTCTTGGACTGGCACACGGTCATCGACGCGGAGTCGATACCGGGACCGCTGAAGGTCTCGGGATGCTCGTTGTTGTCAGTGTCCTGACCGAACATATCGAGATCCTGCTCGACGCCGTAGATGACCTTGGAGCCGCAGAACAGGTCATCGTCAGACAGGAAGTCCGACTTGGCGATCTGCGGAGTCAGCGAGCAGATGTGGTAGTTGTAAACGATCTTGGCTGCGATCTTCGGGGGCGCCCACAGGCTACCCTCGACGCTTTCGTAGCCAGCGGCTGCGAGATTACGGGACATGGCGATACCTCTTTATGTCAGGCTGTCGAGAATGGCCTTGGCCTTGGCGCGGTCCGAAGCGTTGGTGCTCCGGGCCAGCGAGCGGGCCTCAGCCAGTTTAGCGTCACGTTGCGCATCGGTGATGCGCTGTCCGCCTCCCCTGCGAAGCCCGGCGCTCAATCGCGGTTGCACGTCGGCGGGCTTGTTCGGGGACGATCCAGCCTTGCTCTGCGCATGGAATTGCGAGATTTTGCGGCTTGCGATCTTCGCGTAGCGGTCGACATCCTTCTCGGTCTTGGCGCGCAGGAGCGAGTTGAGGGTGCTGTCGAGGTCTACATCCTCAGACTGTGCCCACTCGACGAACTTGTGGTCACGGCTCAGGACATCCAGGTTGTGCAGTCCGCGTGTAGGGTCGAGCAGTATCTGCTCGCGGTAGTCCTTCACGCGCTGCTCGTCGCGTTCCTGAATCGCGCGCAACGCTTCAGCGCGTGCGTCGATCTTCGGGATGCGGCGTTGTGCGACATGATCGGCGATTTTGGTAAAGGCTTTCAACACCGTGGGGTCGATGTCCGCCCTTTCGTCCTCGTCGAGGATGTCTTCGATATTCAGTTGGGAGTTGCGCGCCTCCAGCTCTTGCTGGAGCTTGGCGATCTCTTCTTGGCGGGCGCGTTCCTGCTGCTCCAGGCGCAGGCGTAGCGTGCGGGCCTCGGCGCGCTCTGCTTCCAGCGCCTGCTGTGCCGGGGTGAGCCGGCCCTGCAACGCGCTCAGGGTTTGGTTGGCCTGCTCCAGTCGGGCGCGCAGGACTTCTACCTCGGACGGCTGGCCGTCACCTTCAGTCGTTTCGCCGTCATCAGGCAGCTCGCCGTCATTGGGCAGGTCATCTACCGGCTCGGAGCCGTTGTCCGGTACACCGGCCCGGCGGAGCTTTGCCTTGGCGCGTTCTTCAGCGAGTTCGAGGGCAGTTGCCATGATTCATTCCTTGTCAGCGAGGGGGTCTCGGGTCTTTGCGAGCCGAGATCGGAGCCTTGGTGGTTGCAGCGGCCAGGCGCTCAATGCCTTCAGCGATGCCCGTCTGGCGAACCAGTGCAGCAGCGTCGAGGGTTTTGTAGCCGGCGCGCAGTTCCTCATCCGCCATGCGTTTTGCCACGGAGGAGAACGCCTTGGCGAACGCTTCATCGAGAGCGAACGCCTGGCGGACGAGGGTGATTTCTTGCTCAGGGGTCATCAGAACTTGTGCTTGCCACAGGAGGCACAGCGCCCGGCGCGTAGCGGCGCTGGCTTGTCGGGGCTGGGCTTGCGCGCCGACGTGCTGGGGATCGCCTTCGGCGACGGCGACTTACTGATCGTCTTGACCGCCTTGTGCGGGGTAGAGCCGAACGGGTTTTTCATTGCTGGATACCTCTGAGTTTGTCCATGCACCGGTGTTCTACGCGCCTATATTCGCGCTCCTGCGTCAGCAGGTCAAGGATGTCAAGTGCCCACAGCGGGCCGTGCTTCACCCATTCCTCGATGCTCGCCACCGGAGGGGCGGGCACGTCGTCAGTTCCTGGCTGCCGGCAGTCCACCTGCGGCGTTGGCAGCGTTGGCGGCAGTTTCGAGGGCGTTGCGCACGCCGTCATCATACTCACCATCACAACTATACACAGTGACGATTTCACGCACCTGCTCCTTAATCGGCACGAAGACCTTTTGCACCTCGACGCGCGCCTGCTCGCCCTCGTCGCGCACTTCAGTCTGGAGTTCCTGAGCCTGCAACAGTTGCTCCGCGAAACGCCCTTGGAGTTTCGCCATCGCGTTTTCGACCCGAACCGTAGAGCGTTTCGGCTCGCCCAACGCCCACCATGTGAGACCGAAAGCGTACAGTGCCAGCAGGATAATCGCGCGAATCATGGCTCCATTCCATCGCAGAAGATGCGAGGCGTTTCGATGACGTTGATCGTCAGCGAGGGGATGTCGTAGCACAGGGAGTGCGCCGGTATCACACTGCCGTCTTTCAGCAGCACCGCAAGCGGAGGCCGGGGCCGCTTCGCTTCACACGGTTCGACTTGCTCCCACGGCTGCTCGGCGCAGGGGATTGGCTCGGCGCGCGCGGGCGACGAGCAGTGGGAGATGCCGCACGCAAAGAGCAGCGCCGCCAGAATGAATTGCCTCCAGTAGCGCGCTGCCAGGTTCGTTGTAGCGTTCATGTCAGTCCCTCCAAGCACGTTGCGGTTTCGTCGTTTCTACGATTCACCAGCCCCTGTACCAAGGTGTACTGCTTGACGCCGTTCACCACCTTGCTGACATAACTCCATACTATCCGCCCATCGTCGCCGCGTGACAACCGGCGGCATCCGCGCTCCCACTCCTGGCGATTCCACGCCTGCATCGCGCCGCTCGCGCAGGTGCTCCCGACACCGAGATTCCACCCGTGGCTGGTAGCCATGTCGAAGACCGACTGCGGCGGGGTATGCTTGAAGCACTGCGCCAGACGCAGTTGCAACCGGGTCACGGCGATATGTTGCTCGATCAGGCATTGCTCTACTGTCCAGCGATCCCCCACCACGATCGGCGTGGTCGTGACATGCCGGGTCAGGCCATTGCATACCGTGGGGAGACCTCCCGCGAGGCGGTCGGCGTAAACCGTCAGCACCATCTCGGTGCCTGACTCCCATTTCAGGAGGTGCTGTTTGAGGTCCGCTGAATACAGCTCGACCGTACCGCCCGCGATCAGGACGGTAGCAGCGCCCCCTATGAGCAGCTTGCGGTTCACTCGTCCTTCCGTTTGGTGAGGTGCATGACGGCTTTCACCAGCTTTTCCAGGATCAGCGCGACCAGGTAGACGATTGTCAGGTAGGCCACTGCCTTGTTCGGGTCGGCGCTCACCGACGCCCATACCGTTTGCACTGTAGGGAGCGAGATTTTAATGACCTCCCTGCCCGGCTCGGGCAGCTTCAGGTACGTGGTGATGAGGCTCATGCGCGACTCCGTGAAGCCCCCGCCCGAAGGCGGGGGTCGTGAGGGTTATCCGTTGTCGATGCACTCGCGGCCGCAGCCTGCTTCCAGCACCGCGGTGAACACCATCGAACCCGTCGGGTCGGTGTCCCCAGCGTAGCGCCAGTACATCGTGATCGTCCGCGAATCGAGCTGCGGGGAGCCGCCCACATTGCAACTTACGGAGGTGCTGTAAGGCACGTTGCCTGCTGCCCACCCTCGATCGGACCCAGGGAAGACCTCGAAACGGAACTCGTAGTCCGTCACGCTGCTACCGGCGGGGAGCCAAGTGTGCGTAAGGTTGGGGGCGCAGGAACGTCGCAGCTCGGTGGTGCCGTTGCCGTTCAGCACGAACTCTACGCTCGCTGCCGGCCAGCCCGCGCCCTCGAAACAGCAGCCCGCTACGCCCTCGAAATCGGGCGGGATAGGCTGACCGCACGGCGTGGTGGTCACGCGCCACCGAGTGTCGCCGCACTGGTTGGTTTCGCGAACTTGGACGAACCCGTCCACGCATTGCTCTTCGCCAGTCGGAGTCCAGACGACAGGACCGATGATTTCCCAGCGCCTGTCGCCGCACTGGTTCTCCATGCGCTGCTGATGCGTCGTAGGGCCGCACTGGAACTCGGGTGGGTTTACCGGGGTCCAGACGACAGGCCCGTCATCACGCCACTGACCTTCGCAGCCGTGGATTTCGTTCTGCCAGACCTCGATGCGGCCGCTGCCCTCGAAGTCGCAGCGGCGGATGGTCGAGTCCTCGTACTCCGGCGTGACAGGCACCCAGCGCGTGTCGCCGCAATCGTTGCGTTCTTCACGCTCCGGCGCACCGCTGCCATCGCATCGGAACTGGCCTGTCGGAGTCCAAGTATTCGCGTCGCACGGCTCTTCGCACGGCGTGCTGGTCTCTTCGTGGCGGATATGGTTGCACTGGTTCACTTGCTCATTGACGTAGAACCCGTTCACTCCGCAGAACGTGCGGATCGTGGTCCAGATGACCGGGCCGACATCCACCTCGTAGCTCGGCTCGCAGGCGTTCTGGTCCACGAACACTTGGTAGCGCCGCCCGTTGGCGCGGCACTCGAAGGTGCTGGTCCAGTTCGGAGTGCAAGGCGCGACACCGCAGGGGATACCGGTGTTACGTTCGCGGGTATTGCCGCAGTTGCTTTGCTCAATCACCCACCAGAAATCATCCTCGCGGCACTCAGGAGCGCCCACCTGCGTCCACGTGGTGTCTACGCAGCAGGCTTCGCCCGTATCCCGCTCGCGGGTGCGGCCGCAGTTGCTGATCTCGTCGACCCACAGGGTGCCATTGCGGCAGTAGGCGTCGCCTACCTGCTCCCACGAAATGTCCTGGCACTCGTAGCACAGGCACAGGCATTCGGTTTCAGGCCCGTCCCACGGCATCGCGTACCCGATGATGGCGCCTACCGTGTTGCCGTCGCACGGCTGGCAGGGGTCTTCCGTCACCGGGATAGGGGCGTGGCTGCGGGGCGTCGGGTAGATGTACCCGACGATGTTGCCCTCGCGCAGAATCGGCACAGTGGCCTCCGGGTCGCGCGGATCGTTCACGCCGAACGCGCGGGTGCCGGGCGTGATGCACAGGGTGCCTACGTAATCAGGGCAGCGCTCCGGGCAACCACGCAAGGCATCGGTCAGGTCGCGGGTGTCGGTGTCAGTCGCGCGGACGATGACCTCGCCTGTGGCCAGACCTGTACCGTGGTAAACAGCGCGAAGGTAGAAGCCCTGCGGGTGATCCAGCACAACAACCGGGTTGGCGGCTGTCAGCACTACCGGGCTGACCACGCCGTTGCAGGCGGTGCAGGTCAGTTCGAGGATGCTGTTCAGCGAGATGGCGCCGGCGGGCACGAAGTCGCAGCCGCAATTCTTCGCCATCGGCGCGGCGTTGGTCTCCACCGCCTCGAAGGTGATGTAGTCGTCCGGTTGCAGGCCGTGGCCCACCACCGTGACCTGATTTTCGAGCCAGAAGAACCGGGAGTAGGGCGAGATCGAAGCCTGATCGAAAAGGGTTACTCGTGCCATTGCTCTGCCTCTCAGGAACAGGGACAGCCGCGCATGCGGTCCGTCGGGTAAGCGGTGTTGGATTGCTCGACCCAAACCAGCCGGTCGGTTACGTCAGGGTCAGTGGAGTGCAGCACCGCGCGCATCGACACTCCCTGCGGGAAGTCGATCAGCACGAATGGCTGCGTCGGCGTCAGCCGGACGGCTGTGCCGCAGCACGTCAGGGGCGCGCTCCACACCACCTCCGGCATCGTGACCTTGGCTGGCGGGCACTCGCAGCTCGCGGTGCGCGCGGCGTTGATCCGCACGACCTGGATCTCCACGTAGTCCGCGCCGGCCAGCCCGGAGGCATACACGGTCATCTGCCTGTCCACGTCGAACGGCGCCGAAATGCCGTTCAGCACGTCCTTGTCGATCAGGATGGTCATAGTTCCTCCACCGCGAAGTCGACCAGCTTCTGGTACTTGGTCACGTCCTGCACCGGGAGGTCAAGCTCGATCGGCTCGTGCCAGTAGACCTGACGCACTGACCCGACGATGCCTCCGTTGGTGACGTACACCTCGCGCGTGGCGCCGCCCGTGCCTGTGAGGCGCAGGACAGCCGAGTTCGTATCGAACCGCACCACGGTGCCCCACGTGCGATACCCGACGTGATAGAGCGTACTGCCCACCACCACGTTGCGCCCTGCGATCACTACTGCCATGACTTACCCACCGAGTGAAGGGGAAGGGATGCCGATGTTGGACTGCCCCATCGGCGAAGCGACGTTCGCTGATGGGACTCCAGACCTGCCATCCAACTGCGGAACCTGCTGGCCTCCGGGTACGAACCCTGGGGCCGGCATGTTGGCGGCCACGGCCAGGGCGTTCTCGATCATCGGGTTGTCCATGCCAAGTGCGTCTACCGGGTAGCCGGCCTGCTCCAGCAACTGGCGCAAAGCATACTCCTTGACCTCTTGCGGGACAATTCCGGTCTGATCGCCCAGCACCACCGGGGCTACCGCATCCATCGCGCGTGCCGTCGCGTCTTCGCGCAGTAGACCTGTCATACCGCGGACCATGATGCCCACGTCCTGGCCTTCGCGCAGCTCAGGGAACTCCTCCAGCGTGTAGTGGAACAGTCCTCGGAACCCCGGCTCGATGAAGTAGATGTCCTCGTTGAGTGCGGCCTGCTTGATCGTGCGCAGGGCATTGGACATGCGTTGCGAATACTCGCCCAGCGACGAGCGCCCGAAGTCCTGCGCCCCGTAGGCGAACGCCGGGATGCCGCAGTCCTCATCCGCCTGACGCAACAGCAGGCCCACCTGCGACATCAACAGGTGGTACTGCGCCGACACCGTGCGCATGGCGCGCAGCGGCTCGGGCATCGAGCCAGTGGCACCGAAGCGGTCCTCGACGTGGTACTGGCCGCCCGGCACGATGCTGTTGGCGTCGTTCGGGTTGCTGAAGGCGCTGGGGTTGGTGAGTACGGGCGGGCGCGAGGCCCAGTCCGCGTTGTGCTCGTAGAGGTGCATCAGCCGGTTCACGCGCTGCTCGGTATCCCACAGCATCGCGGCCAGACCGAGGCAGTCTTGCAGGTTGCTGCCGATCTTGGCGAAAGGCGACATGAAGAACGTGCGGCCATTCGCGTGCGGCATGCGTTGCAGCGAGCACCGGATGGTGCGCCAGCCGCAGACCTCGACGCGCGCCGAGACGTACTCCATGCGGTCAATGCCGGGCACGCCGTACTCGGCCAGCTCGTCACCGGAGAAGAAGCCCTCGTGGATCAGCACCGGGATGGTGCCGTCCGGCTCCCAGTAACCGGCGTCGCGCGGCTCGCCGAACCAGTCACGGTCAACGTACTCGTAGTCTTCGAGCACATCCTCGATCTGGTCTGCGAAGTATTCCTCGGTCTTGGCCATGTTGACCAACTCGGCCTTCGTGACCCTGGCGTACTCGGTGTTGCCGGTATTGGTCAGGGCGTCGGGCGCGTCGCAGATCGGGTAGAAGTCCTGAATCCGCACGTGGCGAAACCAAGGCATCGTGCGCCACGCGATCTTCACCCCGCCGTTCGCGGTGTGCTCCATGACTGGCCGGCGCTGGAAGTCCGGGAACTTCATCACGCCTGCGCCGAACAGCGCTCGGTCGAAGGTGTAGTGCTGGTACGCCTGCCGGAAGCCGCCCTCGACCATCATGTCGCGCATCTTGGTCTGGACCTTCTGCGCTGACGATCGGGCTGCCGCCACGATGCGCGCCGTTTCCACGTCGCGCAACGCCATCGTCTGCTCCTGAAGGAAGTCCTGCACGCGAGCGGCTGGGCGGCCTCGGGCATCCAGCAGCAGGTTCGGGTCCGCGATACCTGCCTCGGTCATGCGCGCCAGCAGCGCGTCGCGCACGCCGTTGCGGATGCGTTCGCGCGTAGCAGGGTCGATGTCCGGCTCCGGCGAAGGGGTAGCCGTGAACATCGAATCGAGGTTGTTCACGACCAGATCGTTATGCCAGGCCACGGTGGCCAGCACCTTCTGCTGCGTCACCCCGAGGTAGCGCGACGGAGCGAAGCCGAACGACTCCTCCATCGCCGCGGCGTCCTCGCAGGTGTACTCGCGGCGGAACTGATGGTCCGCGCGTTCCAGCAGCGCCGAAAAGCTCTTGCCTTGGTGGATGATGTTGGAGTCGCGGTATTCGCGCGCACGGCGATACCGGTCGGTCACCACCCGAGCCAGCTCGTCTTTGGCCTCAGCAGGTACGTTAATCACCCAAAAGCTCCTTTCGCCTTGCGCTGTCTGCTGGCTAGGATATCCCGAAGCCGGGTTGGATTGTGCTGCTCGATCCCTCGGCCTTGCAAAGCCTGCGCCCGTCCGCCCCCTGAAATCGCCATCGCTTTGATCGCGCGCGTCATCAGGGCATCGGCGTAATGCGAGGTCCAGTCGTGCACCGGATTCTTCGACATGATGCGGAGTTTTTCGTCGTACTTGAAGCGGTAGCCCTTCAACGCTTCGAGGATGAACGAGCAATCTCCGAAGCGATCATCAGGCTTCGTGTCGTGGACGTTGATCTGCATGCGCCGCAGCAGTTGCGATGCGGCGGCGATCGAGTCGGCCTTGGCGATGTTCGGCATCCGCTCGAAGTGGATGCCCAGTGACCTCGCGTGGTCCAGCCGAGTCATGCCGTTCAAGCCCCACTCGCGGTTGGCGATGTCGTGAGGCGCGATGTGGCTGCCGTAGAAATACCGCTTGCTGGCCAGCACCTCGGCGTAGTGGTCGATACCCACGTCGCTCGACGAGTACCAGTCGATCAGGCGCTCGTAGTTGCCCACGGTCTGCCAGAACAGGATGACGTTGGTGTCGGCCACCCCGAGATCCCACGAGGTGTCGACGGGGAAACGCGGGTCGTAGGCCAGCGGCAGCGCTCGGCCCGTCTCGTAGATGTCCTTGAGTTCCTGCCCGAAGATCGCACCCACCACCGCAGCATCCCAGTTCGACAGATACTCCTGCTCGAACAGCGCATTGCCGACCGCGGCGCCGCGCTCGGCGATGTACGCTGCGCGTTCGGCGGCCAGTTGCAGCGGGGTGAAGATGCCTGTGTCTTCCGCCGACAGCACTTCGACGAAGGCGTTGGGGTCGTCCTTGTAGGTCTGCGCCCGGTCGTAGAAGTGGTTGCGGCCGCGCACCGACGAGATGTGCAGCGACCACCCGTTGTTTTCCAGCAGGATCGGGCGGAAGAACGAGTGCGCGTTGGGATCGCCCAGCGCATCTTCGGAGTAGGTGATGCCGACAGGCGTGGTGCCGACGAGGCTGTTGTAGTTGTCGCTGCCCAGCACCTGCCAGGTACTGCCGTTGACCATCGTGAGCTTCATGGTCTGGTTGTCGACGTGGCTGATAAGCTCGTCGGGGAAGGCGTCCTTCCACCGGACCCTGCCGGTGCGGGGGTTCACTGCTTCCCAAATGGCCTTGCGCGCTTGCTCCTGGATCGGAAGCATGTGCCAGTAGTTGCCTACCCGCTCCATCGTCTTGATGGCCGCGTTGTGCAGGGCCACTTCGTCCTTGCCCATACGCCGGTGCCACGCCAGGATCACCGGGTTCGTGCCCTTGCGCAGCGCACGCCAGGCGTTCATCTGCGCCGGGCGCGGCGTCCAGCCGTAGGCAGGCAGGTCAACTTGCACAGAGGTCATCCTCATCCGGGCAGCACACCTGGATCGGCTCACGCTCTTCGCCGATGTGCTCCGCCTGGAACGCGGGCGGCGTGCAGATGTCCACGAACACTGGGGCGGTGTAGCAGCCGCACTCAGAGTCGATCGCCAGCGTCCAGACGCCACGGGTCAGCGCGGCGGGAACTGCGGCCAGCGTGACCACGCGCTCCTCCACGCTGGCCGTGACAGGCACGTCCTCGAACCCGCAGCGCGTCAGGCGCGCGGCAGTCGGCACTGTTGCGCAAGGCGGCAGGACCAGGTTCAGCGACGGGTCGGTGCAGTCGATGGTCTGCATGGCTTGTCCTCGAACACGTTGTGCCGTGCCGGCGTGCCCCGCGCGCACGCCCTTGACGGGGGTGGCGGGGGCGCGCACGGATGGCGCGGCTCGCATTGCTTACGGCGTCTCATTCGCAGGCCCGCCTCCTGCCGCCACTGGACAGGTGCCTTGGATGCAGTTGCGGTCGGTCTCGCCGGGGAAGAATGCCGTCAGGCCGTTGCGCTCGCTGGTCCGCACGACAGGCGTGTTGCGACCGCTGCCGGGCGGTTGGAGTGTGGGGGTGACCTCGATGGTCACCCATGCGGTAGCAGTTGCCACGGTCTTTCTCCTGAATCAACAAGGGTTGAGCGTGTCGTTGGCCAGCACGTCGATAGCCACAGGGGTGTTGGCCGAGGTCGTTGCGGTGTCGTTGTTGGCCTGAACAGTGGCTTCGACGTTGATGGCTTCGATTGCAGTATCAGTTGCCATGACGTTTCTCCTGTGTCTTCTCAGCGCGAAGCCCGCTCAGCAGCGCCTCTATGAAAGCCAGTATGCCGGCCAGTGCGAAAATCTCCATCACGCCACCTCATCCCACACCGCCCACGCTGCCGCAGACGGCTCCCACCCGGCATGGGTGGTGTGCGCCACCTTGGCCTTCCACGTCTTGCCCGAGTGAGTCCGCAGGTCGCCCACCGCCACCACTTGTCCGACCGCCCATGCCTGCGGGCCGGGCGCGGGAGTCTGACCCTTCTCGGTCCAGCCATAGGTGCCGGGTTCCCATACGTTGTTCCCCGCGCCGTCAGCCTGTGAAACGAACCACTCTTTGCCGTTGTGCGTGCACGTCTCAGGCGATCCGGTAAACGGGTCCACGAGCCGATAGGCGTCGTATTGGTCGATGGGCTGCACCCACGGCTCGGCCACGCCCGGCCTGCGTGCTCTGCGCACCAGCGCGGGGATCGCAGTCGGGTCTGGGTACGTGGTCGCGCTATAGCTCTGGACCACCCACCAAAGACTGTAATCGGTGTGGCGGTACAGCTTGCCAGCGGTGACGCTGCCGGTCAGTGGCGGAGCGTTGGCACCCCACTGTGCACCTTGGGCCTCGATCAGCGCCTTGGTGCGAGTGATGGGATCACCTTCGGATTCTTCCCATGCCCCGCCTGCCAATGTCTTTACCGCAGCAGCGAAGGGCGCGTCGTGCCATGCGTGCAGGGCTGCGTGAGTCGCTCGTCCTGCGCTGTAGCTGGTGACTGAGAAGTTCGCGGGCCCAAAGTTGGCGGCCTCTAGCGAAGCGTTGGCGGATTGCAGGTTTGCCGCTGAAACAATCGCTACGATGCTCACGGAGCCACCTCCGCCAGCCATGCTTCTACAATCGCCCTATCCTCCGCAGAAACCTCTGCCGCGATAGCGAAAGCACGAGCGTAGGAGGTCTGGCTGAAATAATACCCATCAACGCTGCTGCCGATTGTAATCGGCGCGTTAGGCAGCGCGCCCGTTGCGGATGCGTCTGCGGAGAGAGGGACATATACACCTCCTTTCCAGAAGCCGACCCCATCGGCCGCGCCTGAAAACGACGCCTTGCCGGAGGATACTAGGGTGTACTCTGGCGTTACCACACTTGGTTGTGGTAACGCCCGCCATATATGCCCACCCGGTCTGCGATTGAACGCCTCCAATCGAACGCTGTCAGTATTGTAGAAAATACCGAAAGAATTGTTGGGTGAAAGCCACGGATGCCTGTCGCATGTTATGATCGTCGGATATTGGTTTACTGACAAGTCCGCCGACATACGGACACCGATGGTGTACCCGGATGCTGTCGAGAAGTCCACCGCGTCAGTGAACATTCGGTCATCAATGCCGTCTGTAACAAGCCTGCTGCCGACCCACGAGGGGCGTTGGCTTGACGTTGACATATAGAACGGATTGCCACTCCCCGACAAATCCAGTACAAGCCCAATACTCTGCCCACTCGCCGTCACAGGCGTACTCCCGGCGCTGTCCTGAAACAGCGTCGACATGTCGGTGAAGTCCCACATGCCACCCGCCGCGCTGTACTTGCCAAACAGCGCCTGCACCTGAACCGTAAGGGAGCCGATGCTGATCGTGTTGCTCGCCTGCGTCACCGATCCAGCGCCGTTGGTTGCCGTCTCTCGGTACTCGACAGGCTTGCCCGCGTCTGCCAACAAGATCGTGTAGCTGGTATCCGTGTCGCCCGTCGCCACACCATCGACGTACCACTCACCGGAGACGCTATCAGAGCCTGTCCACGTGCCGGGAGTCGCCGTGAGCGTTTCACCGATGTACGGGTCGCCCGCGATGGACGGGGCGAGGGTGTTGACGGGCGGCGGGGCCGTCTCAATCTCGTACTCGAACGTGTCCGTCCCACAGAACCCAGGGGCCGGCGTGTAGTCGAAGCTGTTGGTCGCCGGGTTCCACACGACGGTGCCGTGCGCGGGCGGTGAGGTGACGGTGGGCGGGCCGGCGAGCGCGCCAAGCGTGACGGGGTTGCCGTCGAGCGTGTCGTTGGCCAGCACGTCGATAGCCACAGGGGTGACAGCGGGGGTGGTGGCGGAGTCGTTGTTGGCGATGATCATCGGTGGTACTCCCCGATCGCTACGTGAAGGAACTCGTGGCCGAGCGTGGTGACCGCATCGTCATCCACGCGAGTAGGGGCCAGCGTGTGGATAGTGTGCGCGTCGCCGCGCCGCGAAGCAAATCCGACCAGCCGGCCAGGGGGCGGGGGCTGGATCGCGCTGTACGCTGCGGTGAGGCTGTCAGGCGTATGTACCTGCCAGGTGACGCACACGTCGAACGAGGCACCAGGCGGGGGTGCGTTCTGGATGCGCTCGCCGCACCCTGCGGTCAGCAGGACGAGAAGAACGCTCGCTCGTAGACATCGCATCGCGAGAACTCCTTGGGTCGGCGCTCCACCGTAACGGTGGCGGTGTCGCACTGGCCATTGGCGCAGAGCGTGTAGGTGAACGTGTATACCCCGTAGGGTGCCCCCGGCAGCAGGGTGACCGCGCCCGTCGTGGTGTTGAAGTCCAGCTCAGGGGGTATCGCGCTGTGGGTGAGGGTGAACGAGCCTGTGTAGCTGTCGTTGGCGAACACGCTCGGGATGGCCGGGCCTGGCTCGAATACGATGGCCGAGTCGTCTCTGGCGACCGTGGTCAGCGGCTGCCCGCAATCAATATGGACAGTGACTACGGCCATGTGATGTCGTACTCGAAGTCGATCACGCCGCAGGCGTCGGCCGGAGGCGTGTAGGTGATGGTGCCGTTCGGATTGACCGTGGCTGTACCGATCGTCGGAGGGCGGGTGATGAACGGCCTGGCGTTCGCTGGTGTCGCCTGGTTGCCGTCCACTCTGTCGTTGCCCAGCACGTGGATTACCACGGGCGTGTTGGGTGTCGTGGCCGCCGTGTCGTTGCGCGCGTTGAACACCGGCACGTGCGGCGCCGTGACCTGCACCGTCACGCGCGCCGTGGAAGGCTGCGGGGGTGGCTCGGAGACGCCTACCGTCACTCGCGCTGTGCTGGACGTGGGCGGCGCTTGCAGCACCTGCACCGCGACGCGCGCGGTCGAGGCGGCAGCCATCAGCAGGGCGCTCCCCAGCTCGGCTTGGGCAGCGTCCACGCCGGAGTGTTGGTGGCAAAGTCCGTCGGTTCAGTCGCGATGTCCTCGACGCACCACGCGGAGAGATCCTGGTTGAAGCTGGTGGCGCCGTCGAACATGCCTCCCATATACGCCGCGTTCCCCACATCCCACGGCAGCGGCTGGTTGAAACTGGTGGCGCCCTTGAAGCAACCGTCGAAGAACACGGTGTTTGAGGTATCCCAGCCGCTCAGGTCGCCATTAAACGCATAGCAGTTCCGGAACACGTTGGTAAGGACGGCGACCTGCCACGGAAGTGTCGGCGGCACTTGGACCAGGTTAGGGCTGTGGCTGAAAGAGAAGAACCTGGTCGCTACTGCTGGCCCCCAAGACGAGATGACCCCCCAGTCAGGGATACCGAGAAGTGCCGCTCCCGTAAAGAGCAGTTGCTGGCCCCCGTTCCTGATGTCGCCTGTTCCCGAAATCCGGCAGACGTAGTTGCCTCCGGCAGCGTAGGTATGCGACACAGTGATGGGGTCGCTGGCTTGCACTGTATGGATAGGGGAGCCATCGCCCCAGTTGACCACCACCCCGATCGGCAGGTTGTGGATGGTGATCTGCCCCGGTCCCATGAAAATATCCACGTCGTTACTGCCAGGTGCGCCGGGCTGGCCGAGGATCGTGTAGTCGAAGAAGTCGGTGCCGACAAACCCTGGGTTCGGGGTGTAGGTCACCGTGCCGTTCGGGTTGACCGTGGCGGTGCCGTTGCTCGGAGGAAGGGTGATCGTGGGCAGCCCTTGGAGGTCCGGCAGGGTGACAGGCGGCACGCCGTTCTTCGTGTCGTTGGCCAGGATGTTGACCGTCACTGGCGTGTTGGTCAGCGTGGTGGCCGAGTCGTTGTTGGCGTGGATCGTCATACAGCTCTCCGTACAGCATCAACGGTGAGGGCGAGCGTGCCGCCCCCAGGAAGGGTGAACCGCAGCGCGTTGGCGTTGCGGGTAGGCAGCACGATCCGCCGCTGCGCCAATGGCGCGATGGGAGTGGTGGCGGGGTCGGTGCCGCGCGCGTAGGCGATCGTCTCAGTGGCCGAGGGGTTGGTCACGTCCACGTAGTCGGCGACATAGGCCGGCAGCGCCTGGAGCGTGTTGTCGAGCGTCAGGCTCAGGATGCTCGCGTCAGCGAACGCCTCACCGTCCACGCGCACGACGAGCCTGTTGCTGGCCGATTGCAGCGTCTCGATCGCGTTGGTGTTGACGTTGCGCGTGTCGACGAACGTGACGCGCCGCTGGTCCCGCGACAACAGCCGCTCGTACACCGTACCGGTCCAACCGTCCTGCACGGTGACGAGGCGTTGACCGCGCGACTCCAGCCGCTGGAACTCGTTGTCCTGGAAGTCGAACCCGTAGATCCCTGCCCTGGCGCTATACACCGGGGAGAGCGGGTCGAACGCGCTGGTCGCGTAGTCGGTGCCCAGCACGATGTCCGCGCCTGACGGGATGTTGCTGTCGATCCGGTAGAGCCGGTAGGTGCCGGGCACGTCGACCACGTGGCGCTGCCGCTCCCGGCCACCGCGTAGGAGCGCCACCGAGTCGTATGAGCCGTCTGCCAGCTTCTGCTCCAGTCGCATCTCGCTGTGCAGCGCTGCGTGGCCCGGAGGCCACTTCAGCATGATGACCGCCTTGTGGCTGGCCGGCACCACGAAGTCACTGGAGGTGAACGGTCCGGCGCCGATCGGGATGAGGTTCTGTATTGGCATACCGTAGGTTTCCTTCCACCTTGTGAGGGAGGTTGTTGGGGCAGGGCTACGCCAGCAGGTACGCCAGCCCCAAGGCCAGCGCGTGAGACACAACAAGCCGTGTGCCGAGGCAGCAAGGGCAGTCGGTGCCGGCGGTGAACTTCTCCCAGACCCAGGCCAGCGCATCACCGATGCGGGCGAGCTTGGGGTCGCGGTCAATATCGCAGGGGTTCAGCCTGTAGCGCAGCTTGGTCACGGTAATACTCCAGCGTGCCGGGGTCGGCGGTGTTCGGGGCGTCGAACGTCAGGCCGTTGGAATCACGGAAGGTGACGCGCCTTCCGTTGCCGCTGACGGGGACGAGGGTGTCACCGGAAGGGAGGGTGATCTTGTCGAAGACTCCAGGGCGGCTGTGCCCTGCGACATCGCGGTATGCCATGACTGGATTTCCTCTGCTGTAGGGTAGCGGTACTGCGCCAGGTTCGCCTCGATGTGGCGCTTGGTATGCTCGCGGGGCTTTGATCCCGGGCACGAGCATAGCACCTTGAAGGTTTCGCCTGTAGAGGTATGGGTGATGATGCTGCCGATCGTGATTTTCATGCCAGGTCTTCCATATCGAAGTTCCGCACATTCACCGTGATGGCGCCGTTCTTGCCAGTGCCCTTCAGCGTCAGCTCGGGCGCGTAACGCTCCTTGCGGTGCGCCTTGAGCATCTGGCTCAGGAGGGTGTCGCTGAACTGCCTCTCGGTGGCCACCAGCGCGCCCTGATGGTAGACGCCCTTGTCGATACCTTCCACCGCGCGGCGGTACGCCTCGCGCTCCAGCGTGTCGGCCCACTTCTCCATCGCGTCTTCCACCGTGGCTGCGAAGTCCGGGTCTTCCAGGAGCGCCTTTTCCACTGTGCGCTTGGTGACTCCCGCTGCTGCTCGGGCGGTGGCTTCCATTCCCTCTGCGCGGAGGGCGTCGATGTATTTCTCCTGCCACATAGGGCGGTTCTCCGGTCGTGCGTAGCCGAATAGTATCACGGCTGTCAAGGGGTGTAGAGCGTGGCGTGCTGGGCGGTGCGTGCTGGGCGGTGCGTGCTGGGCGGCGCGTGCTGGGCGGAGCGGAATGGAGGGAGC
>JRYE01000819.1_pt1 | contig 62681 bp, 56 predicted proteins | sample 235321 | NCBI WGS metagenome assembly JRYE01 (sample SAMN03074214, study PRJNA261473) | activated sludge metagenome | biome: Common Effluent Treatment Plant; feature: Wastewater; material: Activated sludge; isolation source: activated biomass in a lab-scale reactor treating industrial wastewater at... | reverse complement strand
GTGTGTAGTTCGTGGTGCCCCCTACGCCCTACGCCCTACGAACTACGCCCTGCGAACTAACCCACCAACAAATTGCACCCCCGTAGATCGCTGTTGTCAAAACGCCCGAGTACCTCGAAGGAACCATCAGCGTGAACACGGCCCAAGTCCTGTGTGCTGATGAACGGGCAACTGGCGATGTTGCACAGGTCCATCACGTCGATGCCGCCCGTGCGTCCTGCTTCCATGGTGCTGAAGGGGTCGTTCACATCCCGGAGGCGCACCCGCATCCACGGGGGGCAGCGGTAGCGGCCATGGCCTTGTGACCACGCTTGTGAAAGCAGCTCGGTCATCCCGTATTCGCTGTGGATGGCAGCTACGCCGAAGGCATCCTTCAGGATGGCGTGCAGTTCCTCGCGCACCATTTCGGGCCTGCGCCCTTTCATGCCGCCGGTTTCCATGATCACCGTGTGCCTTAACGGCATGGGGTGTTGTTCCGCCAGGTCCAGCAAGGCGAAGGGCACGCCGAGCAACAAGGTCTGCACGCCTTCCGCCTCGCTTTCGCGCAGCAATGCGGCCAACGCATCGAGGTTGTGCAGAAAGGTGCCGCTCTTGGCGTCGCCGCTTTGCCCGATCAGCTTCTGCACCATGTACACCAGGGAGCTTCCGGGGCGCTCCAAGTAAGCTGGCAACAGCGCCAGGATCCGCCAGCGCGAGGGTCGCCCGTATTCCGCGCCGAAGCTGGTATTGAAGGAACGCTCATACAACTCCGGCCAGGGCACGTGGTGGGTGCTGGTGGCAGAGCCCGTGGTGCCACTGCTTGTGAATTGGAGGGCGCCCTCCAGCCCCTCCAGCAGCACGCGGTGGTTGCGGAAAAAGCCGATGGGCAGGAAGGGTATCCGTTCCACTGCATCCACCTGTTCGGGCCGAACGCCCAATGCAGCGATGTATTCCTTGTACACCGGATTACCTGCGGCATGCAGGGCAAAAAGTTCCAGCGCAAGTGCCTCAAACCCACTGTCATCATCCACTAGGAACGGCTTTTCACGCCATTCCTCAAACACCAAGGCACCACCGGTCCGGACGTTCATACCTTTGGAGAATTGATGGAAGGGTTGCCCATGCAGGGAGCAAAAGTATTCGGGGCCGCGCTGGTGGTGGCACTGCTGGCCACGGCCTGCTTGAAAACGGAAGAGTTCCCCAAGGAGCCGCACATCACCTTCAAATCCTACGTCCAGTCACCGGACTCTTCGGCGCTCACCATTTCCTTCACCGATGGCGACGGCGACATCGGGTTGGACCAGGGGGACACGCTGGCTCCGTACAATCCGGGCAGCCAGTGGTACCACAACTTCTTCGTGGACCAGTACAAGATGGTGAACGGCTCCTGGGTCCTACAGCAGTTCACACTGCCTTTGTACTACCGCATTCCGGTGATCACGCCTACCGGGCAGAACAAAGCTCTGCAGGGTGACATCACCGTGCAGATCAGCCCGCAAGTGCTTCCCCCGCCCGCCCCGGGCGACACCACGCGCTTCAGCGTCCGCATTGCCGACCGTGCATTGCATGAGAGCAACACCGTGTACACGGGCGAGCTCATCGCGCACTGAAGAGCAGCCCAGCTGCGATCACTTGCCCTTCACCACGTCTTCCCAGAAGGTGATCTCCTTGGCGTTGTTGATGCTGATCCGCGCAATGTCATCAAACACGGTGACCATGCCGGTGACGCAGATCTTGCGCCCCTCCAAGTAGGTCTCCGGGTTGTACGGGAAGTTCGGGCTGTTGTAATCCCACACCGTGGCGTAGAAGTCCTGGTTGGGGTACATGCGGTCGAAATTGAGGTAGAGCGCATTTGATTTCTTGGTGCGGCGCGTGCTCACCACGGTTCCGCAAATGGTGGCCTTGTTGCCGATGTGGTACTTGGCCTGCATGGTGTTGAAGCGCCCGCCGGGCAGCGGCGGAGGAAGCGGTGCCACTTCGCCCATGGCCCTGTCGCCCTCGCCGTACCAATCCTGCGTATTGTGCTGCGCCTCGATGCGGTGCTCCAGCGTGTCGGCCAACGCAGGGAAAAGGTCCAGCCCGGAGAGTGCCTCCACACTGTCTATGGACACGGCGTATGCCAGTACGCCTTGATCGTTCAGGCCGTTCCTCATCACGAACGCGATGCCCTTCTTCACGGGCGCGTCCAGGTCCACCATGGCTTTGAAAAAGTACGGCGGCGCATAGACATCCTCCTTGGCCTTGGGCTTGTTCAGCAGCGGCATGTCCTTGCCCAGGATGGGTGCCGTGACCACGTAAACGCGGTGGCCGGAGTAGTGCACATAGCGCCGCATCCAGTCCTCCAGGTCAGCCCACGTACCGCGGTTGAGCTCCGGCTTTTGCGGGGACACATTGGAGTATAGATAGGTGGCCTTCAGCGCCTCCTCGCTCCAGCGCATGTCCGCGCTGGGCACCATGTGGCCCCTGTCGTAGCCGCTGAACCAGTACGCATCGATCAATGCCGTGTTGGTCTTGATCTGCGGATCGGGCAGGAAGGTGTCGATGCGCGCGAGATTGCCCTCCATGATGTCCGGCATGATGATGTGGGCGGTCCACTTGGGCACCTTGTAATGATCGTTCCAGACCAAGGCGTGCCCGGGATGCACGATCACGGTATCGCCGGGTGTCAAGGCAGGATAGCCCCACTGCGCCAGGTCGTGCTGCATCACGGCCAGCTTGGCGTGTTCCACCTGGCTGCGCAGCTGTTCAAGTTGCTGTTTGGCGGCATCGAGCCGGCTTTGTGCGTCACGCAATTGTTGGTCAGCCTGGGTTTGGGCGGAAACCTTCAGCAGCAGGAGCAAGCCGGTGCACAGGGAGAGTGGGCGGAAAACCATGGTCATGTTTTGTGGTGTGCGCGCCGCAGGGCGATCAAGTGTGCAAGATCGCTCAAAGCAGTTGATCGGGCGGCACCGCCGGTGCAGGCAGCATGCCGGTCCGATGGATGGGGAAGCACGTCGGCGATATGGAACCGCCGCTGGTCCTGTACCACGTGCATGCCGTTCGCAGCGTGCAACCGGCCCAAGTACTCCTGCTCCGGCTGCCCCGGTGTGGGAACCAGCAAGGCACCGCGCCCGATGGCCGCAAGGTCCATCAGGGTGGAATAGCCGGTGCGGCCCACGATCAGTTCAGCGCTCAACAGCGCAGCGTGCAGGTCGGGCGTAGCCATGTGCCCCACCACTTGGACCGGCCCCACTTGATTATCTTCCAGGCCGGGCCTGCCGGCAACCAGGAGGTGTGGACCTTCGATCGCATGCAACTGCTGCAACACCAACTGCTCCAGCATGCTGCGCTGCGGCTCGGGTCCGCTGATCACGGCCACTACGCGCCAGGCATGGTCGGCTTTGGCGGCGGGCGCATGTTCAAAACGGCTCAGCGGCCCGATGTAGCGTGCATTGGCCGGAAGCCTTTTGCCATGTGCAAGTTCACCGGCGAGGCCTGGTTCTTCCGCAAGATCCGGTACCCAGCAGCGGTCGAACGGCGCAATGTGCTGCAGGTTGATCCTGCGCGCCAGCCCCTGCGCCACGGGCGTGAAGGGGAAGAGCTGGTGGGTGATCAGCACACTGGGAAGGGCTGGGGCATATAGCCCGAAGCGCTGGTCGCTGATCACGGCGTCCAGCTGCAAGGCCTGCTTATGCATTTCAAGCCACGCATGCTCTGCACGTACCTGCCGCAACATGGCGGGAAACTGCCGGGCCATCATCCACGCCATGGAACGCCCGCGCCCATAACGCAGCTCCACGCCGGGGATCCTTGCCTGCTCCAGTTGCGGAAACTCCGTGGCCAACAGCGCCAGCGGTCCTTTGTCCGCACCGATCACCGGCACGGCGCCCTGCTCCATCAGCGCATGCACCAACGGCACGCAACGCGCGGCATGGCCCAAGCCCCAATCCAAGGGGGCCACCAGAATGCGTGCGCCGGCGAACATGCAGCGAAGATGCGGCCAATGCGCGGACCTCCGCCAGGCACAGGCTATACCATCAGGTGGTTCCGCACATAGTCGGCGATGCCTTCCTCCAGTGTGTGGAACGGCTTTTCATAACCGATGCCGCGCAGCTTGGCCATGGGTGCCTCGGTAAAGTACTGGTACTTGTCGCGGATGTCCATGGGCGTATCGATGAACCCGATGTGCTCTTCGCGGCCCATGGCCTTGAACACGTTGCGGGCCAAGTCGAGAAAAGTGCGTGCCTGCCCGCTGCCAAGGTTGTACAGGCCGCTGTGTTTGCGGTGCTCCATCAGGAAAATGCACACGTCGCACACATCCTTCACGTACACGAAGTCACGGAGCTGTTCGCCGTCCTTGTAGTCGGGCCGGTGGCTGCGGAAGAGCTTCATGCCGCCCGTGGCCTCGATCTGCTTGAAGGCGTGGAACACCACGCTGGCCATGCGCCCCTTGTGGTACTCGTTGGGTCCGTACACGTTGAAGAATTTCAGGCCCGCCCAGAAGAACGGCTTCACCTCTTGATGCAAGGCCCACTTGTCGAACTCGTTCTTGCTTTCGCCGTAGGGGTTCAGCGGCTTCAGCTTGAATGGTAGGCCGTCGTCGGTGTCGCCATACCCCAGTTCTCCGTCGCCGTATGTGGCGGCGGAGGAAGCATACACCAGTGGCAGGGCGTACTTCACGCAGCGCTGCCAGATCAATTGGCTGGAGCGTACGTTCAGTTCGTCAAACACGGCCTTGTTGAATTCGGTGGTGTCGGTGCGTGCACCGAGGTGGAAGATGAACTGGATGAGGTGTTCGTTGGCATCGATCCAGGCCGGGAAATCAGCGCGCTCCACGCGTGCGCCCAGCTTGATGCCCTCCAGGTTGCCAGCCTTGTCCTGCCTCGAGAAATCGTCAACGGCCACCAGGTCGGCATAGCCCCGCTGTTGCAGCTCATGCAGCAATCGGCTTCCGATGAACCCCGCTGCGCCGGTCACGATGATCATGATGCAAAGTTATCCGCACCCAACGCAGTTGCGGGGTTCATTGCACTTGCTTTACCAGGATCACGAACACCGGAAAGTGGTCCGCATAGCCTCCCTGGTAGGTATCGCCCACATAGGTGCGCAAGGGATAACCCTCATAGTTTCCTTCCGTTTGGCGCAGATAGGGCTGGTTGAACACGCGCGCTCCGTAGTAACGGAGGTGCCCACCAGCCCCGGTGGTCAATGCGGGCGAGAGGATGATCTGGTCGAAGAGGTTCCAGGAATCGCGCCAGGCCAAGGAGCCGATGCCTTTTTGGAACAAGTCGTACATAGGGTTGTACAACTTCTTGGCCGAGACCTGCGCCTTGTCGCCGGTGGTGCCCAGGAATTTGCGCACGGACGGATCTACCGGGTCGTCGTTCAGGTCGCCCATGTAAAGGATGCGGGCGTTGGCATTGCGGGCCAACAGCGAGTCGATGATGTGCCGCCCCACCTTGGCCGCAAGAACCCGCTTTGGCAGCGAACGCTTCTCGCCGCCGAAGCGTGAAGGCCAGTGGTTGACGATGATGCTCACCGTATCACCGTCCATCAGGCCGGTGGCCACCAGTTGATCGCGGGTGCGGAAGTTGGTGTCCTGCGGGTCCACCAGCGGGTAGGTGCGCTCATGCAGCAGGGTGAAGTACTTCGGATTGTACACGAAGGCCACGTCCACACCGCGCCGGTCGGGTCCGTCGTGATGCACTACCCGGTACCCGCGCCTGGCCAAGGGAGGCGTGTTCACCAGGTCTTCCACCACGCCCCGATTTTCCACCTCGCACAGGCCGAAGCAAACCAGCCCGTCGGGGAACAGGTCCGTGCCCATTTCGCCGAGTACCTGGGCCAGGTGCTGCAATTTCCTCCGATAGCGCACGGTGCCCCAGTCTTTGGCGCTTCCGGGCAGGTACTCGGCATCGTCGTTGGGGCCGTCCAGGGTGTCGTACAGGTTCTCCACGTTGTAGAAGCCGATGGGACGGGGCTCATAGCGCGCCCCATCCGGCTGGGCCGTGGCCGTTTGGATAAAGGCGAGCGACACGGGCAGCAGGAATCGGCGCAGCAGGATGTTCCTCATGGGGGCAAAAGTGGCGGCAAGTTATCTGTTCAGCGCTTCGCGGTTAACAAGAAACGCGCCGAACGAACACGGTGCCTGCGTGCAGTTGTTCCTTTGCCGCGATGAAAAGATGTGCATTCTTCGTGTTTGCCGCCGGGATGTTGCTCACCGCCCCGGCCCTTTACGCCCAATCCATTGCCACGGCCCGCGCGGCATCGTTGGGCAGCACGGTCACCGTTACCGGGGTGGTCACTTCGGGTGCCTCGCTCGGCCCTATCCGCTATCTGCAGGATGCGTCGGCAGGCATCGCCGCATACCCGGGATCCGGGTCGGTGCCGGGGTTCAACCCGCAGCCGGGCGATCAGGTAACGTTGAGCGGCACGCTCACCAGCTTCAACGGCTTGCTGGAGATCACGCCCATCAGTTCGTTCACGGTGAACAGCACCGGAAATATGCTGCCCGATGCCGTGGTGGTCGAACCTGCCGGCATGAATGATCAACTCGAATCGGAACTGGTGCGGATGGAGGGGGTGTACTTCACGGCATCAGGCGTGTTCACCGCTGGCGAACGGACGGTGCAGGCCGGCATGCAGACCGGCACGGTATACTTGCGAAGCGGACATCCGCTCATCGGCACACCGGTACCTGCGGGGCCGGTGGACATCACCGGCATCGTTTCGCAGTATTCCACCACCCCGCCATACAATGACGGATACCAGCTGCTTCCCCGCTCGGGGGCGGACATTGCCGTGCATAACGCCATCAGCATCCTGCCCCCCGTGGTGCAAGGCAACTTGGTCGGCGATGGCTTCACCTTGACCTGGCAAACCAACCTGGCCGGCAGTACCGAGGCATTCTTCGGCACCACTCCGGCAATGGGCTCGCATACCGCATCCGGCACGGTCTCCGCCGCGCATGAATTGCAGTTCACAGGGTTGCAACCGGCCACATTCTACTATGCCCAAGCTTTCTCGGTGGACAACGGTGATACGGCCTTTGCCGTGCCGGGACTGTACTCTACCGCCTCCTCGTCCAGCGGCAGCATCAAGGTGTACTTCACCAAAAGCGTGGACACCAGCGTGGCCAGCGGGCAGGATGCCATCGGCTTGTTCGATGCCACGGACGACACGATCAAGGCGTACATCGACCGGGCTGAGCAAACCCTGGACATCGCCATTTACAACACCAACAGCAACCTGTTGGCCCATGCGGTGAACATGGCCGTGGACCGGGGCGTGCAAGTGCGTTGGATCGCCGAGGGAGCCAATGCCAACACGGCGCTGGCCAACCTGTATCCTTCCATCCCCGTGCTGTACCGGACCAACACCCCGGGCAGCATGCACAACAAGTTTATGATCATCGATGCCGACGACCCCCAGCGGGCCACGGTGATGAGCGGGTCGTGCAATTGGACCACGCAGAGCTTCTTCGATGACTACAACAACATCTTTTTCATACAGGACCAGGCATTGGCGAGGTGCTACCGCGTGGAATTCGAGGAGATGTGGGGAGGCAACGGCGCCCAGCCCGTGCCCTCCCTCAGCCGGTTTGGTCCCGGCAAGGAAGACAACACCCCGCACCTGTTCAATATCGGGGGCGTGGAAGTGGAAAGCATTTTTTCACCCTCCGACGGCACCACCGCCCGGATCAAGAAGGTGCTCGATGACGCGCAGGAAGACCTTCGGCTGGCCCTGTACATCTTCACCGAAAACAGCTTGGGCGATGCGGTGCTGGACGCGAAGGGTCGGCAGGGAATGCTGGTGGCGGGCGATGTGGAAGACATCGACGCCACCGGGTCGGAGTTCAATTACTTGGTGGGTCAGGGGGTGGAGCTCTTGTCACACGCGGATGAGCCGGGCTTGCTCCACCATAAATACGCCATCGTGGATGCGGGCGTGGCCAATGGCGCGAGGGTGGTGACCGGAAGTCATAACTGGACCGCAGGGGCGGAGTCGTCCAGCGATGAAAACACGCTGGTCATCCACGATGCCGCGGTGGCCAACCTCTTTCTGCAGGAATGGACTGCCCGCCACCAAGCGGTAATGAGTGCCCGGGAACTGACCGCGAGGGATGGCATGCGGCTCTGGCCCGTCCCTGCCGTGGCCACCATCCATTGCGCTGCACCGTTCCCGATCGCCTACATCCGCATTATCGACATGGTCGGGCGGGAGGTGGTTTCGATGGCGGGCCCGATGGTCACGGAAGCCACCATTGATACAAGGGTGTTGGAACCGGGAGGATACCTGGTGCGCTTGGAGGGCGGGGGGCGAAGCGCCATTGCATGCATGGTGAAGGAATAAGGAGGTCAGGCCACCCCTTGGACCGGTACACCTTAACTTTGGCTACACAGCCGCAGGCCATGAGCAAGACCATCAGCAATACCGCACTGGCGAAGGAGGAGATCAACGGAAACGGCCACGCGGACGGTGTTTCGCCGGGGCGGAAGCGACTGCCGGTGCTGAAGACCTACAAGATCTACATCGGCGGAAAGTTTCCACGCACGGAGAGCGGCCGCTATTACCAACCCGGGGATGGCGCGGGCAGGCCCTTGGCCAATGTGTGCCTGAGCAGCCGCAAGGATGTGCGCGAAGGCGTGGTGGCCGCACGGAAGACTTTTGGCGACTGGGGCCACCGCACCGCGTTCAACCGCGGCCAGGTCCTCTACCGCATCGGGGAAATGCTTGAGGGGCGCAGCGCACAGTTCATTCACGAACTGATGTTGCACGGCGCATCACGCGTGCAAGCGGAAGCTGAGGTGGCCGCAGCCATCGACCGTTGGATCTACTACGCGGGTTGGTGCGACAAGTACCAGGCCGTGTTCAGCAGCGTGAACCCGGTCAACTGTTCCCATTTCAACTTTAGTGTGCTGGAGCCCACTGGCGTGGTGGGGCTCGCCATGCCGGCCGAGGGCGGCCTTCTCGGCTTGGTGAGCTTGGTAGCGCCGGTGATCGCAGGGGGCAACACCTGCGTGGTGCTGGCTGCCGAAAACAAGCCGCTGCCCGCAGTTTCATTCACCGAGGTGCTGGCCACCAGCGACCTGCCCGGTGGCGTGGTGAACCTGTTGACCGGGCGCCGCAAGGAGTTGCTCAGGCCCTTGGCCACGCACATGGACGTAAATGCGATCGTGTGTGCACAACCTGCACCGGAAGAGCAAATATCGCTGGACACCGAGGCCGCTGCGAACATGAAGCGCGTTGTGGTGCCCAAGGTGAAGGACTGGGCTTCCGCCGAGGGCCAAAGTCCCTACTTCATCCTGGATACGCAGGAGGTGAAGACCACCTGGCACCCCATTGAACGGGGACAAGGCGCGGGGGGAGGGTATTGAGCCTGCAGGCAATTCAATCGCAGCGCTGCTTCTGCCGGATTTGAACGGTTGGCCTTTGATGCCTGTGCGCCATGAGTACGGTGCGCCTCGCCGGGCCCAAGCAAGAAAAATTGATGCTGGCGCAGTGGCGATCACGCAACAGTATCCATCCCGGTGTACCGTGGCACTGCCCTGGATCGGCCACCGGAAGACCTTGGAAAACCTGCGGACAGCGCGGCCGGGTGGGCAAGAGGGCACCGATCAGAACTTCGCGCACGGCACCACCCGTCTCCGGGCCATCGACCGCTTCTTCCGCTTGTCAGCGAATTCGTATACCGCGGTGATCTCATGTGCGCCCCCACTGTTGATCGCCAGGCGCGAGATGGTAATGTCGTAGCTGTACCCGAAACGCCAATCACCGGCCTTGAACCCGGCCAACAGAGCGATGGCATCGTTGTTCTGGTAGCCGGGCCGGTAGGATTTGACGGGAAGGCCGCGGTACCAGATGCCACCAAAGACCGGGTCCTGCTCATAGTACGCGCCGATGTCCAATTGATCGAACTTGCCCTGTGCGCGGTAGTTGAACGCCGCCACGATGGCTTGCTGATTTTTACGCACCATGCCGCCGCTGCGCAGCTTGAAGCGGTAGCCGCCGTGCAGGTTGAATTGGCGTGGCAAACGGGCTTCCTCCAGCAGCAGCGACTGGTTGGGTTCGTTCATGTGCTGCAGGGCAATGCCGGCCCACATGGTGGGCGTGAAGAACAGCAGGCCCGAACCAATGTCGGCATAACCGGCTTTGCGCCCGTCAAAATGCTCATAGGTGGAAATATCGCCGCCGCGCGCCAGCTGGTCGTTGAACACCAGTTGGGAGTAGTTCACGGCCCGGTTGGCATAACCGAACTGCAGGGCTGGCCGCAGATATACCTTGTGCTTCAAGCGGATCTCGTAGGCGTACTGCAGGCTTATGGTGGTGGAGCTCAAGGCCCCGCTTCCGGCCTGGTCGCGCACGGCGATCAAGCCGATGCCGCTGTTCAGGTTGGCCAAGTACTGGTCTGCGGCAAAGGCAAAGCTTACGAACGCACCAGGGATGGCCGGCCACTGGTCGCGGAATTGCAGCGCCAAGCGGCTTTGAACGGTAGTGCCTGCAAAAGCCGGGCTGAGGTAGGTGGGTGAAGCATAGAACTGCGTGAAGTGCGGATCCTGGGCCATCAGTTGGCCCCAAGCGCCGATGATCAGCGCAAGGGAGAACCCGTGCCGCGCGTTCATTTGTTCAACGTTGAAGGGCACCTGCTGTTTTCGCACCTTGAACCATCGGAATATCCAACACCAGGGTGCCTATCATTTCTTCATCCCGGGCGAGCAGTTCATGTTCCCAATCCTCATAGCCGATCGCGGATACGCTCATGCTGTACTTCCTGCCCGGCCGCAAGGCCATCACATACTTGCCGGTGTGCTCGTTGGAGTTGTAGATGCCCACGATCTCCCCGCTGGCGGGATCGGTGACCAAGATCCGTGCTTGGACCGGGTCCTCATGGGCATTGGTAACTGTTCCGAGCACCAGGAGGTATTCCACTTGGTTCACCGGGAATACCACTTCGTAAATGTCCTGGCCCCCTTTGCCGTCGTTCCTTTCGGAACTAAAGAAGCCGGTCCGGCCGTCTTCACTGAGGCTGAAGTAGATGTCGTCGTTCACCGTGTTCAGCGGATAGCCCATGTTTACCGGCTCGTCCCATACGTTCATGTCCGGGTCCATCAGCGCGGCCTTGAAGATGTCGAAGCCGCCCATGGTGTTGTGGCCATTGCTGCTGAAGAAAAGGGTGGTGCCGTCGCTGTGCAGGAATGGCGCATCTTCATCGTACGGGGTGTTGATGGAGGCACCCAAGTTCAACGGTTCGCTCCATTGCCCGTCAGGAAGGCGGCGGATGCGGTAGAGGTCGCGGCCCCCGAAGCCGCCCGGGCGGTCGCTGGTGAAGTAGATCTCCGAACCATCCGCCGAGATGGTGGCGCTGGGTTCGTGGTATTTGGTGTTGATCTTCCCGGTCATGCGCTGCGGATCCCCCCAGTGCCCTTGTGCGCGTTGGGTGATGTACAGGTCACCGTCCGGCATGCCGTCGCTGGCACGGTAGATGATCATTTCGTTGCCGTCCGCGCTCAAGCCCACCGTGGCATCCTGCATGGAGGAGTTTACCGGAGCGTGCAGGTTTGTTGCACGGCCCCATACCCCATCGGTGCGGGTGGCGGTATAGATGTCCTCGTAGAATTGGCCAGCTGCATCCTTCGCCCCCCCCATGGTGCCGGCCCTTCTGCTGGTGAAGTACAGCGTGTTGCCATCAGCAGTAATGATCGGGCAGTAATCATGGGAGGGTGAATTGATCGCGGTCCCCAGGTTGCGGATGCGCAGGTGCACCGGGTCGGCCTGCAGTGAACGGGCGGTTTGGGCGGTGGCGATCTGCCGGTCCACTTCCGTGTTGGACACCTCGCGCCGCCGCTCGTTGCGGTATTGCTCCAGCAGGCCGATCTCGTCGCTGAAGCGTTGTTGCCGGTGCCTGGCCAGCGCCAATTGGTACATCGCTTCCACGTGGCCGTGCCGCACGGCCGTTTCAAACCGGGCGGTGGCCAAGGGCCGCTTTTCGGGCATGTTCATCTCGCATATGCCGATGCCGTAATAGGTTTCGGCGAAAGTGGTGTCCACGTTCACCAACCGCTTGTAGATGCGGTAGGCATCGCTCCATTGCCCGGCATCCAAGAGGGTGCGCGCTTCGTCCAGCAGGTTGTACTGGCTACGACTGTAGCCCTGTTGGGCTGATGCGCTCCCGCATGGGGCCAGTAGGGCGAAAGCCAGGATCAAAGGGTAGGTTCTCTTCATTTCAACAGAGTTAGGTCACCGGACATGCGTTTCTCCTCACCGGTGACAAATCGGGCATAGGCCTTCCAGACATACACGTCCTGCTTGCTCAACCGCCCGCGGTAGTATCCGTCCCATCCTTTCGTTATCTCGGTGGTCTCGAACAACAATTAAACCCAACGGTTGAATACTTGCAGCTTGTAGTCCACAACGCCTTGGCTCATCGGGTGGAAGATGTCGTTGTCGAAACTGTTGGGGTCGTATACGCCGTCCGTGGGTCCGTTGTTTCCCGGGGTGAAGGCGTTCGGGAAGGCGATCTCTCCGCCGGCAATGGCGGTGACCGCACCGGGCAGGCTGAACGTGTCTGGGCAGTTCCACACGTTGTTGGCTACCAGGGTAATGCCATAGTTGCCGGGGGTTTGGTAGTAATGGACCGGCGAGGTTTCGTTGCTGAAGATGCCGTCGCCGAAGTCCCACACGTAGCTGGTGGCGTTGGTGCTGAGGTTGTACGTGAAGATGGGTTGCGTGGGCACGATCACCTGGGCGGGCTGCACGGTGAAGAAGGCCATGGCCGTTGGGTGCACCACCACGGAATCCACCTTCACCATGGTGCTGATGCCCCCATTGAGGCCGAAGGCCGTGAGCGAGACGGTATAGGTGCCCGGCGTGTGGTATTCATGCACCGGGTTCTCCGCGATGCTGGATGCCCCATCGCCAAACTGCCATTGGTAGCCTTGGGCCAGCAGGGAGGTGTTGGTGAACGCGATCGTCAACGGGGCGCAGCCTTCGCCGCTGCCGATGAAGGAAGCGGTGGGCAGGGGCGGGGCGATGGTGACCTGCTGGCTGGCCGTATCGGAACAGATGCCAGTGCTTACCACCAGGGTGATGGTAAAACTGCCCCACGTGGAATAGGTATGTGCGGGTGGCTGCTGCACGTTCGAGCTGCTGCCGTCACCCAAGGACCAGTTGTAGTTCCACGGGCCGGGTGCGGTTGTGTTGTTGATGGTGACCGTGGCATCGGGGAAGGTCTGGTTGAACGGCGTGGCGATGAACGCGGCGGCCGGAACGGGATGGATGACGATGGCATGCTGCACCGTGGAGGTGCAGCCGTAGGCCGAGGTGGCGGTGAGGGACACGGTGTAGGTGACGTCGGTGTTGCCGGTGTTCACGTAAGTGTGGCTCACGTTGGTGCCGATCAGGGTGATGCCGTCGCCCATGTCCCAAAGCATCTGCGTGGCGCCTTGGCTTTGCCCGGTCAGGTTGATCACGGCAGGCGAACAGGCCTCCGCCGGCAGGCTGAACTGCGCGTCGATCGAGGGGTAGACGGTCACGTAGGAAGTAATGGTGTCTGTACACCCGAAGGCGGAGGTGGCGGTGAGGCGCACGTCAAATTGCACGGGGGCGCTGCCGGAGTTGTTATAGGTGTGCTGCACATCGCCAGGCGCGGCGTTCTGGAACATGCCGTCGCCGAATACCCAGTTCAGCGATGTGGCTCCGATGGAAAAGTCCTGGAGATCGATCGGGGCGGGTGCACAGGCCGTGGCGGGTGAAGCGCTGAATTGCGCGATGGGCGCGGGATGGACCAGTACGGTGGCGGTGGCGGTGTCGCTGCATCCAAAAGTGGAGGAGGCCACAAGCACGGGATGGAACAAGGTGTCGGCAAGCCCGTTGTGGATGTAGACATGCGATCCGTTCGGGGCGGTGCTGCCGCTGCCGTCGCCGAAGGTCCACAGGTAGCTGTCGGCACCCGTGCTCAGGTTCACAAAATGCGGGTTCATCGGCGAACAGCCCGCGCTATCGGCAACAAAGGCCGCCACCACCTGCGGGTACACCTCCACGGTGCTGCCCATGCTGTTGGTGCAGCCGTTGGCGGAGGTGGCGGTGAGCGATACTGCATAGGACTGTGCGCCGGGGCCGGTGTAGTTGTACCAGGTGTGGCCGTGCGCACTGGCCGTTGTGGTGGATGTTTGGCCGTCCCCGTAGCTCCACGAATAACTGGCCGCACCTTGGGACTGATTGTTGAGCATTACGGAAAGCGGATGGCAGCCGCTATTGCCGCTAAGCGTGAATTGCGCCACCGGCGCCGGGAACACGGTGATGGTGCCCGATGTGCTGTCGGTGCAGCCAAAGGCGTTGGTGGCTGTCAACCGCACGGGGAAAAGTACCGTGCTGTCGGTGCTGTTGATGTAGGTGTGCTGCGGGGTGGGCCCGCTGCCGGTGCTGCCGTCGCCGAAATCCCATTGGTAGGTGATGGCGCCGATCACGGAAGGGAAGGTGACCGTCAACGGCGTGCAGCCATTGTCCGGCTGGGCGCTGAAGGTGAAGTGCGGAGCCGGGTACACAATAATGTTTTGCTGCATGGAATGACTGCAACCTGCCCAGTTGGACACGGTGAGCGACACGGTCATTACTTGCAGCACGCCGGAATTGTTGATGTAGGTGTGCGACGGGTTGGGGTCGGTACTGGTCGTGCCGTCGCCGAAATCCCACTGGAAGTTGTTGCCGCCGGTGCTGTGGTTGGTGAACTGGACGGCCAACGGGGCGCAGCCGGGTTGCGCATCATGGGTGAACATCGCCATCACCGTGGGGGCAACGGTCACCGTGGCGGAGGCGGTGTCGCTGCAGCCGAAGGCCGTGCTGGCCACCAGGGTGGCCGTATACACGCTGTCCGCATTGCCCGGGTTCTGGTAGGTGTGCTGGGGAGCGGAGGTGTTGCTGGCACCGCCGTCGCCGAACTGCCAGACGTAATTGACCGCACCGGTGCTGTTGTTGATGAAGGACACGTTCAATGGCGCGCAGCCCGTGGCCGGGTCGGCAACAATGGTTGCCACGGGCTTCTGCTCCACGGTGATGGTGGAACTGTTGGTGCCCTGGCAATAGGGGGTCGTTACCGTAAGCGTAACCGTATAGGTGCCTCCGGCCGCATACAGGTGCCCGGGCCCCTGCACGTTGTCGGTGGTGCCGTCGCCGAAATCCCAAAGCCATTGCTGAACGGGGTTCCCGGGCTCGGTAACGGTCAGGTCCGCAAACTGCGCGGCGGATCCCTCGCACACGTTCTGGGCACCGATCACCGGCTGCGGCACGGCAAACACATGCACGGTGTCGGTCGCCGTGTTATCGCATCCTTGGTTGTTGTAGGCCGTAAGGCTGATCACGTATTCGCCCGGGGTTGAGTAGGTGTGCGGAGGCGGGTTGGGCTGGGTATTGGTGGTGCCATCGCCGAAGTCCCACAGGTAGTTGATGGCGTTGCTGCTGGTGTTTGTGGCAGTGGTTGTCAGCGAGGTGCAGGCCGCATGCTCGTCCAGGGTGAATTGGGCACTGGGGCTGGGAAGCACGGTGACCACCGCGGTGGCCGTGTCGGCGCAACCGGCCGTGGCGCCTTGGATGCTGGCCGCGTAGCGGACATTATAGGTGCCTTGCGTATTGAAGGTGTGGGTTTGGTTGCCCGCATTGGCCCAGTGAAACCCGCTGCCGTCATCAAAGTCCCACTCGAAGTAGTTGGCCCCGCCGTTGGTGGTCGGCGTGAAGGTGACCGGGCTGCCCGCGCACACGGGCGTGGGATTGGCCGTTACGCCCACGGAGGGCGGAGGTACGATGTTGATGGTGACCCACGCCGTATCGATCCCGCAGTAGTTGCTGTCCAGCATCATCACCTGGTAAGTGCCGATGCCTGGATAGGCGATGGTGTGCGGGAAGGTCGGTGGCCATGGGGTCCAGTCGATGATCGAATCATGGCCCGCGCCCCAGTAGTCGCCGAAGTTCCAGTACTCGTAGCGCTGGAAGATGTTGCCCTGCGCCAGGCAGTTGCGCAAGGTGGTGTTGAGGTAGGTCACCTCATTGTCCGGCCAACAGAGCAGGGTGGCGCTGGGCGAGATGTTGGCCGTGTCGATGTCCCAAATGCGGATGGGATTGAAGGTGGCTATGCTGGGCCCGCCCTGCAGGGTGTTGCACTGGTTTTCCGCACTGAGTTGCACGGTGGTTTCGCAGCCCACGGTGCCCGGTAGGTACATGTGGGTGAGCGTTTGGCCCAGGTTGGTGTAATCGTAATCAAACCAGGTGGTGCCATCGCCGAAGTTCCAGCGGAACACGGTGTTCGGCGAGGTGTTGGTGCTGCTGTTGATGAAGTCAACCGACTGCGGGGCGCACACCTGGGTAAGGCCGCCCACGGGGATCTGGATGGAGGCGCTGGTGCTCTGCTCCATCGTTACCGTGCCGGTGATCACGCAGCCGCTGGTGAGCTCGGTGAAGGTGACGGTGTAGGTGGCTACGGCGGCCGGATAGGTGTGGTTCACCGTTTGGGGCGGTGCCAGGCTGGGTCCCACCGCATCCGGTGTGCCGTCCCCCCAATCAATGGTGTATGCTCCCGTTGGCGCCGGTGAGGCCACCACCAAGGTGAAATTGCCGCCCGAGCAGCTGATCCAAACGGGTGCACCACTGGGGTTGCCGTCGCTGGCATACAGTTGGGGGCATTGGGCCTGCGAGGCCAAAGTGGCGGAAAGGCCAAGGGCCAGCAACAGCAACTTCCAACCGGCAATGGGCACGCGCATCTTGTGCCTTGTACGGGCTGCATGGGCCGTAGGATACTGTAACCGCAAGGTGATCCGACAGATCAGTTCGGCGGCCCGGCGAGCGGTGGATCCAGCGGGACCATCGGCTTGTCCGGCCGGATGAACCATTCCCCGGCGCTGCCGTAACAAAGGGGAACCAGCAAGAGCCCATAGTGCCATGGAGAATTTCGATTTGTGCGTGATCGGCGGAGGACCTGCGGGCTATGCCGCCGCCATGCGGGGCATGGACCTTGGGAAGCGCGTGGTGCTCATTGAGCGGGACCGGATCGGTGGCACCGGCATTTACAACGGAGCCTTGGCATCGAAGACGCTGTGGGAGCTCAGCCAGCGCGTGGCCACGGCGAATGACGTACTGCGCAGCCGCGACCGCGAACCCTTCCGGCTCACTTGGGAGGAGGTGCAACGAACGATGAACGAAGCCCTCTTCGAGCGGAAATACCTGCATTCCTGCCACCTGCAAATGATGGCTGCCAGGCCGGGGCCCTCCGGGGGCACGTTCAAGCACATCCGGGGCCACGCCGCGTTCATGGACCCACATGTCGTGGAGGTAAAGCGTGATGGCGGCATCGCCACCGTCAGGGCCGACCACTTCATTGTTGCCACCGGCAGCAGGCCACGGCACCTGCCCGGTATCGGCCTGGACGAACGCCGGATCCTGTCCAGCGACGGCATCTTCGCCATCACCGACTTCCCCAAGAGCATCGTGATCATCGGTGCCGGCGTGGTGGGCTGCGAGTTCGCCACCATCTTCAGCAACTTCGGCCGCACCAAAGTGCATTTGATCGACCGGGCGCCGCGCATCCTGCCTTTTGAGGATGACGACGTCTCCGACCTGGTGTCAGGAAACCTCGAACGAAAGGGCGTGGTGATCCATCACCGGGCCCGTTTGGAACGGATCGCCGCCGAGCCGGATGCCGTGCGTTACCTGTTGCGCTACGAGGATGGCGGCACCGAGGAGGTGGCCGTGGAGAAAGCCTTGCTTTCCGTGGGACGGGTGCCCAACGTGGAGAACCTGGGGCTTGAACATGCCGGAGTGGACCGGGATGAAAAAGGGGGCGTTGTGCTCGATGGAACGTGCAGCTCGCAGCCGCACATCCACGTGGTGGGCGATGCCATGGGCAGCAACATGCTGGTGAATATCGGGGAGATGGAGGGCAGGCATGCCGTGGAGCGGATCTGGCAACTGAAAGACCTGCCCCTCAGCCATGCCAATGCCAGTACCATCATGTTCCTCGATCCGGAGGTTGCCGGCGTGGGCCTCAACGAACAGGGGTGCCGTGAAAAAGGCCTGGCACACCGCACGGCGAAGATCGATTATTCGTGCCTGGCACGGGCCACTGCCATGCGCCACGCCAAAGGCTTCTTCAAGATGATCGTCACGGATGATGACCGGATGAAGGTGCTGGGCATGCGCGCCGTGGGCGAGCATGCGAGCAGCGCCATACAGGCCGTCGCCCTGATGATCAGTACCGGCATGGGCGTGGCCGAGCTGGCCAAATTGATGCACCCGCACCCCAGCATCACCGAAGGGGTGCAGGAGTGCGCCCGCATGCTGATGGGCACCAGCATCTTCAAGCCCGAAGTGCTCAACGACCGTATGCGCTGCACCACGTGGCGGCCTGCGGCGGGCATCAAGGCGGCGTAGCAACGCATTCAACCGGGCCCCATCGGCAACGGCATGTCCGCCCGGGTACGGGACCGGCACCTGCGCTACCTTGGCCGTTCATGTTCACCGTCCTACACAGCTCCGCCGGTGCCGGAAAAACCCATGCCTTGGTGAAGCAGTACCTGCTGAAGGCGCTGCGCGCGAAGGACCCCTCGGCTTACCGGTCCATCCTGGCGCTCACCTTCACCAACAAGGCGGCCGTGGAAATGCGCGAGCGGGTGCTGAATTACCTGGAGGCACTGGCTTCCACCGCGGATTTGAAGCACGCGCAAGCCGATATGCGCGACTCCGTCCTCAAGGAGGCCGGCATCACGCCTGACGAGCTGCGGCGCCGTGCGCAAGCCATGCTCGGCCACATGCTCCACCACTGGGGCCAGGTGGCCATCAGCACCATCGACTCCTTCACACGCCGCGTGGTGATGCCCTTCGCGCGCGACCTGCAGTTGGACCATGAACTGCGCATGACCACCGAGGAGGAACACTTGCGCGCACAGGCGGTGGACCTGTTGCTGGAGGAAGCCGGAAGCGATGCCGCCCTCACCGAGGTGCTGGTGGCCACCTGCGAGCAGCTGCTGGAGGAAGAGCAAACGTGGAACCCGGGCCAACCCTTGCGCGAACTGGCCAAGCAGTTGGGCCGAGAGGATGCGCTGGAGCACCTGGCCGCCCTGGAAGAGGTGTCCACTGCGCAGTTCATGCGGGTGAAAGATGAACTGGAACGGCGGAACGTGAAATTCGCCGTACGCATGGCAGGACTCGGACGGGAAGCGCTCGATGCCATTGTCCGCACCGGGGTGGAGGAAGGAGACCTGTACAATGCGGGGCGGGGTATCATGAGCTACTTCCGCGGATTGAGCCGGCTGGATGAAATGCCCAAATACGGCGCGGTGCTCTCCAAGGCCATGGAGAGCGGGCGTTGGTATGGGCCGAAAGCCCCGGCTGAAGCGAAGGAGGCCATCCAAGGCATTTCCACCATCTTGTACGAGGTCGTGCGGGAAGTGGAAGACCTGCGAGGCGGGGAGAACGCCCCCGGGGAATTGCCGCAGTATTTTGTCCGCAAGGCCATTCTGCGCGACCTGCTTCCCACCGCTTCGCTCAATGCCATCGACCTGCGCCTGGAGGCCTTGAAGCGGGAAGAAGGCGTGTCCTTTTTCAGCGATCTTACCCGCAAGGTGGTGGCTATTGTGCAGGATGAACCCGCGCCATTCCTGTACGAGCGGTTAGGGGAGCGATACAAGCACTTCCTGATCGATGAGTTCCAGGATACCAGCCTGATGCAATGGCACGCCTTGCTGCCGTTGGTGGAGAATGCCTTGGGCCAAGGCGGTTCGGTGTTTTTGGTGGGCGACGCAAAGCAGGCCATTTACCGGTGGCGGAACGGCGAGGCCCGGCAATTCAACCGGTTTCCGGCCGTATACCGCAAGGACCTGCTTCAGCGCGGGGATGCCGTGGAGCAAATGCTTGCGCGCAACCATGTGCCGGTGGAACCCTTGGCCGGCAATTACCGCTCCGGACGGGCGATCATCCGGTTCAATAACGAAGTGGCCGGCGTGTTGAAGCAACAGCTCCGCGAAGGCGAACGTTTCATGTACGACCGCCACGAGCAGGAAGCGAACCTCTCCATGGAGGGCTACGTGGAGGTCGCCTGCTACGACCCGAAGGACAAAGCGAAGGACGAAGGTCTGGCCTTCACGGCCCTGATGGTGAAGGCGGTGAAAGACAGCTTGGAGGACGGGTTCCGCTTGGGGGATATCGCCGTGCTGGTGCGCTCCCGCAGCCAAGGCGCAACCTGTAGCCAGCGATTGGCGGAGGAGGGCTGGCCGGTGGTATCCCCGGAGGGATTCACCTTGGGCAGCGCACCCCAGGTATGCGCCGTGGTGCATGTGCTGGCATGGCTGCAGCGCGCAACGGACGAACACGCCGCACAAGCGGTGCAGGCCATGTTCCTGTTGGATGCTTCTTCCGGAGCGGCGGACCCCTTTGCGGGCAATCTGCGGCCGAAGGAACGCATGCTCCGTTGGGTGCGCGAAAACCCGGGCGTGCACATGCGCCTGCCGCTGGTGCCCTTGGTGTGCAGGATCGCCCGGGCCCTGGGCCGCGACCCTGCCGAAGACGTGTTCATGATGGGTCTGGTGAACGAGGTGCATGCCTTTGGCAAGGTCTATGGGGACGACCTGCCCGGTTTCCTGGAACATTGGGAACGCCAAGGCCGAAAGCGGTCGGTGGGGGGTAATGCAGGGCCGGACACCATCCAAGTCATGACCATCCACAAGGCCAAGGGCTTGCAGTTCCCCGTGGTGATCGTGCCCGAGGCAGGCAAGGCGCCCGGCGGAGGAGGGCGGGAGCGGATCTGGATCCGGCCGGACCCGCCCATTGAGGGCTTGCCGGCGGCCTTGGTCGGCATGTCGAACTACTTGCTGGAAGCAGGCGTGGATGAAGTGATGGAGGAGAAGAACTTGCGCATGCTGGACCAGCTGGACGTGCTGTACGTGGCCATCACGCGCCCCGAGCAGCGGCTCTACCTCAGTGTGCCCGGCGGCGGCACGGGGTTCTTGGCCAAAGCCCTGCGGGAACATCTGGGCTTAGGGCCGGGGCAGGCATGGGCCTCCGGCCAGCGGATGCGCAACGAAGCAGCGGAGATGGCCGCAGACCGGGCAGGCGGACCTGCGGAGCCGGAACCAGCCAGTGGACGCGCTTCCGGGGAGGCCACGCCGCGCCAATGGCAGATCCGCTGCGATGCACCTTCCGACTGGGATCCCGCCGACCCCGACCCGTACCGCAGCCATGGCAATGCCCTGCATGCCATCCTGGCCCGTGTGCATGCCACCGGCGACCTGCCGAAGGCCCTGTCCTTGGAAGCGCCCAATTGGGGACTGACCGAAGAGGCGCAGGCGGCCATCGCGCGCCACTTGCAGCTCTTGCTGGCCAGGCCGGAGCTGGAACCGTTCTTTGGCGAGGGACTGCATGTGCAAACCGAATCCACCCTGCTGGACGAAAAAGGCCGCGCCCTGCGCCCGGACCGGGTGGTGCGGGAGGGAGGGGAAATACGCGTACTGGACATCAAAACGGGCAGGCCCGATGACCGCCATAACCACCAGGTGGCCGAATACATCCGGTTGCTGCGCGCCGTGGAGGGGAAACCCGTGGAAGGTTGGCTGCTGTACATACGCGACGGGTCGCTGGTCCCGGTGGGCACATGAGCAAGGTGCGCGTGCAAACGTGGGACGTAACGCAGTTGAACGGCATGGATGCGCTGCTGCTCCACGACGTGCTGCGCCTGCGCGTTGATGTGTTCGTGGTGGAGCAGCAATGCGCCTATGCCGAGCTGGACGGGCTGGATGCTGAAGCCACCCACGTGGTGGGGCGCACCGCTGAAGGCGGGCTGGTGGCCTACTGCCGCATCCTGCCGCCGCAAGACGGCGGGTTGCCGCACATTGGGCGCGTGGTGGTGGCGGCACAGCACCGTGGCCGGGGCCATGGCAGGGAATTGATGCACCAAGCGTTGGCGGCGGTGCGGCTGCACTACGGCTCGGCGCGCTGCGAAATGGCAGCACAAGCCCATTTGCAAAAGTTCTATGAAGAATTCGGCTTCATGGTCCGTGGCAAGGCCTACCTGTTGGACGGCATCCCGCATGTGGACATGGTGTATGCGGGCCCCATGGACCTCCAAGCATCAGTCGATCACTTGGGGAAATAAAGCGGGTGCCGGTCGTTGTACCGCCGCATGAACAGGAACACGGCCTCCGGCCGCTTCCGCTGCTTCTTCGGCAAGGCGTCGAATTCCTCCAGCAGCAGCCCATCGCGGGCCAGCACCGCGCGGATGCCGGCGGCGGAAACTGGCGGGAAGGCACCCGTGGCCATATCCAGGAAGCGTTGCTCTTCCACCGTGTACGTGGTGCTGCCGCCCATCATGTACGGGTCGAAGTTGCGGTAGGTGGCGTCGTACACCAAGTGTGCCAGTGAGCCCATCAGCCCGATGCGCGAAAAACCGTTGCCGGCCCGCACGTATACCACGCCACTGTTGCAAAAGCCCCAGGTTCCGTCCAGCTCCACGCGCGTGCGTTGCCCGGCGCTGTCGATGAAGTACAATTTCTCCCCGCTGTTGCGCAGGTCATCCACAGGCTGCCCCTGCGCGGTGCGCAGTGCGGATATGGGAATGCTGGGTGCGTTGTGGCGAAAGGCGGCGAAATCCAGGTAGATGCCATCGTGGAAGACATATCCCCCGGTGTAGCGCACGCTGTCCTGCGCTACGCCAACCGTGCCGACCGCCAGCAGGGCAATCCACAACAGTTTCCTCATGCCACCGAGCGAATGAAGTCCATCACTTCTTCAGGGGCTTGCGCGTGCACCCAGTGCCCCGCGTACGGAATGGTTTCCACGCGGCCGTTGGGGAACTGCTCCTTGATCTGGGCCAGGTCCTCGCGGGGTATGTACGGGCTCTTCCCGCCCCGGATGAACAGCGTGGGCACCTGCACCACCCCGGGCCCGATCGCCCCGGTGATCTCGCCCATGTCGCGCTGCAGCAGCGGTACATTGAACCGCCATGCGAGCTTGCCGGGCTCCCGCCAATACAGGCTCTTCATCAGGAACTGTACCACGCCCGGCTCGGGAATGTACTGCGCCAGGTGGGCTTCCACTGCCTGGCGCGAGGACTTGGATGCCAGGTCACTGCTGGCCAATGCCTCCGCAATGACGGCGTGCTCCCCGATCGGGTATTGGCGCGGACCGATGTCGATCACCACCAAGTGCCGCAACAGTTCCGGCCAGTGCTGTGCAAAAACCATGGCCGTTTTTCCGCCCATGCTGTGGCCGACCAGCACCACCTCCTTCAGCGCCAGCTTGGTAAAGAGCGCATGTACGTCCTCGGCCATCAGCGGGTAGGTGATCCGGTCGGTGTGCGGGGAACGGCCGTGGTCGCGTTCATCAACCAGGATCATATCGTAGGCGGAGGCCAGCGTGCGCCCGATGTGCCCGAAGTTGTCGCTGCTGCCGTATAGCCCGTGCAAGATCACGATCGGCTTGCCGGCCCCTTCCCGGCGGAAGAAGAGGTCCGCGCTCATCGCAGTTCGCGCAGGTACAATTGAACGATGTTCTCCATACCGTAGATCAAGGCATCGCAGATCAGGGCATGGCCGATGGAAACCTCCAGCAAACCGGGCACATGGGCCTTGAACCAGGCGAGGTTGGTCAGGTCCAGGTCATGACCTGCATTCAGGCCCAGGCCCGCTTGGGCGGCTGCTTCCGCTGCGCGCGTGAACGGGGCCACGGCTGCTTCGCGGTCGGCGGCGTATTGTTCCGCGTACGGCCCGGTGTACAATTCGATGCGGTCGGTGCCCGTTTCAGCGGCATGTGCGATCTGTTCCGTGTCGGTCTCCATGAAGATGGAGGTGCGGATGCCTGCCGCCCTGAACCGGGCGATCACTTCCTTCAGTTCGGCCTTGCGGGCGCGCGCGTCCCAACCAGCGTTGCTGGTGAGCACGCCGGGGGGGTCGGGCACCAGGGTCACTTGGGCGGGCCGCACTTCCAGCACCAGCCGGATGAACTTTTCATTCGGGTAGCCCTCGATGTTGAACTCGGTGGTGAGCAGCGGCTTCAGCGTCCGCACGTCGGCGTAGCGGATGTGCCGCTCGTCCGGCCGGGGGTGCACCGTAATGCCCTGCGCCCCGAACCGCTCGATGTCCACCGCGCTTTGCTCCACGTTGGGCCGGTTGCCGCCGCGTGCATTGCGCAACGTGGCCAGCTTATTGATGTTCACGCTCAACTTTGTCATGCGCAAAGGCCCGTTACCTTGGTCCCGTTCCTCCGCCAAAAGTAGCCCCGGCGCGCAGCAACCACATCCCCATGCAAGCCTTCGACCTCCTTTCAAAGACCATCCAGGCGCTGGCCCCCCGCGATCCCTTGGCACGCGCCCTGGACCTGATGGACGAGTTCCACACCGCCGTGCTTCCCGTGGTGGCCAAGGGGCGCTTGGTCGGCTTGCTGAAGGAGGAGGATGCACTGAACAACAACACCCCCGGCGCCACCGTGGAGCAGGTGATGGAGCGCGTGGAGCTTCCGTTCGTGCGCGGCAAGCAGCATGTGTATGATGTGCTGAAACTGATGGCGGAGCACGACCTGCAGGTAGTGCCCGTGCTGGACCTCAACGGACATTACCTCGGGGTGGTGAACGGTGCGGAAGCCACCCAGGCCATGGCCGACCTGGTGAATGCCTGCGTGCCTGGCAGCGTGGTGGTGTTGGAAATGGCCCGCAACGACTATTCCCTCCAGCAGATCGCCCGCATCGTGGAGGACGAAGGTGCCCGCGTGCTGAGCATGTACTGCACCGATCTGCCGGACAGCATGCGCATGGAAGTGACCTTGAAGATCAACCAGGAGGACATCAGCGGCATCCTGCAGGCCTTCGACCGGTTCCAGTACGCCGTGCGCACCACCTTCCAACCTTCACGCATGCAGGACGATATGCGCCAGCGCTATGATGCCCTGATGCGGATCATGAAGATCTGATCGCGCGCAAGCGAGCCGCGCACAACACCGGCCGGTGCATGCCCCCGCCTGGCATGAGGCATCTTTGCACGCAGCCGGGCAAGCAGCATGGGCACCACGAACAACCAAAGGCACGCTTCCGCGCCGGGTGCCGCCCGTTGGTGCACCGCAGCGGTTGCAGCGCTCTGGTGCCTGTGTGCCACGGTGGCCGTCGCACAACCCGTTGGCACGGGCTTCACCGGGCCTTACGGCATCTCGGGCATCCTGGTGGAGGGCAACAAGCAGACTAAGGAAAAGATCATCCTGCGCGAACTCACCTTCCAGGAAGGCGACACCCTGCCGGTAGCGGAACTGTATGAGCGCTTGGACCGCAGTCGCCAGAACCTGTTGAATCTCGGCTTGTTCAACACGGCGCTGCTGCTGCCCACCTTCCTGGGGCCGCACGAGGTCTTCATCACCATCACCATCAACGAACGCTGGTACTGGTGGCCGCAGCCCATGATCCAGATCGCCGACCCCAACTTCAACACGTGGTGGCTCACCAAGGACCTGCGCCGGATCAATTACGGGCTGGAGCTGAACCGCTTCAACATGCGCGGGCGCAATGAAACCTTGTCGGCCTTGGTGCAGTTGGGCTATTCCCGGCGCTTCGGCCTGCGGTACCGCGTGCCTTCCTTCGACCGTGCCCAGCGCTGGGGCGCCCAGGTGGAGGGCGGCTATGGCGAACAGGACGAGATCACCATCGGCACGGTGGCCAACAAACGCATCCTGCTGAGAACGCCTGCCGAGAACATCGTCCACCAGTGGAAGGCCGGCGCTGCGATCACGTTCCGCCGCACCCACGACATCCGCCATGCGTGGAGCTTCATGTGGCATGACGTGTCCGTGCGCGATACCGCCGTGGTGCGCAATCCTAATTACATAGCCGCCGGTGACCGGCATGTTGGCTTCCTTTCCATGGGCTACTCGGCCATCGTGGACCGGCGGGATTCGCGCGCCTTCCCGCTCCAAGGCACGTTCCTGAAAATGGAATTGGTGCAGCAGGGCATCGGACCCGGGCAGCCCGGGGTGACCAACCTGCTGGGCACCGCGCAGCACAGCTGGAAGGCCGGGCTGCGCTGGAGCGTGGGCGGCAGCCTCAGGGGCAAGCTCTCCCAGGGCAGCGGTGACCATTACTTCCTGCAGGAAGGGCTGGGCTACGGAAACCATCTCCGCGGTTACGAGTACTATGTGATCGACGGCCAGCAGTGGTTCCTCGGCAAGGCCAACATCCTCTTTGCCATCGTGCGGCCGCGCTCCTACCGACTGGAAACCATCCCGTGGGAGCCCTTCCGCACCCTGCACTTGGCCGTGTACCTCAATGCCTTCAGCGACCACGGCTTTGTGAGGGATGAAGTGCACGGTGCGGAGAATTTCCTGGCCAACGCATGGCAACACAGCTACGGGCTGGGCCTGGACTTAGTGACCAGCTATGACCAAGTGCTGCGCATCGAGTGGGCCGTGAACCGCCTTGCCGAGACCGGATTCTACCTAAATTTCACCCAACCCTTTTGAACGACACCCTCCCCATGCGCATCGGAATTTCCGGCCGCCTTTACCCCCCATCAGCGGCTGCCACCATCAGCAGCATCATGGCGCGCATGGTGGCCGTGGGCGCCACCCCGGTGGTGGAGCAGGGCTTGGCGCGGCGGATGGCGGAAACGGGCATGCCACTGCCTGCCGATACCGAAGTGATGCAGCGGCCGGAAGAAGCCCGCTTGGACCTGATGGTGAGCATGGGTGGCGATGGTAGCTTTCTGGACAGCGTGGACTTCATCGGCCACGCATCCGTGCCCATGCTGGGCATCAACCTGGGGCGCCTCGGCTACCTCAGCAATACCCGCATCGAGGATGTGGACAGCGCCCTAAGGGCCATGGTGGAACGGCGCTTCACCACCGAGGAGCGCACCCTGCTCACCCTCCAAGGCTGCCCCGGCTTCGATGCGCACGATACCGCCCTCAACGAGGTCACCATCCACAAGCGCGACGGCGCCGCCATGATCTCCGTGCACGCCCACCTCGATGGCCGCTTCCTCAACACCTACTGGGCCGATGGCCTGATCATCTCCACCCCCACCGGCAGCACCGCCTACTCGCTCAGCTGCGGCGGGCCCATCCTGGCGCCCGATTGCGACGCCATGGTCATCACCCCCATCGCCCCGCACAACCTCAACGTGCGCCCCTTGGTGGTGCCGGGCAAAAGCACGCTCACCCTCAAGGTGGACGCCCGCAGCGAGAAATACTTGGTGAACCTCGACTCGCGCAGCGTGGTGATGGACCATGCACCCGACTTGCACGTGCGCCGCGCCCAACACACCGTGAAGCTGGTGCAATTGGAAGGACAAGACTTCTTGGACACCCTGCGCAACAAGCTCAACTGGGGCTTGGATGTGCGCTCGGGCATGGGGAACAGGTGAAAGGCTCGTGCACCGCGATAACGGGGCCGTTATTGCACCACCACCCGCTCATTGCACACACCATCCTTGCTGGTTATCCGCACCAGGAACGTGCCCGCTCCGAAGCGCGACAGGTCGACTTCTTCCTTTTCCTGCCCTTTGGCCAACGGCCGCTGCGAGCCCTCGCCCGGATTTTTCCCGAGCGAGGGCGCCTGATAGGGCCTCCGGCATTGCCTTCGCGTAGCCGCTCCCCGCTTCGCCAAAGCGCTTCGCGGCAGCGCAGTAGGCGAAGCAAGGCCGTCAATGGGTAACGCCTGCAGAGCGTGCATTCGGCGGAAAGTCGGGCGCGAGCTGTGGGCTATCGAAGGATTGTGAACCTACGCGAAATCCGGCCTAATGATGTGCTGGCATCGAACAGGTAAATACCATCGGAAAGCGAAGAAACATCCACTGCTTGTTCAATGTCAAATGTAAATTGCCCATTCCCTAAGATATTACCACCTATTCCCATGATCTTCCAATGCCCATCCAACGGTCGTTCAGTGTGTATGAATAATACATCACTACACGGATTGGGATGGATGTAGAATGAGCCTTGTGCTATTTCTTGGATTCCGCCAAGGAAAAAGTCGTCATTGAATACCGTGCCGATCGTGTCCCCACTTATCACAGCCCCGATAGTCCAAAAATGGCTTGCGTCATAAGGGCTTGTGGCCTGGTTGAAATACCGTATCCCGAGTTGTGAGTCCAAGTAATAGGTACCGGTCGATGGATATTGAGGTGGTGTGGATTGACATTCTCCGTCAACATGGTCAGGCCAAAAGAACAGGCCTCTGTTTTCATCGGTGCCCGAGTGGATGACATAGCTCCCGACGCTGTCAATGCCATGATGTGCGATCATGAATTCGGGTTGCCAAAGAGAGCCTCCAATACGGACAACTTCATTGGGGGATGAATAGATCGGTTGGACAAAGTCAGTGGTTGCTGAATCCAGGGTCCAGGTCCTTTGTTGCATGGTGGAGTATGATACGACTCCACTATGGCCATTGAAGTACCTGTAATTGGAGTAGCCGATGAATTTCAGATTGCCCGGTTGTTCAACTCGTTCTTGGATATGGAAACGCTCCCATGATGATGAGCTATACGGGTACATGGAAACGGATTGACGACGGAATAAAACCATGTCTCCCGGCTGGAAGCGGAAAAAATCATAGAGACCAGGAATTGATCTACCGATCCCAAGTCCTTGAATGCCACATAGCATATAACGCTCTCCATAGTGAATATGCCAATGGAGCAATCCATGATCTTTGCTCCATGCCACGGTATCACCCATGGCAGTTGTCAGTAAGCGCACGGAGTCGATGTTGCCCAAGACCTCCTGCGCAGATACCTCAAGGATGGTTGCTTCGGTATTATCGGAAGGACGAAAGATCCATGGTTCGCCCACTGCGGCCTCCGGTTTAATCATAATGGTGCCATCATTAGCATTAAAGAAGTACCATGTACCATTGGCAACCTGGCCTTCCCATCCCAGGAACTGGGGAATGCCAACATGGAGATTACAAGAGTCTGGACAGCTAAGGCACCGTTGCGCTATTTGGTTCAGATCGTACCGAAAGCTGTCCGGACCCAGCGTATCCACTTGCACGACCCGGATCTGGCTCCGGATCGTGTCCGTGCCGTCCGTGGTGTAGTTGTACCGATAGGCCGGGTTGATCAAGGCCCAATCCTGGGTCAGGCCGCTCGTTGCCGTTCCAAGCAGCAGGGTTATGAACAGGATGCGCGCCTTCATCATAATCATAGACACTTGCAAGAGTGAAACCGCTGCCTACTTCAAAGAAGACGAAAGGTACGGCAGGCCGTCCGTGGTTCGGGCACCTGATCCCTACCGCGCGTATTCCCTTGTGCACTCGCTCGCGTGTGTCCACCACGAGTCCTCGCCCGGGTTTTTCCCGAGCGAGCGGGCATTATAGGGCCTCCGGCCCTTCTATGGGTAACGTTGGCATCAATCCGACGGGTCGGAGGCCCTACCTATTTTTGCGACCCGCCGTGCACGGATCAACACCCTGCGCCGTTGTTCAACCCCATGAAGCCGTTCCGCCTGGTCGTCCCGCTACTGGCCCTGCTGGCCCTGCCGGCCGCCGCGCAGGTGAGCGAGCTGGGCCTCACCGGGGGCACCACGTTCTACATCGGCGACATCAACCCCGCACGCTACTACCCCAAGCACACCCACTTGGCGGGCGGCATCATGTACCGCTACAATTTCAATGAACGTTATGCCTTCCGCCTGCAGGGGCTGTACGGCAAGCTGGAGGCGTGGGACAGCGAATCGGACGACCCCCTGCAACAATTGCGCGGGCTGGGCTTCCGCACCTCCTTGTTCGAGACGTCGGCCCTGGTGGAGGTCAACTTCTTCAAGTATCGCGGCCTGGCCAAGGACAGCCGTACCTGGACGCCCTTCGTATTCGTGGGGCTGGCCTATTTCCGCACCAATCCCCAAAACCTGCTGGACGATACCTGGTACGACCTGCAGCCCTTGGGCACCGAGGGCCAAACCATCGGTGGGGGCGAGGGCTACAAGCTCAACCAGGTTGGTATCCCGTTCGGGGTGGGCCTGAAGTTGGCCATTACCAAGAAAGTGGACGTGCAGCTGGAATGGGGCCTGCGGCGCACCTACACCGATCACATCGACGACGTGGGCGGGCTTTACGCCGACAATGCCATGCTGGTGGAGCAGGCCGGCCCTCTCACGGCCCTGCTGGCCGACCCCAGCCCGCTGCGCCCCACCGGTTACAACACCGGGCGTGCCCGCGGCGACGGCCAAACCCGCGACTGGTACCAGTACACCGGCCTCACCATTTCACTGCTGCTGACGCGCTTTACCGAATGCGATGCCATTTGGGACCGCAGGAAGCATTGAGCACGGCACGTGCTTTCCACGCCCATTCGGCCGGGGGCAACCTGCCCATCGGAAAAAAACACCGGTGGAACGCCCGGAATAGCGACCTTCGCACCCCCGTGGAAAAGACCTCCCCACCCAACGAGCAGACATTGCTCAAGCAGATCGACCCCGCGCGCGTGCCCGTGCACGTGGCCATCACCATGGACGGCAACGGGCGCTGGGCCGAACAGCACGGCCAGGAACGTGTGACCGGGCACCTCCACGGCGTGCAGCCCATCCGGGAAACGTTGGAAGCGGCCACCGAGGCAGGGGTGAAATACCTCACCCTCTATGCCTTCAGCACCGAAAACTGGAGCAGGCCCAAGGCCGAGGTGGATGCCCTGATGGAACTGCTGGTGGGCACCTTGGCCAAGGAAGTGGACGAACTGGACCGGAACGGCGTGCGCCTGCACACCATCGGCGACACGGACAGCCTGCCACAAGGCTGCCGCAGCGCCCTGAAGAAGGCCATGGACCGCACCGCCGGCAACGACCGCATCACCCTCACCCTGGCCCTGAGCTACAGCGCCCGCTGGGACATCCTGCGCATGGTGCGCAGCATCGCCACCGACATCCGCGATGGGCGGTTGGACACCTACGCGGTGAACGAGGAGCTGATCGACCAGCGGCTGAGCACCCGCGGGCTGCCCGACCCCGATCTGCTGATCCGCACCAGCGGCGAGCACCGCGTCAGCAACTTCCTGCTGTGGGAGATCGCCTATGCCGAACTGTGGTTCACCCCGGTGCTCTGGCCCGATTTCCACAAGGAACACTTCTTCCAGGCCATCTTGGACTACCAGCGCCGCGAACGCCGCTTCGGGCTTACCCGCGAACAGTTGAACCCCTCCTGATGTGCTGCCGCAAGCCCTGCCCGGCCTGGGCACCCTTGTTGGTCCTGCTTTGCAGCTTGGCAATGGCGCTGCCCGCCCGGGCCCAAAAGCTCGACGTGCCTGCCGTGGACTACGGCTACCCCCGGGAATTCACCATCGGCGGCATCACTGTCAGCGGCTGCGTCACCCGCGACCCCAATGCCGTGAAGCTCTTCAGCGGCCTGAAGGTGGGCGACAAGATCACCGTGCCCGGCGAGCGCATCGGCCAGGCCATCCGCGCCATCTGGGACCAGAAGCTCTTCACCGATGTGCGCATCGAGGAAGCCGAACTGCGCGGCAACACCATCTTCCTGCACATCATCGTGCAGGAGAACCCCCAGTTGGCCAGCTATGGCTTCGCAGGCACCGTGTCGCGCAGCGAAGGGGACAAGCTCCGCGAAAAGATCGGCCTGCAGCGCGGCCAGCAGGTGAACGAGGCGGTGAAGGCCAATGCCGTGCGCACCGTTTCGCGCTACTTCGTGGAGAAGGGGTTCCTGAGGGCCACCGCGCGCACCGTGGAGAACCGCGATACCTCGCTGGAGAACAGCGTGCGCCTGCAGATCCTGGCCGACAAGGGGCCGCGCGTGAAGATCAAGGACGTCCGCTTCCACGGCAATGAAAACCTGTCCGACACACGCCTGCGCCGCACCCTGAAGAAGACCAAGCGCAAGCGCTGGTACAACATCTTCGGAAGCAGCAAGTTCCAGCGCAGCGAATACACTGCGGACAAGAACAGGCTGATCGACCTGTACAATGAAAAGGGATACCGCAACGCCGTGATCACCAAGGACACGCTGTACTTCGCCTCGCCCCGGAGGATCGCGCTGGACATCACCGTGGACGAGGGCAACCGCTTCTATTTCCGCGACATCTCCTTCACCGGCAACACCAAGTACAGCAACGATACCCTGGTGGGCCTGCTGGGCATCCGGCGCGGCGACGTGTACAACAAGAAAAAATTGGACAGCCGCCTGTACATGAACCCCAGCGGGGTGGACATCAGCTCGCTGTACATGGACCAAGGCTACCTGAGCTTCAATCCCGAGCCCATCGAACGCGTGGAGGGCGACAGCATCGACCTGGAGATCCGCATCCGCGAAGGCAAGCAGTACCGGGTGCGCGACGTCACCGTGGTCGGCAACACCAAGACCTTCGACCACGTGATCCGGCGCGAGCTGCGCACCCGCCCGGGCGATCTGTTCGACCGCAGCGAAGTGATCCGCTCCCAGCAGCAGCTGATCAGCCTGGGCTTCTTCGATCCCGCCGAGGTGAACGTGACCCCCAAGCCCGACCCGCGCACCGGCAAGGTGGACCTGGAATACGTGGTGGCCGAAAAGCCCAGCGACCGGTTGGAACTGAGCGGGGGGTACGGTGGCGGCCGCGTGCTCGTATCGCTCGGCCTCTCGTTCACCAATTTCAGCGTGCGCAAGATGTTCACCAGGAACGCCTGGGCACCGCTGCCCGCCGGTGATGGGCAAACGCTGAGCCTGCGTGCCCAAACCAACGGCTCCTACTACCAAAGCTACAGTGCCTCGTTCATCGAACCCTGGTTGGGCGGCCGCAAGCCGAACGCACTGAGCTTGGGCGGCTACTACACGCGCCAAACCAACGGCGTCTCCGCGGACAATCCCCAGTTCCAGGAATTGGGCATCTGGGGCGGCAGTGTGGGCTTGGGCAAGCGCATGCGCTGGCCAGACGACTACTTCTTCCTCAACCTCACCGGCAGCTTCCAACGCTACACCCTGCAGAACTGGAACTCGCTCTTCGCCTTCACCGACGGCTCAAGCGACGTGTACGCCCTGCAACTGCGCCTTACGCGCCGCTCCATTGCCGAACCCTTCTGGATCACCCAAGGCTCCGAAACGGCCGTTTCCGTGAAGGCCACCCCGCCCTTCTCCGTCTTTAACCCGGACGTGCACTATACCGAGCTGCCCGCCTCCGAACGCTACGCCCTGGCCGAATTCCACAAGTGGAAGTTCACCAGCCAGTGGTTCACCAAGCTCACACGCAACAAAAGCCGGCACGACCTGGTGCTGATGGGCCGCGTGGGGTACGGTTTCATAGGAAGGTACAACCAGCGCAAGGGTGATTCCCCCTTTGAACGCTTCTACCTCGGCGGCAGCGGCCTCACCGGCTTCCAGCTCGACGGCCGCGAGATCATCGCCCTGCGCGGATACGACGACCTCTCCCTATCGCCCAACTTCGGCAGCTTCTTCGTCAACAAATACACCGCCGAGCTGCGCTTCCCCGTGTCGCTCAACCCGCAGGCCACCATCTTCGCCTTGGGCTTTGCCGAAGCCGCCAATGCCTGGACCTCCATCGAACAGTACGACCCCTTCAAGGTATACCGCAGCGCGGGCATCGGCCTGCGCCTGTTCCTGCCCATGTTCGGGCCCATGGGGCTGGATTACGGCTGGCGCTTCGACGATGTGCCCGGCAAGCCCAACATGGCCAAGAGCCAGTTCCATTTCACGATCGGCATAGATCTTGGCGAGCTCTGAGCGCGATCGCCTAATTTCGACGGCTTCCAGCCCATGAAACCATTCCTGACCCGCACCCTCCTCATGGCCCTGCTGCTGCTTGCAGCGGGCGCCCAGGCCCAGCGCATCGCCTTCGTGGACACGAAGTACATCCTGGAAAAAATGCCCGACTACGCCGCGGCCCAGCAGGAACTGGACCGCCAAAGCAAGAAGTGGCAGGATGAGATCGACGACCGGTGGGGCCAGATCAAGCGCCTGCGCGAGGCTTTCAATGCCGAGGCGGTGCTGCTCACCGCGGAGATGAAGAAAAGCCGCCAGCAGGAGATTGACGAAAAGGAGCAGGAGGCGCGCGACCTGCAACAGCGCCGCTTTGGCGTGGGGGGCGACCTCTTCAAGAAGCGCCAGGAACTGATCCAGCCCATCCAGGACCGCATCTACGATGCCGTAAAGGAAGTGGCCGGCACCAGCTACGTGGCCATCTTCGACATCGGCGGGGTGGGCAACAACGTGCTGTTCGCCAGCGAGAAATACGACAAAAGCGACAGCGTGCTGCGCAAGCTCGGCATCCGGCCCGATAAGGACGGCAAGGATGCAGGCAACCTGCGCGGGGGGGGTGAACCCGAAGAGGAACACAACCAGGAACCCGATATGCAGAAGGAACGCATGACCACCCCGCCCGGCAACAACCTGGACCGCGGCAACACCATCAACAAACCCAAGCAGTGAACCTGTACACCATCATGAGGAAATCCATCCTGACCCTGTGCGTGCTCCTGGCGGCCGCATCCACCATGCGCGCACAATCCACCATCAAGCTCGGCCATATCGACCGCCAGGCACTGATGCTGATGCTGCCCGAACGCAAGGCAGCGGAAACCAAGATGCAGGACTTCGCCAAAACCTTGGACGACCGCCTGCGCGCCATGGGCCAAGAGTACCAGAACAAGGTGACCGATGCACAGGCCCGTGCCGAAAGCATGACCAAGACCGAGCAGCAGGTGGCCATGCGCGAGATCCAGGAGCTGGAACAGCGCATCAGCGACGCACAGGACAAGGCCAAGGAAGACCTGAGCAAGCAGGAGAACGAATTGTTGGCGCCCATGGTGGAGCGCACCAACAAGGCCATTGCCGATGTGGCCGCCGAAGGGGGCTACACCTACGTGTTCGACACCAGCACCGGCGTGGTGCTCTACTCGGGCGGGGGCACGGACCTGCTGCCCCAGGTGAAGGCCAAGTTGCAGATCCCCTGATCGGCCGCGCCAGGGCATGGACCCGCGCATCGGCATCTTCGATTCCGGCATCGGAGGCCTCACCATAGCAGCCGCCATCAGGCAGGCGCTCCCCGCGGAGCGCCTGCTCTATTTCGGCGACAACGCCCACGTGCCCTACGGCGAACGCACCGCTGCGGAGATCCTGGAGTTCAGCACGGCCATCACCGAAGCGTTGCTGGCAAAGGGATGCCGCTCCATTGTGGTGGCGTGCAATACCGCCAGCAGCGCCGCGCTCAATGCCTTGCGTGCCCAATTCCCGCACGTGCCCTTTGTGGGCATGGAGCCCGCCGTGAAGCCCGCCGCCGAGCAAACGCGCACCGGCGTGGTGGGCGTGTTAGCCACCCGTGCCACGGTGGAAGGCAAGGCCTTGGCCGACGTGGTGGAGCGGTTTGCGCACGGCGTGGAAGTGATCCGCCAAGCCTGTCCCGGGCTGGCCGCCCACATCGATGCTGGACACCTGGACGAACCCGAGGTGGAAGTTCTGCTGCGCAACTGGATCGAACCCATGCTGGAACGCAACATCGATGCGCTGGTGCTGGGCTGCACGCACTATCCCCTGGTGCGTCCCCTGATCGAAAAAATCGCCGGGCCCGGCGTACGTGTGATCGAACCGGCCGCCGCCATCGCGCGGCGGCTGGGCCAGTTGCTACACAAGCACGGGCTGGCCGCACCGCCCGGTGCACAGGGTGGTTTGGCATGTTGGACCAGCGGTGAACCCGGACGCTTCGGACCGGTGCTGGAACAACTCGGCCTCGACGCCGGGCCGGTGCACAAAGGCTGGTGGCAGGAAGATGGATCGCTGAAATTGGGGTGACGTTCGTAGGGCGTAGATCGTAGGGCGCAGGGCAAAGGTCAACTTGGTCTGAAAACGGGCAGCTGTGCCCAACGAACTACGAACTACACCCTGCACCGTACCAACTGGCATACAGCCCGTAGTTCCTCGCGATCCGCTCAATTTCACCCTCGGCCAACGCCTTGCCCACCGCGCCGATGCGCTTGGCGGGCACACCGGCCATGAGTGAACCGGGTTCCACCACGGTGCCTTGCGTCACCACCGCACCGGCCGCGATCACGCTGCCCGTGCCGATCACGGCCTGGTCCATCACGATGGCGCCCATGCCGATGAGCACCTTGCTTTCCACGGTGCAGCCATGCACCACGGCGTTGTGGCCAATGCTGACGTCATCGCCGATGGTGAGCCCGCACTTCTGATACGTGCAGTGCAGGGTGGCATTGTCCTGGATGTTCACCCGGTGGCCGATGCGGATGAAGTTCACATCGCCGCGCACCACGGCGTTGTACCACACGCTGCAGCCGTCGCCCATCACCACATCGCCGATCACCACGGCGGTTTCGGCGAGGAAGGGGTCTTTGCCAAAGCTGGGGGTGAAGCTGTTCAAGGTGCGTACTAAGGCCATGGGCTGTAGTGGGTGCGGGCTTGGAAATTCGGAACCGGGAAGTACAAAAATGGGCGCGGATGGACGCGGAAAAATACCCGCGTCCATCCGGCCCATGGAAATGGATCAATGCTGCGGTGCGGGCACTGTTTCCGGTGCAGCGGAAGGAACCGGCGGTGCCGGCGGCGGCGCATTGTGTTCCTCCTTGGTCATTTGGCAACAGGCGGGCAGCGCAGCGCGTGCGGCGGCATCCGGCTGCACGCCATCGGCTAAGTAGCCGATCTTGGAAACAGCTTCACGCAGCTTGGCGGGGTCGGTTTTCTTGGCCTTGTAGTCCACGTGGATGATCTCCTTGTCCAGGTCCACCGTTACGGATTGCACGCCTTTGGCGTAGAGCATTTCCGTCTCAATGCGGTGCTTGCAATCGTTGCACACGGCGTTGGTGTGGATGTCCACGGAAGCGAACTTGCCGTGGCCGTCCTGTGCCGAAGCGCTGCCGACCGTGGTCGCCAGCAGCAGGAAAGCGAGGGATCTCATGGTCGTTTTCATTGGTGTTGCGTGGTGTTGGCGGCCTTGCCATTCAAAGTGTAGCGCAGGCCGAAGTAAGCCATTTGCATGTTCACGGGGCCCCAGATCAGTGAGGCATCAAAATATGGGCCGAACGGATCTTGCGGCGAGAGGATCTGGCGGCTTTGCATGGCTCCGGTGAGGTTTTCACCACCGAGGTAGAGTTCCCAGGCACCGAGCACGCGCGTGATCTGCGCGTTCAACGTGGCATACGCGGGCGAGCGGTCCGGCATGCGGTATTCCTCCGGGTTGGCCGCCGTGGAAGGCATGCGTGCGGTGCCGAAACCGTTCAGGCTGGCGTCGAAGCGCCATTTTTCGTTCTTGGACACGTAGCCGAGGTCCAGCAGGCCGCGGTGCGTAGGCACCAAGGGGCGTTCGCGCAGCACGCCGTCATAGGCGGTTTCCGCCTGGTACCAGCGGTAGCTCACCTTCAGTTCCCATTGCTTGCTGAGCTGCACCTGCACGTCGGCCAGGGCACTGTTGGCGTAGCTGGGGCCGTCCAGCATGTAGAACACCAATTGTTGCGGGCTGCGGTCGTAGTCCGCCACCACCTGGGCGGTGAAGTCGGTGCGGTAGGCGTCCACCGCCACGCTCCACTTTTTGCCGAACCACTTGAACTTGTGCAACAGGGAGAGGCCGGTGTTCCAGGAGCGTTCGAAGCCGAGGTCGCCCTCGAAGATGACCTGCCGTGAGCTGGCCTGTGCCGCCGGGAATTCCACTACCGGGTTGGCGCTGCGGAAACCGCTGCCGGCGGAGAAACGCAGGGTGGTAAGCGGCGCGAGGTCGTACTTCAGGTGCAGGCGCGGGCTGTAGGCTTCGCCATATTCACTGTTGAAGTCCGCGCGCATCCCCGCCACCAAGGTGAAGCGGTTGCGATTACGCGTGTACTCCGCAAACAGGCCGGGCATGCGCTCGGTGCGGCCCAGGTCCATGCGCTCAGCCGGTACAGGCCGGAAGACCTCCTCGTAATCATCAAACTGGAAGCTCGCCCCGGCCTTGATCTGGTCGTTGTTCTTGAGCAACTGTTGGTACACCACGTTGCCGTAAGCGCTGCGCTGCGCACCTTGGTAGTTGTTGTCGCCGAAGACGGAGGACAGGGTGTGGTTGCGGAAACCCGTGAGCAGCCCGATGCTCTTGGCGGGGTCCTTGAGGATCCAGCCGTTCTTGAACACCAGGTCGGCCATTTCATTGCCGATGTCCACGGTGTAGCGCCTGCCGCCGGAGGATTCGCCCAAGGCGGCTCCTTCCATTTGCCCGCCGTTGCGCTGGTCTATTACGTAGCGCAGGATCAGCTGGGTGGTGCGGTTGCCCGAACGTTGCATCCAACGGTCCATGATGTTGAAGCGCTTGCCCAAGGGTTGGTCCATGAACCCGTCACCGTTGTCGTCCAGCGCGTTCTGCAACATGCTGCCATGCACCATCAGGATGTTGTCCCCCCCCTTCCCGAGGTGTTGCGCGGCATTCACGTTCAGCTCCGCGCGGCCGTGGCTGTTGCCGTAAAAGTTGGTGAAGAGTGCTGGCGCCGTGGCTGGGTCCAGCAGGCAAAGCTCGATCTGGCCCGTCATGGCGTTGGGACCGTTCACGGCCGTGCCGATACCCTTGCTCACGTTGATCTCACTGATCCACGGGCCGGGCAGCAGGGTAAGGCCCGAGTTTGCGGAGAGGCCGCGCACGAACGGGATGTTCTCCGTGTTGATCTGTGCGTATTTGCCATCGAGCCCGAGCATGCGGATGGTTTTGGTGCCGCTCACGGCGTCGCCGTAGCTCACGTCCACCGTGGCGTTGCTTTGGAAGCTCTCGCTCACGTCGCAGCAGGCGGCACGCTTCAGCTCGCGCGCCCCGATGGATTCGATGGCCTGCAGTGTTTGCAGGCTGAGGCGGGTGCTGGCCTGGCGTTCGCTGATCTCCGCCGCTGCCAATTGCACACTTCCTTCCACCACCACGTTGAGGTGTCCCTTGGGCGGGCCTTCCAAGCTGAGCGAATCAGGCGAGGTGGCGAAGGAGGAGGAGACCAGCACGGCTGGCCAGCTTTCGGGGAACGGCAGCATGAAGTGGCCGGTGGAGTCGCTCATGACGGCGGCGCCGCCGGCCCAGCCCACGCGGGCATCCGGCAGTGGGTGCAGGCTGCGGTCCGCCTCGCGCACTTTAACGGTGCCGTGGATCTGGTCTTGGCCGGTCGCCACCGCAGCGGTGCTGGCCAAGGCCAAAAGGAGGAAAATCTTTTTCGGGTCCATTTTGGAAATTCTTCAGGGTGAATACAAGACACTACCCCGCAACCCTTGGCTGCCGGGTTCACCGGGAAGAAGATCCTATAGCCTGAAGGCGCCCGTGCAGGCCAGCATCCGCAAAAGCGGCAATGGCGGCAGGCCGCTGGGCCGTGCGTCCGCGACGACATGGGTCAGTGGCAGGGGCACGATCACCGGCCAGGTCAAGGCCACTGGAACGGTAGGGGAAAGTGCGGGATGGCTGCCGGGCACGAAATCCGCACGTTGGGGGCGTGCCTGCAGCATTTCGCAGCAGATGGGCTTCAACTCGTCCGAGGCGTGCTGGTGGTCCGTGGGGCAGCAATCGGCCGGTTGACCGACCTGCAGTTCGGAGTGCCCGCCCATCACGCAGGTCATGCGCACCATGGCCGGTGCTGCCGTTCCCAACAGCAGCAGCAGCATGGCGGCCAACGAAAGGCCGCTGGCGCGAAGTGGGCGCATGAACCGCATGGTCGCAAAGATAGCGGGAGGCCCCGCCGGAAGGGGCCAGAGTGGCGGATACACTTGGAAAGCCAAGCAAAGGCCCCGGCGCAGCAAGCAAGCCGCATGGGCTGGGGCGAACGACAAAACCCCTGCATGGCAGGGGCTTTGGATGACGAAGATGCGGGGCGCTTTAGTTGGCCGCCGGAATCACGCTCACGTAGCTCTTGTCGTCGCGCTTGCGGCGGAATTCCACCGTGCCGTCCACTAGGGCGTACAGGGTGTGGTCCACACCGATGCCCACGTTCTTGCCGGGGTGGTGCTTGGTGCCGCGCTGGCGCACGATGATGTTGCCGGCCACTGCGTGGCTGCCGCCGTAAATCTTCACGCCCAATCGCTTCGATTGGGATTCGCGCCCGTTCTGGGTACTGCCTTCACCTTTCTTGTGTGCCATCCGTTGAACGCCGAAGCCCGGCGTAGGCGTTGCTTATCGTGGTCTTTCTTGGTCCGGAAACAGGTCCCGTTCCCGGGGAATTACTTCTTGTCGTCCTTTTTTGGGGCAGCCTTTTTGGCGGCGGCCTTTTTGGGGGCAGCTTTTGCCTTGGCCGGTGCGGCCTTCTTGGCGGCGGCCTTCTTGGCAGGGGCCTTCTTCTTGGCCGTGGCCACTTCGGTGGTTTCGGCCGTGGCACGCGTCTTCTTTACGGCAGGCGTGTAGGCTTTCACCGCAGGAGCCGTGCTTTTGCTGGCGTCGAACTTTTCGCCTTTGGCCAGGATGGCTTCCACCCAAAGTTCGGTGAGGTATTGGCGGTGGCCGTTGAGCTTTTGAAAGCCCTTGCGGCGCTTCTTCTTGCCCACCAGCACCTTGTCGCCCTTGCTGTGCGCGAGCACCTTGGCGGCGATGCGGACACCGTCCACCACGGGCGTGCCCACGCTGGTCTTGGCGCCATCGCTCACGAAGAGGACGTTGCCCAGCTCCACGTGCTTCCCTTCCTCCAGCTCCTCGAGGCGGTGAACCTTTAGCTTTTGCGGGGCTTGCACCTTGAATTGCTGCCCGGCGATCTCTACGATGGCGTACATGTTTCCTGAAAATGGGGTGCGAAAGTAGTGGTTCTTTGTGATCTGGCCAACAAGGGGGAAAGTTGTCAGTGGTCAGTTGCTGGTTGTCAGGGGCATTTGGTGCCACTTGGGCCTGCCGATACCCCTGGTCGCCGTGCAGTCCGTCGCGGCCAAGCCGGACAACCGACAACTGACAACTGACAACTGACAACACTTACTTCAACCCGAACGCCTTCTTCACGGCCGGCACGGCATCCAGTTCCTCCCAGGGGAAGAGCTTCACCTTTACCGTGGCGGTACGGCCTGCGTTGTCGAATTTCTTGGTCACCGTGCGCGGGGTACGGCCCAAGTGGCCATACGCGGCGGTTTCGCTGTAGATCGGCGTGCGCAGGCTGAACCGTTTCTCGATGAAGTGGGGGCGCATGTCGAACTCCTTCAGGCCCGCTATGGTTTTGGCGATGGCGCCGTCGTTCTGCTTCACCTTGGCCGTGCCGTAAGTGTTCACGTAGAAGCCCACCGGCTTGGCCACGCCGATGGCATAGGCCACCTGTACCAACACCTCGTCGCACACGCCTGCCGCCACCAGGTTCTTGGCGATGTGGCGCGCCGCATAGGCTGCGCTGCGGTCCACCTTGCTGGGGTCCTTTCCGCTGAAGGCACCGCCTCCGTGCGCGCCCTTGCCGCCGTAGGTGTCCACGATGATCTTGCGGCCGGTGAGGCCGGTATCGCCGTGCGGCCCGCCGATGACGAACTTGCCGGTGGGGTTCACGTGGTAGGTGATCTTGTCGTTGAACAGGGCCTGCACGCGCTTGGGCAGCTGCTTCTTCACGCGGGGGATCAGGATGTCTATGACGTCTTTCTTGATGCGCGCGAGCATCTTCGCCTCCTTGTCGAACTCATCGTGCTGGGTGCTGATGACAATGGCATCAATGCGCTTGGGCGTGTGGTCGTCGTTGTACTCAATGGTTACCTGGCTCTTGGCATCGGGCCTCAGGTAGGCCATGGGGCTGTCGGTTTCGCGGCGGATGGCGGCCAACTCCCGCAGCAGGCGGTGGCTGAGGTCCAAGGCCAGCGGCATGTAAGTGTCCGTGTCGCGGCAGGCATAGCCGAACATCATGCCCTGGTCGCCGGCGCCCTGGTCCTCGGGCTTTTTGCGCACCACGCCCTGGTTGATGTCGGGGCTTTGTTCGTGGATGGCGCTGAACACGCCGCAGCTGTGCGCCTCGAACATGTATTCGCTCTTGGTGTAGCCGATCTTCTTGATCACGTCGCGGGCGATCTGCTGCACATCCAAGTAGGCCTTGCTTTTCACCTCGCCGGCCAGCACCACCTGCCCGGTGGTCACCAAGGTTTCGCAGGCCACCTTGCTCTGGGGGTCGAACGCCAGAAAATGGTCGATCAGGGCGTCACTGATCTGGTCCGCCACTTTGTCGGGATGGCCTTCGCTGACGCTTTCGGAGGTAAAGAGGTAGGGCATTGTTCGTTGAGTTCGCTTAACATGAATTGCCTTGTGGGCGGGCGCAAAGAAACGGGTTTGATCGGCACGGCGCACAAGGAATGATCCGGCTATTCGCCTGTACGTGCGGCCGTCAGCTCTTTGAACACCGTTTCCAGGTCGCGTTCGGTCTTTTGCATGGTGAGCACCTTCAACCCCTTGTCCACCGCGAACTGGAACACCGTGGGCCGGATGTCCTGGTTTTCCGGATAGGTAACGGTCCATGCGTTGCCGGTTCCGCGCACGGCCTTCAGCACGCCGGGCAGCGCCATGAGGTCCTGCTCCGTGGCCCGGCCATCGAATTCCACTTCAATGGCCTGCATGCTGTCGCCCATGCCGCGCAGATGCTTGGCATTGTCGTCCGCCACGATGTGCCCTTTGTCGATGATGATGACGCGGCTGCAGATGGCTTCCACCTCCTGCATGATGTGGGTGCTGAGCATCACGGTGCGTTCCCCGCCGAGGTGCTTGATGAGCGCGCGGATCTCCTCCAGCTGGTTGGGGTCAAGGCCGCTGGTGGGTTCGTCGAGGATCAGCACCTTGGGGTCGTGGATCATGGCCTGCGCGAGGCCCACGCGCTGGCGGTAGCCTTTGCTGAGCGCGCCGATCTTCTTGTGCTGCTCACGCTCCAAGCCCACCGTGCCGATCATCTCCTTCACCTTGGCCGCCTTGTTCTTCAGGCCGTACATCCCGGCGGTGAACTCCAGGTACTCCTTCACGTAGAGATCAGTGTACAGCGGATTGTGCTCGGGCAGGTAGCCCACATTGCGGCGCACCTCCATGCTCTGTTCGCGGATGTCGAAGCCGCACACGCTGGCATCGCCGGCAGTGGGCGGCAGGTAGCAGGTGAGGATCTTCATCATGGTGCTCTTCCCCGCACCGTTGGGCCCCAGGAAGCCGACGACCTCGCTGCCACCGATCTCGAACGAAACATCGTCCAGTGCCTTTTGGGCGCCGAACTTGCGGGTGATGTGACGGACGGAGATGGACATGGGTGGTTCGCCGGAGCTTGACGTAGGCAAGGGGCAAAGATCGGGCGATCGAAGGTTGATATGGTGCGCATCTGCACATCGGCCCTAAAAGTGCTGCGCTCCTTCCTGCGACTGCCCACGGGCGGGAGCGCGAGCGCCTTGTTGGCGCGGGAGGTCGAACTGCTCCAATTCCTGGTGAAAGGGAACAGCTACAAGATGATCGCCTCGACGTTGTTCATCAGCTTGGCCACCGTGCAATCGCATGTCCGCAACATCTATGCGAAGCTGCATGTGAACTGCGGGCGAGAAGCGGTGGTGGTGGCTTTGCGCGAGAAGATCGTGTAGCTGGCGCACGCCTTTCTGCGGGAGGCATGTCCATCTTTGTGCCCTCATGCCCACCGGCCTCCTCATGCGCTCCACTGGCAGCCGCTACCAAGTGCGCGGCGAGGATGGCGTGCTGCATGATTGCATCGCCAAGGGCAAGCTGCGCATCAAGGGCTACACCAGCACCAACCCGCTGGCCGTGGGCGATGTAGTGGACTTTGATCCTGCTGCGGAAATGGTGGGCAAGGAGCTGGTGGGTGCGATCACCAAGCTGCACGAGCGCCGCAACTACTTGGTGCGCAAGGCGGTGAACCTCTCGCACCACAAGCACGTCATCGCGAGCAACATGGACCAGTGCGTGGTGCTGGTGACCGTGGCGCGCCCCTTCACCTCCTTCGGTTTCATCGACCGCGTGCTGGTGACCGCTGAGGCCTACGAGATCCCCCCGGTCCTCGTGTTCAACAAGGTGGACGACCTAAAGGACGAAGAGTTCGGCCTGCTCGCGGAATACGAGGACGTATACCAAGGCGCGGGCTACCGCACGTTGATCACTTCCGCATTAAAAGGCACCGGCGTGGAAGAACTGAAGGAACTACTTGAAGGCAAAGTTTCGTTGTTGGTAGGGCATAGTGGCGTGGGAAAGAGTACACTGGTGAACGCCATTGACCCTGCACTGGACCTGCATACGTGGGAGGTGAGCGCCAGCACGGAAAAAGGGCAGCATACCACTACTGCGGCGCAGATGTTTGAAGTGCAGTTGTCCGTTGTCAGTGGTCAGTTGTCAGGGGTGGATTGGAGGCAGCCAGACAACGAACAACGGACAACGGACAACCCTGCCCCCACCTTCATCATCGACACCCCCGGCGTAAAAGGCTTCGGCTTAGTGGACCTCGAGCAGGAAGTGATCGTGGACCAGTTCCCGGAATTTTTCAAGCGGAAGGGGGAGTGCCGTTTCGGAAATTGCAAACACCTCAACGAGCCTGGCTGCGCGGTGGTCGCGGCGGTGGAGAACGGGGCGATCGCCTCCAGCCGGTACAACAGCTACATAGACATGGTTGAAGGTGTGGACGAGGAGAGCAGCTACCGAAAGGATTGAGGCATATGCCTGGAATACGCGGCCCCGCCAAAACCCGGGATTGAACCTTATCTTTGGAAGACCATGCTTGATTGGCACGACCATATCACCTCCGATCCGAAGATCATGTTGGGGAAACCTTGCTTTCGAGGAACACGCGTGCCGGTGTACTTGATCCTGCAAAAAATTCGCTTACGGAGAGCGTGAGGAAAATCTCCTGGCCGGCTACCCCGGTCTTACCAAGGAGAGCATTCAAGCCGTTCAATTGTTCGCCGTTGATGCGGCCAACAACGACATCGTTTACCCTGCGGTCCCATAGTGCTGCCAGATGGACTTCGTTGCGGATGAAAGCGTGGACGGCCACATCATCCAGGCGCTGCGTTCAGCAGGCCATACGGTATTGAATATCCATGAAACCGACCTGGGTGCGCCGGATGTGCGTGTACTTGAGATCGCTTATGCAAGTACCCAGGTCCTGATCACCGAGGACAAGGACTTTGGAGACTTGGTCTTCGTGAACAATTCACCACATTCAAGGGTGTTGTTGATCCGCCTTGACGGACTCCCTCCACCGGACAAGGTTGCCCGCGTGATGATGGTGCTCGGACATCACATCAATGAATTGCAAGGGGCATTCACCGTGCTTGACAAGAACAAGTTGAGGATCAGGAAGCACCCTTGACCTGCGCGGCAAGCTGCGGAAATTCACACCACCGCTTCCACTTTCACCACCTCCGGGGCGGCGCGCTTGATGGCCTCCTCCACACCGGCCTTCATGGTCATGGCCACCATGGTGCAAGTGCTGCAGGCGCCGTGGAGTTTTACGCGCACCGTACCGTCGCTGCTCACCTCCTCCAAGGAGATGTCGCCGCCATCAGCTTGCAGGAACGGGCGGATTTCAGCAAGCGCCTGAAGGACGCGCTCCCGCACCCCGGCCAACTGCCTCTTTTCCACCGTGGAAGTTGCACTCATCATCGCACAGCCATTTCATCCGACGCACTGGCCACCTTGGCCGGGGCCGCATGCTCCAATCTCCCCAACACCGCTTGCATTGCGTCCAGCAACGGGGTGAAGGCCTGCGCGGCGGGCGTGCCGTCCTGCAGCACGGCGGGGCGGCCCACATCCGCTGCTTCACGCACGCTTTGCACCAAGGGCACCTCCGCCAGCAGGGGCACCTTCAATTCATCGGCCAGGTTGCGCGCACCGCTCTTGCCGAAGATGTAGTGGCGCTCATTTTCGGAAATGTCCATCAGCGCACGGCCGTTCAGCGTTTCCGCCGGGGCGAACCACGACATGTTCTCCACAATGCCCAGCACGGGCACGTTGATGCTGGGCAGCTGGAAGAGGCCCACGCCCTTGCGCGCATCGATCAGTGCCACCGGCTGCGGGGTGCTCACCACGATGGCCCCGCTGAGCGGTACGGCTTGCACCAAGGAAAGATGGATGTCGCCGGTACCGGGCGGCAAGTCCACGAGCATCACGTCGAGGTGGCCCCAGTCGGCATCCTTGAAGAGTTGGTCCAGCGCCTTGCTGGCCATCGGCCCGCGCCAGGCGATGGCCTGGCTGGGATCGGCGAAGAAGCCGATGCTGAGCAGTTGCACCCCGTAGTTCTCCACGGGCACGATCATGTTCTTGCCGTCCACCTGCTTCACTTGCGGGCGCTCCTGCTGCACGTCGAACATCATGGGCATGCTGGGCCCGTAGATGTCGGCATCCACCAGGCCCACCTTGAGGCCGCGCTGGGCCAAGCCCGCAGCCAGGTTGGCCGTGATGGTGCTCTTGCCCACCCCGCCCTTGCCGCTGGCCACGGCGATGATGTGCTTCACGAAGGGCAGCACCTTGCGCAGGCCCTTGCCCGCCACGTCGCCGCTGATCGGTCGCACGCTGACGCGCACCAGCACATCACCGCCGAATTCCTGCTTGATCTGGAACTTCACCGCTTCCTCCACACGCTTGCGGTTGTGCAACGCCGGGTTGCTCACTTCCACGATCACCGTCACCACGTTCTCGTCCACGGTGACGTCCTTCACCAGATCGAGTTCCACAATGTCCTTTTTAAGGTCCGGTTCAATGACCTTGCTAAGTGCCTTGTAGAGGCCTTCTTCCGTAATTGCCATGATAGGGCGAAGGTACCGCAGAAGGAAGGGAAAGGGCTGAGGAAGGTCAATTTCGATGCAGCTTGGGGCGTTATGTCAGGTGCTGTCGGGTATGCGGCGGTTGTGCGATGCCACAGCGATAAACCACCACAAGGCCGGGGCGGGGCTTCCACATGCCGCTCAAGTCATTCACCACCCCAGCTCCACCGACGGGTCCCAGAACTTCTTCGCGAAATCCACCACTTGGTCGTTTTTTACTTTCACGCCCTCCTTCTTCAGCAGATCTTCCATGGCCGTGGGGCTGCCAAAATGGTGCTTGCCCGTGAGCAGGCCGATGCGGTTCACCACGCGCTGGGCGGGCACATGCGGACGCTGGGCGTGGGCGTTGTTCATGCACCAACCTACCAAGCGTGCACTGCGCGGGGCGCCTAAGTACTTGGCAATGGCCCCGTAGCTGGTCACCCGGCCTCGCGGGACCTGGCGCACCACGTCCATCACGTCCTGGAAGAAGTCGCGCTCCTGCACCGCACCGTTGATGAGGGTTCGCTTTGCCATGTCAATGCGTCAAGTTGCCAATTTGCCAAGGCGCTACAATGTTCATTGCGAATGAGCGGTAATTTCCTTGGCACATGGGCATATTTCATCACAACCGGAACCGCACATAGTGGATCGTGCGTCCTTCCTCCAGCCACATGCTTTCGTAATACGTGCGGATGTGGAGCACGGATCGTTCCTGCGGTGATGCGCGATGCACGAGTTCCCCGTAAACGTCCGCGCTATTTTCCTCCGTGTGCAGCTGGTGCTCCGCGATCTGCTCCAGGGTGTATTCATACAGCAGCGGGCTGTCCGTTTTCAGGTGGATGATGCCACCGGGCTTGAGGATCTCCTTGTAGCGCGCCAGGAAGAGCGGACTGGTGAGGCGCTTGCGTGCTTTGCCGATCTGCGGGTCGCTGAAGGTGAGCCAGATCTCGTCCACTTCGTGGTTGCCGAAGCACCGCAGGATGTGGTCCACGTGCGTGCGCAGAAAACCGACGTTCGCCAAGCCCTCTTCATGTGCGGTTTTTGCGCCGCGCCAGATCCGTGCGCCCTTGATGTCCACGCCGATGTAGTTCTTTTCCGGGTGCAGCCTGGCCAAGCCCACGGTGTATTCGCCCCGGCCACAGCCCAACTCCAACACCAGCGGGGCGTCTCGCTTGAAAAAATCGCTGTTCCACTTTCCCTTGAGCCGAAGATCGGCTGCCTGCAATTCAAGGAAGGTGGGTTGCACCACATGTGCGTATGTGGCGTTCTCGGCGAAGCGGGAGAGCTTGTTCTTGCCCATGCTGGCAGGTGCGAAACCGGGGGCGAACTAACGAAGAAGCGGGGAGATGTCGGCCATATGTCACCCCAGCATCCCTGCTGCCGCGCCTTCCTTCAGGGAATATCTGCTCCAGTGCAGTTGTTGGATGCCGTGCAGCAGTACCCGTTCCACCAGAGCTAGCGCGGGGATGATGGTGTCCACGCGGTGGGCGGGCAGCCCGGGCATCGCTTCACGTTCCGCCCTTGTCATGCGGAAGACCGTGTCCTTCAATGCATCGAACTGCATGGTGCCAAAGGTGGTGGTGCAGGCATCCCCGGCGATGGTGGTGCCGCGCTGGATGGCGATCATGCGGGCGATGGTGTCGAACGAGCCTGCGGAGCCCACCAAAGCGGTGGGCCAGTGGCGGTCCATCACGGCCCACAAGCCTTCCAATTGGGCGTCGATGTGCCGGGCCATGCGCAGCTGGGTGTCCATGCTCATGGGGTCGATCCCGGGAAAGCGCTCAAACAGGCGGGTGGTGCCCAGTTCGAAGCTGTGCTTCCACATCAACGCCTTGTCGGTGGCCAGGATGAATTCCGTGCTGCCCCCGCCGATGTCCATCACCAGCATGGGCTTGCCGGTGAAGGAAACTGCTTGGCGTACGCCGTCCAGGATAAGGGATGCCTCTTCTTCACCGGGGATGATCCGTACGGTAATGCCCAGTTCAGCCTGGATGCGCCCGGCGAACGCGGCACCGTTGCCGGCATTGCGCATGGCGGAGGTGCCAAAGGCGCCCACCCGCTCCGCACCGAGATCTTTGGCCTTCCCCGCCAAGACGCGCAGGGTGGCCCTTCCGCGCTCCATCGCCTCTGGCGTGAGCAGGCCTTTTTCCACACCGCCGCGCCCTAGGAGTACGCCTATTTCCTCGCTGTGCAGGATGTGTAGGCCGGAAGTTGCCCCCTCGGGCCGTTCGGCCACCAGCAACTTGAAGGTGTTCGTTCCAAGGTCGATGATGGCTACGCGCATGGTGAATGGGTCGGGGTGCAAAGGTGGAAAGCTCACGGCTTCGCTGTGCTCCACCGCAGTTGCAGCCCGCCGCTGATCCACCGGCCCGGCAGTGCGATGTTGCCGCGATCGACCTGCTCCGCGTCCAGCAGGTTGTAGGCGCTGGCGAAGAGCGTGATGGCTCGGTGTGTCCATGCGGCCTTCAGGTCGATGCGCAGCGGGTCCGGGTACGCCATGAGGGCGCCATCGCTGAAGCGCGCGTAGGTGCCGGTACGCTGTTTCCATGTGGCGTTGACCTGCACACTGAATCCCTTGGGCAGGGGTTGGTTCCACCAGCCCACCACGTTGTGGGCGAGGTGGTCCAATACATAGAGCGAAGCAAAATCGAACCGGTCCTGGTCGGCCCATTGGTAGGCGTAGAGCAGGCCACCGCGCCCCGTGCCCGCTTGGAACGCTACTTCGAGCTCAATGCCGTTGAGGTCCACCTCGGTGAGGTTGGCGGCATGCACCGTGGTTTCGCCCGGGCGCTGTACCCAATCGATCAGGTCGCGCCCTTGCCGGCGCCATGCGGCGAGCTTCAAGCTCCACGCTTCACGCAGGATGCGGTGGCCCAGCTCCAACTGATCGGCGTGCTCCGCCTGCAGGTTGGCGCTGCCGATCGCGCCGCCGCGGTTGTAGTAGAGGTCGGTCCAGGTGGGGAAGCGGAAGGCGCGCCCCAGGCTGGCATAGCTGCTGTGCCCCTTGTTCCACCGGTACACCGCGTCAAGGCCGGGTCCCCATTCGGGGCTGAACGTTGAATTGAGGTTGAGCAGAACGCCACCGTCCAAGGTCCAGCGCCCGTGCGAGAAGCGGTGGTCCGCATGCAACGCCAGGTTCCGGCGTTCATCGCTGTGGGTAAGAACCTCGCGCGCACCTGCTACGGTGATGGGCGTGGCCAGCGGTTTGCCGAGCACGTTGCTGAGGATATGCTCTTCCCGTACATGGATGCCGATCGCGGTGGTGCCCCCCTTCCAGTGGCGCGAGGCGTTGGCCATGGCGCCACCCACCCGGGTGCGGTGCCGGTTGTGGAAGGTATAGAAGAGGGTGGGGGAGAAGCGGGCTGTGTCCGTGCCGTTACGGATGAAAAAGCCGTTGGTGTACTGGTAGTGGTCTTCATCTTCGCGGAACAGTTCGAAGAGGTCGTCGTGCTGGCGGAAGTAGGCTTTGGCATTCCAGTTCCACGGTCCGCTCGCGTACTGTACGCCCACGCTGGCTAAGGCGGTGCCGGTCACCTCCTGTTGGTCCGGGTAGAGCGATGAGTAAAAGTTCTGCGCGCCGAAGCGCTTGTGCATGTATCCGGCCTGGGCGCGAAGCCTTAGTTTTCCAAAGGCATGGGCCACCTCGGCTTGTCCGCCGGCCTGGTTAAAATCGCTGTTGGCCACGTAGCCACCACTGTGGCTGCGCTGCCCGGCTATGCGCGCGCCGGTCTTCCCGAGCAGCAGGTCTTGCGTGACCGCAGCACGGTACGAGCCGTACTGCCCGCCTTGCAGGGAAAGCGACCCCCGGTTGTCCCGCGGTTCGCGGCTGATCAGGTTCACCGCGCCGCTGAAGGCTCCTGCACCGAAAGTGCGCGAGGCGCCGCCGTAGAGCACTTCCACGCGTTCCAGCACTTCCGTAGGCAGAGGCAGGTCCATGGCATGGTGCCCGGTCTGCGGGTCGCTGAGCGGTACGCCGTCCAGCAGGACCAAGGCTTGGTCGAACGTGCCACCGCGAATGCCGAGGTCGGTCTGCACATCAAAAGGGCCGCGCTCGCGCACGTCCACCAGTGAACCCATGCGCAACACCTCGCCCACTTCCGGCCGCGCCTGCCCGCCCAATTGCAGGCTGTCGATCACCTGCAGGTGGCGACCAATGCGGGGGAGCGCATCGGGGATGCGCGTGGCCGTTACCGGCACGGCATCCAGTTCCGTGGTATCGCTCAACTGGCCGAAAATGCTGCCTGCGAACACCGGTGATATCCACAACAAGAATACACGCAGGTCGATCTTCATCGGGACTGGCCGGCCCAGAGGGAATCCCTTTCAACTTTCAGCTTTCAACTTTCTCCCACACACTCTCTCACCCTCTCTCTCACCCTTTATAAAACAACCACTTCCCGAGTTCCTTCCACGTCACCTTCTTGCCGTACATCAGGATGCCGGTGCGATAGATGCGCCCGGCGAGCCAGGTGGTGAAAAGGAAGGTGGCGATCAGCAGGGCCATGCTCAACGCCAGCTCGGCGGGATGGGCAAAGGCGTTGCCGGTGGCGATGCGCACCATCATCACCACCGGTGAGGTGAAGGGAATGATGGAGAACCAGAACACGGCCGGTCCGTCGGGATTGTACACGGCGGTTTGTGCGATCACGATGGCGATGATCATGGGGATGGTGATCGGCAGCATGAACTGCTGGGTGTCTGTTTCGCTGTCCACGGCCGCGCCGGTGGCGGCAAAGAGCGAGCTGTACAGCAGGTACCCGCCCAGGAAGTAGAATACGAACAGGAGCAGGATGGCGGTCACCGGCAGGTCATCCCAGATCGCCTTGGCCACGCCGAGCATTTCGGCTGCTTCGCCGGCATCGGACTGCACCGTGCCTTGGTCGTCCATTTGCGCCTGCAACTGGGTGGTCATTTGCGTGGTTTGCTGCATTGCCGCGCCGCTGATGGCGCTTTTGGCGAAGCCCATGCCAACGGTGCCCAACACCAAGGTGAGCACCACCCACAGGAGGAACTGCGTGAGGCCCACCATGGCCACGCCCACGATCTTGCCCATCATCAGTTGGAAAGGTTTCACCGAGCTGATCAGCACCTCCACCACGCGGTTCTGCTTCTCCTCCATCACCCCGCGCATCACTTGGGCGCCGTACATGAAGATGAAGAAGAAGATCAGGTAGCCGAAGCCGAAGCCCAGGAAGGCCTTGATCTGGTCATAGCTCTGCTTGCCCTGCTTCTCAATGTCGAAGAGCTGGATCTTCAATGCGGTCTTGATGCGTCGGTACGTGGCGGGGTCCACGTTGTTCACGCGCAACTTCTCGGTTTCCAGCACCTTCTCGATCTCGCGGCTGATGTAGTTCTGCACCGTCATGCTGGGCAGGTCCTTGTAAAAGATCTGGATGGTGTTGTTCTCCAGCACCAGGGGGTTCACCTCCACCATGGCACTGTAGGGGCTGGCCTTGAAGGCCGAGTCGCTCAGCTCGTCCGGCTCGTAGAAGAATTTGATGTCGTTGCTTTCCTGCAACTTGTTGGTGAGCAGGTGTGCCTTGTCCACTACCACGATGTTCTGGATGCCTCCCTCCTGCATGCCCAGGAAGGTGACCAGCACCATGCCGCCCACCAGGAGCAAGGGCCCCAGGATGGTCATGATCAGGAAACTCGGCTTGCGCGCCCGGGTGATGAACTCCCGCCAGATGATCAGCTTGATCTTGCCCATTTGCCTATGCGTTGCGGAGGTTGTGGTCCATGCTCATTCGGTGGTTCCGGCCGCCACGAGGTCCGGGTTTTTCTCGCTTACCGCGCGGATGAAAATCTCGTGCATGCCGGGCACCTCCTCGCGCAAGCCGATCATTTGTGCCACGGGCAGTGTGGCCGCCAGCACGTTGTTCAGCGTGGCGCCGTGCAGCAATTTCACACGGGCGGTGCAAATGCCTTCCTCCTCTTGGTGGTCCAGCAATTCACCGTGGTATGCCAAGGCATTGGCGAAGGCCACTGCTTGGCCCTTGAACTCAACCCGGTAAGTGTTGGTGCTGTATTGCTGGCGGATCTGCTTGACGCTGCCGCTGAGCACCACGTGGTTGCGGTCGATCAACGCGATGTGGTCGCAGAGTTCCTCCACGCTGCCCATGTTGTGGGTGCTGAGCATGATGGTGGTACCCGTTGCAGCCAACCGCAGGATCTCCGTGCGGATCAGCTCGGCATTGATCGGGTCGAAGCCGCTGAAGGGTTCGTCCAGGATCAGGAACTCCGGCTGGTGCAGCACGGTGGTGACGAACTGCACCTTCTGGGCCATGCCCTTGCTCAGCTCCTCCACCTTCTTGTTCCACCAGTTTCCCATCTCCCAGCGCTCAAACCACTCTTTCAGCCGCTTGGTGGCCTCCTGTTTGTCCATGCCCTTGAGCTGGGCGAGGTAGAGGGCTTGCTCGCCCACTTTCATCTTTTTGTACAGGCCGCGCTCCTCGGGCAGGTAGCCCATGGCGGCCACGTCGGCGTCGGTCATGGGCCTGCCGTTCAGCAGCACGCGGCCGCTATCCGGCCCGGTGATGCGGGTGATGATGCGGATCAGTGTCGTCTTGCCCGCGCCATTGGGCCCCAGCAGGCCGAAGATCTTGCCCTTCGGAACGTCCATGCTCACGCCGTCCAGCGCAACATGGTCGCCGAAGCGTTTCACGACATTCTCCACGCTAAGCATTGCAGGTTCCACGGCTCAAGGGGATTGGTGCGGGGCCGAAGGTAACGGGCCGGGCGAAGGTTACGGTACCGATCATGGCCCGATGCCGCCGTCCTTCCTGATCCATCGTGGCCAACCGTGCACACCGAACCCGTCGGCAGCCGCCTGGCGACTACAACGGCCAACCCGCAACTCTGCTCACGCATAGATCTCCCTCCGGCTCAGCATGCGCTGTTGCACCGGGTCCCACACCTTCAAGCGCAGGCACTTCAGCACGTCCCAGGGAAGAAGGGTGGTCACCTTGGCCTTTTGCAGCTCGGGGATAGCCTTGTAGACTTCGGGAAGCCGGTAGAAGGGAATGCGCGGATTGAGGTGATGGATGTGGTGATAGCCGATATTGGCCAGGAACCAGCGCATCACAGGGCTCATCTTCATGTGGCTGCTGCTGCTCAGCGCGGCATCGTGGTACGTCCATCCGTCTTTTTCGGCGTAGCGCACACCGGGAAAGTTGTGCTGCGCGTAGAACAGGTAGCTGCCCAGCCCCAGGCTGATGATGAAGGGGATGAGGAAGCCGAACAACAAGCCCCACCAGCCCGCCAACAGGAAGATGCCCGTACCGATGGCAAAGTGGAACACCAAGGCCACGATGCTGTCCCAGTGCTTGCCCGTGTTGCTGACGAACGACCGGATGCACATGCCGTAAATGAACATGAACAAGTAGCCCAGCCCGATGGTGATCGGATGGCGCACGAACAGGTACACGGTGCGTTCCCCCCAGGGGGAGGACAGGTACTTTTCCTTGGTCACCACCGGATAGGAGCCGATGCTGCTGGTGTACAACTTGCAGTTGTGGGCATGGTGGTAGTTGTGGCTGCGCTCCCAGATGCTCACCGGTGCCAGCATGTACCAACCGAACACGGTGAAGATGCCCTTGGCCGCCTTGGAATTGCTGAGGATGCTCTGGTGCAGGAAGTCGTGGTAAAGCACGAACATGCGACCCAAGGTGAGGGCGACCAATACCGTGCAGATCACTTTGGCCCACCAGGGGTTCACTAAGAACACGCCGGTGTAGCCCGCGGCCAGTACCACCAAGGTAATGATGAGGTGCCACCAACTGCGGCCGCGGTACTCCTTGGCGTAGGCTCGGGTGGCTAAGATCAAGTCTCTTCCTTCCAACATGGGGCGGCTAATTTATATCGGGTCTATGCAAGGATGGATTGAAGTCCCGAAAGGGTCGTGCAAACGGCCCCATTCCCGCTGCTTACTGCCCGTTGCCTACTGCCTGCCTCCGGCTCCCATGTTTCCACCGCCTGTGCGTCCACAACCAGATGGCCGGATGCTTTCGGATGTCCTCTTCCAACCGCCGCGTATGGCGCTCGCTGATTTCCCCTTCCGCAGTGGAGCCCGGTTCCGCCTCCAGCAGCTCAAAGCGCATGTGGTAGTGGCCCCGCTTTTTCCGGTCAATGCCCAAGTAGATCACCGGCTGGCCCAATTTGCGCGCAATGGCCTCCGTGCCGCGGAACACCGGCGTGTCCTGGTTCAGGAAGGTGGTCCAATACGCATGCTCCGGCGAAGGCGTTTGGTCGGCGATGAAGGCCGTGGCCGTCAGCTTCCGACTGTCGCGCAGCATGCACCGCACCGTGTCCTTCATGGGGTACAAGCCATTGCCCAAACGGGTCCGCATGCGGATGAAAAGCCGGTCGAAGTGCTTGTTCTCCAACGGGTGGTAGATCACGTTCAAATGGTGCAGGCCCAACTGGCTGAAGCGCGCACCGCCCAACTCCCAATTGCCCCAGTGGCCCATGACGATGATGACGCTCTGACCTGCTTCAAAGTATTGTTTCAACACCCCGGTGCCTTCCACGCTGATCCGCTTGTTCACCTGCCGGGGTGTGATGGTGAGCGTCTTGATCGTTTCCAGTATCAGGTCGCAGAACCACCGCCGGAACTCGTGCTCGACTTGCTTCAGTTCGGCTTCGCTCTTTTCCGGGAAGCTGTTGCGCAAGTTCTCCCGCACCACCTTCAGGCGGTAGCCGAACACCCCGAAGAGCAGTAGCTGCACCGCGTCGCTCAGCAGGTACAGCAGCGGAAAAGGCAAGTACGCGATGCCGTATAAAACAGGCCGTAGGAGGTAGTAGCCGATGGCGCCCATGGCAGGCCAAAGGAAACACGGAAGCAGCATGGGCATGGCGCCCCGTGGCAGGTCGTTGCCCTGCGCCGGGCTCTTGCACCGATCGGGAAGGCAACTATATTTGCACCCCGTTTCAGCGAGAGTAGCTCAGTTGGTAGAGCACGACCTTGCCAAGGTCGGGGTCGCGGGTTCGAGTCCCGTTTCTCGCTCAGAATGCCTCCGAAAGGAGGCATTTTGCATTTTGGGGAAGTGGGAACGCCCACGGCGGCCCCGTTGGCCCGCCTTCCCTGCATGGGGTGCCTCCGCCCGAATGGCGTTCGTGGGTATTCCCGTAGTGAATGGGGTTCGGCCCTTTGGGCACAGGGGTACACTGCAACGGATGTAAACGGCAAGCACCCCGCACCTCCGCAGTTTGCGGAAGCCGGGGTGCCGCCCCGGACCGTTCCGGCTCAAGGAACGGTGCCATTCGCTAGAATTTCGCCGTCAAGCCCAAGTTCAGGTAGCTGGCTCCGTAGCCCACTTCCAGGTAGGCGCCGAGATGGTCTGTGAAGAGGTAGCGCCCCCCGATGAAGGTGCTCCAGGTCACGAAGTTCAGTTTGTAATGGTAGTTGTCCGAGTAGTCCTCGGTCACCCCGTTGATGGTGCGGGTGCTCTTGTCCTTGTAGCCGCCGATGTTGTAGCCCAGCATCAGGCCGCCGTACAGGTCGAACTGGTCGCTCTCGATGATCTCGTTGACATGGAGCGCCCCGCGCAGCCCGATCACCGTGTTGGACCATTTCCGGTCGTATTCGTAATGCCAGGAACCCACTTGGTTGCTGTGCTTGTAGGATACGCTCTTGTTGGCGAACAGGCCGCCCACGCCGATCGCGCCTATTCCGTCCACCGTCGCCACGCCGTGCTCGAAACTGGCGATGAGGGTGGGCGAGGTCCTGTAATCGCTGTTGTAGGCGTTGAGGTAGCTGTAGCGCGTGCCGCCCAAGCCGATGCCCAGGTTGATGGCGGTGGTTCCTTGCGCGAATGCTTGCGCCTGTGCCTCGCTCGGTGCGATGAGGGCAAGCCCGGACAACAGGGAGATGCAGGTGATGATGTGTTTCATGACAGTGGTTTTTTTTGGATCACTTCCGTTTCAGTGCGATGCTTCCTTCGCGCAGGTCGGCCACGGTGTACTTGGCCTCCAGCTTGCCGTAGATGGCGTCCAGCAGGTCCTGCGTGCTTCCTTCATGCTGAACCGTCAACGTACCGATGCCTTGGTTGAAGGCGCGCTCGGTGTTCTTCACCTTGGAGCTGCTCTTCACGATGGCCTCGAAACCGCCCATGGCCCCATAGTCCATGTTGGCGATGGAGAACACGGTCCAGTTCGCGTTCGGGTCGGCGGATTCCGGAAGCTCGATCTTCTCCCAGTTGTCCGCCAGCAGCATGCAGCTTTGGATCACGCCTTTTTCCAGGGCATTGGCCAGGGCCGGGTTGTTCTTCACGCTGGAAACCGCATTGAACATGCCCAAGCCCAGGCCCACGCCCGATTGTGCCTTGCCCTCCACGTTCACGCTCTTGCTCCACAGGATGTCGCGGGTCTGAGGGTCCAGCACTTTCAGGATGAAGCCCATGTGGATGGTCCCTGCCGCTACTTTGACGAGACCGATCCGTACTCCGCTCGATCCTTCGTTGTACTCAGTGATCTCGCCGGTCACCACCAACTGTGCGCCGAGCATCTTGCCGCTGCGCGCCACGCTGCCGACGTTCATCAGGCCATTGTCCGAGCCTTCGGTTTCCTGGGTCATGTCGCCCAGGTTGCTCTTGCTTTCCAGCACACGGAAGCACTGCATCTCGTTCAATGCGCTTTCCAGCATGGTGGCCATGTTGTCGCCTAGTTCCGGGGGATTGTTCGTGGTGGTCACGTTGAAGCGGGCCACGGCGATGCGCACGCGCTGGTCGCGGGGAAGCGGCACCGAGTCGCATTTGGCCTTCACGTCCTCGAAGGTCACTTCCACCTTCTTCTGTTTCTGTGCCTGGCTGAGCAGCGGCAACGCGGAAAGCGCGGCCAGGGCCAAGAGCTTGAGCGGGTCCAGGGTCTTCATGGGGTGTTTCGGTTAGAGATTATGTTGGTGTTGTCGCATCCTGTATTCCTCCGACAATAGGGCCGCGATCAGCATCAAGGCAGCGGAGAGGCAGAAGAATGAGCATGGCTGTTGTGTGTTGACGGGTCAAATCAACCGGCCTAGCCAGGCCTTCCCCTGCGCGATCGTGGATTCGGCGGGTGGGGGTGAGAATGCGGCGGAAAAGGGCCAAGGAGAAATGCAGCCAAGCGGTGCAGGCGAAGATCCAGGGCGTTTCAATCCCGATGGGGAACGGGCGTGCTGCTGGGCCGGAAGAACGCCAGGATGCCAGCAAGTGCGAACGCGATGGAGGCTCCCACATGGCCGATGCCGCGAGCGGCATGCAAGCCAAACTTGATCGGCGTGCCCAAGTTTTCTGCTTCAAGCGCCCGTTCCATGTTCAAGGGTTCAACAGGCATGCACCAGAGCGCCGCCAGGCCGATCAGGGCCAGCACCATCCATGTTGCGGCTTCCCTGCGAGACCGTAAGAAGGCAAGCAATGCGCCGGCGAGCGCGGATGCGAAGGCGATGATCGCGAACCAGGGGCTGCCCGTGGCTGCCGAGTGCCCAGCCCTGCGGGACCCGCCCCCGCTGAGCATGGCGCGCACTTGTTCCGCCGCTTGGGGACCCGCGGGCTCATCCAGCCGCTTGGTGGCCATCTCCGCCGTTCCATCTCCGACCCAGTGGGTAATGAGCGATGCGGCCAGGCCCTCGATCTCCTTCCACTGCTGCAGTTCAGCCAGCCCGGCCTCATCAGGGGCGGGCGGCAGACCGGCGATCATGCCCATGCCTGAACTGCTGGCCACCCGGACGTGCCAGCAGTTCAGTACCAGGAAAGGCAGGAAGAAGCAAAGTGCTGCCAAGGCAAAGAGGCCCGGCACCAGCGCGCGCACCGGCCCGGTGACATGCAGTTCCGGAATACCGGGGTTGGTGGCCATGGCAAGTGTGTTGTGCAGGCGCTAGGCGGTTGGCTGGTTCTCCTGGCCGGGGAGTGCGCCGGGAACATCGGACCGGAACTGTTCCAGGGCGGAAAGCGCCTTCCAGACCTCCTCGCCGTGCGCGGCCACTTGCACATCGGCGGGAAGCGTCCCCGATTCGGCCATGGCGCGGATCTCGCTCAAGGGCAGCGGCCCTTTGGGGGTGCCGGCAGCGGGGAGGTAGAAGTACTGGGCATCGGGTGCCTCCTTGATCCGTTCTGCCAATGCCTTCCCTGCGCTGCCGGCCTGCTTGGCCAGCGAGCGCGTGGTCCTGGCGATGGACCCCCCGGCACCGGAGAGCAACTGGTGCAAGCGCTCCCCATCGTCCGTCCTGAACTCCTTCAAGCTGTTCGGGTCGGCGGCGCCGGACTGGTCGAACTGCAGGTAGGGCGCTTCGCCGAATCCCATGGAGCGTGCGATGAACACCGTGGGGATGCCCAGCCGATAACTGTTGTATTGCTTCACCACCCCGTTATACTTGGTGCGGGCGGTGCCGATATCGGCCTCGCACGTTTCGATGTTGTTGATCAGCCGGTGGTATTGTTCGCTGGCCTTCAGGTTCGGGAAGCGGTCCGCCACGCCTTGGATGGTGGACAGCACGGTGCCGGACTGCTGGTAGGCATTGGACATGGCCGCCGCGGACTGGTCCTGGGAGACCTGCAACTGCACCAGTTGCTCACCTGCCTGGAAGTTTTTCACCACCTCGATCAACTGGTTGATGGAGGACAGCTTCTTGCTGATGGCGACCTGCACATTGGAGGCCGACTCACGCACGTTCTGCGCCAACTTCTGCAGGCCATTGTATGCACGTACGGCGAAGAGGACGATCGCGGCAAGGAGGAGAAGGAGGAAGTAGAGCATGGTTGGAAGTTTGGTCAATGAGGTCGGAAGGAGCGTCAGTCCTTTTTGAGGAAAGCGATGCCGTCCAGCAAGAGCGTATCGCCGCTCCAGGTGCCTACGCTGGTGGCGCCGTTGCCGAAGGTGAACAGCAGCCTGCCATCCTCCTGGGCGTAGGTGCCGGCCTGCGTCTGCCCCATGATGGTGGCATAGTAGCGCCCACTGGGCTGCAGCTCCAGCTTGGCGGTGCCGAACATGGAGCGCACCCCTGTGCCCTGGCCCTCGTACGAACCCGTGATGGTGGAGCCACAAGTGGTGCAGAGCAGGCAGCAGCACAGCAGGGCGGGGATCGCGAGTTTCATGGGATGGGTGATGTTGGGTTGAGGTACGTGGTTCGAATCCGGGCGACGGGAGTGCAGGCGTCCGCGCTCTTTCCGCACTATTGCTTCACCAACTGCACGCGGTGAATGCGTTCCGGTTCCTTCCAGAAGAAGGCCGTGTAGGTGCCGCTGGCCAGTCCGTGCAGGTCGATGTAGCTCTCTCCGTTCCGCACCTTGTCATGCACCAACTTGCCTTGTGGGTCATAGAGTACCACACGCAGGGGCTTATCATCATCCGTACGCACGGTGATGCCTTCGGTGAAGGGGTTGGGATAGGTGGAGATGGCGAAGGCGGCACTCAACTCTTCTGCCGATGTGCTACCGTCGACGATCACCCGGTTCGTCAGGCTCCATCGCCCGACCAGGTCCAGGGCGCGGACCATCAGGGTATCGTAGATGTTGAAATTCAATGGAACGGGAGCATCGAACACATGCTCCGCAAGGTCCGTGGCCGGGGTTGATACCACGTGTTGGTCAGCCGCCCCGAACCCCGGATCGGGTCCCGGTAGGCCGAAGGTCTCGATGCGTACGATGTCCGAGGGCTCTTCCGGTTCGATCACCACCACCGCTCGGTGGTTCGTCAAGCCCCACACGCCATCGCTCGTGCGTGTCCGCACGAATAGCGTGCTCACGCCTGTGGCAGCATTGGATAGATCGGGGTTGAACATCACGCCGACGGCATCCGCCGTACTTCCCGTCCAAGCGGTAAGGGCGTTCCCGAAACCGGGATCCTCGTTCAGGAAGTATTCGGTCTCCGAGAGATCGCTCGGTGGTACTGGCGGCACCTCGATCACCACGGCCTTGCTGAAGTTGGTGAGGCTCCAATGCCCGTCCGCATCCAGCGTGCGCAGGCCGATGGTGTGTACACCGGGACTGTATCCGGCGAGGCTTACCGGAAGCTGTACACCGGGCACGTCCGGATCATCTGCCAGTGAGAATGGCATGTTCAAGCCGATGCCGAGGTCCTGATCGATCCAGTATTCCCCGCGCACCATGCTCGCGGTCTGTGCCTGTGCCTGGCATAAGGCCAGCAGGAAGGTGATCCCTATGGTCCAGCGTAGCATGGCGGCTCAGGGATTGGAGCGGGTGCTCAGGGTCACGTTCACTGTTCCGCCCGGGGTAGTGTTCAAGGTGGATTGCAGGGCATAGATCGCCGGGATGTTGGGGATGCCGCTCAATCGATAGGGGGATATGCCGCTGAATGCTCCGCGTGCCTGTGCTCCGGTCTCATTGTAGGGCGAAGTGCTCAGGATGTCATACTTGCTGTCATCGCTGCCAACCATCAGGTTGTACACGTTGCCCATGTTCACCACGGCGTTGCTCGCATCGCCTCCGGTCAGGGCCACCGCGCTGATGTTGTCGTGGATCGTATTGTTCGTGCCGGTGATATTCCCTTGGTGGAACACGTTGTAGGCTACCTCGGCGTTCTTCAGCCCATGATTGCCGTTGTACAGCAGCGTGTTGTTCAGCACCAGCAGGTTCTCGATCACGTCGGAAGCATCATTGAAGTTCAAATTACTGCCGATGATATTGTTCCTGATCGTGAGGTTGGTGATGGTTTGCGCGTTTTGCTCGTGGGTAATGCTTCCGGATATGAAATTCTCCGCGATCAGGATGTTCGAGACCGTGACTGCCGTGCCATTGGGAAAGTTGATGCCCAACCCATCGAAAAAACAGCGGCGGATCTGCACGTTGGCCGTGTTCAAGATGTTAAGCCCTCCATTCTGGTTGACGAAGTGCAGGCCCATGATCACCGTGCCCGAGGAGTTGACGCCGCTTAGCGTGAGCAAATTCACCCGTGAGGTTTGCGTGTTGGCCTGTAGCCCATTGTTGTTCGGTGCTGTGCCGAGCTTGTATCCCGCACCGATGATCACCAGCCGTTTCTGAATGGTCAGGTCACCATAATTGGCATCTGAAGGTTCCAAGTGGATCGTGTCGCCATCCACGGCTGCGCCATAGGCAGAGGCCAGGGTCTGAAAGCAATCGGAGCAAGTGGTGGCGAATGCGGCCACGCTGTTCACGCGGATGATCCGCGCTTGGCTCGAAAGCGAGGCCAGCAGCATCGCTCCGGTTAGGAGGGCAGTCAGATTTTTCATGGGTTCTTGTGTATTCGCGGGGTTTGTCTTGATTGCCCTTTCCGAGCGGGGAGGTGATTGGTTGCCCAAATGTGGATCCTCACGATCCCTTGGATCAGTGCCCTTGAGAATTCGGCGGTAGCCATCGAGAATCCGGTGAATGGCCGTGAAAGCGGCGCGCCCGCAGGACAGAAAGGGACATGGATTGGACGCAGCACCCGCGTCCAATCCATGTCCCTGGTCACTGAACTCCACGAGGAGCTGAGCAGGGGGCGATCACAATCGCACCAACGCCTCCATCAGCTCCGGCTTCTGCCTGCGGCTCACCGGCAGTTTCATGCCATTATCCATCCCACTAATGCCTTATCTTCGTACCATGTCCAGCGCCGACCTGTTGATCAAGATCAACTCCCTGCCTGAGGACGTGCGAAAGCAAGTCTCCGACTTCATCGAGTTCCTGCTCGCCCGCAAGCCCCAGCAGGAACCAGCGAAGAAGAAGCGCGTGGCTGGCCTGATGAAGGGCGAGATCCACATCGCCGATGATTTCGATGCGCCTCTGGACGACTTCAAGGAGTACATGGAATGAGCGTGCTGCTGGACACTCACGTCCTGCTTTGGTTCCAATCCCTTGACAAGCGGCTTCCCGCAAAGCTTCGTGAACGGGTTGAACAATCTGACGATGATTACTTCGTTAGCCAAGTATCCCTGTGGGAGGTCGCCATCAAGACTTCCATCGGCAAGTTGACATTGGATCGTGACCTTTCCTCCACGTACCGAATGATCCATGCGGCCGGGTTCCTTCCTTTGCCCTTTCGCGAGGAGCATTTTTTGGAAGTTTCCACGTTGCCGATGCACCACCGTGATCCATTCGACCGCATGTTGATCGCACAAGCCCGGTGTGAAAACTTGTGGTTGCTAACGTCAGACCCGCACTTCGGCAATTACGGAGTAATGGACAAAAAGAAT
>JRYE01001990.1_pt1 | contig 81034 bp, 74 predicted proteins | sample 235321 | NCBI WGS metagenome assembly JRYE01 (sample SAMN03074214, study PRJNA261473) | activated sludge metagenome | biome: Common Effluent Treatment Plant; feature: Wastewater; material: Activated sludge; isolation source: activated biomass in a lab-scale reactor treating industrial wastewater at... | reverse complement strand
TTATCTTTTTTTAATCAATTCATTTGAAATATTGGCATTGTTGGTGCTTGCTGCCTGTGCCATTTTTCTGGTAAGAAGAAATATTATCAAACTCAGGCGCTTTATCAGCAAAGATCTGAACGGCTGGCCTCGTAGCGATGCCAATTATATTTTGATAACGGAGATTGTGTTAATGTCGCTTTTTTTACTCATGAATGCGAGTGAGACTTTATTAATCAACCGAAGCGCAGGCATATCCGGTGAAGGTTTTATTATTTCAAAATTTTTGCACCCATTACTTTCAGGCGTCAGCAATCATGGGTTGGAGGTAATTGAAAGAGTTTGCTGGTGGTTNNTGGTTACACATCGTTGGCATATTTGCTTTTCTCAATTATTTGCCCTATTCCAAACATCTGCATATTATTCTTGCTTTTCCCAATGCCTATTATGCCCGGTTGGAACCCATGGGAAAAATGGAAAATATGGAATCGGTACAAAAAGAAGTGCTGTATGCCATGCAGCCCGAGCTTGCACCAACTGGTGAGCAGGCAAGTCCATTGAAATTTGGTGCAAAGGATGTACAGGATCTTAGCTGGAAAAACCTGATGGATGCTTATAGCTGTACTGAATGTGGCCGATGCTCGGCAGCTTGCCCTGCAAACCAAACAGGTAAACTGCTTTCGCCCCGTAAAATCATGATGGCCACCCGAGACCGGCTTGAAGCAGTAGGAAAAAACATAAATGCAAATGGCGAGTTCAAAGACGATGGCAAATCGCTGGTGCATGATTATATAACAACCGAAGAACTGAGAGCCTGCACTACCTGCAATGCCTGTGTACAGGAATGTCCGGTGAGTATCAGTCCGCTTGATATTATTGTGCAGCTACGCCGCTATCTGGTAATGGAAGAAAGCAACTCGCCACAGGAGTGGACGGCCATGTTCAGCAACGTAGAAAATAATTTTGCCCCCTGGAAATTCAGTCCTGACGAAAGAGATAAATGGGCAGAAGAAATGCAATCGCAGTAAATTTTCTTTCGCAGAAAACAGGAATTATTGCCTATTGTAATTGCTCAAACAAAGAAAATCAAAGCGGGTTTCACGCAATTCATCTCTTAAAAATGCATTGAGGCAAAGTTCATAGATTAATCATTTGATATTATTAAAACAACCAAAATAGTGTTGAAACAAATTCTCAAGTTTGGCTTTCCCATCATTCATTCGTACCTTGCAGCAAATTTCAGATTATCACTTTCTCAAGTGTCATATCATCTTTTTTAAAGCAACACCTCGATTTACTCAATCACTAAGGGGTGAATAGTTTCGCTTTTCTGCAAACTGTTTTTTTTGCAGGAATATTTTCTTTCTTGCTATTCATTTTTTCAACTTCAAATCTTTGTCATGCAATCGCTTATTTCATCTACATCTCAATATTATTTTGACATAGAAGCACAATACGGCGCACACAATTATCATCCGCTGCCGGTAGTATTATCAAAAGGAAAAGGTGTGCATGTATGGGATGTGGATGGCAAACAATATTATGATTTTCTAAGTGGCTACTCTGCCGTCAATCAGGGGCATTGTCATCCACAGATCGTAGATGCATTTATCCAGCAGGCTCAAAAACTTACACTTACCAGTCGTGCATTTTATAACGATGCATTGGGTGCTTACGAAAAATATATTACAACCCTTTTTGGTTACGATAAAGTATTGCCCATGAATACCGGCGTAGAAGCAGTTGAAACGGGCATTAAACTTTGTCGCAAATGGGCATATGAAGTAAAAGGTATTCCGCAAAACAAAGCTGAAATAATCGTATGCGAAAAAAACTTTCATGGACGCACTTCCACTGTTATTTCTTTCAGCAGCGATCCTGATTCAAAAAATAATTTCGGGCCATATATGCCGGGTTTTACGGCCATTCCTTTTAATGATTTGAAAGCATTGGAAGCTGCATTGGAAAATAAAAACGTAGCCGGATTTCTGGTAGAGCCCATTCAGGGTGAAGCCGGAGTAATAGTACCTGATGATGGATATCTGAAACAAGCCAAGTCCATTTGTGAAAGACACAACGTACTGCTCATTGCCGATGAAATACAGACCGGCCTGTGCCGTACCGGAAAAATGCTGGCCTGCGATCATGAAAATGTAAAGCCTGATATTTTACTGCTGGGAAAAGCACTTAGTGGCGGCATGCTACCGGTGAGTGCAGTGCTATGTAACGATGAAATAATGATGACCATAAAACCCGGAGAACATGGCAGTACCTATGGCGGCAATCCTTTGGCTTGCAAAACTGCAATTGCATCGCTTCAGGTTCTACAAGATGAAAATATGGCCGAAAATGCAGTCTTAATGGGCAATTTGTTGCGTACGGAACTGGAAAAATTAAATTCACCATTTATAAGTCAAGTAAGAGGCAAAGGATTATTAAATGCAATTGTTATCAATCATACAAACAAAGATGCTGCCTGGGAGCTTTGTATTAGAATGAAAGAAAACGGATTGCTGGCCAAGCCTACACATGGCGACAAAATCAGATTTGCTCCGCCATTAATCATTAAAAAAGAGCAGATGATAGAAGCGGTGGAAATTGTGGCAAAAAGTTTGGAAGAAATGAGTTAAGGGTTTAAAAAGGTATTATTGGGTTAAAAAGTTCTTGGCGTTTAAGAAATGCAAAAGATGATTTGTCATTGTACTATTTACCTAAAAGTATTTGCACAAAACTGCATTCTAATTTTTTTGAATGAAAGGACTATAACATCAACGAAAACACATATAATTTTCAAGCGGCATTATAACATCATCGTGCAGCTCCTTTTATTTTCACTTTAATATTCATATCTACTTTTTGTGACTGCTCGCTTACCGTCATTTTGATATTTGAATCTGCATTTACTACAAGGCCTGTACGACTGTCAACCACCAGCGTTCCCTCAACGGTTCCATTAGTCCCCATTGCACCTGCTTCAGATTCTATAATTGAATTTTCACTCAATGTTACCATTTCACCCTCAATATCAGTTACTTTATATGTTGATTTATATTTTCCTTTCATTTCGCCTGCATTCATTTCTGTAATCTTCTGCCAAGATTCGCCCACATTTACTTCTTTATTTGGAAAAATATATAAGACTCTTTCAAACTGACTTCTCATTTTATCTGCATTAAACTGCTCGTTAAACTGAGTCAATACATCCGCTTTTTCTTTTTCACCCAAACCAATGGAATCAAAAATATTTTTAGCCATATTATCAAAACCGGATACTTCCAACACTTTTCCTTCCGGATTTACTTTTATTGTAAATGTTTGTCCCTTGATTGTTCCAAAAATACTGTTCATCAATTTTGACGGATCTTTTTCAGCGAATGCTTCTGAAATTGAAGGGGTAGGCTTATCGGTATCAATATCTACTTTAAAGATGCCGGCATCCATTTTCATAGAAAAGCGGTCAATTTTAGTTGTTACTGTTTTATTTTCACCTTCTTCTCCGGTTACATTCATTGAGTAATAATAATTGCCATCCATTTTAATAGACTGACCCCCGATTTCCTGATCCATACTCATGCTCATATCATAATCATAGGTTTTTCCCTTTTCAAAATTAAACTTCAGCATTTTTACGGAAGCTGATGTTTTTGTTGATTTGCAAGCAGGTAAAATGGCCAGAAAAAGAGCTAAAGGCAGCAAGCAGACTATATTTTTCATCTATAAAAATTTCGGAGCAAGATAATCATATTCTCTACGCTTTATTTCAATTGATTTATTTTCGCAGCAAAATTTACTTTATCAGTGCTGCCAAACACATATTCACCCTTTTTAAGAAAGACCTGCTGCTGGAGGCAAGACAGCAATATAGTTTCTTTGGCATTCTGCTTTACATAGGTTCAACCATTTTTGTTTTAAACATGGCCATTAATCAGCCTGAAACCAAGGTATGGAACGGGCTTTTCTGGGTATTACAACTTTTTATCTGCATCAATGCGGTAGCCAAAAGTTTTTTACAGGAAAGCAAGGGCAGAATGTTGTATTTCTATTCAGTAGCAAGTCCAGTAAATTTTGTATTAGCAAAACTCATATTCAACTCCTTGCTCATGTTATTGATGAGCCTGTTGAGCTTATTAATTTTTTCGGCCCTTTTGGGAAATGTAATTCCCAAACTGCTTCCTTTTATTGGCATTACTTTATTGGGCAGCCTTAGCTTGAGTCTGGTATTTACGTTTCTGGCCGCCATTGCAGCCAAAGCGCAGCAAAGTCCGGTGATAATGGCCATTCTTGGATTCCCGGTAATAATTGTACAACTGATGTTGTTGATGCGGTTATCCAATACCGCTTTTGCCCCCTTGCTCACTACTCCCATCAGTACTGTATTGCTATTAGCAGCAATGGATTTACTTGTGGTATTGCTGGCTATTATTCTTTTCCCTTTTTTGTGGAAAGATTAAAAATGAAAATATTTTCATTCATCCTATTTAAGCTATTACATTTTTCGTTGAAATATTAATGCCCTTTGCTATTAAATAATTCCCCTTAATTTTGCTTCGCTTTATCACACAGATTGTGGTAAACAATAGTTCCCCTTGACGGTTGAGAAAAACTATATGTATAAATCCTGGTGGAAGATAACCGGTGTCGTGCTGGTCATCTATACTTGTACGGCCGGTTTCCTTTTAGATGTGCCCCAGCTTCCCGCTTTGGGCGAAACGATACGAAATTTATATTTCCATGTATGTATGTGGTTTGCCATGATGATTTTATTCAGCATTTCTATGGTAAATGCAATACGATATTTGCGCACATTTGATTTAAAATATGATATCTACGCAAGGCAGTTTGCAGTAGTAGGTATCATTTTTGGAATATTGGGTTATGCTACCGGTGCCATTTGGATGTCTTTTACTTGGGCAGATCCCAATAATCCTACTTTTGATTCATTTAGTACTGTGGCTCGTGATCCAAAACTAATTGGCGCTGCTATAGCGCTGTTAGTTTATTTTGCTTATCTCGTATTGAGAGATTCGGTAAATGATATGGACAAACGAGCAAGAATCAGTTCGGTCTATAACATATTTGCTTATGCTATGTTGTTTCCATCCATTTGGATCATTCCCCGATTGCTGCCCAGTCTGCACCCGGGTGGCGAAAATGGAAACCCCGCACTTGATACAAAAGATATTGATGGCAGTATGCGGATGGTATTTTATCCGGCTATTATCGGGTGGACGCTGATTGGTGTGTGGATTACAACGCTTAAAATAAGGATCAACCTGCTCAAAGAAAAAAAGCTTTCTTCATTATGAAAATAAAATCTATACTACTCCTTTTTCTATTCTGTTTTATATCCATAAACCTATTGGCGCAGGATGAAAATGGAGGAATGGCCAGCCTGATGCGCAGCAATGGAAGAATATATGTGGTAGTGGCTGTGGTTTTGCTGATTTTAGCAGGACTTATTTTATATCTCGTAAGGTTGGATAAAAAAATAAGTAAACTTGAAAAAGACAATTGATATCGATTGCTGAATTATCTTTTCTATCTTTTAAAAATGATTGCTTAATATAAAAATTGAACCATGTCAGTTAAGAATTACAGTTTTTTTGGCGCTGTTGAACGTAGTTTCAATAAGGCTGCAAAATTTACCAAATGGGATAAAGGAATTTTGGAACAAATCAAAGAATGTAATGCCGTTTATCAAATGCGTTTTCCTGTAAAAAAAGATGATGGCACTATTGAAGTAATTGAAGCTTATCGTGTGCAGCACTCGCATCACAAAACTCCATGTAAAGGTGGTATTCGTTTTGCTGCGGAAGTAAACCAGGATGAAGTAATGGCACTGGCGGCCTTGATGACTTACAAATGCGCCATTGTAAATGTACCCTTTGGTGGAGGAAAAGGCGGTATTAAAATAAATCCAAGAGCTTATTCTGCCTATGAGTTAGAAAAAATTACCCGCCGTTATACAGCAGAATTGATAAAGAAAAATTTTATAGGACCCGGTACTGATGTGCCGGCACCTGACTATGGAACCGGAGAAAGAGAAATGGCATGGATAGTAGATACCTATTCTGCAATGCATCCGGGCGAAATTGATGCGGCTGCCTGTGTAACCGGAAAGCCTGTAACCCAAGGTGGTGTAAGAGGCCGCAGAGAAGCTACTGGGCTTGGTGTATTCTTTGGACTGCGTGAAGTGTGCAATATGCCAGATGTAATGGCAAAGCTGGGACTTACAACCGGCGTTGAAGGAAAAAAAGTAATTGTACAGGGTCTAGGAAATGTGGGCTATCATTCAGCAAAATTCTTTCAGGATGCAGGGGCAAAAATTGTGGCCCTTGCCGAATATGAAGGCGCTATCTGGAGTGCTGACGGGTTGAATGTAGATGAGGTATTTAATCATAGAAAGTCAACCGGCTCTATTCTTAATTTTCCGGGTGCAAAAAACTTTGACAAAAGCACCGATGCTTTAGAAATGGAGTGTGATATTCTGATTCCGGCCGCATTGGAAAATGTAATAGATGGTGATAATGCACCAAGAATAAAAGCAAAAATGATAGGCGAAGCTGCAAACGGGCCATTGACACCCGAGGCAGATGAAGTATTTGCAAAAAAAGGAATATTGGTAGTACCCGATATGTACCTGAACGCCGGCGGTGTTACGGTTTCTTATTTTGAGTGGTTGAAAAATCTAAGCCATGTACGTTATGGCCGTCTTGAAAAACGCTTTACCGAAAATTTGAATACACATATTTTAGGCCAGATGGAATCCCTTACCGGCAAAAAAGTGGATAAGCATGAAAGAGAATTCATCATGCATGGACCTGATGAAGTAGATTTGGTTTATAGTGGACTAGAAGAAACTATGATAACCGCTACTAGAGAAATTATGGACTGCTGGAAAAACAATGCAGATATTCCGGATATGCGTACTGCTGCTTATGTGGTTGCAATAAATAAAGTAGGAAATTCTTATGCCGAACTTGGCATTTTCCCATAATTAAGATAGCACCAAAATCAATTGCTTACCTACAGCCCCGTTGCAATTGCAACGGGGTTTTTTATTACTTTACAATCATTGTAACCAAACGAAAATTGAAACGTGTAACAGTTTCCTATTACAATATAAAATGATTACACAAAAAAATGCAAATACTGAAATAAAGCGATTTATCATTCAGGTGTAAAATTGGGAAGATTTTCTAACACCACTAGTTCATTAGCATTTTTTTCCCATCCATAAGTAATATTTCCATTGGTAATGATCAAAAAAGGAACGGACAAACCAATATGATATCTTAATAATTGTGCTAACACATCTTCGCCTAATGGCACACTACTCGCTTTACACTCAATCATCATCCAGGGCTGGTGTTGTTTATCATAAACCAAAATATCAAAACGCTTTTTTAACTCTCCCAAACGAATTTCTTTTTCAACGGCAATTAATGAGGTAGGATAATTTTTTACGCTAATCAGATATTGAATAAAATTTTGCCTCACCCATTCTTCCGGTGTTAGTACAATCCATTTTTTGCGAATGGTATCAAAAATATATTCAACTTCCTTTTCAGTTTTAATTCTAAAGTCCGGAGGTGGATATTTAATTTCAATCATTATCCAAAAGTAAATGATTAAATTTCTCTTAAATACTTATTATTGTTTTTTGGCCAAGCGGAATTCCCATATAATTGTTCACTCCTCCTTTGTGTATGTTATGAATGAAAAATTTCATGTACGTTTGTGTGTATGAAGACAAAAGAAGAAATAGTACAAAACTGGCTGCACCGTTATACCGGCGAGCAACTTGAAAATTTCGGAGAATACATTTTACTGGCCAATTTCAGCAATTATGTAAAAATGTTTGCCGAATGGCATCAAGTACCTATTGTTGGTAAAGATCGACCTATGCAATGCGCTACGGCAGATAATATTACCATCATCAATTTTGGTATGGGCAGCCCCTCGGCAGCCACTGTTATGGATTTATTAAGCGCTATCAACCCCAAAGCCGTTTTGTTTTTAGGCAAATGTGGTGGCTTAAAAAAACGAAACAAAATCGGTGACCTTATTTTACCTATAGCGGCCATCAAAGGTGAGGGAACCTCAAATGATTATTTTCCTGCAGAAGTACCGGCATTGCCCGCCTTTGCTTTACAAAAAGCCGTATCTACTACTATTCGTGATTATGGTGTGGACTACTGGACCGGCACCGTTTATACAACCAACCGCAGGGTGTGGGAGCATGACGAACCTTTTAAAGAATACTTACAAAAAGTAAGAGCCTATGCCATTGATATGGAAACAGCAACAATTTTTTCTGTTGGCTTTTTTAATAAAATACCAACAGGCGCCTTATTACTGGTAAGCGATTCGCCCATGATACCCGAAGGCGTAAAAACAGAAGAAAGCGACAAAGGCGTAACAGCTCATTTTGTAGAAAATCATATAAAAATTGGAATTGACTCATTGAAGCAGCTGATGAATGACGGATTAACCGTAAGACACCTCAAATTCTAAAAAATTATGAAGTCCAATTTTGCGATTATTCTTTTATCAGTTTTACTATCGGCCAACAGTAATTGTAATCATAAAGAACAAACACTTAATACGAAATATAAAGGACGACTTGAAGTATCCGGTATTTGTAGCAATATTACCATCAGCGTTATTGAAGGAAAAATTGATACTACAAAAATTGTTACCCAATGGACTGATGAAACAACAGATAAAAATTACAGCCATGCTTTTAAACTCGGCAATCCTTGCAACTTTCCTGATACATTAAAAGCCGGCGATGAATTTTATTTTACAATAGATACAGCCAAGCAAGAAGATTGTGCCGTTTGTATGGCTTATTATCCTACTCCATCTAAATCGCTTAACATTAAAGTCTTGAATCAGTAATGCAGCCGCTGCTCAGCATCCAGAATTTGTCGGTAGATTTTGTATCATCTTCCGGAAATACAAATGCGGTAAAGCAAATTTCATTTGATATAAAGCGAAATGAAGTAGTAGCGCTGGTTGGCGAATCAGGTTCAGGCAAATCCGTTACATCGCTTTCCATATTGCAACTCATCCCTTCCCCGCCGGCCCAATATAGCACAGGTGAAATTTTATTTTTTGATGATAATGAACAACAACATGATTTGCTGAAATGCAGCAAATCAGATCTACAAGATATTCGCGGGAATAAAATAGCAATGATTTTTCAAGAACCCATGACCTCGCTCAATCCTGTGTTTACCTGTGGCACACAAGTAATGGAAGCATTGCTACGTCATAAAAAAATTTCAAAGAATGATGCCCACCAACAAACCATTCAATGGTTTGAAAAAATGAAATTGCCGGAGCCGGAAGTTATTTTCAAAAAATATCCACACCAGCTAAGTGGCGGGCAAAAACAGAGGGTCATGATTGCAATGACTATGTGCTGCAATCCTTCATTACTAATATGCGACGAACCAACAACGGCACTTGACGTAACCGTTCAAAAAACGATTTTGGAACTAATTAAAGATCTGCAACGACAAACGGGTATGGGCGTTCTTTTTATCACACACGATTTGGGCGTAGTAGCCGAAATAGCCGACAAGGTACTGGTAATGTATAAAGGAGAAATAGTAGAGCAAAACAGCGTGCAAGAAATCTTTAAAAACGCCAAACATCCCTATACGCAGGCACTGCTTGCTTGCAGACCCATAAATCATAAAAAAGGAAACAGACTTCCGGTAGTTTCCGATTTTTTGAATCCGGGAAATAAAAAAAATACATTATTACAGCCATCAACAAACCATAATGAGAAATCAACGGCTCATGAAACACTTGTAGATGTAACAGATCTCTCGGTTTGGTTTCCAAACAAGAAATCATTTTTTGGGAAACCCTTAGCACATATCAAAGCGGTTGATCAGGTTAGCTTTCAAGTTTTCAAAGGTGAAACGCTGGGGCTAGTTGGCGAGAGTGGCTGCGGCAAAACTACGATTGGCAGAACACTGTTGAAATTGATTGAACCTAATTCTGGAAAAATTGTTTTTAACGGAACTGATCTGAAATTGATAAGCAAAAAAGATTTGCACCAATTAAGAAAAGACATTCAAATCATTTTTCAAGACCCCTACTCTTCCCTCAACCCAAGAATGACTATTGGAGATGCCATCAGCGAGCCATTGAAAGTACACAAACTGACCCCTAATGCCCGAAAACGTAAAGACCAAGTAATGGAATTGCTAGAAAGGGTAGATTTGAAAGCTGCACATTTCAATCGTTATCCACACGAATTTAGTGGCGGGCAGCGGCAAAGAATTGTAATAGCGAGAGCTCTGATACTTAATCCTTCATTTATAGTTTGCGATGAATCAGTTTCTGCATTGGATGTAAGCGTGCAGGCGCAAGTGCTCAATCTGCTAAATGATTTAAAAAATGAAATGGGCTTTACAAACATTTTTATTTCGCACGACCTGTCGGTAGTACGCTATATCAGCGACCGAATCATTGTAATGAATAAAGGCAAAATAGAAGAAAGCGGCCAAGCCGATGATATTTTTTACCATCCGCAAACCGCTTATTCAAAAAAGTTGATTGCTGCTATACCAAAAGGGAAGTATTGCTGATTAATACTTCAGGTTTTTCAACCCGTAACGATTGCCAACTTCATTTACATCATAAAACACCAGGGCACTCTTCATCTTTGAAAAAATAAGTTTTCGCAGCATCTTATCTATTTGTTTTGATTCCGGTTCATCATCATTCAGTTTAGTTTCAGTAAACCCTGTGAAATCGTAAGTTGCCACTGAAGACATGGAAACGTTTTTAAAACCAATCGTTTCATACCGCTTTGCACTATTACGATCATCAGGCTCTACATCAAGCACACTTGCTTCTGTTGATATCATGCCGGCGGTAGCCAGCTTCCATCCCAAATCTGTCTTCTTATTTTTGTATTTATAAAAATAGATAAAGCCGGTTTTCTCTTTATGAGATACTAACTTCTTGGTCAGCAACACAAGTGTGTCAGGCTTTCCATAAGACTTATAAAATAACAATTTGCTTTTAGCCAGTGCATCTTTATCATTAAACTTTGAAGGGAACTTATCAAGCTGCTTCAGCTCCTTCAAATCATTATACAATTCATAACTATATTCATCAATACCTGCGAAATAATCATATAATGTATCCGGAATATTCTTCTTGTTCTTAATCAACAACATCATGGTATTGTACTTCACTTTCTTGTCGTCGGATTTTAGCATTCTTTGCAATAAAGGCAGTACAACCGGCTTCGTTGCTTCAAATGGTAAAAGCAGTTTTGCATAAAGGCTCAGGTTTTCATTTCCCAAATCGCTATTGTACTGATCCATATAATCATAACTGTTATTCTTGCCACTTTTGTTTTCTTCGGCTTTCTCTATTGACTTTTTTGTTTCAGTTATGGATTGTTTCTTTAACTCTTGCTTTGCTTCCAAATAAAATTTACTAAAATACATTTCATAGTCAGTCGGTTTTACCAGATTGCTATCCACTAGTTTAGCCAATAATGTCATCATATCATTTTTGTAATCATCCAGATTCAATAAGGGAAGCAAATCGGGTAATATCGTTTTGGTGAGTGCAAGAGAATCAGAAAGTTCATCCATAAAATCGCCATTATCAGTAGCAAAGTTTTGAGAAGCATTATTATAGTTACTATAGTAAGCGTAATCAATTTTGTAATTATTATCATCATCCTTAACCGGAGGATCTACACTGATGATGTCTTTAAACACAGCAAAGGCATAAGCTGTTTTTTGTTGCAACAAATTTTCAAGTACCGCGTATTGAATACTTACCGTATCGCCCAAAGCAAAATACAATTGCTTTAAATAATCGGCGGATTCATTGCTAACCATTTCGCCCAGTTTGTTTACTAATAGCTCCTTTGTGTTCAGATAATTCTTATCGCTCCAGTTGATCACTCCAATTGCCCTTTTCAAGTTTGGCAGATCCGATGCATCGAGAACAATGTCTTGTATGGAAGATACGGCTCTTTTACGAACAACTGAATCATTGCTCAAGAAATCGGTAAAGAATATGTCAGACTTTTTTACAAAAGGATTTACACCTTTTAAAGTATCAACAGGTGTAAAGGTGTTAAAATAATTACTTAAAAAACTACTGGGACGATTCAATGTATCCGTTTCAGTAGCCAGATTAAATGTAACACCATCTTTATAAAAAGTTTTTGACCAGATTGCCCTGCTGCTTCCCGGCTCGGTTGCTATCGACTCCCATACCTTCATTGTATTGGGAAGATTTACAGCCCTTTTTAGTTTAAAAATCCAATTACTATCGGCGTAAGGATATTCAAGTGATTTGTAAAACGCTTCACTATCTTTTGAATAATGATAACGTGATACACGGTCAAAGCTTACAAATATTTTTTCGCCGGTACTGTCATTAGAAATAGTTTTACTTCTGTAAGCGCCGGTCTCCAGTTGTGCTGCCTCCGTTTTAGAATCCGGGTCTTCTTCATCTTCATAATAACTGTATTGAGGAAAATCCAGCTTGATTTTTCCTGGCGATGGATAATAGGAAGTCTGCACTGAGTAATATAAAGCAGTATCTTTCTGTGTTTTCTCTTTACCATAGTTAAATGGTTTTATCTCAAATGAATTTAAAAAATCATTCATTGCTGCGGTTTCTTTCTTTCCCATTGCTATCAATGAGTAGTAATGAGGGCCTTGCAAAATGAAGCGGGTAAGAAAAACATTTCCAGACTTATCATTGTATTTCCCATCCATAGCAGGATAACCTTTGAACTGTATATATTTCCTAGAATAGGAAGAATCAATAAATTCGGAAGAAATAAAACTTTCATTTAAGAGTTCAAGATCGAAGCTGTCTTTTTCTGCAAACTGAAAGTTATTAATATCCGTTCTTATTACTCTGTACCTAGTATTTGCAGCTGCATCAATAGCGTCAAACATCCAGCTGCCATCATTTCCTACAAAAGGATTATGAGGCATACTAACCTCAAAGCCGCCGAATGAAGGAGCAAATCTTTTCCATCCATTTTGTGTATCATACTCTTTAAACTGAATACTTTTAAAAAACTTAGCAGCCTCATCACCATACTTAATATAATCGCCGTTGCCACCCATTTTAAATATGATAACTTCAAATGGAGTAATAAAGATGTTGTACCGCTGCAAGTCTCCCCTGCGGGTTTTACTGGTAAGATCAATACCCTTAAAACCATTTTTGGTAATAAAACTTTTAGAAATTATTTTACCCGGAATATTTTCATAAAGCATGCTGTCCACTTTTTTGAAAACAACTGATACATCATTCCCCCAAAGCATTGCATGCGTGATAATTCGGGTTACTTTGTAAAAGCTTCCATTTGCCATATCAGCATATTGTCTTTCGTCTGTTGTTGTTTCGGACGCTTCGGTTGCTTTAAACAATTTGCCGGGCATATCCAATTTAAAAAGNNTTTTATCTAATAATTCCTTATCATGACTATCTCTTTCACCCATTTTTACGGGACGAACTTTATAGCCCATTTTTCTTAGCAGCATAATAACGCCTCTGTCGCCGGGCAGGTGTGCCGCACCTACACCTACAAATAAAGTAGAACCCGTTTTTAATATAGAATCAATACCATTTGCCTGTATCTCATTTCTTTTATAAAGAAATTTTTCATCAAAAGCATCAGAGGTGCTGTTGTATTTATTAATAGAGTCTAATACATCTAAATCGCCGGTGCGATAAGCTTCTTGCAATTTTTCATCACTATAATCTTCAGCATATTCATAGCTACGTTGTTTTTTATTTTTATCTTTTACTGCATCCTGATAAGCCTCTGCCATCAGTTTCATACTCTCGTCATAATCTTCTACCCCCGCCACTTGTTTCCCTAGTTTTTTCCCGCATTGAAAAATGTACATATCGAGATAAGTGTCTTCTTCAAAATCACTTGCTTCATTTCCATAAGAGCGGTAAAGCAGATTATTGATGACGGATGGACTGCTGAATAAAGCGTTCTTAATTTTGTCTTCATACTTATAAAACTTCAAAGTATTTTGATACAGAAATTCATTGGGCGCAGCTGCTGTTCCATCATTATAATAATTACTATAACCTAAAAAATCATATTTATCCATATCCTCCTGCCAGGTTTCGGGATTGGTTTCAAGGGCAACCACATTGGCGTTGCGAATGGCATAATAAAATGAATCGGGCAGATGAAAAGCAAGTTTACTGCTTACATGCATAGTGCCTATTAAAAAAGATGGTTTTGACATCCCTTTTCCGGAAATTTCCCATAACAGGCTTTGATATTTCTTGTTTTTAATTTTTATCTGCGCCGTAACAGCCGCATAAGAAAAAAGGCCGATAAAAAGCAAAAGGTTTCGTTTCAACATAATTAATCAGTGAGGTTTAATAAACAAATGTAAGATGCAACAAGCCACAAAAGCCATAAAAAAACCTGAAGAACAGTCATTTATAAAGAGATTGACAGTGTGAAAAGAAATGTAATAACGACAATGATAATTAGCTTTAAAAACTTAACTTTGCCCGCCTAAATTTAATTCGGAATTGACCAAACCCGGCGCCGTAAGGCCGGATAAAGGTTGCCCGGGCTTTCTGTTTCCCTGGTTTGTGTCTTTTTACCGCTTTAATGAAAAGCAGACTCCTGCCGGAGTAATAAAAATGGGATGACACTTTTTTAAACACTTTTACCTATTTTCTACACTGGCAGTTTGCTACATTTTAAATTTTAAAATCAACAGATGAAACTTTCACAATTCCGTTTTGACCTGCCCCTGAATCTGATTGCCCAAACGCCTACTAAAAGAAGAGAAGATGCCCGAATGATGGTGGTTCACCGCCATACCGGCGAAATTGAAAACAAACACTTTCGCGACATCATTGATTATTTTGACGACAAGGATTGTTTTGTTGTAAACAACACCAAAGTTTTTCCTGCCCGCATGTATGGACGCAAGGAAAAAACCGGCGCCAAAATAGAAGTTTTCCTGCTGCGTGAATTAAACAAACCCAACAGGCTTTGGGATGTAATTGTCGATCCCGCAAGAAAAATACGTGTGGGTAACAAATTATATTTTGGTGAAACAGAAGACCTGATAGCTGAAGTAATTGACAATACTACGAGCCGCGGTCGTACCATTCGCTTTTTATGGGATGGAACAGAAGAAGAATTTCGTGCCATTTTAGAAAGAATGGGTGAAACACCACTTCCCAAATACATAAAACGTAAACCCGATGAGGAGGACAGAGAACGATACCAAACAGTGTATGCAAAACACGAAGGCGCTGTGGCAGCACCTACTGCCGGTTTGCATTTTAGTAAAGAACTGATAAAGCGGTTAGAAATAAAAGGAATACGTTTTGCAGAAGTAACCTTGCATACAGGACTCGGTACATTTCGCCCAATAGAAGTGGAAGACCTTAGTAAACATAAAATGGATGCCGAATATTATAATATTGATGAAACAGCTTGCAAGATTGTAAACCGTGCAAAAGAATACGGTCATCGCATTTGCTCGGTAGGTACTACTACCATGCGTGCAATGGAATCTTCTTTCACTGCACAAAAATTATTGAAGCCATCGGAAGGCTGGACAAATATGTTTATACATCCGCCTTACGATTTCAATATTGCGGATGCGCTGATCACCAATTTTCACTTACCCAAAACCAGTTTGTTGATAATGACTTGCGCTTTTGCCGGCTACGAGCTGGCCATGGAGGCTTACAAAAAAGCGATAAAAGATAAATACCGCTTTTTCAGCTATGGCGATGCACTATTGGTAATCTGATGAATACACCTTTTTCAATGTACCCTGACGAAAGTTGGGGTATTTTTTTGATGACACTACCACTTATCATCCTTACTCAATAGTAAATAATCCTTTCTGCTTATGAGTGAGTAATAAAGAAAATAGCAGGCGGCAGGCAGTGCTACCACTATTAAGGCATACATAAGCCACAAGGGCTTGGGTAAGCGTTGTAAACTATGATAAAGATAAATGGATACCAATGTAAGTAGCGGAATACTAAAATGCCAGTAATATTTCATACCGCTACGTATATGTAAATAAACTTTCTCTCCTTCCTTTACTGTTACCTCCATTTCTCTGCAGCTACACCAGTCAATTTTACAAATCACCTTGTGTGTACCCGGGCTTACCGCATACTCTTCAGTAGCACCATTGCTGATGCGACCTGCTTCATTCCCATCAATAAATACTTTGAAGCTTCTGGCTTTATTCATCCATTCGGATGAGCGACGGAGGGCAATAACTGATTTGTTTTCCATAAAATATTTTTTATACCATACAAATTTACAAGCCAAACATTCCTTTGTTTAACTGTTGCAATATTTGATTTTTATATTCCACAGGTACTAATAAAGAAATATTGTGCGGGCTGCCACCATAAGAAACCATACGCACCGGAATGTTCATAATAGAACCAAACAATTTTTTTACCATCGCTTCTGTTTGCGATATTTCATTTCCTACTACAGAAATGATAACCTGGTTTTTATCCACTTCAATACTTCCAAAAGGTTCCAGTTCTTTTACAATCTCTTTTAGATGAACTGCACTGTCAATTGTCAACGACACGGCTACTTCCGATGTTGTTACCATATCAACCGGTGTTCTGTATTTTTCAAATACTTCAAAAATTTTTCTCAGAAAACCATAAGCCAATAACATCCGGCTGCTTTTAATGCGAATAGCAATAATATTATCTTTTGCCGCTACTGCTTTTACGCCTACACTTCCGGCTTTTTCAGTTATCAATGTTCCTTTTGCTTCAGGCTGCATGGTATTTAGCAGCTTTACGGGTACTTTATATTGTTGTGCAGGCCATATTGAAGCCGGGTGTAAAATTTTGGCACCGAAATAAGCCAACTCAGCCGCTTCTTCAAAACTCATTTGTTCTACCGGTTTTGTTTTCTTCACTATTCGCGGATCGTTATTGTGCATACCATCAATATCAGTCCATATTTCGCAAACAGATGCACCAATAGCCGCCGCAATCAATGAAGCGGAATAATCGCTGCCACCTCTTTTCAAATTATCTACCTCTCCTCTTGCATTGCGACAGATATAACCCTGCGTAACAAACAATGTTTTGGATTTATGTTTTTTCAACAACTGACTCAGTTTTACTTTTATGCTGCCTATCTGAGGTTCATCATACTGGTCAATACTCATAAATTCAAGAGCAGGTAATAGCTGGTGTTCAATTCCTTTTTCTTCAAGGTAGATGCTGAATAATTTAGTTGAGAGCAATTCGCCCTGTGCAAGGATATCTTTACTTAAAGATTCACTAAATGATATTTTCAAAATGATGGTTAGAAACTCAAAATGCTCAGCCACCATAGCTTTAGCTTTCTCAACATAAGTTTTATCATTTAAAAGTTCTTTAATAAAACTTTGATAGTGTTTCTCAAGTTTTTCAATAGCTTGTTTTGCTGACACACGGTCGCCGTTAGCCATAAAAGTTCCAATTTCTACCAATGCATTGGTAGTGCCCGATAAGGCAGATAATACTACAATAACCGGTTCGGTTTCTTTTGTAACCATTGATGCAATGTGCTGCATCCTTTCAGGACGGCCTACACTGGTGCCGCCAAATTTCATTACTTTCATTTGTTCCCCCCTGCAATAATTTTTAGGATTTAATAAAAGGCAAGCAAGGCCGCAAAGATAAGTGGTGGATGCTATAGTGAAAACTAAAGGCTCATGTAGTTATAAAGAAACTTGTTGAGTCTTGCTAACCATTACCCACTTGCCAGCCTATGTTGCAATAGCAAACAAATCAATTTTGAATTTTCTGTCCAGTCAAGTATCCAATTATTCAATTGGCGACAACTGAAATTTTGCAGCCAGTTCATTCAAATCATCTACTACCTGCTGAAGTAACGGTATCCCATTTTTCCTTCTCTCCACTTCAAACTCCCTTTCCGGGTCTCCCGGCACCAGCACTTTTTCCTGACCCGCAATTGGCTTCGCATTTCTAAATCCTTTTATCCAGTTATCCATATGTTGTTTAAATTCATCAGCAGGGCGAAATGCATCTATTCGTATCGCTCCGAGAAAATGACCAATGCCTTTACCCGGTTGCTGTGCAGGAATTGGCACATAGGCAGGAAATGGCGGCACCCAGGGCGCATAGTTGGCACCACTTAACAAAGCAGAAAAAATATCAACGATAGCACCCAGAGCATAACCTTTATGCGAACCATGTTCTCTATCGCCACCCAATGGCAATAAAGCGCCGCCTTTCTTTAAAATATTTGCATCAGTAGTTGCATTACCATCTTTATCCTGCACCCAGCCCAACGGAGTGTCTGCATTCTTTCTTTGCAATATTTCCAGTTTGCCATTGGCGGCAGTAGTCGTAGCTAAGTCGGCAACAAATGCGGGTTCGTTTCCTGCAGGTGCTGCAACGCAAATCGGATTTGTGCCCAGCATTTTATCAATAGAAAATGTAGGGGCAACCAGTGGGCTTGCATTGGTCATTGACAGGCCAATCATATCATGCTTTAAAGCCATCATTGCATGGTGAGCTGCAATGCCAAAATGATTACTGTTTTGCACACTTACCCAACCTGTGCCCACTGATTTTGCTTTTTCAATTGCAATGTTCATTGCAAAAGGAGCCACTACCAGGCCAAGACCACTATCACCATCAACTACTGCGGTAGAAGGTGTTTCGTGTATAATTTTTATTTGTGGATTTGCATTTACACGTTTTACCTCCCATAAACGTACATAGCCACTTAGCCGCGCCACTCCATGCGAATCGATGCCTCTCAAATCGGCCGAAAGTAAAGTTTGTGTTGCCGTTTCGGAGTGTGCATGGGTACATCCGATTTTTAAAAAAACTGATTTAGTAAAATCAAATAAACTGTGGTATGAAAATATTTTTTCTGACATATAACAAAGAAACAATAAAAAAGCCCTGCAATGGCAAGGCTTTTCCTATTTCTTAAAGATGAACTTAAAATGGCAAATCATCAACCTGTTCTGTAGTTTCTACAGGAGCCGAAACAACACCAGCATGAGTGTTAGCTGCTGGTGCCTGATAAGCGGATGTACCACCTGTGGAATCATTTTTGGAACCCAGCAATTGAACTTCCCGTACTCTTAATGAAAGTGAAGAACCGGGAGTGCCATCATTGCGCTGAAATGATCTTGCTTCGGGTTGTCCTTCTACAAAAACCTGAGTTCCTTTGGTAAGATATTGTGCTAATGCGGTGCGGTCGCTCCAGTAAGCACAATCTACCCAGATTGTTTTTTCCTGTGTGTTTCCCTGACTGTCTTTGAACTTTTCGGAATGAGCCAAGGTGAAGTTCATAACGTTTTTTCCATTTACTGTGTTTACTACACAATCTTTGCCTAATCGGCCAATTACTTGCATTTTGATCATAGTACTCGTTTTTAAAGTTTCGTAAATTATTTAGGAAGGGCAAATTAAGAATTTTCGCCCATTTGGTGCAAAAGGTTATGCACAAAAAAATAGGGCCGGTACCACCGGCCCTGCCACCAAAACTGCAGATAGAGAAAAAAACCAAGTTTTTCTACCACCCAAAGGTAATCGGGTAGTTTGAATGGGCAGGTTAACCGTTGGTTAATGAAAAAAATCAAGCCGGAACAGAAAATCGGTATCCCAACCCATGGATGGTTTCCAAAACCACTTGAGGGTCTGCTTTTAAATATTTGCGCAGCTTGCTCATAAACACGTCCATACTTCTACCCAAAAAATAATCATCTTTTCCCCAAACAGCGAGCAGAATTTCATCTCTTTTCAAAATTTTATTGGGATGCATGCATAGAAACTGCAATAAATCTGCTTCCTTTTGTTTTAGTTTTAGTACNNTTTCAAGTCGGTATGCGAAAAGAAAATTTTACCGATTGTAAATTCGCTTTTTACTTCACTAAAAAGTTTGCGGGTGCGGCGCAAAAAAACATCCAGCTTCAGCAGTAATTCACGCATATTAAAAGGTTTTACAATATAATCATCGGCACCGCGGCTATATCCTTCTATCTTATCGTCAATCAATGCACGGGTGCTGATGAAGATGATGGGAATCACATCACTCTGTTGTCTTATTTTTTTGGCAACAGTAAATCCATCTTTTACCGGCATCATAATATCCAGCAAACAAAGATCGAATTTGTTTTTATCAAAAACATNNCACAAAGCGTAACACTGTATCCTTCATCTTCCAGTTCATCCTTTATTAAATGACTCAGGTGTTCATCATCTTCGGCTAATAGTATTTTAGGGTTCGTATCCATAACTAAATTTTATGATAAGGTAATTCAATATTAAAATCGGTACCCACACCGGGAATGCTTTTTACGGTTATTGTACCCCCATGTGCTTTTACAACCTTTTGAGCAAAATACAAACCAAGCCCCAGCCCTTTAGCACTATGAAGGTTACCGCTTTCGGCACGATAAAATTTTTTAAATATTTTCTTTATTTGATCGGCGGCAATACCAATACCATTGTCTTTTATACTAATGTTGTAAAAATGCTCGTGACAGGATGTTTCAATTTTTATCAATGGGTTTTTAGAATATTTAATCGCATTGTTCAACAAATTAAAAAATACTAAATAAAGATTATCGCTGTCTCCATATAGACGAGTATTGTTTTCCTCCAGCTTCCATTCTACAGTTCCATTTGCTTTTGCCAGCATTGCGTCTAACTGAGCGACTACTTTTTTTAAAAGTTCATTGGGTGTCAGCTCTTCCCGTTGAATAGCAAAATGATAGTTACCAGCAACCATTGTTTTTACCAGATTTGCAATATGTGTTTTTAAATAATCTGTCTGAAAGCGGATGGCATCCACATATTTATTGTATCGGTCGGGTTGAGATGCTGTAGCAGGTTTTTTCAAACCATCAACAGATATATCAATTACAGACAACGGCGTACTAAACTCATGCGTAACATTATTGATAAAATCCTTTTGTACTTCAACTAAAAATTTCTGTTTGTAAAAATAATACACTGAAAATGCAAAGCCTACCAGCAAAATCAAAATTGCAATACTTGCAAAAATCCAGTTGCGCATCTGGAAAATGATATATTTATTTCGGTTGGGAAAAAAAAGATGCACATAATGATATGGCCTTTTTAGTACAGGTAAATTTTCAGCCGTATCCTGCCCTTTCTTAGTTGCATCTGCAGATAAATATTTTTCATACACATACTTGTTGTGTTGACTATCGTACAATGCCATCTTGCAATCGGTAAACACTTTAAATGCTTCTAACTCGGCCGTTAATGAAGCCGCAAGCGAATCTTCGGAAGGCAGCGCATGTACCTGAAAAAGAAAGTTACTTTCAGAATGACGTTCTACCAGGCTATCTAATGGAATATTGGGATTGTAAAGCAGGGGAATATCTTCATATACACCTCTTATGGTTTTCAGTATCGAGGTATTAAATTCATTTTTTTCAAAAGAGTAGGTTTTGTTCAGCCAAAAAACCTGCATTGCAATAATAATTGCAATCAACAGTGATGAGATCACCAATATTAACCTTGTAGTAGCAGAACGCATTCGCAAATGTAGTATGAAGCAAAGGTCTAATAAGCATTTCTTCTTTCCTAAAATGCCGGTTAAAAAACGGTTAATTGCCTGTTAAGCGGCTTCCGGAATTTTAAACGGGTGCAACAGCCATATAACCTTTGTGGAAACAATTTCAAAAATCAAAAAATTAAAAACAATGAAAAAGCTATTATTTGCAGCCTGTTTACTAATGACAATGGGCGGCATTGCCAATGCACAAACACCTTTAAAAACAAAGACTAAACACGACATCACCAAAACAAAAATGGATGATGGTAGTAAAACAAAAGTATCTGCACTCAATGCCAAAACGAAAAATGCCGATGGTAGTAAAGTAAAAACCGGCAACCATGAACAAAAAACGAAAAGTGAACTGAATAAAACAAAGGCAAAGACAGCAAACAATCAGAAGAAAGCCGAAGTAGGTAAACCAAATACAAAACCGGCTACCTTATCTACCAAAACAAAAAGCAACGCAGTAAAAACAAAATCAGTGAGCCCAGTTACGAATGCCGGCCCGTTGAAAAAAGACGGCACACCCGATAAACGATTTGCAGCAAACAAACATTTAAAAAAAGATGGCTCAAAAGATATGCGTTATAAAGAAAATAATACGACAACAAAGACCAAGAGCAAATAAGAACAGCGATGCAACAAACAACAGGAGGTGGTATTTGCCACCTTTTGTTTTTTATAAATGATCTGAACTGTAAACAGGACAAGTGAATGCTGGATTGCTTTTGATGAATTTTAGCATCCAGTATGCTTGTTTTTTTTTAATTTCACTGAAATTACAAGAAAATGAAACAGAAATTTTGCAGGATAATTGCCCTCATAACTGCTCTTGTTCTTTCAACAATGCACAATACAGCATTTGCACAAGCCGAGCAAAATTCGTTCGTAAAAGATTCGCTTGATAAGTATATTGAAAGAGGTATGAAGCAATGGCAAATTCCCGGACTGGCTATTGCAATCGTAAAAGACGGTAAAGTAATTGTTTCAAAAGGATATGGTGTAAGGGAATTTGGGAAACCCGGACAGGTAGATGAAAATACATTATTCATCATAGCATCCAACAGTAAGTTATTTACCGGCACTTCAATTGCCAAGCTGGACTATGAAAAAAAACTTTCCTTAAACGACAAAGTAACAAATTATATACCCTGGTTTAGACTATATGATAGCAATGCAACCGATATGGCGAATATCAGAGATATGCTATGTCATCGGTTGGGTACCAAAACTTTTCAGGGTGATTTTACATTTTGGGATAGCAATCTGCCCAAAGATTCTATCGTATGGAAAATGCGTTATCTAAAACCTATTGGTCAGTTTCGTCAGGACTATGGCTATTGCAATTCTGCATTTTTAGTAGCTGGCCAGATTTTAGAAAAAGTAACAGGACAAAGTTGGGAAAACTATGTTGAGCAAAATATTTTGCAACCACTGGATATGACAAATACATATATGAATACTGCGGGATTGGAACAAAGAAATAATGTGGCTTATCCGCACAACAATTTGTATAGCCCGCTAACTAAAATCCCTTTTGACAATGTAGACAATTTGGGACCTGCTACCAGTATGGTGAGCAATGTAAAAGACTTAAGTAAATGGATTATGATGCAGCTTGACAGCGGTAAATTCAATGGCAAAAGAATATTGCCCTGGGAAGTTTTAAGAAACACAAGAGATGCCAATATATTGACAGGCAGCAGAAAGTCAACCGTATATCCCACTCACTTCAGAGCATACGGACTGGGTGTATATACAACGGATTATGCCGGCAAGCAGGTTTACTGGCATACAGGTGGCGCATTTGGCATGGTTACCAATGTTTGCTTTGTGCCTGAAGAAAACCTGGGCATTACCATTCTTACTAATAATGATAACCAAAGCTTTTTTGAAGCCTTACGCTATCAAATTCTGGATGCTTACTTACAGGTACCCTACACCGACAGAAGTGCTTTTCTATATAGCTTTTTTAAAAATGGAATGAAAGATGAGGCAAGTACATTGGATGCTATGAAAAAGAGGGTGGATAAAAAGCTGACACCTGAACTAAAACTTGATGATTACACTGGCGAATATGTAAATACAGTGTATGGTAAAATTAATATCCGCAAAAGCAATCAAATGCTGATTTGCCATTTTGAACACCATCCCAATTTGATTGGGTATATGGAATATATGGATCATAATGAATTTAGAATTACCTACTCTAATATCGGTTATGGAATTTTTCCTGTAAAATTTTCAGTAAAAGACGGCAAGGTAGTAGCCGTTGAAATTAAAGCAAATGATTTTGTAGAATCGGATTCCTATTTATATGTAAAAGACCCAAATGGAATAGTGATACACTGAGTAATAAAATATTTATTGAACTATATATATGATACCGGCAATGAGTTGGCGATACTGTGCATTTTTGAGTGAGCCGGGACCATAGTTTACGTCGTAAGAAGTGTACCAGGCATATTGAATGCCGCCAATGCTTTTTATCTTTCCCTTTATAGCCTTATCATCAAATGAGGAATAATAAGAGACAGATGTATTGCCAACAGATTTTAACTTTCCGCCATAGGCCACATCACTATATGAAGGATAGTAGGTAAGCACTTGTGTTCCCAGCAACTTTATTTTCCCTTGTAATTCTTTTATATCAAAATCAGCAAAATAGTCAAACAACAAACGTCCTGCAGATTTCAATTTTCCCTTTTTACTCTTTTCTTCAAAGGAACTGAAGTAGGTAAACTGACAACTTCCAATGCTTTTTATTTTTCCAACGTAAGCCGAGTCGGCTTCTTTGCCATAATAATCAACCCGGCCATTATAGGGCAATAATTTGGGCGAATAATAACTTGGATTACGGTAGGATTGTTCCTCTGTGCCCCAATCAATAATGTTTCCGGCTGCTGTGAACCTGATCAACAGATTGCCATCATTCATCAACGAAAATCCGGAAAAATTGCTTCCTGATTCAAACCTGATTTGAGCAAGCTCCTGTGACGTCAATTGTGTTGCAAAAATTGCAAATAGTAATATGAAAGTAACTTTTTTCATATTGTGCATAGGGAAGGTACAAAATATGCAGGAATGAAAGTTTTTAAAAGAACTACGACAAAAAATAAGCCCCGCATTTGCAGCGGGGCTTTATACTTAAATAACCCTTTATTTATCAGAGATTGAATCCGTAAGAAATATAATACAATCCACCTACTGCAGGGCTGCCATAACCTGTACGGTAATAGTTATTGCCCAAATTGGTACCGCCTACTCGGAAAGTACTTTTGGTACCTGCCGGACGATAACTGATTTGTGCATCAACCCAAGTGAAGTAAGGCAATGTACCACTTACAAAAGTACCTTCATAGTAGTTATTATCTTGCCATTTTGCAACTACATTAAATCCAATATTGTGACAAACATTATCGTTTCTCAATCCAATATTATATCTGTACTTAGGTGCATTAAAGAAAGTAACCACACCTGCAGGTACATCTCTCAGCATATCAGAAAATACATTACCATAAACAATATAGTTTTTATATGCTTTATAATCTATACCAATTCCCCAGCCGCTTGATTTTACTTTAGTAGCCGAGTTTTGATTGTATGAAATGCTGTTGCTGCTAAAACCGGAATAGGTTTCAAATTGAGCACCCGAATTTGCACCTTGCACGACTGCTTCGCTTACAATAAAATCACGGTACTGGCTATAATAGAAGTAGGCATCCAACATCAGTTTTTTAGCGATAACCCCTTTGTAACCTATTTCATAAGAGGCTACCGTTTCTGGTTTTAATTGTTTAAATGTAGCTCTTACCAGCCTGTTAGAATCGGCCAAGGTACCTGCTCTATAGCTAAGTACACTTGCTGCTGTATATCCAGGCTTTGTTGTGTTCAACTTATAATAATCCTGAAACTCAGGCAATGAACCGATTAAATAACTGCTACCGCCACCAATACGAAGGCTGATGTATTGATTTTGGTTTGAAGGGAATCTGTAAGACGTTTGATAAGAAAGACGAACATTATTGTCTTTTGCAACCCGAATAACGGCAGCTACACGAGGTGTAAACTTACCTTCAAAGTTGGTTTGCTTGTCATAACGGCCGGCGGCAGAAAGCGTAAGGATATCGTTAAACAATTTCTTTTTTAATTGAATATAAGCGCCGGTTTCGTTTACCTTGATAGGAGCCAGTGTATCTGCAAAAATGGTTCCCTTTGAGTTTAGCACCCATTGCTTCCATTGTACGCCACCCAATACTTCAACTTTATCTGAAAAATGGAAAGCGTCAGAAATGTTTAACTGACCTTCAGCAGCCCAAAGATCTGATCTGTCTAAGAATTTAGAACCACCTGGTTTATTTACAGGAGTGCTTTTGATTTGTTTAGCTGCATTTTCAAACTGTAATGAACCCGGTTGAAAACGAGGTAATCCCGGAAGTGGCTGGCCGGTAAATGGATTTACAGTACCATTATCCAAAGCATCTCTCAAAGTATTGTGCAAAGTAATATCGCTGATGGCCTGACTGTTTCTTCTTACTTCGGAGAATGTACCAATATAAATTGGCAACCATACAGTGCCGCTTGGTCTTGAAGCTTCGTTTAAGAAAGAACCTACAGCATCGCCAATATAAGAGTCGCCCGCATTTTCTTGTGTAGTATATCCACGCAACATCCAGTTTTTGGATTTCAATTCAAGCTTGTGCTGACCCATTTTAAAGTTGCGAAGTGAATATCTGTTGGCACCCGTGTAAACGGTAGTACCCGTTCCTATATAACTATTCCAAGATAATTCAATTTTAGGTGTGATATTATAATACAAACCTATATTACCTTTTACATTTAAGGAATTATAATCAACTAAATCTTTTTCATTGTAACCTGTTCTGGAAAGGTTTGTATTTCTGTAATAGCCATTTTTAAGACCATTATAGAAAGGAAACATATTATCCAATGAAGGTTTTACAGATGGAAGATTCAAAAATGTTTGAAGTGAAACGCCCGGTGCTTCTATGATTCCTGCTTATGGCGCTTAGTTGTAGAAACCGGCAACCTGAGCATTGGTGGGATAAGTAGGATTGCCAATAGCGCCATAATACATATTCATTAAGTTCACTACATCAATATTTCCACCTGTATTGCCCAGAATCGCTCTTCTTGTTTGATCTTGTACAAAATAAGAGAAAGCGTCCATGTTGATGTCTGTTTCATCTCCATATACGTTTATACCATTGTAGTTAGGATCATTAAATCTGTTGCCACCTTTTACAGCGCTTAAGATTCCTAACTGACCTTTATTGCGATAATCATCGGCTTGCCAGTCATTACCTTTAATAAGTTCAGCACTTATTTTGTAAGCAAACTTATTTTTAAATGCTTGTGCATAACGGAATGTCCAGTTATAATAGGGTGCGGCACTTCTTTGCTTTCCATCAACATGCATAATTCCCTGCTTAATATTGTAACTCAACCCCTGATATTTAAATGGGTTCTTACTGTTAATCAAAACGGTTCCATTCATACCGCCTGAACCATATAGTACAGAAGAAGCACCGGAGAGTATTTCCACATTATCAACATCTAAATCAGTGAGGCCTACTATTGAACTAACAGAGAAATTTAAACCGGGAGCCTGATTATCCATACCGTCCACCAATTGATTAAGTCGTGTATTACCACTGCTTACAAAACCACGAGTGGTAACGGTACGAAAGGTTAAACTGGCTGTATGTACATCCACACCTTTTAAATTAGACAATGCTTCATATACAGTAGGAGCTGCTATATTTTTAAGTGTGTTGCTGCTCATTCGCTCCACAGTTACCGGAGCTTCCAAAATTCTTTGAGGAACACGATTGGCTGATACTACAACCTCCTGACCCAAGTCGTTATTCACTTTCAAGTCAACTTCAACTGGTTTAGAAACATCAGTAACTGATACATCCTGCGAAAAATAGCTTTGAGAGCTAAATACAAGCGTAACTGGTAGTTTACTTACGCTGATACTGAATTCTCCATCAGGATTGGTATAAGTACCTTGTCCGGTTTCTTTTACAATAACTGAAACGGCACTAACAGCTTCTTTAGAAGTACTGTTTTTTACTTTACCAGTTACGGTTACTTTCTGTGCATTTACAGTAAATGAAACCAAACCTGCAATAAGACAGGTAAACAAAAAGCGGTAGCTTTTTCTCATAATTTGGGAGTTTTTAGTTTGGTTCCGGATTTTAACTTCCGGTTAAATTTGCCGGAAAAATAAGCATTGTATCCTTTATCTAAAAATTTAATTTTTAAGGCAAAAGAAAGGTTGTGAACAATTTTTTTCCCTAAAAACCATTCCCCAAAAACTTGCATAAATTGTTGAAATCTTGAAGGTATTTGTCCATTATTTTTTTACAAGTCGGCTTATTTTCGGCCAATGGCTCCATTTTCATTTCCCGGGCAAACCGGTTTTTATAAAGGCAAGGTGCGAGATGTTTATACTATTGCTGATAAATGGCTGGTGATGGTTGCCAGCAACAGAATTTCAGCTTTTGATGTCATTTTGCCCCGTTCTATTCCCTACAAAGGGCAGGTTTTGAACCAAATTGCCGCTTTTATGCTAAAAGCGACATCAGATATTTGCCCAAACTGGTTATTAGATGTACCCGCACCAAACATTTCCACTGGTATAAAATGCGAGCCTTTTAAACTTGAAATGGTAGTAAGGGGTAATCTGGTAGGTCATGCCTGGCGCACTTATGCATCCGGAACAAAAACTTTATGTGGCGCTAAAATGCCGGAAGGACTCAAAGAAAATGATTTTTTTCCGGAACCCATCATAACACCAAGTACAAAAGCTGCCGAAGGACACGATGAAGACATAAGCCCTGATGAGATTATTGCAAAAGGATTATGTAACAAAGAGGAATGGGATAAACTAAGCAAATACGCTTTATTGCTTTTTGAAAGAGGTAAAGAAATTGCATTAAAACAAGGACTTATACTGGCTGATACAAAATATGAGTTTGGTAAACACAATGGTGAAATCATCCTGATGGATGAAATACATACGCCTGACTCGTCAAGATATTTTTACAAAGATGGTTTTGATGAAAGACAGGTAAAAGGAGAACGCCAAAAACAACTTAGCAAAGAATTTGTAAGAGAATGGCTTATAGCCAACCACTTCATGGGAAAAGAGGGACAAATGGTGCCCGAAATGACCGATGAATGGGTACAAACAATTTCTAAAAGATACATTGAGCTTTATGAAAAAGTAACAGGAGAAAAATTTAAACCCGAAAGCCTATCCGCTGATGAAATTTTTTCTGCTGTATCCAATTCTCTTTTAAAACTGAAATAATTTTCGCAAAAAAAAGCCACTACCCCTGTGGATAATGGCCTGTTGAAGTTCCAAAGAATATAGCCTATTTCATTTTAGTTGAATCGGTATTTACAAACTGGCGGGCGCCTTTGCCATAAGGACAATAATAATCTAAAGCCATTTGTGCGTCATAATAATTGAGCCAGTAATCGGTAACCGTTCCTGTAAAAACATTTCCGGAAGAACGGTCATAAAAATCACGGGTGCCCGGTCTGCTAAAATCGCCATAAATAATACTTCTTTCGTAAGGTTTAAAATAACTGAAAGACCGGATGATTGTATAACCATAGTTTGTTTCTACGACATAGTAGTTGCAAGAAGAACTGCTATACACCACCTGACCCCGCTCCTGCGACAACCAGTAACTTTCATCATCATAATAATATCCATTTTTACCACAACCTGTGAAAGTAAAGGCGAGTAACGTTNNGGATACATTTTAAATTTAGCTGCCAATCCATACAAACCATCTTTGATTTCGTAAAGACCTGCAAAAAATTTGTTCCTATTTATGCATTAAAAGACTGTGCCAGATAAGAAAAGGATTGATGTGGCTTTGTTAAAATTTTAAGGTGTAAAAACCGGATTATTTAAACTGGCTTAATCTTGATTTGGCTTTGTTAAATACATTTCTGCCTTTGTCGGTTCCGCTTCTTAGTTTTTTCTGTTCCGCTTCCGGTAAGTTGATAAAATCTAAACAGGATTGACTACAGGTGCCTTTCATTTTCGACTTACAGTCATCGCACTGTATAAAGAGCAAGTGACAGGCATCGTTGATGCAATTAACATGTGTATCGGCCGGTTTGCCACATTGGTGGCAATTAGCAATAATCTCTTCAGTTACTCTTTCTCCCAGTCGCTGATCAAACACAAAATTTTTTCCATGAAATTTATTTTCCAGGCCAGCCGCTTTTACCTGATTTACATAATTGATAATGCCCCCTTCCAGATGAAAAACATTTTTAAATCCTTTGTGTAACATATATGCAGAAGCTTTTTCGCAACGAATACCGCCGGTACAATACATGATGATGTTTTTTTCTTTATCCACCTGCATCATTTCCGCTGCCATCGGCAGTTGTTCACGAAATGTATCGCTGGGAATTTCAATGGCATTTTCAAAATGACCCACTTCATACTCATAATGATTGCGCATATCAATGATAACCGTTTCTGCATCGGCAGTCAGTTTGTTAAACGCTGCTGCATTTACATACTTTCCTTTTTGCTCCATACTGAAAGTAGCGTCATCAATTCCATCGGCTACAATTTTATTTCGCACTTTTATGTCCAGTACATAAAAACTTTTACCGTCATCATCCACTGCAACATTCAGCCGCAACAAGTTCAGCGGTTCTATAGAATATAAATAAGTTCTGAATGATTCAAAATTTTCTGAGGGTACACTGATTTGTGCATTGATACCTTCCGTGGCTAGATAGATGCGCCCCAATACACCCATTTGCTTTAAATCAGCATACAGTTTGTTTCTGAAAAGAATCGGTTCAACAATCTTAAAATAACAATAAAAAGAAATCGTAGTACGAGGTGTATTGTCTTTTTGAATACGTTCTTTAAGCTCCTTGCGGGAGATACGGTTGTGTAGTATTGCCATCTTTTTTGAAATTTGAATCCTGATACCCTCAGGATAATTTTAAATAAAATTGGACAGTTGCAGGCTGAACCAAATTTCTTGTCACAAAAAATTTTTTAATCGTGACTATGCAAAGATAAGTTACTTTGCTGAAGCCCGAAGAAAGCTACCGCTTAAAGCAGCAAATCCGGCTACCAGCCCACCCACTAATGCAGTAACTAAAATCAAGAGGATTGAGTTTCCGCCTAAAGGCAGAATGGCTGCTATTTTTTGGGAGAGAATATGATCATTCTTCATATCAATCCAAAAAGCAAGACCACCCCATAATAAGAACAAACCCAAAAAACCCGAAAGAAAGGCTTTGCCGGCTTTTTGATGTACGATAGCCGCTACCAGCAATGCCACTATGGCTATACCCCACCAGGGAAGATAAAGTCCGCTGACNNATAAAGTAGCTGTGAGAAATTTCATCTGAAAAAATATTAAACGTTTTTCAAAAATTATTTTTTACTGAAGCTCATTGTCCATTTGATATTAGAAGAAGTTCTATCGGCATCCTGCATAAACCAAAGTTTATAATACTTCCCCTGTACCCAATAATCAATCATATTATCATAATATTTACTTCCGGGGTTTCCGCTTTGTCCGCCGGGGTACAAGCCATAAGCCTCCGTTTGGGCACTCATTTGCACGATCATACGCCAACTGGGACCATGACTACCTGAAATGGCATTTACAATATCGCCTGCCCCACCTACATCAAGATTTGGACGATCAAATGGCAGTAAATCTTTTTTGGATTTATCGAGCAGATGATAAACTCCGGGTTTATTAAATTTTTTCCAGGCAAGGCCCTTTCCACCTGCTTTAGCCAGGGCTTCATCTATTTTTTGTGTGGCTTCTTTCAAAGCCAGCGTAACCGGATTGTTGCCTGATAAAGAATCTTGTGCTGTAGTACCTTTATACATAAACGAAGAATCTCTTTTCAATATTTCCAACAATGCCTGAGCACCCATTACAGGAATTTTATTTTTTAAATTACCTGCATCTCTTGTAAGATGATCCCAAATGATTTTTCGTAATGAGCCCCACCAAAAAGTATAAACGGTTTGACCTTCTGATTCGGCAGTAGCCAATAAATCCCACGATTTTACAATGTCAAGATATTCTTTTTCCTTTTTAGAAAGATTTGCCTCATTTACATTTTTGAATAATATCGGCAATACATCTTCTGCAGTTGTATTAAAATAATTGTTTTGCAATTGCATCATATCCTCCGGCGTTATGCCATTCATAGCGCTCAGTTTATTTTCAATGGTAATGCCTCTGGCTGTAATATAACTACCCGGAATAAAATAAGGATAACTTGCATCGGCAGGCCGTTGATTGGCGCTTTCCAAAAATCCTCTCTCTGGATTCTTAGCATGTGGATTTTCAGGCTGTGGTATAAAACCTTGCCACATATAACTACTATCGCTGCCTGGCATTATATATAAACCCTGGCCATTCCATCTTGCCGGAAATTTTCCTTGTTGCCAGATGGCGATATCACCTGTTTTAGAAGCGAAAACAAAGTTTTGCCCGGGACAATTAAACCCCTTGATTGCAAGGGCATAGTCGTCATAATTTTTTGCATGATTCAATTGATAAATAGCCATGCCTTCGTTGCTGGGGTCGTGTGCCGTCCATCGTACAGCAAGGTTGAGTTTGCTTTTAGTTAGTGTATCAGCAAAACTTTCATCATACATCACCGGTCCAAAAACTGTGTAGGCGATGGTATCATAGACATCTCCGGCTCCCTTCACTTTTATAGTATCAATTTCCAATCTTGTTTTCTCCCATTTTTCATTAAACCAATATTCTTGCTTGCTTTTGTCTTTGAACCGAATATTATAATAATCTTTTACATCTCTTTGAGAATTGGTAACACCCCAGGCTATACTATCATTAAAACCAATGATGATAAACGGGCTGCCCGGAAGTGATACACCATAAACATTACTAGTGGGTGTTTTCAACTGCATTTCGTACCAAATGGATGGCAGCGTAAGTTCCAAATGCGGGTCGTTGCAAAGAATGGGTACACCAGTTTTGGTTTTACTACCGGCCACTACCCAGTTATTACTTCCATCGGCAGCATCTTCTTCCACAAAATTTTGCATGGCCACTTCCTGCTTTGCTGAAAAATAAACAGAATCGGCTGACACAGGCTTTATCGGTGTTATTCCCGGTTTATCAAATGCAGTTCCTTTGGGCACAATGGGCATCAGCGAATCGGGAACCTGTGGATACAATGCTGCAAATTCATTGGGCGCAAAAACAGATTTTGCATTCGTATTGGCAAGATCAGTTTCTGTATCACCGGCCAGCATATTCGCCATCATTTTTAATAATAAGGCGGTACGCAGGTTGCTCCATTTTTCCGGCTTGAAGTTGAGAAGCTTATACTCAACCGGCAGTTCACTTTCTTTTAATGAAGCAATATAGGCATTGATACCATTGGTATAAGCAGAAAATAAGGCTTTTGCCTGTGGATCCTTTTCAATTTCACGCAATGCATTTTCAGCGGCAAATACCATTCCCAGTCTTCTTTGCCTGCGATCATATTGAATGGCTTTGCTACCTGCAATTTCGCTGGCACGACCTGCTGCTGCTTTTGTTTGTAAGTCCATTTGAAACAAACGAAATTTTGCATGCAGGTAACCCTGTATAAAATACAAGTCTTCATCATACTCAGCAAAAACATGTGGTACTAACCTTTCGTCAAAATAAACTTCAGCCTTACCTTTCAGGTTATCAAATTTTAAACTGGTGCTATAGTTTTTATCGGCGGCTTCTGCATTTTGCCATACGCCATGTTGCGGACTTAAAAACTTACCCATAGGTGGAATAGCTCCCCAGGGCTTATTGAGTGCAAAAACAAGACCGGCCGTAATAACTGTAGAAATTGCAAAGGGAATAATACGCATAGTTAATTAAATGATTGGTGAAAGATAAGAAGGAAATCTTAAGTTTTGTTGCAAAATCCTTTACATTTAACATCCGAAAACTTAATCAAAGATTTTTTCATTTATTAACCAATAAAAAATTACAACTATGGGTTTATGGATTGCTATTGGAGCTATTGCATTAATTGTATTTGCAGTAATTGCCATGTACAACGGCATGGTACGCAAGAAAATTCAAATTGATAATGCCTGGAGCGATATCAGTGTATTCCTGAAAAAAAGATTTGACCTCATTCCCAATTTGGTAAATACAGTAAAAGGATATGCAGCACACGAAAGCCAGACTTTGGAAAAAGTAGTACAGGCTCGTAATGCAGCAGTGGCAGCTCCTAGTACCGATGTTGCAGCAGTGGCTTCTGCCAATCAGGGATTAACAGGAGCTTTGAGAGGATTATTGGCCATTGCAGAAAATTATCCTGACTTAAAAGCGAATGCACAATTTTTAGAATTGCAGCAAGCATTACAGGGCATTGAAGGTGAGCTGGGAAATGCCCGCCGCTTTTACAATGCCACTGTGAGAGATTATAATACAGCCATTCAACAGTTTCCGGGATCCATAATTGCCAATATGGGCAATTTCAAACCTCGTGAATTCTTCGAACTGGAAGATCAGAACGAAGCCAAGAATGTAGAAGTAAAATTCTAAAACTTTTGTCCGGTGAAAAAAATTATTGCAAGTCTGCTGCTTGCCTGTTCATGTATATGGGCGCAGGCGCAGGATGGTTATTCCATAAACAATTATGATGTACACATTCGTGTAAATAAAGACGCATCATTAGATATAAAGGAAACTATTTCGGTACATTTTGACATTTCCAGTCATGGCATATACCGAATGATCCCTTATAAATATAAACTTCAGCCATTAAAAAACGGAGCAGAAAAAGCCGACAGACAATTTGAATCCGGCGGCTTTACAAGAGTTTTTATAGAAGATATAAATGTAAAGGGATGGAAATATAAAACCAGTAATGTAAATGGATATAAAGAGATTAAAATTGGAGACAAAAATAAATATGTGGATGGAGATCAGGAATATGTTATTACTTACAAGGTTTTAAATGCAATTAATTTTTTCAAAGACCGTTCAGAATTTTATTACAACTTGATTGGCGATAAGTGGAATGCCAACATCGATAAAGTAAGCTTTCAAATTGAATTATACAATTCGCTTCCTGAAGAACCTGCCTATTTTATTGCTTCCGGTTATTCAGGTTCAAGAGAAAATAATACCCGTGCCGGCTGGGAAAGCAACTCTGTACTGAGTGGTGCTACAACTAAAAGCCTGGAGCCAAACGAAGGTGTAACGGTTGGTATTAAATTTCCAAAAGATTTTCTGGTAAAACAGAATTATCAACTTCGTGGTATCAAATGGTTATTGTTCCCGCTTATTGCACTGGTAGCTATGTTTTTCATTTGGAAGAAATGGGGAAAGGATGACCACATTACCATTACTACAGAATTTTACCCTCCTGCCGGCATTAGTCCCAGCGTATGTGGCTATGTGATTGATGACAGAATGGATCGCCGCGACCTTACTGCTTTAATTCCTTATTGGGGAGCAAGTGGCTATATTAAAGTGGCTGATAAGGAAAAAGATTTTGAATTTACTAAAGTAAAAGAATTGCCAGCCACTGCTGCAAACTATGAACAAACACTTTTTAATGGAATTTTTGCAAGTGGCGATGTTGTTAAACTTAGTAGCCTGAAAAATGTGTTGTACACCAGCATGAATACTGCTAAAACTCAATTAGAGTCAGAAGTAGATAACAAAGCTTATTATATAAAAGGTACAAGAGGTGCAGCCGGTTTTCTTTCTTTATTAGGACTTGTATTAATCGGCTACGGCATTTACAAAATGATAAAGACCTGGGGAGATGTACCCATCTGGTTTTCACTTTCATTTATTTTAAGCGGTATTATTACTATCATTTTTGGATCCCGAATGACTAAGAAAACTAAAAAGGGTAATGAATTATATATGAAGCTCGCAGGCTTTAAAGAATTTATTACAAAAGTGGAAAAACCAAGACTGGCAACTTTTCTTAAAGACGACCCCGGGTATTTTGATACTGTGTTACCCTTCGCTATTGTATTTGATGTAGCGGATAAGTGGAAAGATAAATTGAAAGACATGGACATACCGCCACCCACCTGGTATGCCGGAAGCTATACAGGCTTTAATACTGCCATGTTTTTAAACAGTTTGGATCGTTCCATGAATAAGTTCTCCGAAAGTTTTTACAGCCAGCCCAGTAGTAGTGGCGGCAGCAGCGGCGGCAGTTGGAGCAGCGGTGGTGGCTTTTCCGGTGGTGGCTTTGGCGGTGGCGGTGGTGGTCGCTGGTAATTTATTCGTTTTTACCCTTAAGCATGGGCACAAAAGAAAAGTTTTCAAAAACTTCTTCTTGTAAAACTCCTGTATCCAACTTTGTTATCCGCATCATTTGTTGCACATCGCCTGCGCCCAGCGGTATTACCATTTTGCCGCCTATGCTTAACTGTTCAATTAGTTTTTGTGGAATGAATGGTGCCGCAGCGGTAATTAATATCCGGTCAAATGGTGCATAATCAGGCTGGCCTTCAAAACCATCACCATAAAAAAAACTGATAGACGAATATTGTTTAAGGAAATTCCACTTCCAGTTTTCATCAAATAATTTTTTTTGTCGCTCTATGGTAAAAAGCTGAACACCCATTTCGGCAAGCACTACAGCCTGATAGGCACTGCCGGTTCCTATTTCCAACACTTTCATATATGGCTCTGTTTCCAACAACTGTGTTTGATAGGCTACCGTATATGGCTGTGATATGGTTTGACCTTCGCCAATAGGGAATGCACGGTCTTCATACGCCACTTCATCAAATGCAGAATCTAAAAAGAAATGACGAGGCACTGTAAGCATTGCATCCAAAACTCGATCATCAGTTATACCTTTTTTATGCAGATGCTGTACCAGTTTTTTGCGCAATCCCTGATGTCGGTAGGTATCTTCCGTAGGTCGGCTCATATCGGGCAAGATAATGAAATGTAATAATGTAACTCTTTTTTCAAATACTTCATTACAGTTTCATATCTGTAATCACTTGTTGAATCTTGTTTTCCAACTCACTATTTACTTTATCAAAGTCTGCCGCTTTTTCAAGTGGTGCATTTACCGAAAAATAAAATTTAATCTTAGGTTCAGTACCGCTTGGTCTTGCCGAAATAAAGGTCATATCATCCAACACAAATTGCAATACGTTTGACTTTGGCAAATCCAATTTCCACGCTTCACCCGTTTGCAGATTTTTCTTTACTTGAAGTTGATAGTCCATCAACATTACTACCGGCCTGCCATTAATAGTTGAAGGCGGGTTGTTGCGATAGCCTTCCATCATATCCGCTATCTGTTGCTGCCCGTCCATCCCTTTTTTGGTAATAGAAATTAAATGCTCTTTATAAAAACCATATTGCACATAGAGGTCTATCATTTTTTCATACAGGCTTCTCCCCTTTTCTTTTTCATAAGCGGCCATTTCGCAAAGCAGTGCCACGGCACTTATGCCATCTTTATCTCTTATTTGATCACCAATCATTAATCCAAAACTTTCTTCTCCGCCGATGATATAATTTTCTTTTCCTTCCTTTTCTCTTATTAATTCCGATATCCATTTAAAACCGGTAAGTACCCGTTAACAATTTACTTTATTGCCCGCAGCTATTGCATCTATCATCGGTGTAGTAACAATAGTGGTTATCACCATATCATTGGGCTTTGCTATCCCTTTGGTTCTGCGAGCTTCCATTAAATAATTAAATGCAAGTACCGCAGTTTGATTGCCATTCATCAACACCCATTGTCCTTTATCATCCTTTACACCTATTGCTATTCTGTCGGCATCGGGGTCGGTACCACAAAGTATATCTGCATCCAATTGTGCTGCCAGCTTTAATCCATAACTCATGGCTTCACTTTCTTCCGGATTGGGATAAGCTACCGTCGGAAAATTGCCATCAGGTTGCATTTGCTCTTTTACAATATATACATTCTTAAAACCAAACCGCTCCAATACCGGCGGCACCATCTTAATACCTGTACCATGTATAGAAGTATAAACAATTTTCAAATCTTGCTGTTTCGATATTACTTCCGGATACACACTGAGGCCATGCACCATTTCTATATACTTTTCATCAAGCTCTTTTCCTATGATGGTAATATTTTCTTCGCTACCATTCCATTTTACATCATCCACCGATGCTATTTTTTCCACTTCGGCTATTACATTTTTATCGTGCGGAGGTACCAGTTGCGAGCCGTCATTCCAATAAGCTTTGTATCCGTTATATTCCTTAGGATTATGAGATGCAGTACACACGACACCACCCTGGCAGCCTAATGTTCTAATCGCAAAAGACAATTCAGGTGTAGGTCGCATATCTTCAAACAAAAAAACTTTTGCACCATTGGCTGCAAAAACATGCGCAGCTGTTTCCGCAAAAAAGCGACTATTGTTTCTGCTATCATGTGCAATAGCCACTTTCACATCGCCAAAAACCTGTTTCAAATAATTGACATAGCCCTGCGTGGCCATACCCACCGTGTATTTATTCATACGATTAGTACCTACACCCATGATGCCGCGTAGTCCGCCTGTACCAAATTCAAGATTCTTATAAAAAGCTTCTACCAAATCGGCAGGATTTTCATTTTGCAGTTTTCTGATTTCCGCTTTTGTGGCTTCATCATAATTTCCATTGAGCCAATTATCTACTTTTTCTTTTATCAATGCATCCATAGTATTAAAATTAAAAATCAGCGCTCAAGTTATTAAATTTTGTGTGTCAAACAGCATCAAATATTTAAAATCTACACGATACCAAAATTTCATCAAAGTTTTATTCGTCTCTTTTGCACATTGAGAATGAAAAAAATCCTGTACGTTTGAATGATTATGAAGCCGGCGACATTANNTCCCATCCGGTGTTCAAAATAAATAAAAGAATAAATGATGCTACTCATCTTTTCACCGCTGATATTCATTTAGAAACACCAGCTACCTCTCTTTATAAATTAAAACAAGGCGAGCCATTAAATTTTCATTCAAATTCATTTAGGGCAAATCATTTAAACTTTCATCTATTAAACACCGATACCTCCACATTAACTGCACAACAAATAAAAAAAAGAGTATGGTTGGTGGCCGGTGCCAATGTAGTGGGCTATAGCGGCATCATGGTTGCATTATCAGCCGCATGGTACAAAGGTTATCCAAAATCAAGTTTCCATTTTTTTGATGACCACAAGGAATGGATGCAGGTGGACAAGGTGGGGCATTTTTATAGTGCTTATGTTGAAAGCACCGCCAGCAGCGACCTTTGGAAATGGACTGGAATAAATAGAAAAACAAGAATCTGGCTGGGCGGATTGAGTGGTGCTGTTTATCAAACCGTGATAGAAACACTGGATGGCTTCAGTGCCGAATGGGGCTGGAGCTGGAGCGATTTTGCAGCGAATATTTTGGGCAGCGGCACCTTCATAGCACAGGAACTGGGCTGGGATGAACAACGCATAAAGCTGAAATGGTCTTTTCACAAAAAAAATTATAAAGAGCCGATGCTTAATGATAGAAGTGATGAACTTTTTGGAAAATCGGCAGCCGAAAGATTTTTAAAAGATTACAACGGGCAGACCTATTGGGCAAGTACGTCTATAAAATCATTTTTTCCAAACTCTAAGCTGCCGGCCTGGCTTTCAGTAGCTGTGGGCTATGGTGCTGAAGGGATGTTTGGCGGCGAATCCAATATTGCCAAAGATGAAAATGGCAATATTATTTTTGACAGAAGCGATATTCCCCGTTACAGGCAATGGTACTTGTCGCCCGATATTGATTTCAGCAGGATAAAAACCGGGAGCAAGGCGGTTCGCCTTTTATTTACCGTGCTCAATGCATTCAAGTTTCCATTCCCATCCCTTGAGTTTTCAAAAAATGGTATTAAACTCAATGCCATTCATTTCTAAAAAGTTTATTTTAGCTTATCAAAAGATTAAATAACCATTAAACTGCTTATCATGAGAAAAACAATTTCCATCTCGATTAGTTTGTTTTTAGTTGTTGCGCTATCAGTCGCATGCAGCAAATCAAAAACCGCCACACAGCTTGCTGAAGAAATTTGCGAATGTTCAAAAAAATCAAACGCCTTACCCACAACAGACCCCAACAGAGCACAGGCTCAAAAAGATTGTACAAAAATGCAGGGTGAATACTGGAACAAGGTAAAGGATGATAACAAGAAAGCAGACGAGTTTAATGCAGTGCTTAGTAAATGCGCATCAGAACAGATTAAGGATGCATTTAAATAAAAAAAATCCCCGATACTTTCTTACCGGGGACTTATCAGATTTTCAACGAGAATTATTTTACAGATGCTACCAGGCTTTTGAAAGTTTCAGGATTGTTCATTGCTAAATCTGCAAGTACTTTTCTGTCCAGTTCAATTCCTTTTGCATTCAGCTTGTTGATGAACTGTGAGTAGGTCATACCTTCTTCACGCACCGCAGCATTGATACGGGCTATCCACAGTGAGCGGTATTCTCTTTTCTTCAGCTTGCGACCTACAAACATATAGGTCATCCCTTTTTCTACTACGTTTTTGGCAACGGTAAGTACATTTTTACGCTTACCATAAAAGCCTTTGGCTTGCTTTAATATTTTTTTGCGGCGGGCTTTGGAAGCCACTGCATTTTTTGAACGAGGCATATTTTAATAATTTTAAAATTGTTAGATGATAATTTGCTGACGATGAAGTTGCGCTTATTTCAAACGAAGCAAACGCTTTACAAAATGCAGGTTGGCATCGGCTACCTGTCCGTCTTTACGCATGTTACGCTTACGCTTTTTTGATTTCTTCGTCAGAATGTGACGCTTGAATGCTTTTTGGTGCATGATTTTTCCGGTGCCGGTTACTTTGAACCTTTTTTTGGCGCTGGAGTTTGTTTTTACTTTAGGCATAGTACCTGTTTTAAAGTTTACCCTTGAGGTGTCCTGGCACTGGCCGGGTCCTTATTGTACCTCTTTGGAATAATAGTGTTCTGTAAAGAACTTCCGATTTTTCAAACGGAGTGCAAAGATAAGGCAGATGCAGACAAAGACAAAGCCTTGGTAAAAGAAAAAACGGAAGGTTGTGCCTCCAGTTTTTTTATTTCAAATTTTATAAAATAGCCCGTTAATCCTTAGGATTCAGGGCATTATCAATTCTTTTTGAAACATCTTGCAAGTGGTATTTTGTCATAGAATCGGCACTGGCTGCGGCAGCCACATTTATTTCATTTCTCAATGAAGATAAGAAACCACGAGCCACGCTGGTTACATCCGACTTATCATTAGCAACAGAAACTGAAATGGAAACGCCTGTGCCGGCGCTTGTCGTCTGTACTTTCGGCGGACTTAAAAGATTTACAAGTGTGTTTACAAAAGATTTTTGAAGATTACGTCTATAGGCATCTATCGGTTTGCGAGATGCAAGTTCGCTCCAGATTCCTTTTTTTAAATCACCCAATAATTCTGAAATCTGATAAGCATTGCCATCATCTGCAGCAGCATTAGCCATTTTACTTAATGTATAAGCGCTTAACAAACGGCTCAACGTTCTGTCTTGTATATCGCCAATCACTTTTAGTCCGTTGAGGTCTCCTACCCTGTTGTAAATATCTTGATTGATTAACCAGGTGGGTGTTGCAAATAAATTTTTATTTAAAAAATCTACTGCTTCTTTTTGCTTAGCCTTTGCTACCACCTCATACACAGGGCCAGCTTCATCTACTGATTTTGGAGTTTCCATAATACCACCTACATATTTTGAAACATGTCCCATATATCTGCCATACTGTGATGTAAGTTGGTTATACATGTTTTCAAGATTGTCATAGTTTTCATTGGGCTCTTTAGTCCACTCCATCAGGTTGGGCAATATTCTTTGTAGGTTTTTAATTCCATAAGCACTTCCTTTCATTGCATCATCACCTATCTGCTCGCTTTGGCTGCGTGGGTCATCAGGATTTACTTCGGTACCAAACCAAAGTTGTTTGTCCTTTAATCTTTCCATAATCCATTTACTCACATATCCTTTTTCGGCTTCTGCATCTTTATACTGAGGAAATAATTTATATCCCCATTCAATAGCCCAGTCATCATACTTTCCAATGCGGGGAAATAATCCTTTTTCACTGATATTATCTTCCGGCTGAGCAATGTAATTGAAGCGAGCATAATCCATAATAGAAGGTGTATGTCCATTTGCTTCCACCCATGCTTTATCTCTCAGTTTTTCTACAGGCACGGTGCTGCTTGATCCAAAATTGTGACGCAACCCTAAAGTATGACCCACTTCANNGCATTTTTCTGGCCTTAGGATCTACTGCTGCTGTTTGAACAAAATACCAGTCGTGTATCAGTTGCATTACATTGTGATACCAGTTGATGTGGCTTTCAATAATTTCTCCACTGCGTGGATCGGCTACGCTGGGGCCGCTGGCATTTGGAATATCGGATGGCTTATACTCGATGGCGGAATGGCGTGCATCATCAAGACTCCAGGTACTGTCTTCTGCTTTAGTAGGAGCCATTTTGCCCATGATGGCATTTTTAAATCCTGCTTTTTCAAAGGAAGAAGCCCAATCGTTTACGCCTTGAATTAAATAAGGAACCCATTTCTTTGGTGTAGCAGGGTCTATATAAAATATGATCGGCTTTTTAGGCTCAACCAATTCTCCTTTCAAATACTTNNCCATCTTTTTATCATATTGATTTTTTTAACGCCCTGCGGATTGGCGTCAAAGTCAGTATAACCTACTGCAAAGTATCCTACACGAGGATCAAAATATCTCGACTGCATAGGTACTTTGGGCAATAGCACCATTGAGCTGTTTAGTTCCATCGTCATATTTCCGCCACCGCCACCACCGGGTCCGCCGGTAGCAGGCGCTGCCATTCTGGTATATGTTTTTACTGTCTTTATTTCTACATTTATCGGATAAGCTTTTACGGATTCTATGTAAGACTTATCGGACTGTGCAGGGCCAAATCTTAAAAAAGATTTGATGCTGCTGTTAAAATTCAAAACATCATTATCACTACTAATAAAATCAGTAGCATCAATAAGCACACCCGAAGAATCTTTTCCCAAAGACTTTACATCAAATGACTGCGCAATCGGCTGCACGTTCGAATTGCTCACAGAGGTAAACATCGGCGCTGTTGAATCTTTTGCATACTCAGCAAATGATACGGTTCTTAAAAAGACTTTGTTATTTGGTCCTTTTTCAAAACGAATTACATTTTGACCTATCTGATCGCCGCCATAGCCAAAAAAACTTCCGCCGGAACGAAGACCTGCCGGTGCTTTGGCAATTCTGTTTACAACCAAAATATCTCTACCCAGTATGCCCTCCGGAATTTCAAAATAATATTTACTATCTACTTTGTGCACATTAAAGAAACCAACATCGGTTATTGTTTTTGAAGTAATAATTTCTTTGTAAGACTTCAAACCATTGGATGTACCCGAAGGTTTTTTTGTTGTATCTGCGCCTTGCCGGGCCATCATACCCGCAGGTATTTGTTGTGCCGATACATAACTGCAAAATGCAAATGCAATAGCAGCAAATGCAATTTGTTTTGAATTACGAATCATGATAAATATATTTTTTGCGGCTGAAGATAAGGATTAATAGTGCATAAAAACTTCAGAACAGATATTTTGGATGAACGGATATGCAACCGATTTACAAGGTAAAAAAAACCCGCTTTGAGGGTGAGTTGCTCAAAACGGGCAAATATAATAGCAGGAGCATTGCATATTTACATGGGCTCATCGGCACTGGGGCCATACATACCCGGAATGGGTACATTGAGCAAACGCAGGTAAACCGTCAATTGTCCGCGGTGATGAATGAGATGATTCATGGCAACAGAACGAATGGCTACCACCCTTGGCATTTTTCCAATAATATGTTCCCCGCTTCTCATGGTCCATGATTGCATCAATACCTCATCCGATGTTTGTTCTAATTGTGCTATTGCATCATCCAATTTGTCCTGATAAAGTTTCATCAGCTCTTCAAAATTTGAAACACTAAATCCCTTATAGTCTTTCTGAAAATCAAATTCATCTTTCTTCAGAATGGAATGAACCCAATGAGGTATATCAGCAACGTGTTTTGCTAAATCGCCCAATGACATAGATTTTTCGTGCGGCTGCCAATCCGCTTTTTCCATGGGCACCCTTGATAGTAATTTTTTGGTTGAATTGCCTTCATGAGTCAACTCTGCGATGAGTGCATCTTTAATTGCCATAATATTTGGTTTTTGTTTTTAATAATGTTTAAAGATAGATTATTCGGTCAATTTTAATATTTCAGCTTTTACTAATTCATAATAATCATCGGATACATGGTGGCCGCCACCCGGAATGATGGTTACAGAAACAGATGCGGCATTTATCAGCATTTTTTTTGCATAAGCAGCATTACTTACCGGCACCAGTTTGTCTTTGTCGCCATGAAAAATTATAACAGGGCAAGTAATGGTTTTTAATTTTTCTGACAATGGGTAAAGTTCTTTCTTGAGCCACCAAAGTTCCTGATTGGAAGGACGCCAGGCGCCGGGCACAAAATATTTCAATGGAAATTTTGTAAGCAGCGGTCGCCATTTTTCTTTTCGCTCCGCCTCAGGATCCAGAGCTGCTGCACAAAATATCAGGCCCGAGAAATGTCCCGGATTATCAACTGCAAGTTTTGCAATCATTGGCCCGCCATAAGACCGGCCAATAGCAAAAACAGGTTTTCCGTTCTTAATTGCTAATAAGAATCTGCTAATGATATCAGATTGTCCCTGTATTTTTTTTGCTTGACCAAAATTGCTGTAACCAAATCCCGGGCGGTCAATGGATATCATCCGGTACTTTTTCAATAAATCGGTATCCATTAAATATTTACCAAACTTGATCCAACTGCCGGGGCTTCCATGTACAAAGAATAAGGTAGGCAAAGTGTCGGCTCCTGTTTTTGCATAGTGAAGTACAGTACCATTGGCTACAAAATCGGCAGTGGTTAAGGATATTCCATTTTGCGCAAACTGTTTTTTTGCTTTAATATCACTGATGCGCTTTTGCATGCCACACTGTGCATATACAAGCCAGGTTGCAATAAGAAACAAAAAAAACAATATTCCCTTCTTCATCTTTCCATTTTACTTGATTGCAAGATCCGGTTTACTCAAAATGGAATACAATTGCCATAGGGCTGCCAAAATAAATACGATGCCCATAAAAATATTNNCTGGCTTTCATTTTTTGAATTAACCAGCGTCCGCCATACATATAAACAATCAATCCGGCAATAGAACCTACCGCAGCACCACCTGTAAAAAAATTGAAGTGGGCTGTAGTTGTTTTTAAAACATTGCTGTTGATGAGTTGAGTACTCCAGATGAACCAGAATGGAATTTGAACCGGGTTTATTGCCGATACGCTTACACCCAATACAAAACGATCCAACTTATTATTCAGCAGCAATCCTTTTTTCTCTTGAGTTTGCTTTTTTGCAATAATGATACTCAAAATGCCCAGTGCCAAAAAAACAACAACCGTAAGCCAACTCATCACTTTAAAAATGAGTTGATTTTTTACAACCCAGTTCATGGCGGTTAATGCCAGACGCAGATAAATAACTTCTACCAGTACAATACCAATACTATACTTCCATGCGTTTTTAAAACTTTCCTGCACGGCCAATTGTGTAGCCGTAAGGTTCATATTGCCAAATGGCAACTGGCCCAGAAAGCTGATGAGCATAGCCGTAAAAAAAACTTCAATCATGGAATTTGTTTATCAATTGCAGACATACGTCTGAAATTTTTCTTGGCCTTATGCATAAAACTGTAACCCTTCCAAAAACTCCAGTAAGGCACTCCATTTTTATTATTTATTTTTCCAATCTTATATAAATGTCGCCAATGTCTTACTATTTCTTTCAATGCGCTGAAATAACTCATATTGCGGTCAAATACATGTGTAATGGCAGCGCCGGCTCCATTAAATTCTAATACATCAATATGCTTTCCATACTTTAAATCATCCAACGAAGGGCACTTTAAATCATATCGGCCAAAATAATAATTGCCCGTTTCATTACTTATTTTATCAAACACATCGCACAGCTGCTGATCAATTTCATGATTGAGGTTAATAAATTTAGCTCCGGTATTATGATTACCCGCAGGATTCAGTAAAAATTTTTCGCCGGCCGGTATCACATTATTCCATTTTGCCTGATGCATTTTTTGCAGCTTGGCTATTTTATATTTTGCAACAGGATGCTCAGTTACCAGTGTTGCAAGTGTTTTGATACCATCACCTGTTACACTCAAATAGTCTTTTACAATCAATCCGGTTATGATTCCTTTGGTTTCTCCAGGATAGCGGATATAATAGACGCTGTACTCCAATCCTGTATCAATACATTTTTGCAACACATACAACTCGCCTACGGCGTTGTGATAGGTTTGCAGGTGTACATCATCTTTTATAATGCGAAATAAAACACCGGCCATACCCGAGTCGGGCTTTACCACCACCGGATATTGCAGTCCGGCTGCTTCCATTTTTTTCTTTACCTCATCAAAGGGTGTTGCAGGTTCTATAAAAATAGTAGTGGGATAAGTCCATGCAGGTAATTGTTCATACATTTCCTTTTTGCTGCCGCCTTCAAAGCCTGCAAAGATCAAAGTGGGATTTACCGGTGTGAAATACCAAAAATGTCTGGCCTTCAATCCATACCAAAGCCAAAAAATATCTATCGGAAGATAGATAACATCGTAAGACCAACGCTCCCAGTTAAACAATTTATTAAAGAATTCTTTCATTGTATTATTAATAATCCTTCTTTATTCTTTTGAGCAAGGTTTCCATTTTCATCATTCTTGCCGAAGTAGGCTCTACCTGCAAAGCCGGCTCTTTACGTTTTATCATTTTGAAAATCTGATAAAGCGCTGTGCCCAAAAATATAGCTCCAACGATCCAATGTAAAATTTGCTGATTGGCATTGATGGTGCCGGCTATCAGCATTCCTCCAAAAATAAAAATACAATTGCCCACAAAAGTACCAATGCCAATGCCTGCAATGTAAGTGTTATAAAAATCATTGCGAGGCAATAATATTTTTTTGGAAAAAAGTACGGTACTCCATCCTAACCAGAATGGAAATTGACCCGGGCTTAAAGCACACATGGTAGCGCCCAAAACAAACTTGGGCAGCGGACTGCTGAGTACCACGTTTTTTGATTCACTTGGGTGTAGTGCTGCATAAAACTCGGCCACAGCAAGTGCCAGCACAATCAGCAGCGTTACAAATTCCAGAATACGAAACAGTAATTTTTGACGGCTAATCCAGTTTAAAGCAACCAGAGACAATCGTACATAAATCATTTCTACAAGCAAAGACCCCAGCGAAAACAACATGGCCTGTGTAATGCCATCGGTTACCGAAATTTGCATGGCAGCTACATTCATAGTGGCCAATGGCAGCGACCCCAGAAAGCTTATCACAAAGCCAGTAAAAAAAATTCTGACCAATGGCTGCATCTTATGAAATTAAAAAGTATAGTTGATTTTCTGTTTTAAATAAATGGGAAACTGTTATTAATCATATTTTTCCAACAGGCTAAAATGCTTGTTGGCTTTACGCAAAAATTTCCATCCCCTTTTAAATGACCAATAAGGTGTGCCGTTTTTATGATTATGCTTACTGATTTTGTATAACATTTTCCAGTGATGTAGTAATACACCATAAGCTTTACCCAGGCTCATGCCGCAGTCATAAATATGATTGGGCTCGGCTCCACAACCATTGTATTCCAGTATCAAAAAATTTTTTCCTTGTTTTAAATCTTCAATGGATTTCGTTTTTATATCGTACCGGCCATAAAAAAATTGATTGGTATAATGACTGAGCTCGTCAAAAACTTTTAAAAGACTTGCGTCAATTTCTTTATGCAAGTTGGTGAAATGTGCGCCCCTGTTATGGTTGCCTGCATAAGAAAGATAAAATATTTCTCCGTCAGGTATTACCCTTTCAAAACGGTGACCATGCCGGTGTCCCATTTCTTCCATTCTGAATTTTGCTCTCGGATGTTTTTCTATCAATTGCTTTAATGTGGCTTGTCCATCTCCTTTTACCTGCAACAATTCTTTATCGATAAAGCCGCTTACAGTACCCGATTGCTGTGTGGGATGCCGATAATAAAACACACTTACCTCTACCGGCATTTCTATTAAATCCTGAACAATATATTCTACCGGAATTCTTTCATGATATTTATGCAGTTGATCTTCCGACTCAATCTTTCTAAATAAAATTCCCTTCATGCCCACATCTGGTTTTACTATAAATGGATAAGTAAAACCGGCTTCTTTTATTTTGCTTTTAACTTCATCAAAGGCCAGATCGTGCATGATAAATAGGGTGCGGGGTACCAAATGTGGCGGCAACTGGTCATACATTTCCTTTTTTCCTTCGCCATGAAAACCGCCAAATGTAATAGTGGGATTAGAAGAGCTGAAATACCAGACTGACCGGCTACGTAAACAATACCAGGCCCACACCGGAGCAATAGGCGCATAAAGCACATAAAAATTCCATAACTCCCACTTAAAAATCCGCTGAAAAAATTTTTTAATCTTCATCTATATAACAAAAATAGAGTTTGACCGCTAAGAGATAAAACTAATTTAAAAGTAATTTCAATATGTTTTAGTTTTGAACCAAATTCCAGACATGAATGTACCTACTGTTGCGGGCCTATTTGCCGAAGGAAAAAGTCCCGATGTGCTTTTTTGGGTGGGCTGTTCAGGCAGTTTTGATCAGCGGGCACAAAAGATTACCAAAGCTTTTGTAACTATATTGGATAAAGTGGGTATCAATTATGCCATTTTGGGAAAAGAAGAAATGTGCACCGGCGACCCGGCACGCAGAGCGGGTAATGAATTTTTATTTCAAATGATGGCTTATCAGAATATTCAGGTATTGAATAATTATGGAATCAAAAAAATTGTAACTGCCTGCCCGCATTGTTTCAATATTTTCAAAAACGAATATCCCGAACTGGGTGGCAAATACGAGGTAATTCATCATACTGTTTTTTTACAACAGTTGATTGATGAAGGAAAAATTGTTTTAAAAGAAGGAGGTGCGTTTAAGGGGAAAAAAATCACCTATCACGATAGTTGCTACCTGGGCCGTGCCAATGATATCTATGAAGCACCGCGAAAGGTATTGGAAGTGCTGGATGCCGAACTGGTAGAAATGAAAAGATGCAAAAGCAACGGCTTTTGTTGTGGAGCCGGAGGCGCTCAAATGTTTAAAGAAGAAGAAAAAGGGACAACAAGAGTGAATGTGGACAGAAGTAATGAAGCCATTGATACCGGAGCTAATATTATTGCTGCTGCTTGCCCGTTTTGCAATACCATGCTTACCGATGGTGTGAAGCTGGCAGAAAAAGAAGCACAAGTAAAAGTGATGGATATTGCAGAATTAATTGCAGAAAGCCTGAAATAAAAAAAATATGAATCTGGAATACAGAAATTTATTGAATTCAAATTTTCATCCTGCTTCAAGGGTATGGGTTTATCAAAGCAACCGTTTATTTACCTTGAGCGAAGCATTGGAAGTGGAAAGTATTTTGCAAACTTTTGTGGCGCAGTGGCAAAGCCACGGCAGCCCGGTAAAAGGTGAAGCCCATTTATTTTTTGGTCAGTTTATCATTTTAATTGCCGATGATACAGCAGATACCATTGGCGGATGCAGTACCGATACTTCGGTAAGAATGATTAAAGACATTGCACAGCAATTCAATGTAAGCTTATTTGACCGCACACACCTGGCATTTGTAATAAAGGATAAAATACAAATATTGCCCATGAATCAAATACAATATGCGGTTCAAAACGGATTTATTGATGATGATACTTTGTACTTCAACAATATCATACAAACCAAAAAAGAGCTGGAAGAAAACTGGATTATTTCTGTAAAAAACAGCTGGCTGGCTTCCAAAATTTCTAAACAGTCCAAAACAGTTTAAATACAGGTTCATTAATACAGCTACAAAATAATTAGCCTGCTCATAGACGGAAATTCAATTTGAAATTTTCTCAATTATTTTTTTTGACAGGTTTCTTGGGTGCTTTTGTAAAGTTGTAAGCTACACTCAATCTGTAATTTCTTGTTAGTGTGGTACTGAAACTTTCCAAATTAAAATTAGTGCCATAAGTATATGACCTGTTTCTTTGCTGAACAAACGGGTCAATTGCATTGATGGTGATTACCAGTTTTTTTGAAAAGAATTTTCGTTGTAAACCGATGTTCATACTGGTTGTCCACCTTGCATATCCTTGAGGATTGGCAAAACGATTGAGATTGAAACGCCCCGTAAAACTCCACATATCGGTTGGAATAAAATTGTAACTCAAATTTGAAGTAAAAGATCCGCCGTCTCTGAACTTGCGTACTGTTTTATCAAAATTGCTGTACTTATTATAATTATAGCTGGTGCTGAAATTCAATTTTAGTTTTTTGGTAAGTGTAATGCCGTTCCAGGTGCTGATTTCATATTCTTTTCTGCCGCTGATGTTTTCCCAGGTTACTTGTGTTTTACCATCGGGCAGCAGGGTGCGAACGGTGCTGAACACATCTTCAACAATATTATAACCCATACCCAGGTTAATAAAATACTTTGGTTTGGTGCGGCCCAAAACCAAATCGAAATTGTGCGCAGTGGAAGCTTCTAATTTTTCGTTACCAAATCGAATATTATAAGGGTCGGAAAAATCTACCGTAGGATTCAACTGTCCAATACCCGGACGGTTGATGCTTCTGCGGTAAGCAAGTGTAATACTCAGTTTTTCTCTCCAAGTTTTATTGATATTGGCAAAGGGCATTAAAGTCCAATAGTTATTTTTTGCTTCTTTTCCATCTTTCAACAATTCAAAAAATATATCTGTTTTTTCCAAAGAGGTACCCGCAGTTATGCTAAACTCACCTTTCATCACTTGCTTTATTGATGCACGAAGATTAGATACCGTTTGGTGAAACCAAAAATTATTGCTCAAAATATCTAAAGGCAGCATAATACCTTCCGGCTTTTTCTTGTAACTCGCATCGGTAACTACATGATTGTTGGAACGATTATATGCAGAACCGATCGATATAAATGTTTTCTTATTATCCAGCATTTTATCATAGCTCAATCTAACATAATGACCGTTTATTTTTGTATCGTAAAGCTGTTGTTGTGTACTGTCTGTTCCGTTTGGTGTACCATCGGGGTTAAAATACTGCTGATAAAAATCACGATCGCTGTTGCTGGCAGAATAATTTAATCCAGTAATTACTTTCACCGTTTCACCGGGTTTTCCTTTCCATGTATAAGAGAAACTTAAGTTAGGACTGTAGTTATCGCCGGTAGTGCCTACATCTCTCCGGCTATATCGCCAAAGTTCATTCGATTTATTAAAATTCTTATACTCGGTACTACTAAAATTATCGTAGTCGTTTTGATTATAGCTTAGCGTAACACTCAGCAAATTATTTTTATTTATATCATAATTCAGATTAATTCTGAAATTGGGTTTCAGTCCTTTGTTTTCAAACTGGTTATAGGTTTTAAAAAAATTAGATGAATCTGCATATATATTATTGCGGATAGAATAACCATTGCCCAACAGGCGACTATAACCCGCCCCTGCATTGATACTGAGAGAAAGCCCTTGTTTGCGATAGTTAAAATTGCCGTTTAAGCTGCTCTCTCCTCTTGTACCAACCGAAAAATTGATACGTCCGCTTCTACCCACTTTACCTTTTTTGGTTACAATATTGATAACACCACCTTGTTCATTAGCATACTGTGGTGGCGGATTGGTCATCACTTCTATTTTTTCAATGGAACTGCCCGGCATTGATTCCAGCAAATCCTGTAACTGCTGCAGGTTTAATTCCACAGGTTTATCATCAATTAAAACCTTTGGCTCCTTTCCCCTCACAGTTATTTTTCCGGAAGCATCTTTGGAAACCAGAGGAACACTTTCGAGCAAGTCGCTTGCATTGCTTCCGGCGGCTAACGCAGATTCTCCGGCATTAAAAGTAATATTGCCTTCTTTAGATTCTATCAAAGGCTTTTCTGCATACACAATAATTTCATCCAGGCTTTCGCTCTTCTTTAATTTCATGATCAGGTCATTCAAATTGAAATCAAACCGCTCGGTACGAAAAAAAATACTATCCAGCGTTATGGTTTGCATACCAACATAGGAAAGCCGCAACCTGTAATAACCAAAAGGAATTTCAGTAATTGTAAAACTACCTTCCTTATCTGTAACCGTATTTTTAAAGGTTACACTATCTTTCATAGAAATAAGCTGAACCGAAACTCCATTCAATGCTTTTTTGGTACTGTCAAAAACATTGGCTGTTATGATTCCGGATTCTTTGGGTTGCGCAAAAGCAAACTGATGCGTAACACAAAAAATTAATAGTATATATAATGCTTTGCTCACTTCAATGCTTTGACGACAAAGATAGCTTCAACCTGCTAAGACATTGATATTTAATAGCTATGAAAAGAAAACTGCAAAAAACCGCAGTTCAAATTGCTGCCATCCTGTCAGCACTCAGGATAGTTCATTATATTTGTAACCCTATTTTTTTCTACTATGATTGACTTGATGACAGATAAAAAACATGATGAGTTGAGGCAGGGAGAGGCTTATGCTCCATTTGCAAACGACCCCAATCATTACCATAAACGTTTTTACATAGAAAGTTATGGTTGCCAGATGAATTTTTCGGATAGTGAGATTGTGGCGTCTATATTAAACAAAGAAGGATTTGGCGCTACACGAAACGTAGAAGAAGCTGATTTAATTTTTTTGAATACCTGCTCCATCAGAGAAAAAGCTGAGCAAACGGTACGCAAGCGGCTTACAGAATTTAAGAAACTTAAACAGCAAAAAAAAGGAATGCTGGTGGGTGTGCTGGGTTGTATGGCCGAACGTTTGAAATCAAAATTTTTAGAAGAAGAAAAACTGGTAGATATCGTGGTAGGGCCCGATGCTTATCGTTCCTTACCCGAATTGGTAAATGAAGCTGAACAGGGACAGAAAGCCGTGAATGTATTATTAAGCAGAGAAGAAACTTATGCAGATATCTCTCCCGTTCGGTTAGACAGTAATGGTGTTACTGCTTTTGTAAGCATTATGCGTGGTTGCAACAATATGTGTACTTTTTGTGTAGTCCCTTTTACCAGAGGAAGAGAAAGAAGCAGAGATGCTGCCAGTATTATTGCAGAGTGTAAAGATTTATTTGACAGGGGTTTTAAAGAAGTAACCTTGCTGGGACAAAATGTGGATAGCTATCATTATGCATTAGAAACAAATGAGGGCGAACCCACCGGAAGTTTTTTCACTTTCGCCATGCTGTTGGAAGCGGTAGCAAAAATTTCACCATTGCTGCGTGTACGTTTTTCCACTTCTCACCCCAAAGACATTACGGATGATGTACTGCACACCATGGCGAAATATGAAAACATTTGTAAATACATTCACCTGCCCGTACAAAGTGGATCATCCAGAATTCTTCAATTGATGAACCGTACTTATACCAAAGAGTGGTATCTGGCAAAAGTGGATCGCATCCGGCAAATCATACCCGACTGTGGTATCAGTTCCGACATCATCACCGGATTTTGTACCGAAGAAGAAAAAGACCATCAGGAAACGCTGGAGGTAATGGAATACAGCCGGTATGATATGAGCTATATGTTTGCCTACAGCGAAAGACCCGGTACACTGGCCGAAAGAAGGTATAAAGATGATGTACCCGATGCTGACAAAAAAAGAAGACTTACTGAAATTGTAGAAACACAAAACAGACTGTCGCTTGAAAGTAATCAAAGGGATATTGGAAAATCATTTACTATATTAATAGAAGGCGATAGTAAAAAAAGTGCAGATGACTGGATGGGTCGCAGCTCGCAAAACAAAGTGATTGTGTTTCCCAAAGAAAAAATTGAATTAAAGAAAGGCGATTATGTAACTGTAAAGGTTACGGATTGCACACAGGCAACATTAATAGGAAAAATGATTCAATAATCATTTCCTTGTTACCATTGAAATAAAAAAAATAATGGACCTTCAATCAATTAAAAACAGGTTTGGCATTATTGGCAATGCACCGGCACTCAATTATGCATTGCAGGTAGCTGCACAGGTGGCCAATACCGATCTTACGGTTTTGATAAACGGAGAAAGTGGCGTTGGTAAAGAAGTATTCTCGCAAATTATTCATACGCTATCTGCCCGCAAGCATAATCCTTTTATTGCCGTAAACTGTGGCGCTATTCCGGAAGGCACTATTGATTCGGAATTATTTGGACACGAAAAAGGTTCATTTACAGGTGCCGCCGATGCCCGCAAAGGATATTTTGAAACCGTAAATGGCGGTACTATTTTTCTGGATGAAATTGGTGAACTGCCCTTAGGCACACAGGCCCGTCTGCTGCGTGTTTTGGAAAGTGGCGAGTACATTCGTGTAGGCTCTTCGAAAGTACAGAAGACGGACGTAAGAGTAGTAGCAGCTACCAATAAGGATTTGCTGCAATTAGTACAGATAGGAAAATTCAGAGAAGACCTCTATTATCGTTTGAGTACAGTGCCCATCAGGGTTCCTGCCTTGCACGATCGGCCCGAAGATATTCACCTGCTCTTCAGAAAATTTGCAGCCGATTTTGCTACCAAGTATAAAACAGGATCAGTGCAATTGGATGAAGAAGCAAAACAACTTTTAATTAACTACCCCTGGCCGGGCAATGTGCGGGAATTAAAGAATATTGCAGAGCAGATTTCCGTTTTATCTACCGATAAAAATATTTCTGCAAAAGAACTGAACAAATACTTGCAGCCATTTTCCAATAATCGTATGCCGATACTGGCAGCAGCCAATAATGGCGGCAGTACTGAGTTTTCAAGCGAAAGGGAAATTCTGTACAAGCTTTTCTTTGACATGAAGAGAGATGTAACGGAACTCAAAAAAATGTTTCTGGAGGTATTGCAAAACCCCGGAATGGTTGCACAAAACCAACATTTTATTAATGAATTGAAAGAAATAAGAACTAATGATTTGATGGCGCCGGTTTTGGTACAGCCTGCATCTCCCGCAAATGGATCATCGCAGGTAGCCATTACACCTGCAAATGAAATACATGAGCATGTTGAAGTTGAAGAAAGTTTGAATATCATTGATAAAGAAAGAGAGTTGATAATCAAAGCGCTGAAAAAACATAAGAATAAAAGAAAAGACGCAGCACTAGACCTGGGCATCAGTGAAAGAACATTGTATCGCAAGTTAAAAGAATACGATATTGAAGATTAATATGACATTAGCGAATTATATAAAACCAATTGCAGCAAAAAAAACAATAACAAGCCGCAGCATTTTAAAGACAATGGGGTTTTGCCTCCTGCTTTTTTTATGCATGAGCTGTGGTATTTATAAATTCAAAGACGTATCTATTCCGGCCGAAATAAAAACGGTAAGAATAAAATTTGTTGAAAATAAAGCCAGGTACATTAACCCGCAGATTAGTCCGAAGCTGACAGATAAACTGAAACAAAAAGTAGTAGGACAAACAAGGCTTCGGCAAACCAATAATGATGATGCAGACTGGGACATCAGTTCCACAATTACGGATTATAGTTTTTCTACATCAGCCATTACGGGTCAGCAGGTAGCCAATAACCGGCTTACGGTAGGCGTGCATGTAACGTTGTATGATCAAAAGAATGATGATACCAAAGATTTTGACATCAGCCGGAGTTTTGAATTTAAGGGCGACCTTAGTTTTCAACAGGCAGAAGCAGGCTTGATGGATGAAATGATAAGAACATTAACAGACGAAATTTTTAATAAGCTTTTCTCTAATTGGTAAGCACAATCTATATTGAAGTATGAACCAGCAGATAAACCAGCTTGTAAAATCAATATTTCAAAAAGAAAATCTGGAGCAATGCTCGCTACAGGAGTTGCAACGCTATGCCGAAAGACACCCTTATTTTGGCGCAGCCCAATTACTGCTCACCAAAAAAATGCAGGTAGAACATAACGATAACTATAACGATCAGTTGCAAAAAACATTTCTTTTCTTTAATAATCCACTTTGGGTAAAACAATTGCTTGACGAAAGCGGCAACGCAACCATACAACCTGCCGAAAAAGAAAAACCGGTAGCCATAAATGAGGCCGCCGTTTTAGAAGCTATCCTACCACCTGTGGCCTCCACTGAAGTCGTATCACAAATTGAGGAACAAACAAATTTGCCCGAAATCCAACTTCAAATAAAGAAATCACAGGAGATGGCTCTTAAAGACGAATTGGTTTTTGAACCCTATCATACGGTAGATTATTTTGCCTCTCAGGGAATCAAAATAAAAGAGGAGGAAAAACCAGTCGATAAATTTGGTAAACAATTAAAAAGCTTTACCGACTGGCTCAAAACCATGAAAAGGCTGCCTATAACCGATTTGAAAAATACACCGGTTACACAGGCTGAACAAAAAGTGGAGGCACTGGCTGAAAATTCGCTGGCAGACAGACATGTAATTACAGAATCTATGGCAGCCGTGTGGGAAAAACAGGGAAATGCCCAAAAAGCAATAGAGATTTACGAGAAATTAAGTTTGCTTGAACCCACAAAATCCGCTTACTTTGCAGCCCGCATTGCGGAATTAAAAAAGCAGTAAAATGACACTAATTTTTATCATATTAATCATTTTAGCATCAGTAATCCTTGGATTTATTGTATTGGTACAAAACCCCAAAGGTGGTGGACTTACAGGCAGCATGGCTGGTCTTAGCAACCAGTTTATGGGTGTAAAACAAACCACTGATGTTTTAGAAAAAGGAACCTGGTTATTTGCAGGTATTATTGGACTGTTATGCCTTACTTCCACATTCTTTATATCTGGAAAAACCACCAGTACAACAATTGATGCCACTGCACCAGCCACTCAGCAAACGGCTCCGGTAAATACTTTACCTACTGCGCCACCTGCTAATACACCGGCACCGGCAACCAACACTCCTAAATAAAAAATTTTCATAGAATAGTAAACCCCGGCTTTCAGGTCGGGGTTTTTGTTTATTTTGTAATGAATATGAAAAAGAAAATAAACATCGCTGTACTTATTTTGATTGTGGCAGTTGCCGGTTTTCTGGGATATCAATTATTACAATCTTCCGTTTCAAATCCAAAAAAAGAATACTTCTATGTGCATACCGACGATAATATTGAAACGGTAAAAGCCAATTTGAAAAAACAATTCTCCATTAAACCAAATGGATTTGAGCTTGCCTGTAAAATATTAAGATTCAAAAATCCAAAACCCGGTCGTTATAAATTACAGGATGGAATGAGTAATTATAAATTGGTAAGGCTGCTGCGAAGCGGCNNGTGAAAATGACCATCAATAAAGAACGTATCCCCGAATTGTTTGCAAGCAAAATGGGAAAAAAGTTTGATTTTGATTTCGACTCTATTCAAATGATTCATTTTTTAAAGAACAATGATGCCTTAAAAAAGTACAATGTAGATACCAATACCGTAATGGCCATAGTAATGCCCAACACTTACTTTGCCAAATGGAATAGCTCACCCGAAAATATTATGGATCAGCTTTATGCATCTTATAAAAAATTTTGGAATGAGGAAAGAAAAGTAAAAGCAGACAGCTTGCATTTAACACCACTGCAAGTCGTTACCTTGGCATCCATTGTAGATGAAGAAACGCTAAAAAAATCGGATAAAGGAAATATTGCAAGCACTTATTTAAATCGCATAAAAATCGGTATGCCGCTGCAGGCCGACCCTACCGTAAAATATGCCATGAAAGATTTTGCATTAAAGAGAATTCTTTCTGTTCATTTGAAAACAGTATCGCCTTACAATACTTATATGAACCGGGGATTGCCACCCGGCCCCATTTGTACGCCACAGGCAGAAACCATTGATGCCGTATTGAATGCACCAAAAACAGATTATTTGTACTTTGTAGCCAGCAGCAAATTTGACGGCAGCAGTATATTTACAACCAACTATAATGATCATTTAAAATATGCTCGCTTATACCAGCAGGAGTTGACCCGTAGAATGGACTCTTCCAAAAAAGCCAATGCACAAAAAAATGTCCCTGTTCAGTAAAATAGGAAATAGAATTTCAACATCGGAGCCGGCAAAATTTATTGTTGACAAAAGCAAACACACTTCATTGCCCGGGTTTGGTGGCATTGCATTGTTTGATGTGGTAAAGTTTTTCTTTCAACAGGTGCGCACGGTAGGAATGACGGAAAGGGCTTCTGCTATTTCATTTAACCTGGTAATGGCCATACCTCCGGCCTTAATATTTCTCTTTACATTATTGCCCTTTCTTCCTATTCCAAAAGATTTTCAACTGGGTTTGTATGAGCTCATCAGAGATGTAATACCAGGTGAAAAAAACAATGCGAATCTTATTCATTTTCTTCAGGATTTTATTAATAAGCCACGAACGGGTTTGCTTTCCTTCAGTTTTATTTTGTCCATGTTTTTTTCTTCCAATGCCATGATGGGCATTCAACGTTCATTTGACAAGGGCTACATAGGTTTTAAAAAAAGGAAAGGCTTGCAAATGCGTGGTGTTGCGCTGAAAATTACTTTTTTCATTTTTATCTTAGTATTTGCATCTGTTTTATTGATGATAGCAAGAGGTCGTGTACTTGAATTTTTTGGAATTCAAAACAGCACTATCATTACCATCATCGCCAATGCCAGATGGGTTGTAATTGTACTTTTGTTTTTTACTTGTATCTCTTTTATCTATCGGTTTGCTCCAGCTGTTGACAAAAAATGGCCGATGATAAATCCCGGCTCTATTCTGGCTACCATATTGATGCTGTTGACCACATTAGGTTTTTCGTGGTGGGTGGGTCGCTTTGGTCATTACAATGAAGTGTATGGCTCAATCGGTACAGTTATTATAATGATGGCCTTGGTATTTATCAATTCACTGGTATTGCTAATCGGGTTTGAACTGAATGTGAGCATCAATTCACTAAGAAAAATTGCGGATGAACGCAAAATAAAAGAATCAGAAGGAAATGGTTAATGACATTCGCTACTCAGGATGATTGAGGTTAAAACTCAACAAATGAAAAATCAAAAAAAGGAAATCCTGGCAAACCTTTGCTATACCGAACGGGTTTATGAACGTATTAATAAAAAACTAGATACAACACTTTCTAAAGGTGAAATTGAAACCCTTATTTCTACCATTTTAAAAGAAACTGACCATTCAAATTTTTCAAAAACCGGAAAGAATTTTTACATAACAAATCAGAAAAGAAATATCAGACTCACCATAAATGCAAATACATTTCGCATCATTACGGTTGACCTTTTGAGTAAGTTATTTTCCAAATAGTGTTGTGAAGGCCGGCTCTCAAAAAAACTTCGCTTCCATTTATGGAAATATTAAATAATTGCTTCTTACCAAGAAGTAAATCTGCTTTTTCAACCCAAAAACACCGCTTATGTTATCCAACACACTCATCACCCGAATTATCCTTTTTACTTTTCTGGTATTAGTTGGCTTTGCAATTGCAATGGGAATTTATTACCAAAGTTTCTGGGGTATAGTGCTTGCTTTCATTGCATTAGGTGCCGGCATTTATTTCATCTCCATCATTGCAAAAGCAAAAAAAGCTTTGGCCGAAGCCGAAATAAGAGAAGAATAATCTCAGTCCGACTCTTTAAACCCCCAATTAGTTAAAAGCGACTGATAGTAATCGGGCGGTAAGCCCGGCTTATTATAATGTCCTGCCACATGCTTTTGCCTATAAGCTTCATATAGCGTAACTGCACAGGCCACACTGATGTTGAGCGATTGAATAATGCCCACCTGAGGAATAATAAAATTTCCGTTGGCTAATGCCCGTATTTCATCACTTACACCACTGTGCTCGTTACCAAATACCAATGCGATGCTTTCGGTAAAATCAATTTGATGTAATTCAATTGCATCACTACTGAGATGTGTCGTTAAAATCTTTGAATATTTTTTTCTTAGTTCTGTAAAACATAAAGCTGCATCTTCGTATTGATGAACCGTAAGCCACTTTGCAGCGCTGGATGAGCTTTTGGCTCCCCATTTTTTATGGCGTGGAATTTTGGTATTGAGAATATAAATATCCTGCAAACCCACCGCATCGCAGGTACGCATCACTGCGGAAATATTATGCGGGTCAAACACATTCTCCAACACCACTGTTATATTGCCCTGACGCTTGTTTAAAACGGATATCAGTCTTTGCTTTCTTTCAGGTGTCATTTGTCTAAATGTGTTTTAGCTTTCAATTTTGAGCAAAATAAGTATATTTATGTTTGTCTTCTATTAGATTTATAAAACGACAAAACATTTCACTGAAAAGCCGCATATCCCTTGCAGTGGCATGTAAAATTATTATCAACTTATATTAAAAAAAATAAAAACATGAAATACACTCACGTAGAAAATTATATCAATGGAAAATTTGTGGCAGCATCTACTTCAAAAAAACTGGCAGTCATTTCTCCTGTAGACGGGTCGCATTTATCAGATGTGCCACTATCAACATCGCAGGATTTAGATACGGCTGTAAAGGCAGCAAAAGCAGCATTCCCTGCCTGGAGCAAGACTCCGATCAAAGAAAGAGTGCAAGTGTTTTTCAAATACAAAACATTATTGGAGCGAGATATAAAAGAGCTGGCAGCACTATGTAGCGAAGAAAACGGGAAAACCTACAGCGAGTCTATTGCCGAAATAGAAAAAAGTATTGAGCTTACGGAGTTTGCCACTTCCCTGCCCCAACTCGTTTCGGGTGAAATTCTTGAAGTAAGCAAAGGTGTAGAATGTAGAACCGAGCATGTACCGCTGGGTGTAGTAGCCTCTATTGTTCCTTTCAATTTTCCAAGCATGGTGCCCAACTGGACTATTCCGAATGCCATAGCACTGGGCAATTGCATGGTAATAAAGCCATCAGAAAAAGTTCCGCTTAGCTGCGCAAAGCTGGCCTCGTTGCTACAAGAAGCGGGGCTGCCGGCCGGTGTGTTTAATATCGTAAACGGTGATAGCGAAATTGTAACTGCCATTTGCGATCATCCCGGCATAGAAGCGGTTTCGTTTGTAGGCTCTACCAAGGTGGCAAAAATTGTATATCAGCGTGCCACTTCAAATTTCAAAAGAGCATTGGCACTGGGTGGCGCAAAAAATCACCTCATGGTATTGCCCGATGCCAAAGCAGATATGACGGCACAAAATGTAGCAGCCAGTATGAGCGGATGCGCCGGACAGCGATGTATGGCTGCTTCGGCAATGGTAGCCGTTGGCAATGTGGATCATATTATTGAAAAAATATGTGAAGAAGCGAGAAAAATTGTTCCCGGAGAAAATCTGGGAGCCGTGATTAATAAAGAATCACAAGAACGGATTGAAAAATATATTACGGAAGCTGAAAAACAAGGCGCTAAAATTTTGGTGGACGGGCGCCATGCAAAAGTAAAAGGAAAGGAAAACGGCACCTATGTAGGTCCTACCGTTATTGATTATGTAAAGCCTGATATGGCCGTTGCCAAAGAAGAAATTTTTGGTCCTGTTATTTCTATTATGCGTACCAGCACAGTGGATGAAGCATTGGCCATTGAAAATGCAAATCCTTATGGCAATGCCGCTTCTGTATTTACACAAAACGGAGGCATGGCCCGATATATTATTGAAAAAGCAAGTGCGGGAATGATAGGCGTAAATGTTGGCGTGCCCGTGCCACGTGAACCTTTTTCTTTTGGCGGATGGAATGACAGCCGCTTTGGTGTAGGCGACATTACCGGAAAAAGCTCCATTGAGTTTTGGACAAAACTGAAGAAGAGTACCACCAAATGGAATCCGGAAGCGGGAGTGAATTGGATGAGTTAGGCAAAATTCTGTTTTTTCAATTTACAGGCGATTTACAATTTCAAAAGAATAATGATTTCAGTTTCTGTACTTACTATAAAAAATATTATGCAAATTATCAGAAGTATTCAGAGGAGAGTTTATGAAATACAGTAGAGAACGGATTATGCACGACCGCGACTTAGCATCTTTGAATGAAATTGAAACAAAAGCTCTTGACCTTGCCGTAAAAAGAAATTTGAAACGATTTCCCATTGATTTTATGTCCCAACTAACTAAGGAAGAATGTGTGAACATGATGTTCAGTTGAATTAATTATACAATGCCTTTGAAAATTTATTGGAAGAAAATATAGCAAAGTAAAAATGGGAAGAAAGAGAACGGATTTGGCTTAAAAAAATAGAAGATGAAAACTTCAATTGCTGAAACAAATATTTCAAAAAAAATTAAGAGACTTGATTTTATTAATATCTATCGCTACTAGTAATGGAGAAATTAATTTTCAGCTTTCTTCTAATTGAAAATTTCAGATAATAAAAAATTCATTCTTATGCCTGAAGTTAACATTCGCAAAACTGCACTTGCTTGGTTTAATCAAAAATACGCTAATATTTCTGAGCCAATTCTAACTTCAAAGTTTTATACAAATGTTGAGTCCTGGAGTAAATCCAAGGTATGGTTTTTTCAAATTCCATTAGAATTCATTGAACCAAACAAAATAAAGTACTTGCATTTCTTATGCGAAAATCACCTTACTGGTGATGCTTTTATCTATCTGAAAGTACCAACATTTTTTTTACTTGTAAATGATTCCGCATTTGAGATTAGTAAAAAAGATAAAGTAATGCGTATTTATTTATCTGCAGAAGCCGCCAATATGTTCAAGGAAGTTAGAAAAGGAAGTAATATAGATTTTGCTAAATATATTCAGCAATAAAAACAAAAATTTCTAATATTATGTAAATCAGACTTAAGCCTATCCTGCAATAAAACTAACCGCTAAATAAATTTTCATTCCACATCAAGAAAAAATTCTTTACCTTTTCCTAAAAAAAATAGCTATGAATACAAAAACACAAAGTGAAGCAGCTGAAATTATTAAAGATAACCTCGACTATACTTTATTTTCATGGAGCAAGCAAAAAGGCATCGCTCCTATTGCTGTGAAATATGCCGAAGGTGTTTATTTATACGATTACGACGATAAGCGCTATCTGGATTTTTCTTCGGGACTGATGAATGTAAATATTGGCCACGGCAATCAAAGAGTAACTGAAGCCGTAGTAAAGCAAATGCAGGAAGCCGCTTATGTAACACCCAGTTGTGTAACCAAAGTAAGAGGCGAGTTGGGGAAAAAATTAGCCTCTATCTGCCCCGGCGATCTGAACAAAGCTTTTTTTACACTTTGCGGCGCTACATCTATTGAAAACGCAATCAAACTGGCAAGGCTTTATACCGGTCGTCATAAAATACTTACCAGATATCAATCCTATCATGGCGCATCTTACGGCGCTATGTCGGCCAGTGGCGATCCGCGCCGCTTGCCAATGGACACACAGCAAGCTCCCAACTTTGTACATTTCGATCTACCCTATTTATATCGCTGGGAATATGGCGAAGAAAATTTGCTGAAAGAAACCGTCACATCTCTTGAAAAAATTGTTGCTTATGAAGGTCCCAATAATATTGCGGCCATCCTGTTAGAAGGCGAAAGTGGCTCGTCCGGCTGTTTTAAATATCCCGTTGGTTATTTAAAAGCCGTAAGAGAAATATGCAATAGACACGGCATCCTGCTCATTATTGATGAAGTGATGAGCGGCTTTGGCCGTACGGGCAAATGGTTTGGTTTTCAAAATCATGACATCATTCCCGATATGATTGCAATGGCAAAGGGTCTTACCTGCGGCTATCTGCCTTTCGGCTGCCTGATGGTAAGCGATAAAATTGCAGCAAAATTTGATGATACGGTTTTGTCATTGGGCCTCACTTATTCGGCACATCCGGTAAGTTGTGCAGCTGCTTTAGAAACATTAAAAATTTATGAAGACGATCATTTGATAGAAAACTGCGTAGCCATGAGTCAATATCTGGAGCAGCAGGTGGAAAAACTAAAAGCAAAACATCCAAGCATCGGCGATTTCAGAAATAGCGGATTGCTGGGTTGTATTGAATTGGTAAAGAATAAAAAAACAAAAGAGCCGATGGCTCCCTTCAATGCAAAGCCTGATGAAATGACTGTAATGAATAAAGTAGCTGCCAAAATAAAAGAATTGGGCATGTACACTTTTGTTCGTTGGGGATTCATTTTTATTGCACCGCCGCTGTGCATTACAAAAGAGCAAATTGATGAAGGCTTGGCAATTATTTCTGAAGCAATTGCCATTGCGGATAAAGAATATGCTGAATGATAAATCCATTTATGTTGCCTTGTGTTTTGTTCCACAACAACTATCATTCAAAAGTTAAATGAATCAAATGAGCGAAAGCCAAAATAAATACGACAGCTCTTTAATCAACGATGACCTCGCCCCTATTGAGCAGGAAAAAAGAACCTGGGGCACCTGGAACTATGCTGCGCTGTGGATTAGCATGAGCCTTTGTATTCCTACTTATACAATGGCCAGTTCTATGATTAATAATGGAATGAACTGGTGGCAGGCTGTACTAACCATTTTTTTGGGTAACGCCATTGTACTTGTACCTATGTTGCTCAACGGACATGCGGGTGCTAAATATGGCATTCCCTTTCCTGTATTTGCAAGAGCCAGTTTTGGAACAAAGGGAGCCAATATTCCGGCCATGCTTCGAGCAATAGTTGCCTGCGGTTGGTTTGGTATTCAAACCTGGATTGGCGGCGAGTCGCTTTATCATTTAATAAGAGCCTGGGTGCCTTCGTTGGAAGAAATAGATACGGCTTCACTTTTTCCACAGTTGATTCCTATGCTTTGTTTTATGCTGTTCTGGCTTTTAAATATGTATATCATTTATAAAGGAGTGGACAGTATTAAGAAACTACTGGTGTTCAAAGCCATCTTTCTTCCCATTGCTGCTGTTGCTTTATTTTGCTGGGCCATCATTGCTGCAAAAGGATTGGGACCCATTTTAAGTGAACCATCAAAGTTTACCAACAGTAAATCATTCTTTAAATTTTTCTTTCCGGCGCTAACTGCAGTAGTTGGTTTTTGGGCTACGTTATCATTAAACATTCCCGACTTTACACGATATGCAAAAAGTCAGCGGGCACATTATAAAGGACAAGCTATCGGGCTTCCGCCATCTATGACGTTGTTTGCATTCGTAGGTGTGGTGGTTACATCAGCATCGGCTATCATTTATGGAAGTCCCGAATGGGATCCTGTAAAATTAGCAAGTCATTTCACCAGTAAGCTGATGGTTTCATTTGCCATGATTGGTATTATCATTTCTACACTGGCTACTAATATAGCAGCCAATATGGTAAGTCCGGCAAACGATTTTTCAAATCTTTCGCCACAAAAAATAAGTTTCAGACTGGGTGGCTACATTACAGGCATCATTGTTGTATTAATATTTCCCTGGAAACTTTACTCCGACCCGCATGGATACATTTTTACCTGGCTTATTGCATATTCAAGTTTGCTGGGGCCCATAGGCGGTATTATGATTGCCGATTATTATTTTATCAGAAGAAAAATATTATCATTAGATGAATTGTATTCTCATTCCGGAAAATATTTTTATAAAAATGGGTTTAATGCAAAAGCCATCATTGCACTGCTTGCAGGTGTGTTGCCCAATGTTCCCGGCTTTCTGGTCATCGTAAAAGTATTACATTCAAATTCAGTTCCTGCATGGATTGCTGATTTATACAATTATGCCTGGTTTGTTGGTTTTTTTGTCAGCGGTTTTGTATATTGGTTGTTGATGAAAAGAAGATAATGTCCTCGAACAACTAAAATTATTTTTTCATGGATTGCATAGCAGAACATATTTCAGTAAGTTACAATCTAGTTTTAAAAAAAATGCAATCTTTAATATTAATGAAATGAGTGTATTAATAAAAAATGGAAATATCGTTACAGCCACCGATAATTACATTGCCGATATTTTCATTGAGGGTGAAACCGTAAAAGCAATTGGCAAAGATTTGCAAGTAAAAGCGGAAAAAGAAATTGATGCTTCCGGCAAACTTGTATTTCCTGGCGGCATCGATCCGCATGTGCATCTCGATATGCCATTCATGGGAACATTTTCATCCGATAATTATGAAACCGGAACCCGAGCTGCATTGTACGGCGGCACTACTATGGTGATTGATTTTATTTTGCAAAAGCAAGGCAATACGCTGCAATCTGCATTGGATGAATGGCGTGGCCGTAGTGACCATAATTGCCTGAGTGATTATAGTTTTCACATGGCGGTTACAGATTTTAATGAGGATACAAAAAAAGAAGTTCAGGGATTGATAGAGAAAGAAGGAATTACATCTTTCAAAACCTTTATGGCCTACAAGGGCGCATTAATGATTGATGACCGTCAGATGATTGGGCTGATGGAAGAAGTAAAAAAACACGGCGGTCTTATCAATGTACATGCGACGAATGGCGATATGATTGATTATTTAGTTGCCAAACATAAAGCCGAAGGAAAATTGTCGCCACTTTACCATTATCTATCACAACCGGAGATAACAGAAGCTGAAGCCAGCGAAAGATTTGTGGACATGGCCAGCTACACCGGCTGTCCCGGCTATATTGTACATCTTACCTGCGAGGGTGCATTGAATGCGGTAAGAAATGCAACCAGAAGAAATCAGAAAATGTTTGTAGAAACCTGTATCCAATATTTAATCATTGATGCTTCGTTATATGAGAAAGAAGATGGAGCCAAATGGGTGATGAGTCCGCCGCTACGCCAGAAAAAAGATCAGGAAACACTTTGGGCTGGCATCAATCAGGGATTGGTGCAGGTAGTAGCTACCGATCATTGCCCTTTTAAATGGGAGCAAAAACTGATGGGTAAAGATGATTTCAGTAAAATACCCAATGGGCATCCTGCAATAGAAAACAGAATGGAACTCCTGTACAGCGAAGGTGTACATAAAGGAAAAATAACTTTAAACAAATACGTGGAAGTAGCCAGTACCAATCCTGCAAAAATATTTGGCATGTTTCCACAAAAAGGAACCATAGCCGTGGGCAGCGATGCAGATATTGTCATCTTTGATCCCAATGAAAAACATAAAATATCAGCAACTACACATCACATGAATGTAGATTATAGTGGCTATGAAGGCTGGGAACTGACAGGTAAAGTAAAAACTGTATTATTGAGAGGCAAAATTGCAATTGAGAATAATCATTGCAAAATTGACAAAGGATATGGTAAATTTATAAAACGTTCTAAAGTGAATCAAATTATCTAATTGATGATGTGTGTAACAATATATTTACACGCATATTAAACAAGTGAATTTAAAAAAAATAAAAAACGAAATACTATGCCGAGAATTATTAAATCAGGTCTTATCCAGCTTTCGCTTCCTAAAACAGAAGGAGAAGGAACAATTGAAGAAATAAAAGAAGCCATGGTGCAAAAGCATATTCCTTATATAGAAGAAGCCGGGAAAAAAGGAGTACAGATACTTTGCTTTCAGGAAATATTTAATACACCCTATTTCTGCCCCGGTCAGGATAAAGCTTGGTACGAAAGTGCTGAAACCATACCCGGCCCCACGGTAGAACGAATGCAGGAATATGCAAAGAAATATAATATGGTGATGATAGTGCCCATGTATGAAAAAGAACAACCCGGCGTGTTGTACAATACTGCTGCAGTCATAGATGCCGATGGCACTTACCTGGGCAAATACAGAAAAAATCATATTCCACACACATCGGGTTTTTGGGAGAAATTTTTCTTTAAACCGGGCAATCTGGGTTATCCGGTATTTCAAACAAAATATGCGAAAGTGGGTGTGTACATCTGCTACGATCGTCATTTTCCCGATGGGGCCCGTTGCCTGGGATTAAATGGAGCAGAGATAGTTTACAATCCATCTGCAACGGTTGCCGGCTTGTCGCAGTACCTTTGGAAACTGGAGCAGCCGGCTCATGCTGTGGCCAATGGCTATTTTATGGGTTGCATCAATCGTGTGGGACACGAGAAGCCCTGGAACCTAGGCAAGTTTTACGGCAGCAGCTATTTTGTAGATCCTCGTGGTCAAATTTTTGCACAGGCATCAGAAGATAACGATGAATTATTAATTGCAGATTTTGATTTGGATGAAATAGAAAAAATAAGAGCTACCTGGCAGTTTTTTAGAGATAGAAGACCGGAGACCTACGGAAAATTGGTAGAACTATAATTTGAAGTGAAGTAATTAAGTTTTGGGCGACTTCATTTTTATTAAAAACTTTTTGTATCCAAACAACGATCATGATAAAGAACAACCGACTTTCAAAGGATCAATACGATGAAAATTTTGCAGATATTCATCCGCCATTCGAAAACATAACGGCGGCACAGGTGGAGGCCAGCCGTTGTTTGTTCTGCTACGACGCCCCCTGTACCAAAAGCTGTCCCACCAGTATTGATGTGCCCAAATTCATCAAACAAATTGTAACCGACAATGTAAAGGGTTCTGCACACACCATTTTTTCATCAAACATAATGGGAGCAGGTTGCAGCAAAGTGTGTCCCGTTGAAAAATTGTGTGAAGGCAGTTGTGTGTTTAATTTATTGGAAGAGCCGCCCATACCTATTGCAAAGCTGCAACGATACAGTACGGAAAAAGCAATGGAAAATAATTGGCAGTTATTTCAGCGCAAACCTTCAGTTGGAAAAAAAGTGGCCATAGTAGGTGCCGGCCCTGCAGGATTAAGCTGCGCTCATGTACTATCACGTGCAGGCGTTGACGTTACCATTTTTGAAAAAGAAAGCAAAGGCGGCGGGTTGATGACTTATGGTATTGCCGCATATAAAGTAACGCCACAGTTTTGTGAAGATGAGGTAAATTATATTCTTTCAATAGGCGATATAGAAATAAAGTATAATCATGAAATAGGTAAAGAAATTACATTAAGTAAACTTAAAAAAGATTATGATGCTGTATTTCTGGCCTGGGGTGTAGGTGTAGCCCGTCAGTTAGAAATACCGGGAGAAAAATTAGAAGGCGTAGTAGATGCCATTTCGTTTATATACGATTTGCGCTCCAAAGGATTTTCATCAGTTCCGGTGGGTGATAAAGTAGCTGTAATAGGCATGGGCATGACGGCGATTGATGCTGCCACACAAGCGAAGCGGCTGGGTGCAAAAGAGGTAACTATGGTTTATAGAAGAACAGAAGCAGAAAAACCTTGTACCGATGTGGAGTTGGACATAGCCAAATTAGATGGTTGTAAAATCATTTGGCTGGCTGCACCACAAAAAATAAAGGGCAGTGAAGGAAAAGTAAAACAACTGGTATGCAGCAAAATGAAATTGGGTGAGCCTGATGCCAGCGGTAGAAAAAGTCCGGTAGATACGGGAGAAACATTTGTACTGGATGTAGATATGGTAATAAAAGCAGCAGGGCAAGTGCCATTTGAGAAACTTGTAAAAAAATCAAACCTGGATAATAAAAACGGAAAAATTGTTGTGAAAGAAAATTGTGCAACAAATATAAAAGGTGTTTTTGCCGGTGGCGATGCGGTGAATGGCGGAAAAGAAGTAGTGGATGCAGCACAGGCCGGAAAAATAGGTGCAAAGGCAATAATTGAATATTTAAAATTATAAATCAGGATATGAGGTTCGAATAGTGTTGGTGGCCCAAATGGATTAAAAATGTAAAGGTGAAATGTGAAAATGAAATCTTTGCATCAACCCCATCGGGGCGGCAGTTTGGTAGCAATGGATTGATTCCGTTGCAAAAGAATGATGAAGTAGATTATTTAATAGCCCCATAGGGGCGGCATTTTGGTAGCAATGGATTTTATTCGTGAAGATGAAAATTGATGAACAGAATTACAGAACGATGAACGGAGCGTCGCAACGAACATCATCTGTGTTAATATAGCTGGTTAAATAAAAATTATTATGGCAAACATTTCTTCTAATTTTCTTGGCATTAAATCGCCCAATCCTTTTTGGTTGGCGAGTGCCCCACCTACCGACAAAAAATATAATGTGCTTCGTGCATTTGAAGCCGGCTGGGGTGGCGTGGTGTGGAAAACGCTGGGCTCGCAGGTGAAAAATGTTTCGTCAAGATATTCGGCTGTTGATTATGGCGGGCACAAAGTGATGGGCTTTAATAATATTGAACTCATCAGCGACCGGCCACTCGATATCAATCTCAAAGAGATAAAAGAATGTCTGAAACTTTTTCCCGATCGTGCCATGATTGTTTCGCTAATGGCTGACAACGACCGTAAGAGTTGGCATGAGCTGATAAAAAAAGTAGAAGACACAGGGGCACATGGACTGGAATTAAACTTTGGTTGTCCGCATGGTATGACGGAAAGAGGAATGGGTGCGGCCGTAGGTCAGGATCCGGAGATTGCCTGCATGGTAGTAGAATGGGTAATGGAGGTGGCCACCATTCCGGTAATTACAAAACTTACACCCAATGTACATTCGGTAGTACCCACCGGCCGCTCGGTAGTAATGGCCGGCACAAATGCCCTATCGTTAATTAACACGATTCAATCGGTAACGGGTGTTGATCTGGATACATTTGTTCCCAATCCTTATGTTGCAGGCAAATCGGTATTTGGTGGTTATTGCGGACCTGCAGTAAAACCTATTGCACTAAAAATGCTGACTACTATTGCACAAGATGAAATGACCGGCAAAATGCCCATCAGCGGAATAGGTGGCGTAAGTACATGGAAGGATGCAGTAGAGTTTATGTTGCTTGGTGCCAGCAATGTGCAGGTATGTACGGCTGCTATGAAATATGGTTTTCGAATCATTGAAGACCTTTGCGAGGGGCTCAACAACTGGATGGATGAGAAAGGATTCAACACGTTGAATGATTTCATTGGCAAATCAGTGCCCACCGTTACACATTGGGAAGATCTGGACATTAACTATCACCACGTTGCCGACATCAATCAGGATAAATGTATTCATTGCGGTCTTTGTCATATAGCCTGTGAAGACACATCGCATCAGGCTATAAAACTTACTTATGGTGATCCTTATAACACCTATACCATTATTGACGAAAACTGTGTAGGCTGCAATCTGTGCATGCTGGTATGCCCGGTAGAAAAATGTATAACGATGAAAGAGCAAAGAGTAGCACCGGAATACGTGAACTGGATAGAATGGCAAAAGCGGGGCTTACCATTGAATGATCATTAGAAATGATAACAATGTAACTGGTGTCCCGTGCATTGCAAATTGCACGTTGCAAACTTGTTTTGATATTCATTTCATTCGGTATCGGGAAGGAATAATCTCTCCTTTTCTTAGTTTTTTGCTTGATTCAAGTAACAAAAAAAGCAACCAAAAAACTGATTGCTTAATTGTCGTGTAGATCCCGATACAAATCGGGACGACCCTTGATACATGTTGCGTGTTTCCTCGCAAAAAAAAGTCGGGTGGACTGGATTCGAACCAGCGACCCCTTGCACCCCATGCAAGTGCGCTACCGGGCTGCGCCACCACCCGAGCCTATATGATGAGTGCCCGTATTCATCTCATCATTTTTTCAATTTTGTATGCTTCCACACAAAAACTAAAAAACAAAATTTCAATCTTACTCTTTTGAGTAATCTGACAGCCTTTTCATACAAAAAGGGACGGCAAATGTAAGGCAGAAACCAACAATTATGAAATCAAAACAATGCTTTATCTTCGCCCCTTAATGAAGCTACTCATTAAGCAAGCCCACATTATTGACCCGCTATCACCTTTTAACGGGCATATTGCAGATATTTTTATTGAAAACGGTATTATCGCCAAAATTGATAAACAAATTTCTGTTCAGGCCGATAAAACAATTGAAGCCGAAGGATTGCACGCTTCTACCGGATGGGTCGATTTGTTTGCCAACTTTGCCGACCCCGGGTACGAGCATAAAGAAACACTGGAAACAGGAGCAGCTGCGGCTGCCGCCGGCGGATTTACAGATGTGCTGGTGCTACCAAATACAAAACCGGTTATTCACGATAAAGCCGGTGTGGAATATATAAAACAAAAAAGCAATACACTACCTGTCAACCTCCACCCCATTGGCGCAGTTACAAAAAATACAGAAGGGAAAGAACTGGCCGAAATGTATGATATGAAATCAAGTGGCGCTGTTGTTTTTAGTGATGGTGTGCATTGCGTACAATCATCGGGGCTGCTATTAAAAGCACTGCAATATGTAAAAGCATTTAATGGCACCATCATTCAACTGCCCGATGACAAAAGCATCAATCCGCATGGGCTGATGCATGAAGGTATTGTATCTACACAACTGGGATTGCCCGGCAAACCTGCAATGGCCGAAGAGTTAATAGTAGCAAGAGACATAAAGCTGGCCCGGTATGCTGAATCCAATTTGCATTTCACTGGCGTTAGCACCCAAAAATCTTTGGACTACATACAAAGAGGAAAAGAAAGTGGTGCGGGTATCAGCTGCTCCATTACACCTTATCATCTTTATTTTACCGATGATGACTTGAAAGGCTATGATACAAACCTGAAGGTAAACCCACCACTAAGAGATAACGCTGAAAAGGAAGCTTTGAAAAATGCTGTGCTAAATGGTTGGGTTGATTGCTTTGCTACCCATCATCTGCCGCAGGATTATGATCATAAAGTAATTGAATTTGAAAATGCAAAACCCGGGATGATTGGTTTAGAATCAGCGTATGCCGTTGTCACTACCTCAATACCCGCTCTTAGTGAAGAAATGAAGATTGCCATGTTTTCTTCCCATCCGGCGAAAATAGCAGGCTTAGCCATTCAACCTATTGCAGCAGGTAATAAAGCAGTAATCACTTTATTTGAACCCAAACGCAAATGGATTTTTACTGAAAAAAATATTCGTTCCAAATCAAAAAATTCGCCATTTCTTCATAAAGAACTTACGGGCTTTGTTACCGGCATTGTAAATGGCTCTCATGTATTATTGAACAACCCCTGATATGTTACTTCGACTTTCACCCGCAATAAAAGGAATCATTACGACGGCATTTATGATTGTAGTAATGTTTGTATTATACAATCAGGGCACTGATTTAAATCCAAGATTGCTTTTTCTTGTCTATGCCGTATATGGAGCCGGTATCATTTGGACATTATTAGCTTACCGGCAGTCGCCCGGTTTTACAGGCAAGTTTGTAGATTTGTTTTCACAGGGGTTTAAATGTTTTATTGTTGTTACCTTATTGATAGCCATTTTCTATGGTTTTATCAACTATTTGCATCCAGAGTTTAAAGAAAAATCAGCCGAACAATACAGGGTTTATTTATCCAAACTTACAGGAGAAAAACAAATGTTGCCCGCTCAGATAGTGGACGAAGTGGCTACCTATAAAAAACAATATATTTTAAAACTGGTTTCAGGTGCAATTTTCGGATATTTGATAATTGGTGCTGCTGTTACCTCGGCTGCTGCCGTATTCTTAAGTAAAAGAAAAAAATAAATGGATATTTCCATCATCATACCACTTTTAGATGAAGCAGAATCACTACCGGAGCTTTCTTCCTGGATTGAAAAAGTGATGCAGGAAAATAAATTCAGCTACGAAGTAATTTTTGTGGATGATGGCAGTGAAGATAATTCATGGAATGTAATAGAACAACTCCGTTCCCAAAATGAAAATATCAAAGGCATTAAGTTTCAACGCAACTATGGCAAGTCTGCCGCTTTAAATGAAGCATTTCGCGAAGCACAGGGCGATGTGGTCATTACTATGGATGCCGATCTACAAGATAGTCCTGATGAAATACCCGAATTGTATAAAATGGTAATGACAGATGGATTTGATATTGTAAGTGGCTGGAAGAAGAAACGCTACGACAATACATTTACTAAAAATATACCTTCAAAATTTTTCAATGCCGTAACCCGAAAAGTATCAGGCATCAAACTGCATGATTTTAACTGCGGGCTAAAAGCATATAAAAACAAGGTCGTAAAAAGTATAGAAGTGTATGGCGAAATGCATCGCTATATTCCCGTGCTGGCAAAATGGTCGGGATTTAAAAAAATTGGAGAAAAAGTAGTAGCGCATCGTGCCCGCAAATTTGGTAAATCAAAGTTTGGAATGCGTCGTTTTGTAAATGGCTTTCTCGATTTATTATCCATTTCATTTGTTGGCAAATTTTCAAAAAGGCCAATGCACTTTTTTGGCCTCTGGGGTAGTTTATTTTTTCTTATCGGATTAGGTATTTCAGTTTATTTAATTGTATCTAAAATTATTGACAGCTCATTCCCCATTACCAACAGACCGGGTTTCTACCTGGCACTTACGTCCATCGTCATTGGCATGCAGTTATTTCTGGCAGGTTTTATTGGTGAGCTCATTTCCCGAAACTCGCCATCCAGAAATTCCTATTTGATAGAAAAGAAAACGGGTTTGTGATGTCTAAAGTCATCATCATAGGACCTGCACATCCATTACGTGGAGGGCTGGCCACTTTCAATCAGCGACTGGCAAAAGAGTTTATTGATGAAGGATACAACGCTAGTATTTATTCTTTTTCGCTACAATATCCTTCATTCTTATTTCCGGGGAAAACACAATACACTGATGAACCTGCACCTGAAAATATTACAATTCATTCGGTAATTAATTCCATCAATCCATTTAACTGGATAAAAGTTGGCAACTGGTTAAAAAAACAGAAACCGGATTTTATTGTTGTGCGTTTCTGGCTCCCGTTTATGGGACCCGCATTGGGCACTATTTTAAGACGGATAAGAAAAAACAAACACACAAAAATTATTTGCATTGCAGACAATATCATCCCACATGAAAAAAGACCCGGTGATAAAATTTTTACAAAATATTTTTTAAAAAGTTGTGATGCCTTTATTACCATGAGCGAAAAAGTGCTGGCTGATCTTCGTTTATTTCAAAAAGAAAAACCGGCACAATTAGTTACACATCCATTGTACGACAATTTTGGAGCTATCAAATCAAAAACGGAAGCAAGGCAACACCTCCAATTACCACTGAATGAAAAAATAATTTTATTCTTTGGCTTTATCAGAAAATATAAAGGACTTGATTTGCTTCTCGAAGCCATGGCAACAGATGTTATAAAAAAATCAGGCATCAAGTTGCTGGTAGCCGGCGAATTTTATGAAGATGAAAAACCATACAATGAGCAAATAGAGAAATTGAATTTACAGTCACAACTTTTTCTGCGCACTCAATTTATTCCTGACAGTGAAGTAAAGTACTACTTATGCGCTGCCGATGCGGTGATACAGCCTTATCGCAATGCTACACAAAGCGGAGTAACGCCCCTCGCCTATCATTTTGAAAAACCTATGGTAGTAACTAATGTTGGCGGCCTTCCGGCTTTGGTGCCCGATGGAAAAGTAGGATTAATAACACAGCCCGATCCTGCATCCATTGCTTCCGGCATTATAAAATTCTATCAATTAGGAGAAGACTATTTTATTCCTCATCTTCGTGAAGAAAAACAAAAATACAGCTGGTCAAATCTGGTGAAAGCAATTCATGCACTTGCAGAAGAACAAGACCGGTTGTAATACATCACAACAAACCGTCGCATTTTTAATATGATGATTCACAGAAGTAAAGCACCTTTACGTATTGGCCTTGCGGGTGGAGGTACCGATGTTAGTCCTTACAGCGATTTATATGGTGGCGCTATTTTAAATGCTACCATTTCTTTGTATGCCCATGCAACCATAGAGCCGGTTAAAGAAAAGAAAATAATATTGGAGGCTATTGATCGAAATGAAACAGAAACTTACGATTGGAACGCAACGCTTCCCATCAATGGAAAATTAGATTTACTAAAGGGGGTTTACAACCGCATTCAAAAAGACTATTCTTTTGGCGAGCAAGGCTTACGTTTATCTACTTATGTAGATGCACCTGCCGGTTCGGGTCTAGGTACATCATCTACACTGGTAGTAGCTATACTGGGCGCTTTTGCAGAAATGCTACGCCTGCCGTTGGGCGAATATGATATGGCACATTATGCCTATGATATTGAAAGAAAAGATTTGAATCTGGCCGGCGGCAAACAGGATCAATATGCAGCTACCTTTGGCGGCGTCAATTTTATGGAGTTTTATAGTGATGATAAAGTGATTGTAAATCCTTTGCGGGTAAAGGAGCAGCATTTGTTTGAACTGGAAAACAATCTGTTGCTTTATTACACAGCTACCAGTCGTGAGTCGGCAGAAATAATAAAGAAACAAAGTAAAAATGTAACCGACAGTAAAGAAAAATCTATTGAAGCCATGCACCAGCTCAAGCAACAAGCTCAAATGATGAAAGAAGCTTTGCTGAAAGGCAGGCTGAATGAGATAGGTGAAATTCTGGATTTTGGCTTCAGGCAAAAAAAACAAATGGCGGAAGGCATCAGCAATCCGCTTATGGAAGAAATTTATGAAACGGCAAAAAAAGCCGGAGCTACCGGGGGCAAAATTTCGGGTGCAGGTGGCGGAGGCTTTATGATTTTCTACTGCCCAGCAAATTCAAAATTTAAAGTGATAAAAAAATTGGAGAACTTTGGTGGTGTGCATCGCAGTTATCAGTTTGTGGAGCATGGTGTAAAGACCTGGACAAATCCAAAATAGATTTTTCAATCAATGAAAATGGAAAAAGTTAAAAAAATATTAGCGGCATCAATTGAAACCAAACAACAGGTTTTGAACAATGAAGATCTATTAAAAACAATTTGTAACGTAGTCGATAAAATAACAACAGCTTTTAAATCAGGCAAGCGGGTTTATTTCTGTGGCAATGGAGGCAGTGCGGCTGATGCCCAGCATCTGGCAGCCGAGTTTTCAGGAAGGTTTTATACCGATCGTAAAGCCCTGCCCGCTGAAGCCCTGCATTGCAACACATCATACCTTACGGCTGTGGCTAATGATTATGGCTATGATGTTGTATTTTCAAGAATGATTGATGGCATAGGCGAGCCGGGTGATGTATTGATTGGTCTTTCTACTTCGGGCAATTCGGTCAATATTTTAAACGCATTTAAAGTAGCAAAAGAAAAAGGTATGACCCTTGTTGCATTTACCGGAAGCAGTGGGGGCAAAATGCAAACGATCACTGATTATCTGATTAATATTCCATCAAATGATACACCTCGAATTCAGGAATGTCATATTACCATTGGACATATCATTTGTCAGTTGGTAGAAGAAAAATATTTTAATTAAAAATCACGCAATCATTTTTGCTTTACATAAATGATAAAGGAAGCCATCATACTTGCAGGCGGATTGGGCACTAGACTAAAAGATACGGTACCCGATTTACCAAAATGTATGGCTCCTGTTGCAGGCCGGCCTTTTCTTTTTCATGTTATTAATTACCTGAGAAGCCAGGGGGTTGAGAAGTTTATTTTTTCTTTGGGCTACAAACATGAAATCATTGAAAGCTACCTCAGCGAGCAATTTTCAACGCTTCAATTTCAATGTGTAATAGAGCAGGAGCCATTGGGCACCGGAGGCGCCATTCAGTTTGCCAGTACAAAAGCTACCGACCCTGTCGTTGTAGTAGTAAACGGTGATACCATTTTTAAAGCCAACCTGCATGAGGCTTTTCGTTTTCACGATCATAATCTGGCGGAATGTACGCTGCTGCTAAAACCTATGAAAAGTTTTGACCGGTATGGAGTGGTTACTACCGGCAAAGATCATCTGGTTATTTCTTTTGAGGAGAAACAGTTTTATGAAAGTGGAAATATCAACGCCGGTATGTATGTGCTTCAGGTTGCTAAATTTCTTGATGAAGAATTTCCACAAAAATTTTCTTTTGAAAAAGACTATTTAGAAAAATATTTTAATCAACGACGCATTTATGGAATCGTGCAGGATCAATATTTTATTGACATGGGTATTCCCGAAGATTACTTTAGAGCACAAATAGAACTCAGTAAACCACTACTTGATTTAAAAAATATTGATAAATCCTGGACATTATTTATAGATCGTGATGGTGTCTTTAATCCAGAAAAAGAAGATGATTATATCAGAAATCTAAGTGAATTTAGTTTTTATAACGGAGTAGTAGAAAATTTTAAAAAAATCAATAACCGGTTTGGCAAAGTATTATTGGTAAGTAATCAGCGAGGTATAGGCAAAGGGTTGATGAGCCTTGCAGCACTGCACGAAATTGAGGCATACATGAACAGCGAGTTGGAAGCCGCCGGCGGACATATAGACAAATATTATTATTGCACACACGCTGAAAACCAACACCCCGACAGAAAACCAAACCCAGGGATGATTTATCATGCGCTGGCAGATTTCCCGGAAATCAATTTGGACAAAGCCATCATGATAGGAAACAAACCAACGGATATGCTTTTAGCCAGAAATGGCGGCATTTACAGCATATATATAGCAACCACCAATCCCGAAACCCCTTTCCCCCATCCCGATATTGACCTTCGGTTTCCCAGTTTAGTGGATTTTGCAAATAGTTTATAGCTGCAATAAAATTTTCTTACCCATATGTCGTTTACTATTATCGCTCATCAATTAACGAATTTATAATAAATGCAACCACTCCTTTTTCCTGCACATCTCTAATAAACTTTACCTTTGAATATATAAATCTCGAACTCCATTTGAAAAAACTGAGTCAACATATCCTGATTTTTTTACCGTTTCTATTTCTTATTGCAGGCACTGCACAGGGTCAAAAAATTTCTAATTCCGATTTAAAAATACTTCGGCAAAAAGAAGATTCTCTAAAAGAATTTTCTCAATACCTCAATACCGATGAATATCCGGAAGATCGAATGTATTCCGATAGCATTTTTACCAAAACGCTGATAAGGGCATTGCTGGTCAAAAATTCATTCTATTATCCATTTGATTCGGTTATTGGCATTTCAAAATTGTATGCGCCAGATACCAGTTTTCGCATCATCACCTGGAACGTGCTTTATGGTCCCGATTTTGAGCTCTATTCACAACAACGAGGTGCTATACAAATGAAAACCAACGATGGCTCACTTAAACTTTTTCCACTTAGAGATGTTTCTTCGTTTTACGACAATCCCGAGGATTCGGTGCGCAGTCGTATGAACTGGATAGGTGCAGCTTATTACAGAATGATTCGCACACAATACAAAAACAAAAATTATTATACACTTTTTGGATTTGACCCCAATAGTATTCGCAGCAGCAAAAAATGGATTGAAGTACTCAGTTTCAATCAAAAAAATGAACCCGTGTTTGGTGGCAAATTTTTTACATTCGAAAAAGACAGCATACCCAAGCCGCCAAAAGACCGCTTTAGTATAGAATACAAAAAAGACACTCGGGTATTGGTAGATTTTATTGATGATATGGATATGATATTAGTTGATCATTTGGTTTCTGAAACCGATCAACCCGAATTGAATTGGACCTTAATTCCCGATGGCGATCAGGAAGGCTTCAAATGGGTAAATGGCAAGTGGCAGCATATTGACAAGGTATTTACTTTCAAACTGCAAGATGGGCAAGTGCCGGTAACCAATCCATTATTTGACAACAAAGGAAAGGCTGACGAAAAAAAATTGCAGGAGCAATCAGATAAAAACAAATCGAAGGAGCAGAAAAAAGAAGATGATGAAAATTAATATAAACCCAACTATTCAATTTATTAAGTAATAATTTGCCCATAAAATTGCTCTTTCCTATCTCTCACTATTATTGTAAAAGATAAGCTGCCCTCATTTGTATTCAATGAATGGAACATTAGGATTATTGAAAAATGTTTGCATTTTGCTATTGTTTCAGATTGAATCATATTTGTTTTCAGAAACATCCGTAAAAGATGAAGAACTCCAATCGCCATATCGTCATCATCACTTCTTACCTCAACCATCCCGGCGGGTACGAAAGAATAGTGCCTTCCATTGCCAATCTGTTTACTGAAAAGAATAACAAAGTCACATTGCTAATCATTGGCAACACTGCCGAAACATTTTATCCCATTCACAAAAATGTCAACATCATCCTCAAACCCTATCACTTCGGCATTGCTGATACAGGAAACATGATTTCGCGGAAAATAAAAATGCTATCGGACATACGAGGGTTAAAAAAAATATTATTTCAACTGTCACCAGATATAGTTATCGGCACCGAATATCATATCAGCATCTGTGCCCAACTTACGGGCATTCAAAAATTTTCAAAACTCATAGCCTGGGAACATACACCCATTGCACAAAGCAAAAAAAATCGGTTCTGGAATTTACTATTCAAAAAATATTATCCCCGCTTCAATGCAATTGTATGCCTGAATAAAACTGAGAAACATTTTTTTTCACAGCTTGCACCCACATATATCATTCACAATTTTACTGATAACCACTCCGGGAGTTTTACGACACTGCAATCCAAATCCATTCTCTCCATTGCACGCCTTTCTCCCGAAAAAGGAATTGACCTACTGCTGCAAACAGCAAAAAAAGTATTGCCTCTGCATCCTACTTGGAAATGGAAACTCATAGGCACAGGCCCATTAAAAAAAATGGTAACAGATTTTATTGACCAGGAAAACCTGAACAATCACTTTATTCTTCAAAAGCCTAACGGTTCACGGCTTGATGATGAATACCTGAACGCTTCGCTCTTTGTACTCAGTTCCAGATATGAAAGTATGTCAATGGTATTATTAGAAGCGCAATCTTATGGATTGCCATTAATCAGCTTTAACTGTCCCGATGGACCAGCAGAAATTATAAGCCACGATGAAAATGGTTTATTGGTGCCTGCCGAAAATTCAGATGCGCTGGCGCAGGCTGTTTTATCATTAATAGAAAATCCATCAAAAGCAAAAAAAATATCGCATCAGGCTATCGTCAATGCGGCACAGTTCAATAGTGAAACAGTTTATGCACAATGGAGCTCTTTCTTTGATAAGTTGCTGCATTAATTTTTAAAATCATTACAACAAGGTAAATAAAAAAAACTTTTGTGATGAATGAATCAACAAAAGAAATTCAATTTTCTAAAGGCTCATTCACGTAATATAAAACCGTAAATTAATTATTGAAAAAAATGTCGCCCCTATGGGGCTTTCTTACTTTTCTATATTTTTTTGGGCTACCAAAATATCGCCCCTATGGAGCTTCATTTATGCTTGCATAGAAATAAAAAATATCCTGTATGTGAAATCAACCTGCCCCATCAGGCCGACATTATGAAATCCTCATCAGTGCAACATTCCGGTAGCCCCATCGGGCCGACATTGTGAAAGCTCCATCAAAGCGACATTCCGGTAGCCCGCGGGGCGGCATTTTAATT